>ODAI012679500.1_pt1 | contig 11877 bp, 9 predicted proteins | sample 1539321 | NCBI WGS metagenome assembly ODAI01 (sample SAMN02144231, study PRJEB22623) | gut metagenome | biome: sheep rumen | host: Ovis aries | place: New Zealand
GATGCCAAGTCCTTCCGCGAGGCCGCGTGTAAAAGTGGTTTTACCGGTGCCGACGTCACCTAAAAGTTCAATCACAATTGGAACAGAAAGCTTGGAGGCAAAGTCTCTACCGAAGTTTAGCATTTCTTGTTCTGATGTAATTTTCATTGTATAATTATAACATGAAAATATATATTTCTGGTATCTCTGGAACAGGGATGGGGCCACTAGCTTTAATGGCGAAACAAGCTGGATTAACGGTATTTGGTTCGGATAAAAATGCAGGTATGATTTTACCGGAGTTAGAGACGGCTGGAATTGAAGTAAAAATTGGTGAGCAGGATGGTGAGTTTTTGAAACAAAAAATTGCCGATGGGGTAGATTGGTTTGTATACACATCAGCTCTTCCAAAAGATCATCCAGAATTAATAATCGCTAAAGAGTCAGGAGTTAGAGTCACAAAACGTGACGAACTAACGGAATATCTAGTGCGTGAACTTAATCTTAAAATGGTGGCGGTGGCTGGCACACATGGCAAGACTACTACTACTTCAATGATTACTTTTGCTGCTTTAAAACTTGGAATCCCAGCCGCATATATTGTAGGCACTACACTTGGTTTTGCTCCTAGTGGTAGTTATAAACCGGGAGATGAATTCTTTATTTATGAGGCTGATGAATATGATAGAAACTTTTTGATGTTCCATCCATGGTTAGCGGTTTTTCCAAGTGTGACTTATGACCATCCAGATGTTTATCCAACAAGAGAAGATTATTTGGAGGCATTTTCGCAATTTAAGGCACAATGCGAAAACGTGATTGATGAAATTAATGGCGATGTAGACTTTAAATTAGCTGGTGCAGCAAGAAGACGTGATGCAGAACTTGCTATGACGGCGATTCTAAATATGGCGCCAGAAATAGAAACCGAAAAAGTTAAAGCGGTACTTGATGAGTTTCCTGGTGTAGGTAGGAGATTTGAGCGTCTTGCAGACGGAATATACACAGATTATGCGCATCATCCAGAAGAAATTGCCGCAACGCTTGACGTAGCAAAAGATGAAGCAAAAATTCGTGGCAAAAAGGGTATTGTTGTGGTCTACCAACCACATCAGAATACTCGTCAGCATGAAGTACGCGATGGTTACGTTGATGCATTTATTGGTGCTACAAAGATTTATTGGATTCCGACTTATTTGACGCGCGAAGATCCGGATTTGGTAGTTTTAACCCCTGAAGAATTAATCGCTGGTTTAAAAAACGCAGATGTCGCAGAACCAGCAGAATTAAATGATGAATTGTTTGAAAAAATAATAAAGTACCGCGATGAAGGTTATTTAATATTACTAATGACGGCTGGTCCGGCGGATTCGTGGCTTAGAAAAAACGTTGAAAAATCTTAGTCCTTATGCTAAGATTTAATTATGGTGGAAGGTAATGATGCGGTTTCTACACGTGGAAAAGATAACACAAAACGCCTAACAATTCTTCTTGGCATTTTGTGCTTTTTGATAGTTGGTTTAACGGTTACAAATGTTTTGTTGCTTTTAAATAACAACAAAGGTGGTAAGGAGAGTGGTGAAGAAGGCGGAGAAGAGATTATTGCAGCCTGTTCAGATTATTGGCAAGTTACCGATGCGGTGCATTGTGTTCAAGAAAACTATGTTTATGATGCAGAAACACTGAAATATGGTGAAAGCAATTGTACTGGTATATGCTATGAATACTATAAAACAGCAGTTGCTTATATAGAATCGCACAATAGCGCAGAAAATGTAAAAAATATAAGAGGGATTTTTGATGAGTTTATTCTAGCCGTAAACGACGATAAGTCGGCATACGGGTTAAAACTAATGCGCGATAAAGAGATTTCAAAACTTGATTTTTCTGATGAATTCAATAATGAAATGCTTAATGATGCACTCGAAGCTGACGGTTTTTTCAAATCTGTTTCATCGGCTGATTACGTGATTGTTCTTGCATATCAATTAAATAGACAAGATGTAATTGATAGCTACACAAAAATTAAAGTCGAAAGAGAGCTTGCTGAAGGCGTAGACTCGAGCAAGGGATTGGGGCAAGGATGAAACATTTTAAAAAGAATCGATTGATGGTTGCAGTAATTGCTTTGATGGTAATGTTCTTTGCTGCGTTAACTATACATAACGAAGTAGAAGCTTATACCTGGAGCTGGGACGATCCGGACTGGAGCTGGTGTGTTAAAAGTGCTGGTGAAGGTAGGTCTGATATTTATTCTGTGCAGTGGGCTTGTTGGAAAACGCGTCCTGCGGACGGAAGCTATGGTTGTGCAATTTGGTTAGGTTCGCCGACCGATACAAGTACTTTAATTTATCTTGATGAGGGTGATACAACTGTTTACGGTTATTATTATAGGATGTGTACTTCTGTAAATGGCGTTTCTCACAATGATGCGGCTTCAAACGTTTATGCATACAATGACGGTGATTCGATTGGTTATGGTGGTTATGTGGGGGGTGGATATTGGGCAAGCCCTGGTAGTACGAGAGTTTCCATCAATGTTGCAAGTTTTATTAATGGTGCAAGCGTTAGGTATGAAGATGATTATACGTATTATTCCAGGACTATTACTATTAATCGTTGTAATGCAACTAATACATCTTCTTGTGATACTCAGGACGCAAATATTACTTTGGCCGTGAGAAAACCGCAGAAAAAGAAATTGACGATGATAGCCATAGATACGAATGGTCAATCATTGTCTAGTTATGCGCCAAACCAAGAAGTTGAGGTGAATTCCGGTTCGTCGGCTTCTTTGACGGCTTATGATTTATCAAGTTATCACTATATAAAAGTAAAGTGGGGTACTAGCACTTGGAACAGTAGTTGGTGGGATGATGCTAATAGAACTTATACAGTCGGTTCTCTTACGTCGGATACGACTATTTATGCGGTTTATCAATTAGACCAAAAAACACTTACGATGAAAGCAGTTGATTCGAATGGTAATTCATTATCGCATTTAATGGCAGATAAAAGTGTGACAGTTGTTGCTGGTAGTTCAGCGTCGCTTACTGCTGATAATCTAGTTGGATATACAAAAAAGTGGTGGGGTACGAGTGCGACTGGTGGGCGTACTGCAAACACCGGTATGACGTATACCGTAAATCCACTTAATAGCAATACGACAATTTATGCAGTTTATGAGCGGCACGAATTTGCGGCAAGAGCGCGAGTATTTGAAGGAAATAATACTTCGGGCACAAATAGTAAAAGTACTGGCTATGTTGAAACGAACAATACTCAGACTTTAAATATTAACTGTTTAAATAGCGGCTGTACGGCAACATTTGATTTAGCGGCTAAAAATGTAGTAGGCTCTGCGGCGATGAATTATGTAGTTTATCGTTCTCAAAATGGTGGTTCTGGTTCAACACAGTATGTTAATCCGGCGAGCCCTTATGCAATGAGCTCAAGTGGAACTACTATTAAGATATATAGTGGTGGAAATTATCTAAATTCAATCACTGAAACTATTTTGCCTGGTCAAACGGTTTGTTATTACATTACTTTCTATCCGTTTGGGTCTTATTCTAATACTACTACTGCCACTGCTAAAGCTTGCGCGCATGCTAATCCATCAACATTCGAAGGTCAATCTAAAGTGACTACTGGTTCTGGCACAACGACAAGTGGTTGGAGAAATACAAGTACGAATGGTACACAAAACATTAGTGGCTGTACGACAGCTGGTTGCAGTATTACATTCCAACATTATTTAAGAAGAACATCTGGTATTGGCAGCACTACTTATAATGTTACAAGAACTTCCAATTATTCAACTATTTCCGGTGCAACACTAAAGAGTGGGACTGAAGCGTTTACTGGAGTTTCTAATAATACAAGCGTCCTTGAATATCAGGAAACGATTACTTTGATGCCTGGACAAGTGGTTTGTGAGACACTCACATTTAAGCCGTCTAACGATGTTGTAAATGTGGCTAGTAACGTTGTAATTAAAATTTGTGCATCTGCTCTTGGTAATGCGCAACCACCTGATCCTACTCCTCCTACAACACTAGATGACGATGACTTAAGTGATGCTTTCCTTGATATGCGCGTAAAGAATCCTGCTGGTGCTACAGAATACCGTAAGTACCAGGAGACAGTTTACGCAAAACCAGGACAGGTCTTAAGTTACCGTTCGTCCTATAATCCGGTTTTGCAGTATGCATACTATGTCTATCCACAGAAGTTTAGATTAAATGGCACTGGTACAGTTTATCCAACCAGCGGTATTAACACAGCTAGTACACTTGGTACGATGTTTAATGCATATAAAGGTTCTTATGGAAACTGGAACAATTCATATACAGTGTTCAGTAAAACCGGTGGCTTCTTATCTGGATATTCTGAAGACTTTATCTACTCTAATGGCCAGACGGAGAAGAGAGTTAATACTAATACTCACCAAGTAAAGACCGGTGAAGTTGGTAGAAATCTTGCTGAAACTGCAGCAACCAACAAGAATAATCGTACTAAAACTACCGTAAGCCAAGTAACATTTACAGCAGATGGTAGTAGCAACAACGTTGCAAACACGTATACGGCTAATAAAACAAGTACGGCTAATGCTTATGTGCCTTACAACTATGATACAACTCTCAAAATTGAGGAAGATGACGATGAAGTGATTTATGCTGGCGAGGAAAAGAATATTAAGTACGAAATCGATGTTATTCCAAAAACCAATAACAAGACAACCGATGGCTCTGATGGCGAAAAATATGCGACGATTATGCGTGATGCAATTAGTAAAGTCGTGATTTATCTGGGTACGGAAAAGCCACAAAGTAATGGCTGGAATGGCACTAGGACGGCTGATGTTTGTAACTACTTTATTGGTGCAGCGAGCAATGGTACCACTTGTAAGTTTGCAAACGAAAAGACTGAAGATTTGAACCCGTCTGGTATATTAACTGGTTCTCAGCATAAGCTTGAACTGTTGATGCAGGTTCCTGACGTTGTAGCTGGAACACAGCTTTGTGTCGCTGTGGCAAGTTTCCCAGCTTCTAGTGGTTTGGCTACAAACTGGGATAGTACAGACGGTAATAATAAATGGCGTATTTCGAAGTCACGCTGTTTTACGATTGCAAAGAAACCACTGTTTGAAGTTTGGGGCGGAAGCGTGTATTCTGGTGGCTCTATCAGAACAGCTGTCACAACAAAGAACAACCTAGCTGGCGTTGGTGATCTCGGTGGTGTAATCGTGTTTGGCTCATGGTCAGAACAAAGCGTAGTATCACTTGGACAGACGTTTGGTATGGCTTCTGGTGCAGCTACTGGTCTTGCTACTAATGCAGCTGGTGGCGGTAGCTATGAAGGTAGTACACCGGTCTATTGTACCCACCGTGTACCACTAAGTCTTGCGAACTATTCTAGCTCAGCACTTTCCGGCATTTGTGGAAATACGCAAGCAACTGGTAATTCTGGTATTTCAGCGGTAATTTCAAATAAAGAATCATTAGTTGGTACTTTACCAAATGAAGACAGTAAAGTATACGAATATACAGCTAATAGTACAATTGCACTTAATAACACTGGCGGAAAAGATGTAATTCGTTATAATTCTAGTGCGAGCCTAACCATTAATGCTAGCGTAGCGAATACTGGAAAAACACATATTGTACATGCTAAGGGCGATGTAATGATTAATGGTAATATCACTTATCAAGGTGGCTCTAGCACTACTTATAGCGATATGGGTAGTATTCCAAAGGTAATCATCTATGGTAACAATATTACAATTGGGTGCTCTGTGACTACGATTAACGCAATCTTGATAGCGGAACAAGACATTACCACCTGTGCTTCTTCTGATATTAATTTGAGAGCAAATTCAACACAACTTACTATTAATGGTGCGATTATTTCGAACAAACTATTCTTAAATCGTACTCATGGTGCTGCCACTGGTGCCAACTCAAAGGTTCCGGGCGAAATTGTGAACTATGATATTTCTACGCTACTTTGGGGGCGTGCTAAATCTGATCCTGGTAACGAACATAAAAACCTTACGGCTGTTTATTCGCACGAAATTGCTCCAAGATACTAGTGTGCTATAATCATAGATATGAAACTCAGGAGTCAGTTTGTCTGTCAGCAATGTGGTGCGACATATGCGAAATGGGTTGGACAGTGTAATAATTGTTCAGCATGGAATTCTTTGGTTGAACAAGTAGTTGAGCCAGAGATTGGAAAAAAATCTGCTATTGAAAAAGGCAAACAAACTGGCAAAAAACTTGATTTTGTTAAATTAAAAACCGTAGTGCCGTCTGATAAAAAAGCGCGACTCTTAACGGAATTCCCAGATTTGAATGTGGTGCTTGGTGGTGGGATTCTAATGGGTTCGGTTTCACTACTAGCTGGGCAGCCGGGCATTGGTAAGTCGACTCTCTTGATGCAAATTTGTGCAGAAGTCGCTAAAAAACACGATGTATTATATATATCTGGTGAGGAATCGGCTGGGCAGGTAAAACTTCGTGCCGAAAGACTTGGTGCAAATTCGGATAGGCTAAACTTTGCAACTTCAACTTCTGGTAATGATATCGCAAAGACGATTGAAACTGGTGAATTTGACTTAGTGATTGTAGATTCTATCCAAACACTCGCGATGGATGAAATTTCATCGGCACCAGGAACAGTTTCTCAAGTTACTAATTGTGGTAATTTGATTATTCGAGCGGCTAAAGCGACCGATACGGCTGTGATTATTGTTGGCCATGTGACTAAAGAAGGAACACTTGCGGGACCAAAAGTACTTGAACACTTAGTAGATGTGGTGCTTAATTTTGAAGGCGATAGATATGGTGGATTCAAAACCGTAAGAGCGGTGAAAAACCGTTTTGGTTCGACAAATGAGGTGGCGATTTTTGAGATGGGTGAAACTGGGCTTAAGGAAGTACAAAACCCATCAGCGGCTCTATTGGCCGAAAGAACTAATACGGATGGCTCAATCATTTTGGCAACTCTAGAAGGAAATCGCCCGATTTTAGTTGAGATTCAGGCTCTTGCCACAACGTCTAATTTTGGTTATCCAAAGCGTACGGCATCTGGATTTGATATTAATCGTTTGAATCTACTAATTGCGGTAATTGAAAGACGAACAAAACTTAAGCTATCCGACAAAGATATCTTTATTAATGTGGTTGGAGGAATGAAAATAAACGATTCGGCAGCGGATCTTGCGGTTTGTATGGCAATTGCGTCGGCGGTAGCGGGGAGAAAGCTTGGGGAAGAGTATGTGGTATTTGGTGAAGTAGGACTAGGCGGAGAAATCCGTTCAGCATTCAGAGCGGACCAGAGAATTGCAGAAGCGAAGAAATTAGGATTTCTTCACGCGATTGGGCCGGCAACGGTACATGATAAATTTGTAATTCCAGCAAAAGACCTACGTGAAACTTTAATTAAGTATGTAAAATGAAAATTTTAGGAATTGATCCAGGTATTGGGATTTGCGGATTTGGGTTAATCGAAACCAAATCGCGTACGGATGCAAAAGCATTAGATTTTGGTGTGATAACGACAAAAATACGAGCACCACTTCCGTCAAGGTTAAAAGAACTATATGAATCATTGCAGGAGGTTTTTGAGTCAACGAAACCAGATGTAGTGTCGGTAGAGAAACTATTTTTCTCGAAGAACATTACAACTGGAATTGCGGTGGCGGAAGCGAGAGGGTTAGTGCTTCTTGTAGCGGAGCAAAAGGGTTTACCAGTTTTTGAATACACACCAAATGAGATAAAAAAGACTTTAACGGGCTATGGCTCGGCTAAAAAAGGTCAGATACAAGAAATGGTTCGAGTGCACTTAAATTTAAAAGATAAACCAAAGCCGGATGATGCGGCAGATGCTTTGGCGGCTGCTATCACGCACTCTTTAAACGGGATGGTATAATATATATATGATTGCGCATATTAGAGGTAAAGTTACAGAAAAATTTGGAAACTCACTGATTATTGATGTGTCTGGTGTTGGGTATGAGATAACGGTGCCGACGCTTGATTTTGACGCAGCACTGCTTAATGAGGAAAGGAAGTTTTTTACCTATCATTCGATTAGAGAAAATGCAGAAGAGCTATATGGTTTTTCTAGTTTGATGGCGAAGAAATTGTTTGAACTTCTAATCTCGGTACAGGGAGTTGGGCCGAAGGCGGGAATTGCTATCCTGTCTTTGGCGGAGCCAGAAGAAGTAAGAAATGCGATTGCAAACGCCGATGCGGCCTTTATTTCAAAAGCGTCTGGGGTAGGCAAAAAATCTGCGGAGAGAATTATAGTAGACCTTCGTGATAAGGTAGGAATACCGTCACATTATGGAGCGACAGAGACGAAATATAAGACTGTGGATGAAGCGAATGACGAGGCTCTAGATGCGCTTATGGCACTCGGGTTTACATTGAAAGAAGCTTCACTGGCGCTTGAAAAGATTGATAGAGATCTTCCAACCGAGGAAAGAATCAAAATGGCCTTGAAAAAATAAAACAAGTGTGTTAAAATAACAGGTAATTGTCTAATATAAAGGTTTAAATATGAGTTTTTCTATTCTAAAGCAAATCGGTGACGCCCAAAAGAAGAAGGCTGTTGTTGATGTTCGTTCTGGTGATACCGTAAAAGTCACCCAAAAGATTAAGGAAGGCAACAAGTTTCGTTTGCAGACTTTTGAGGGTGTAGTGATTCGTGTTGATCGCAAAGAGTCTCATACTGCACGTATTGTTGTCCGCAAGGTTACTTCTGGTGTTGGTGTTGAGAAGTCATATCTCATCCATTCGCCACTCGTAGAGAAGATTGAAGTCACTAAGCGTTCGAAAGTTCGCCGCAATAACCTTAGCTATCTTCGTGAGCGCTCTGGTAAATCCGCACGTCTTTCTGCAAAGGATTTCGATCGTGCATCTGTTAACGATGTAACTGTTCCAGAAGTTGAAGTTGTTGAAGCTCCAGCAGAAGAGCCAAAAGAAGAAGCTACTGAAGCTCCTAAAGAAGAAGCTCCAGCCGAAAAAGAAGCTTAATTAAGAATTTAAAAGACTCGGGGCTAACCGAGTCTTTTTTGATTAGTTTGCGTGACCAGATAAAGTATACTACAATGTTTTTATGAAAATCCTTGGGATAGATGAGGTCGGACGAGGACCTTTGGCGGGTCCGCTGGTGGTTGGTGCGGTAATTTTGCCAGAAGTTTTACCGGATTGGGCTAATGAACTTAATGATTCCAAAAAACTGACGTTTAAAAAACGAGCTAAGCTTAGTGAATTAATTCTTGATGGAGCAGTTGCGACCGGGCTTGGGTTTGTTTCACCATTTGAACTTGACGAACTTGGAATGGTGCCGGCTTTAAAACTTGCAACTAGAAGAGCTCTTCAGGATATGCAAGGTCAACAAATTAAATGCACAAAAGTAATAATTGACGGAAATATTAATTTTTTAACTGGAACAAAACTAGAAAAGATTACGACTACATTAATTAAGGGTGATGCTTTGATAAAGGAAATATCGGCAGCATCAATTATCGCCAAGGTCGCTAGGGACAATTATATGATTGAACTTGGTAAGAAATACCCTGGTTATGGATTTGAAAAACACATGGGGTACGGAACTAAAGCGCATATCGATGCGATTAAACGTCTTGGATTAACTTCGGAACACAGACTAAGCTTTGAACCGTGTAAGAGCATCTCTGGTTTTAAGAGAGAAGAAACAAAGAAGAATACGACGGTGACAGGGAAATTTGGCGAAGATGCTGCGGCTGATTATCTAACGAATTTGGGTCACAAAATAGTTGGGCGTAATTTTAAAACGAGATGGTGCGAGATCGATATTGTTTCAATTGTTGAAGATAAGATCTGTTTTACAGAAGTTAAATATCGTAAAAGTGATGATTTTGGTGGTGGAGTAGCAGCCATAACTCCGGACAAAGTTAAAAAAATGAAGCTCGGAGCGGAAATATTTTTGAAATATTATCCAAAATACCAAGATTTACAGCCGATTTTAGCGGTAGCCGATGTGACGAAAGAATATAAAATCAAGAATTGGTTTGAAATAATTTAAGGTTATTTTAGGTTGCTATTATATAATAATAGTATGAATAATGATAAACCTGAGTTAGATGAAACACCAACACAAGATAATGTTGAAAACATCGGAACGTCAAATGAGGACTTGGTAGAAACTAAAGAATCTAAAAAAAGAACCTTAGAAATTAGTGGTACATTATTTATAATAATTCTCGTAGTAGTGATTTCGGTTGTAATGACTATTAATATGTCTAAGAAAGATTCCGATAATGGTAGTAGTGACGGTAATGGTAGTTCGGTAATTGACGGTGATGATAATGACGGAGCTAATACTGAGTTAACTAGTAAAAGTGTGACGACAACAATTGATAGAAAGACAATTACTTATAATGGCGCTTATGTAGTAGATGGAATTGAGGCGACAATTAATTCTGGTACTTACGAATCGTCCACAGACAATCAGGTGGTATTTTTAGTGATAAATGGCGGCAAACTTACAATTAACGGTGGCGTAGTGATTAACAAAACGGGTAGTGCTAATTCTAATGGCCGAGGTGATAATTATAGCTTCTATGGAATTAATTCAGCCGTCGTAGTCGTGGGTGAAGGTTCTTCTGCTATGATAGATGGTGCTTTAATCAATACTTCTACTTCTGGCGCTAATGCGGTAGTAGCTACGAATGGTGGCAGTGTAACTATTAATAATTCAGCTATTTCTACGACTAAAGATAGTTCTAGAGGTCTTCACGCTACTTATGGTGGCACTATTAATTCAAATAAAACTACCATCTCGACAAAAGGTGGTTCTTCGGCTGCACTTGCAACAGACCGCGGTTCTGGTATAGTGGTGGCAAATGCTATGGAACTCTCAACTGCTGGAGCCGGATCACCGCTGATTTATTCAACTGGTGATATAAAAGTAACTAGCTCAACTGGTACATCCACGGGCGCACAAATTGCAGTAGTAGAGGGGAAGAACTCTATCACATTAGATGACTGTGAGTTTTCTACTAATGGTATTGGTAATCGTAACAATGTCGACAACGCGGCTGTTATGATTTATCAGTCGATGTCTGGCGATGCTTCAATGGGGGCTGGTTCTTTTACGGCTTCGGATTCTAAATTGACTGTGCTTTCAGATTCCGAACAATATGAAACAGTTCCGTTTTTCTTTGTGACAAACACTACGGCTAGTATTTCACTTAGTGGCGTAGAAATGAACTTTTATGAAGATGGATACTTTATTCTGGCATCCGGTACGAATGAGTGGGGAAATGCCGGTAATAACGGTGGCACTGTAACGGTGGATGCTAAAAATATTAGCACATCTAGTTCAGAGATTGGTGTAGATGAGATTTCTAGTGTAAGCGGATTATAATTAGACGTTAAAGCGAAATTCTACAACGTCGCCGTCTTTCATGATGTATGTTTTTCCTTCGGTGCGAAGGAGGCCGGCTTCTTTCACGGCTTTTTCAGAACCTAGACGTTTTAGATCATCATAATTACAAATTTGGGCAGCAATGAAGCCGCGTTCGAAATCGGTATGAATAGTGCCGGCAGCTTCTGGAGCGGTAGCACCCTGTTTAATGGTCCAAGCACGACATTCTTTTTTGCCAGCAGTGAGAAAAGATTGAAGGCCAAGAGTTTTATAAGCAGCTTTAATTAGCTCGCCAAGTGCATCCTCTTTTACGCCGTAGCTTTCAAGGAATTCTTTTCTTTCGTCACGGTTCATGCCAGACATTTCTTCTTCAAGTTTAGCATTAACAAAAATGGCTTCGGCTGGAGTAACGAGAGATTTTAGTTTTTCTTGTAAATCTTGATCCGTGAGGCCGGATTCATCAACATTAAACATATA
>ODAI011282634.1_pt1 | contig 11876 bp, 10 predicted proteins | sample 1539321 | NCBI WGS metagenome assembly ODAI01 (sample SAMN02144231, study PRJEB22623) | gut metagenome | biome: sheep rumen | host: Ovis aries | place: New Zealand
CATAATGTGAGAATGAAGTTAACTGAAGAATGAGTGAAGTTTTCTTCGCCTCATGATTGAAGTAAGCATTTCTTTACTCCAGAAAAGGTTGTGGATATTCAATCCGATTTTTGATCTGATATTATGATGGTGTTGGATGTATGTTCTCCATGAGATGCAGACAAAAAGCATACAGCTCGTCAAATGCAGATGACACACCGCTGGGCGAAGAGAGCGTTCGAACATTTTGAACCAAAATATGATGAAACTAGGGGAGTTTTGTTTCCAATCGTTCAGTGAGGAACATATTTAGATTTACGTCAGGAGTCACTTGAATTTTTGTCACAATATGCACGAGATGGAATAGCAATTGGGGGAGTAAGCGTCTGAGAAGAAAGGTCAAAAATTGAAGAAGTAATTGAATATACAGCACCAAAGTTACCAAATGATAAGCCTAGATATTTGATGTGAGTATGAACTCCTGCAGATTTTCGTTTTGCTATAGAGCAGTGAATAGATATGTTTGACTGTGTAAGTGCGACTAGACTTTGAAGGCATGGAATTATATTTTCAGATGAATGAAATATTAAAATAACTAATGCAAAATATGCTTCAGATTTTTCTCCTTTGACTAGTAATTGTGACTGTTATGCTTGTAAATATTTAACTAAAGCATATTTTCACCACTTATTACGTGAAAAAGAAGTGCTTTGATGAACATTGCTTTGACTTCATAATATTGTTTATCTCGAGCGTATTTTGGAAGATTGGAAAAGAAAGTTTTTATCTGAGTAATTGTATATTGTAGATGTATTTCGCAGTAGTAGGGAATTTCCCAGAAATTACGTTAGCAGAATTAAAATTAATTGATGCAAAAGATATCAAAAAAGTCTGAAAACATTTGATAGTTTTTGACACAAAAAAAGAGGAACAGATTCCATCTTTGGCTTCGTTAGTAAAGCGATGAAAAATAATCTCAATTTCTGAAATCCATAATTACGTTGGTGATAAAAGAATCCTTTGAATGGAAGATAAAAATCAAGCTAACAAATTCAAAAAACAATTATGATTAAAAAGATACAAGGAAGTCTGACTTTTACACACAGACATGGATGTAAAAAAGAGATGAATTGAACTAATCAAAATTTGAGCAGAATGGTGAATAGTACTTTGATACCAAAATATTAAATTGTATGAATTGGCTGATTTTGATAAGCCTGGTCGTAGTATGCAGATGTGAATGATGCCTGCAAAACTTACTCATACAATGATAAATATTGCTTTATCTCATGCTGAGAATAAGAAATTTAAGTTAATCTATGATCCATTCTGTGGAACAGGAACTACGTGAATTATAGCAAATTATTTATGATATGATTTTATAGGCTCAGATATTAAACTTTGATTTGCACTCAAAAATCAAGAATGGTGGAAAAATAATCGTAATTTTCATAATCAGATTTTTGATTTTTTTGATCAAGATATTTCTAAACCATTAGATGAAAAATTATTTGCTCCATTGCTTGACTATGAAACTTTGATAGTGACTGAGGGGTGGCTTTGACCAATTATTAAGCAATCTACTACAGCTGAACAAGTTTATGAATACCAGCGTTGGGTAAAGAATTTATATTTGCAGTTCATCCAGACTATCGCAGATTTTTATGATAAGCATGATACAAAAAGACCAGTAATGGTATTTACTATCCCGGTTTATATTGGTCATGAGAATATAATTCAAGACTTGATTACATTATTATGTGAGAAGTTGCAACGGAATTTAGAAGTAATTGATGAACTTTATAAAAGAGAAAATCAAAAAGTATGAAGAAAAATTATGATTTTGAAGTAGATTATTATTATCAGCATATTGACATTTAATATAAAATACTTATATTATAACAGCAAAACATAAACCAAACAAGAAATCAAGCAAGAAACAAAATGAAAAAAGTATTTTTTTTATTCGGAGGTTCTCCCAAAAACCTAAGAGCAAAAAAACTCTTAGAGAGATGGAGACAAGAAGGAAAGGATGGGGTCTTCGTAGTAACGGGGTACCCAAACAAAAAACTAGGAGAATTAGATTCGATGGTAGAATATTTATTGAAAAATGGTGTTCCTACGAGTCAAATCTTCGTTGATGCCTCATATGACACACTCTCTAACGTAGAGAGCTTAAAAAAATTCCTCGTAAAATTTAATATAAAAATGAATCAGTGTAAAATTTTTGCCTCAACTGGCCCGTTACACTGGAGCAGATTTAATTTGATTTTTGCATGGGAATTGAGATATGGAGATGGATTCAATTTCTTCGATGTTGAATTCATCCCTTCAGGGGAGAGAGAAGTATGGTATGCAATAATTGCAATCCTATTATACATTCTTTTCACTCCCAAAGGATGGCAAATGATAACGAGATACCTACGGAAAAAGGAGTATGAACTATGCAAAAACTCTGATAATGTCAGAGCAATAGCACAAAAATACGGCATAAAACTCATTGATGAGTAGCCGTAAACCTAAAGCAAATTGTCTGCATCTAGATGATTTGCTTTTTCTTTAATTCAGATTTTTATAATCTTTTAACTAAGTAATCTATAGCCAAATCATTAACTAGCTTTTCCATCCACGCAAATTACACCAAGCATTACTAAAATATATTTTTTTATTTGATTTTACCAAATATTCATATATATTCTACCCAGATTTAAATTTTAAAAAATTTCAATGACAGAAATTCAAAACGTAGTAATAATCTGATGATGACCTGCATGACATACGGCAGCAATTTATACCGCTAGAGCATGACTCAATCCAGTAATGTATGAGTGATTTATGGCATGATGAATGCCCCCAGGTGGACAGTTAACGACAACTACGACAGTCGAGAATTTCCCATGATTTCCAGACTGAATCTGATGATTAGAACTTATGACTCAGATGAAACAACAAAGTGAAAATCAATGAGCAAAAATTCTGATGAAAACTATCGATAAAGTAGATTTCTCTTCTCAGCCTTTCAAAATGTATTCATGAGATGAAGAAATTCTTACAAAAACTGTAATTATAGCCACTTGAGCGACTGCAAAAAGACTAAGGATCCCATGAGAAAATCAATTCCGACAACGTTGAATTTCTGCTTGTGCTGTTTGCGATGGTGGATTGCCAATTTATCGTAATCAAAGAATTGTTGTAATCGGATGATGAGATGTAGCATGTGAAGAAGCAATGTATTTGACTAATTTTGCTAGTGAAGTAATTATGTTGGTTAGGAGAGATGTACTTCGTGCTTCCAAGGCTATGCAAGATAAAGTTTTCAAAAATGAAAAAATTAAAATAATGTGGCATTCGGAAGCTGTTTCATGTCATTGAGACAAAAATTTAGAATGACTTACAGTGATTAATAACCAAACCAAAGAAGAATCTGAAATAGAATGTCGTTGATTATTTTACGCAATTGGACACCAGCCAAATACAGAATTTTTAAATTGACAATTAGATATGGATGAAACTGGATATATTATCACTCACGACTGAGTAAAAACTTCAGTTCCATGAGTATTCGCGGCATGAGATGTTCAGGATAAAATTTATCGCCAAGCAATTACATCTGCTTGAACTGGTTGTATGGCAGCATTAGAAGCTGAAAGATACATAAACGAACTAGAATAGTAAAAAAATATATCAGACATAACAAAAAAACTGATTTTGGTCAGTTTTTTTTGCATTTTTTTGAGTTTTTGAGTATAATTATAGTAGATTTTAGATTTTTTATGCATCATTAATGACTCCAGAAGAAAAAAAACAAATAGAAACGCAGATTCAAAACGATTTTTCAGAATTACAAAAAAAATTAGAGAATTTGAAAAGTGAAGTTCAATCAGAGACTGATGAATCTAAGAAACAAGAGAAAAACAATGAAATTCAAAAGTTAGAAAAAGACTTATCTGATATTAAAACACAGATAGATACTCTATCTTCATTACAGGAATCCGACTTACAGTCATTAAAAACAAAACTTGAAGAAACAAAAAAAGCATATCAAGAATATAAATGAGAAGTTACCGACTTACAGAAAGAAAGAACTCCAGTACCGACTACATATGAACTTTTAAAAGATTCTGAAACATATAATAGACTCTTAAATATTATTTCATCTAATCCAGATAAATTTAAAAATTTGCCATGAGAGAATGCTGAAAAAAAATTAGAATATATTTTTGAGAAAATTCATAATAGTGTAATCTTATTCATGAAAAACAAGCTGTGAAATACCGAAAATACAGAAAAAGTTATTACAAATACAATTTCCCCAGCTTTTGAATGGAGTTTGATGGAGTTGCTTCGTGATCAATGAAACGAAACAAATGTTGGTATGCTTCAATGAATGGATAAAATTTCTCGAGGAAGTTTTGGTAGATTGGTTAGTTGAGTATGAGATTTTGCTAAAAAAGCGACATGATCTTACAATAAATTTAGTCAATGGATAAATGCTGTGGATTATTTGTCAGTTCATAATTGAGTCCTTAATAATCCAAGTAAATCTGAGGTCTTGAGCAATCCATTAAAATTTAAGGAATATATGAATGATGCTAGATTCTCAGCTGAAGGATTTTCTCCGTATGCAAATATACCTGATAATATATTTAAAGTAGATGAAAATCAGACTTTTGAATTTGGTATGAGTTTGCAAGAAAAACAAAGTGTATTAGCACAAATCTGAGATATTCAAGTGGTGAATAATCCTAGAACGACAGCTTTGATTGCTAGAATGCTAGATAAACCTGAACAATTTTTACAAAAAGCGTCATGACTTCAGCAAACTGCAAATGGTTTATTGGATTGAATTGATTCATTAAATTCTGCCACGAAAATGTTTTGAGTGGATATTTTATGAGAAATTACCAAGGCTCCAGAGAAAAGAAGTTTTTTGTATAGGATTATTGATTTTATCTGTAAGTTAATATGAATTACATGATGACTGGAATGAGTAGTAAAAAAATGGCGTTTAGATAGACTAAAACTTACAGATGAGAAAAATGAAAATATAACACAAATTATAACAGAATACCAAAAAAAAGCATGAGAATGAAAAGATTTGTCAGTTACTGACGCTAATTCTTGTACAACAGCTTTGGCAGAATTCACCCTTACAGATTTAGATAAGGATTCAACCACAAAATGAGACCATTTACGTGATGTAATGGCAGAAAATATGAATATAAATCTGCTTCATGTCGGAACAGTACAACAAACTCTTTGAAACTCATATTTAAAAAAAGAAATAGTTAATGTTAATTGAAATCAACAAGAGAGAATAGTGGTTGATACTTCGAAAATTACAGAAGATAATAAAAAGGAATTAGCTCATAAGCATATAATCAATATGAAAAATCATCTAGGAAATTATAATGACCTAAAAGATTTTTATGAAAATATACATAATATGGATGATTTGGCTTTGTGTATGACAACAGCACTTTATGCAGATAAAACTGATATAATTGAATGAGTCAAAGCAAAAATATTTTTACCAGAAAATTATAGGACTATTCGTTCAGATTGAACAGTAGTAGAAACTGATGCATGAAAAGAAAAATTAGATTCAAAAGAATCTTCAGACAAGCAAGTTGTTAATGAACAATGGGTTTACGATAAAGCGAAAGAATACTGAATTACAGATAATAAACAAATTGCATACGTACTTTCCACAATTAAATGAGAAAGCTGATTTAAAAATAAAGAAGAGGATTGAAAATGAAGCTGAAAGGATTATTGAAATGTTGATTCAGAGACAAAAAAAGCATATTATTGAAGATGATTTGTCCAACAACTTACAGGGAAAGATAATTACCAAAAATTTACAGAAATAATCAAAAAAGAAAAAAAGAATTTTAAAGATAATGAAGGCAAAGAACTAAAAGAGGACATAGATTTAGTCAATGAGCCAGATTTGATTTTAAGGAGTAATGAATTAGCTATATTTATTACTATGTATTGAATGAAAAATGGTAGTTTTACTGGAAAAAAACTTGGAGATTTTATAAGTGAAACAGAATCAGATTTCTACAATGCTAGAAGCATTGTGGTGAATTGAGATGATAATAAAGCTCAAGAATATGCAAATAATGCAAAAAGATATCTTTATATCTTAAACCAGCAAACGGCATAATAAAATATTTTAAAAAGCTGACCAAAAAAACAAAGTCAGCTTTTTTATAATTTATATTTTTAATGTTTAAGCAAATAATTTTACAGCTACGTTTACGATAATATAAGCTAACAAACAAATTACAATTCAAACAGCAGCTCATATCAAAGCAGAAGTCGCAGCTTTTGTTTGCTTCTCATCACCATTAGCTGTAATAAGTTTATACCCATTAATAATCATAAAAAGAAAACATACGAATCCTATAGCAAATCGTATATAACTATTAACAAGATTTATCACATCAAATACAGAATGAGTGCCATTTACAGTAGTCCATTTGTTATCCAAATCTCAACCAGGTTTTCATTTAATAGTCCATAAATTTACGGCATTTGCACTATTTATAAATGTAAATAACGCTATCATACACAATCAGATTAAATTTTTCTTTTTCATTGGATATTATGAAATTATAAAAACATTACCAAATCCTTTTTCCTACATCTTTTATCACACTATCGTCGTTTTTATGGTTCTGATTTGATATTAATTCTCCATCATCGTCATTCTCAAGACTATTTGGTATAGACTGGATAAGGGTGATGATTACTACACTAAATAGAGCTACCAAAATTCAAATTACAATATATGCAATATTTTTGGTTAAATCTTTTGCTTCTTTTCACTGTCATGTCTGTATAATGTACATCATGCCATTATACAAGATCATAGTTACAGATAAAGCAATAACTAGAGATAATAATATCTTTGTGACTCTCACTATCAATGAGGACTTTTTTCAAACAGAAGCTCAATGTCAATCTATATCAATAGATGCATCAGATCATTCAATTATAGTTTTTCATACAGTACTCACCTTTTTTCATATTGTAATTATAGTACTTCAATCATAAGCTGGCTCGATGGCCTGCCATAGCAAATCTTGAGCATTAGAAAATCATCAAAAAAACAAAAGTGTAAATATAGTAATCATTAATAGATATTTTATACTTTTTCTAATACTACCAAATAAACACATTTTATTATAGTTGATCAAGTAAAGCATCAGCCTCCACCGCTTCTTGTTCACGGGAACTTTTTTCAGAATCTCTAATTTGATCTTGTTTTTGTTGATATGCTCCTGAAGCATAAGTTTCTTCATATTTCCTTTTGATTTCTTCTTGTTTAGCTTGATATTTCGCTTCAATTTCAGCTAATTTCTGTTTTTCTCTAGTTAAAATATCTCTCAGTTTATCAATTTGTTCTTGATTCATAAGAGAATATAAATCAAACCAGCTTTGCTTCTCTTTTTGTTCACTGATAGATTTACTTCCTAAAACAAGAACGACAAGATCTGTATTATTTTCCAACATATCACGTGGAATGTCATAATTTAATGCAACTTCTTGCCATTCTTCAGGTAAGAATTTTTGTATCTCTTCTGATGTTACCATAATAAATTATATTAGATAATAAAATACTAGTTAATTACTTATTGTCATCATCTATCTTTTTCAAAATATTATCAGCTTCCATCTCTTCCTTTTTATGATATTGATTAGATCTTTTATTCACAACTTTAGATTTTTTCATGTTGTTTATCATTTCACGTATTTGTTTTTGTGACATTCTTTTAGATCTTCATCATCATCAATGATATCATTCTCGCATTTTTTAATAATTTATATTACTAAACTTGAGGAGTTGCTTTGTTGTTTATCAACCAATCTATATCTTCTGCATTTACTATACCTCTTTCAAGTAGCTTTTTAGCATACTGTCTCATAGAAATCATTCCACTTTGAGTAGATGTTTCGATGATATTTTGCATTTGATCAACTTCTCTTTTTTTCAAATTATTCTTAACAGCATTATTATTCAACATTAGTTCAAAAATTCAAATTCTTCATTGACCATCCTTTGTTTTTACAAGAGTTTGTGACATAATTCCAACCAAGCAATCTGCCATTCTCTCCAAAACAGAACTTTGCATATCACTTGGATAGAAAGAAAGATATCTATTCAAAGTATGAGTAGCTGAATTAGTATGTAATGTGGAAAATACAAGATGTCCAGTTTCTGCTAAATTTAACACAGCTTCAGCAGTTTCGCTATTTCTGATTTCTCATACGAAAATTACATCAGGATCTTCTCTTAAAGTAGATGTAATTGCTGCATTAAAGGACCACGTATCATGCCCAATCTCTCTTTGAGAGATTAAAGATTTTTGAGGTTTGAACACATATTCAATAGGATCCTCAATAGTGATAATCTTATAAGGTTTTTCTTTATTCAAAATTTCAAGCATAGCAACAATTGATGTAGATTTTCCTCATCATGTAGGACCTGTTACAAGGAATAATCATTTATGAGAACTTAGCACATTATTTTTTATAGATTCGGAAACATTTTGAAACATTATTCCTTCCAATTGTCTTGGAGTGCTATTAATCTTTCTCATAACAACGTTAATTCTTCAGGTACTAAGATAAGCATTAACTCTATAAGCAGTATCATCCTTTGCAACATAAGCAAAATCTGCCTCCTTATCCACGAGAAATTTATCATATCTCTGAGGGTTGTTTTTGAAGAGTTGTTTAAGTAAAATTTCCATGTTTTCATCTCAGATTTTTCATATTTCTTCCTTTCTGATAATTTCACCATTTAATCTATAGGCGACACATTCTCCAGCAGAAAGATGTAAATCTGAAATGTTTTGATTGTTTGCAATGACCTGTAAAATAGATTCAATGTCTAATCAAATTCCTTGCATGACAACTGAAATAAAGAATTAAATCGTGAAATATTCACTTACCTAATTATATTCAAAAATTTTTTTCTGTCAAAATTTTAAGGACTTTTTTTAGATATAAAAATAAGTAACAAAAACATGGTGAAAATATCTTGAAAAATTTCAGTTTTAGTTGAATTCTTTATTGAAAATTTTATAATAACAAAATGCTAGATTTGAAATATTAGACGGAAATAATTAATTATAAACATACCTCTCATTAGAATTTTTATAAAATTACAATGGTTGATAATCTATGTTTTTGGGTAAATGAGCAAAAAAATTATACAAGGGATTTAAAAATAAATTCAAAAAAAGTCCACTATATTGAAGGACTCTGATTGTGCTATTGTTTATAGCACTGATTATAAAATGAGTGATAATATATTTTTCCTACAAAAATTTAAATCCACGAGAGAATGTAATATCCTACATGGCTAGTGATATAATAATATTATTCTTTGCTCATTTATTAATTACTATAAATTATTGGATAAAAAAGCGCAAATATAGGCTGATTATTGATGCTATTGTGTTCATAATATTATTGGCCTATATTGTAGATATGTTTACAATATTTATGTTTCATAGCAGAGTTGCTATTGTTGAAGCCTTTGCTCTCTGAAGTAATGGTTCATCCTGATTTGACTGAATTATAAGATTGCGGATTCTTATATTTGTAATTACAGGACTTTTAGTTTTTTTCTTGGTACAAAGCAAATTTATAAAATCAAAAAAACCTTCAAGAAATATGTTGGTATTTTTCTCCATTTGCTCAGTTGTTTATGCTTTGTTTTATAGTGTTATAATTCTTTCAAATAAGAAAATTGATTATGTGGAAAACGTATTTTCACTAAATTTTGATAAAATAAAAGAATATGAATCTGATGATTTTGTAGAAGAAAAAATTGAAGATACAAATAAATGATATACAGTAGAAGAGATTCAATGACAATGAAAAGATTTAAACATTATATTAGTATTTGCAGAGTCTATATCAGCAATAGATTCCGCAAATGTTGGATGAAATGATAAAATGCCAAAATTTGATCAGATTCAAAAAGATTGAATTACTTTTACAAATTTTATTACAAACGGAACTACATCAGATACAGCACATGTTTCTACGTTATTATGAGTTGTCCCTTTAATAAATATGAGAAAAGGAAACACTCCGTATAGTGGATATAAATTAAAAATGGAAGCACTTCCAGACTTCTTGAATTCAGAATGATACAAGACTACATTTGTCAGTGCTGCAAGTCTAAATTTTTTAAAGCAGAGAGAATTTCTATCATGAGTAGGATTTCAAAAAATAATATGAGAAGAAGAATTTGAAAAAAATAAAAAATATACATTTGAATCGGCTCCAGATGGAGAACTTTATGATAGAGTTTTACAGGAGGTTCAAGCTCAAACGTGAAAATATTTTATTTGACTTCAAACAATATCATTTCATAAGCCATATGATACTCCACTTTGAAGGACAGAAGAACTTGCTTTACAATATTCAGATGAAGAGTTGTACAGATTCTACCAATGACTAAAAGAAATCTGATTTTTTGATAATTGAATATTAATAATTATGTGAGACCATAGAAAAATGAATGCAGTAGAAGAAAATGAGCCAGAATTGTTTGGTCCAAATTGGTATACTAGATCTGTTGCTACAGTAGTGTGATCTTGAATTGAGCCATGAACGATAAATTCACAATTGATTCAGCACATGGATTTCTACTCATCACTAAAGAGACTTGTATGACACTGAAATGTTGAAATAGACAGTATATACAATGATATATTTACCCAAGAAGGCAACAGAAACCGATGAATCACAAATTCAGAATTTTATGAAAATAATAGATATACAGTTTCATCATATAGTTGAGACATTTTCTTATTTAGAAATTTGTCAAATTTGCCATCAGATAGCTCAATATATGATTATTTTTCATCATATATTGCATATGAATTTGGAGATGAAGAATATGAAAAAGAAACTATCGAAGATACTACACAAAACAAAATGAAATTTATAGGGCACAGATGAGCTATTGAAAATGCTCCAGAAAATACGCTAGAATCATTCTTGGCAGCAAATGAGCTGTGAGCAGACTGAATTGAGTTTGATGTATCTTATACAAAAGACCATGAAAATGTGGTAGCACATTGAGATCTCCTGTATGCATCAAATTGTAACAAAAGAAAAGTTTGAAATTTAAATTTTGATTGGATTCAAAAAAACTGTACAATAAAGAACTGAGAGAAATACATGAGATTGCAAAAGATGTTAGAACTCATTGATTGATTGTTCGATTACTATTTTCTTGAAATAAAAGTTTATGATGAAAAACTTTGAGCTCAGCAGGCATTAGAAGCAATACAAACAGTTAAAGACTTGAATATGCAGGATAGAGTAATATTCATAAGTTATTCAGATGCTGCTAGGGAAGTTTTAGATGCTGATCCAGATATAATATATGGATGGGATACTTTTGATATAAACGATTTAGATTTTATATGAGAGAATAATAGTAAATATTTTTTGGCTCCGTATGATATATTAACACCAGAAATAGTCCAAAAAGCTAGAGATTTGTGAAAAGAAGTGGTAACATACACAGTGAATGAAACATGAGATTTCCAAGTAATGAAAGACTTGTGAGTAAATATTATAATGTCAGATAGAATTGATTTACTTCAAGAATATAACAATACTAGACATTATCCTGTTCCTCACAGCTTTGAAATACCAAATTTAAAAAAATCCTCAAAAGTAGATTCTGAGGATTTTATATATTAAATGGTTTATTATTTTACAATTTTTCTAGCTTCTAGATAATATCTTTTTTCGTCAGCTTCTCACATAGAAAATGTTTTTCTAGGTAAAGCTCAATCAACAACAACAGTCTTGAAGAAATCCGATTTATCCATTATTGGGAATAAAATTCCAAA
>ODAI013336406.1_pt1 | contig 11876 bp, 10 predicted proteins | sample 1539321 | NCBI WGS metagenome assembly ODAI01 (sample SAMN02144231, study PRJEB22623) | gut metagenome | biome: sheep rumen | host: Ovis aries | place: New Zealand
CCGGTTAATGATGTCCCGAATACTTCAATTAATATTGCTCAAATATTGAAAGATTTTAAAAATACGTCTATTGCTATCGGTACACCTGATGATTTAAAAGCGGAAGTTAACGGTTATTTGGATTTAATTGAAAAACAGGTTGTAAAAGATGAACCTAATGTCAAGTTGATTAAGTCAAATTTGAAGAATGCTTCTACAATACTCGATAATTACATATCAGAAACTTTAAATAAAGAGTCAAAAGTTGTAGAAAATTGGGTAGATGCTCTGTTTATGCAGAATGTTGATTTCAGGTATAACGAAAATGATATTAATGAACAGTTTTTGGTAAAATTCCCTGAAGGTTCAACAGAGCAGGCTGCTCCTGTTGCAAAAGAAACTGATGAAGCCGTTCCCGTTGCAGAGGAAGCTGTCATGGCGGAAGAAACAGCGGTTGTCCCGCCGCAGACAGAAGCGACAAAGACTTTTATCCCTCAGGACAAAGAATTAAAATCATTGTTTATACAATCTAAAAAACTTGCCTATGCAAATGAACCGAAAAAGGCAATTGAAACATTCCAAAAAGCTTTAATGAGAGCTGATGAAGTCGGGGATAAAGAAACAAAATCAAAAATTTATTTTGAGATAGGCAAAATATATGATGATTATGATTATCCTGCGCAAGCATTAAAGAGTTTCCACAAATCGATTGAAAATACAACTGATGATAATGTTAAAACAAGAGCGCATTACTCTATGGCGCAAATATATGACGATGTAAATCAAATAGAACCGGCATTAGATCATTATTTTGTTTCTGTCGGTTATGGCGGTGAAATAGATAATCCGTCTGTTCAGTCTACATCTTTAGCAAAAATGGGAAATATTTATGCCGATATGTATGAAGAAGATGCCTTTGAATATTTGACGATGGCTAAAGATATAGCCGAAAATGTGACAAATGATAAAGTAAAAGGTTATGTATCTTCCAGTCTTGGCAGAGCATACGAAAGATTTGGCGAACCGCAAGAAGCTTTGAAATCGTATTCTGAAGCGGTAAAAAGTTATTCAAATGCGGATTCTCCTCAGAAAGCTGCTCAGAATTATTTATCTGCCGCTGAAATAATGCTTGATTTTGACAGTAAAAATAAGGCCAGAGGTTTGTTAAATAAGGCTCAAAAATATGCCGCAGAGGCAAATGACGATGTTTTATTAAAAGAAATAAACAATCGTTTAAATAAATTGGCAGCATAGTAAAATTCTGGGACTAAATAAATACAGCATAATCCCGATAAAATCAGCTTCATTGTGTGTTTTACATAATGTTATCAAGGCCGTATGTAAAGTTGTTTTTATCCGTTACGTATCTTGTTGCAAGCATTACTCCGTCCATATAGCATTTTCTGTCGATAGAATCGTGTCGGATTTTTAAAATTTGTCCGTTTGAACCTAAAAGTACTTCTTGAGAGGCTACATATCCGGGCATTCTGACTGAATGGATATGTATGTTATTATAGGAAACACCTCCTCTTGCTCCTTTAATGGTTTCTGTTTCGGGACAATTGCCGGTTGTAAAGTTGTCGTTTTCTTCAGACATCATCAAGGCTGTTTTTATTGCAGTTCCGGAGGGGGCATCTTTTTTTTGGTTGTGGTGTAGTTCGATAATCTCTGCATTGTCAAAATATTTTGCGGCTTGGCGTGCAAACATCATCATTAACACCGCTCCCGTTGAAAAATTTGGTGCAATAAAACATCCTGTGTTTTTTTCTTTAGATAAATTTTTTAGATATTCAATTTCATCATCCTTTAGTCCGGTTGTTCCAATGACGATTTTTATTCCGTTATTAAGGCAATATTTTGCATTTTCGAATATCGATTTCGGCTGAGTAAAATCTATGAGTAAATCTATTTTTACGGAATTTACGGCATCTGCAATCGATTTGTATGTATCATTTCCGGCTATATCTATTTTTGCGGCAAGCTCCATATCGTTTTGGCTTTCTACCGTTTCACATACTTCTTTGCCCATTTTCCCTAATGCTCCGCATACCGCAACTTTTATCATAATTTATCTCCTTATTTGTTTTTGATTTTATATTATCATAAAAACAAGTCTAATATTGCATGTCTGCTAATTTTTTGATATTATAAATTTGTAATTTATTAAAGGAGAGAATAATGACAGATAAACAATTGGCTGATATTGGGGTATTCGGGGGGTCCGGATTTTACAAATTCCTTGATGATATTGAAGAAGTTAAGATTGAAACACCATATGGGATGCCAAGTGACAATTTATTTATAGGTAAAATAGGAGAGCATAGTGTAGCTTTTATGCCTCGTCATGGAAGAAATCATACTATTCTTCCTCATTTAATAAATTACAGAGCAAATGTGTGGGCGATGAAGTCGATCGGGGTAAAAAGAGTAATCTCCCCGTGTGCATCAGGCAGCTTGCAAAAAGATATTAAACCCGGAGATTTTGTGATTTGCGACCAGTTTGTAGATTGGACTGACGGCAGAAAATCAACTTTCTTTGAAGGACCTATTGTTACTCATCCTTCTGCGGCTGAAACGTATTGTCCGGAATTAAGAAAATTGGCTATTGATACCGCTAAAGAGTTGGGTATTACTGTGCATGAAGAAGGTACAATTGTTGTAGTAAACGGGCCAAGATTTTCTACTAAGGCAGAATCAAAATTCTTTACTAATCAAGGTTGGTCTGTTATCAATATGTCAGCTTTCCCTGAGAATTATTTAGTTAAAGAATTAGACATGTGCCCGTTGAATATAACTTTAGTTACTGATTATGATGCCGGGCTTGTTGGTGATGTGCCGCCGGTTTCTCATCACGAAGTTATTCAAGTATTCAATTCTAATGTTGAAAATCTGAAGAAATTATTGTTTAAATTGATAGAAAGAATTCCTGTTGAACGTGAAAATTGTGTTTGTGCAAACACAAAATCCAGTTCTCAGTTATAATATTGTAAGGGGGATTGTGATATGATTATTGCTATTGTAAACGGGATAAACGCAGTATTTTCATTGTTTTATATACTTATTTTAATAAGGTGTGCATTGAGCTTTATTCCGGGAATTGATTACAGAAAGCAGCCATATTCAGCGATTAAGCAGGTAACCGACCCTTATTTGGATTGGTTCCGCAAGTTTATTCCTCCAATTGGTATGGTTGATGTTTCTCCTATCGTGGCAATAATTATCTTAGGAGTAATACAAAGAATTTTGGTATATTCTATATTGTGGTCGGCGACGGGTACAAAATAATTTGATGACGGAAGGAGCTTACTGAGAGGGTTAGTATGAAGATAGTTATATTTGGTGCAACTGAGGTAGGTTGTCTTCTGGCAACGGAGTTTTTTGAAGAACACGATATAACAATTATTGATAAAGAAGAGAACCGCAATGAAGAATTTTCAAAGCTGGATATAAGTTTTGTGCAGGGCAACGCTTGTGATATGAAAGCACTAAAACAAGCAGATATCCTTAATGCGGATATTTTTATTGCCTGTACCGCTATTGATGAGGCAAATATTGTTGCCTGCTTGGCAGCCAAGAAAATCGGCGGAATTAGAACTATTTGTTTTGTTTCAAAGGAAGAATATAAAAATACTCTGTATTTTGAAAAAAGTAACGGTTTGCAGGGCGACTTCTTCATAGATTATATTATTTGGCCGGAAGAGCTTTTAACTCAAGAAATATTCCGTATAGTAACTGTTCCGCAAGCTTTAGATGTTGAAAATTTTGCAGACGGCAGGGCCAGATTGTTAGAGTATAAGGTTAGCAGCAATCTTCCGATAGTCGGTAAAAAGGTTAAAGAATGCGGGTTCACAAAAGACACTCTGATTGTGGGGCTTACCCGAAATGGGGAATTGTTTATTCCAAACGGTGATACTGTAATTCAGGCAGAGGACAAGCTTATATTTATGGGAACATCTCATTCTCTTGATATCCTTGCCGGAACATTTTTCCACGAAAAAGAATATGTGAAAAGTGTTGCTATTATCGGCGGTGGTGAAGTAGGAATGATGCTTGCTCAAAATCTTGAAAAATTGAAAGTAAAAACTAAAATCATTGAATCAAAGTATGAAAGATGTCAGGAACTTTCTCAGGTTTTGTCAAATACTTTAATTATCAACGGTGACGGCACGGATTTAAAGTTGCTGGATGAAGAATCTATAAATGATTGTGATGTTGCGATAAGTGTTACAAATAATGATGAGAGAAATTTACTTTGTTCATTGATAGCAAAACAATTGGGTGTAAAAAGAGTAATTGCCCGTGTTTCAAAGGTCTTAAATATTCCGCTTTTTGAAAAAGTAGGTATTGATATAGCTATTTCACCAAAAAATTCTGCTATAAATGAGGTCAGAAATGATTTGGCTGAAAATGATGTAGATATTTTGGCAACAGTTGAGCAGGGGCAGGGCGAGGTGCTGGAGATTTCTGTGAAACCGGAATTCAGCGGTAAAAAAATTATGGATTTAAGACTGCCAGTGGCGGCAATTATCGGAGTTATTCAGCGTCGCAATAATATTATAATTCCTAAAGGTGATACTGATATAAGATATGAGGATATCCTTATAATATTTACAAAATCCGAGTGTGCAGATAGAATAAAAGAGTTTTTTAAGGTGAATTAGTTATGCGATTAAGTTATCTTGTAAACGCCATAAGTTTAGTTATGATGTACATTGGGTTGGTATTGTTGTTACCTATTCTTGTTGCATTTTATTATCATGATTCAGATTCGGTTTTCCCGTTTTTGAGTGCCGCTATAATAGCAGTCGGCTGCGGTTATTTAATGCGAAAACTTGTTCCAAAATCAACTCAGCTGGAAAATTTAAACGATATTAAAAAGTCGGAAGGATTGTTTATTGTAGCTGCATCTTGGGTAATCTTTGCGTTACTTGCGGCAATTCCTTATCCGTTTTATAACTTGTCCATAATTGATAGTATTTTTGAAGCAACTTCAGGAATTACGACAACCGGGGCTACAATATTAACACACTATGATTATCCAAAAGCATTTTTCTTTTGGCGCAGCTTTACCCAATGGCTCGGCGGTATGGGGATAATAGTCATGTTTATTGCAGTTTTGCCGCAGTTTGCGGTTGCCGGACGCCAGATGTTTTTTGCGGAAGCTCCCGGGCCGACTGAGGATAAATTTACCCCAAGAGTCAGAAATACAGCTTCAATTTTGTGGAAGTTGTATTTAGGTTATACGGTGGTACTTATACTTGCTTTAATTATGGTCGGGATGCCTCGTTTTGATGCTGTTTGTAATGCCCTGTCTACGCTGTCAGCAGGAGGATTTTCTCCAAATGAATACAGTATAATGGGATATCACATACCTGCTGCGACTTGGTTGATATGCTTGTTTATGTTTTTGGCAGGTACAAGTTTTAACTTACAATACAAAGCTTTTCAGAATAAAACTCCGCTTACTTTGTTTAAAGATGATGAATTTAAGGCGTATATAATTTTTATCCTTGTTATGTCATCCGTTATTGCGGGACTTTTGTTTTTACACCACAATTATTCTGCTATTGATTCTATAAGACATTCAATATTTCAGGTTGTCAGTGTTATGACGTCTTCCGGTTTTGCAAGCATTGATTTTGCTTCGTGGACTTATTCGGCGCAAATATTACTTGTAATTGCGATGCTTTTTAGTTCTTGTGCAAGTTCTGCAGGCGGCGGTATTAAAGTAGCTAGGTTGCTTTTGGTTTTCAATATTATGAAAAATGAAATTGAGAAAATTTTGCATCCGAATGCGGTTATTCCTGTAAAACATAACGGCGGTATTGTTACACCCGACGTGCTGCGGCAAGTTGTTTTGTTTGTTTTCCAATATTTCGCTATATTGGCAGTTACTGCAACTGTAATAACAATACTTGAACAAAATCATACTTTGGGAATTCTTTCGTCGGTATCTTCGCTTGGTAATATAGGTCCTGCAATGGGACAAATCGGGCCTATGGCTTCATTTGAACATATGCATAGTTTGTCAAAATTGGTTTTAATATTTAATATGCTTGTTGGTCGTTTGGAATTGATTCCCTTTATTGTGATGTTAAGTCCTGATTTTTGGGCATTTAAAAGCGAATAATAAAGATAAAAAAACATCCGGCTTTTGCCGGATGTTTTTCTGTGGAATATATTATTAATCAATACTCTTCAATATAATACGGCCGTTTTCTTTTACGAAATTAAGATTTTGGCTAGGACTGTATAATCTTTTCTTTTCATCTTGATATTGTTGGTATTGTCTTGCTCTATTAGCTTTAACTTCTTGAAGATTATCATTGTAATCGTTATATTCTTCCTGACGGAATTTCTGTTGTTCCATCAAGCGAATTTGACTGCTTGTATTTTGCATATTACCAATTTCGTTGCCAATAGCTTGTATAGGGGTGAGATCCATCCCTACTGCTCCTGCTACTCCTGCTGTAATCGATAAAACAGCTACTGTTAAAATTAGTTTTTTCATTTTTATTATCTCCTTATTTTACACTAAATGTTACGTTTGCTACGGATGTTATTTTCTTCTCGATACTTGTTGTATCGCTTATTCCCATATCAGAAACATCGTTAGAGTCAACCGGTGTTATCTGGAATACTCCCATTTTTACTGATTGAATTTTTCCAACTCTGTTGTGAGTAGCTTTTAACATTGCAGCTGCTCTTTGTTTAGCGTCTTTTGTTGCTTCTTCTAACATTGATACTTTAATTTCCGATAATTTAGAATAATAATATGCCGGTTCGTATACATTGATGTCAATACCTTTTGATATTAAATCAGGTAAACTTGCGGCGATTTCCTTTATAAGTTTTACGTCATTGGACTTTACAACAAAATTTTGTGAAATAACGTAATAAGCTATATCGTTTGAAGAATTTCCGTTCGGTAACTGTTTATATACGTTGTATCCGTTTGGTGTTTTTATTTCGATATTTTCTTGTTTTACCCCTTTTTCTTCAAGAAATTTTATGATTTGAGGTCTTTGTTTGTTCAGTGTTGCAACCCCTTCAGCTTTGGAAATCTGGCGGGATGTTAATTCAAATTCTACTCTGCCGGTATCTGAGGTAACAGTTTGAGAATACGAACCTGTTACAACAATTGAATCTTTCGAAATAGCGCCGGTTATTATATTTGCGGCAACAATTAAACCGATTGCTATGATAATTGATAACACTATAACTTGAAATTTTTCTAATTTGTCTAACATGATTTACCCTCTATCTAAAAATGTCTGTCTATGTATATTAATAATTATAGTTTATTTTCAAAAAAAATGCACGTAAATATAAGATTTGTTACAGTTTAATATATTTTGTGCTATACTTTCATTGTCGGATGACTTTACAAATCATGCCGATGTCATATGCCGATGTGGCTCAGGTGGTAGAGCAACTGATTCGTAATCAGTAGGTCGGGAGTTCGAGTCTCCCCATCGGCATTTTGCTTTGCAAAACCCGATGAAATCCTCGAACTCGAGATTTTCTTTGTTAAAAGAAAATCTCGGAGTAAGCCGATAAATCGGCATAATCCGCCGTAAGTTTCGCAAACCAAATGCTCAACAACGGCGGCGTAGAGTCTCCCCATCGGCATTTTGCTTTGCAAAACCCCGATGAAATCCTCGAACTCATGATTTTCTTCAACAAAGAAAATCATGGAGTAAGCCTATAAATCGGCATACTCCGCCGTAAGTTTAGCAAACCAAATGCTCAACAACGGCGGTGTAGAGTCTCCCCATCGGCATTTTGCTGATTATTCTTCTTTATAGCAAAATCTATTTTTGTGTTGAATCAAATTTTGTAAATATTGTAATTTTTCGTGTGCATAGCTTAATGTCTGTAATTTATTTTCTATTTCTTCATATAAAATGGTATTTTTATCGGTGTTATAAATGTATTTGTCTGACGGATATGACAAACTTTTTTCTGTAGCTTCTTTTGTCCATGAATGAACGCATGCACCATCCCAAAAAGTATTTTTTTTCAACATCTTTATAGGGCATCCTCCCCAAATTTCATTAGAGGGTATTTTTTTTGAAACTAAACTCTTTGCACCAATAATGCTTCCGGAGTGAATCTGTCCTCCTTTTAAAATCATTGCATCTTGTCCAATCCATACATGGTCTCCTATATATACACTTTTACTTGGGTTTAACCTTTTATGGCTTGCAACATCATATATTAGATGCGGGTCGGCTGTTCTGATAAATATGTTAAATGAAAATAGATTATTATTGCCAATAAAAATATTTTTTTCTTCTGATATTATTATTTTTATTTTTGGTCCATATGGATTAAAATAATTGTTTTTCCCCACATAAAAAACGGAATTGTTATTTATTGAAACATCGTACCTATGTTTCCCTGAACAAAGATATATTAATGAGTTATTTGCATTGAATGTAATACTTGAATTGTTTAGTATAACATTTTTTTCACAAAACAATATATTACCGGAGCCTTTAATGTTGATTAATGACTTCTTTAATATTGGTGGGTGACCTATAAATTTATTTCCGTTAGATAAAAATTTAAGAAATATTGGGTAATATATTTTAAAATATGCCATAATAATTGTATTTGTCCAGAAGTAGTTCTTTACGTTCTCATAACAAAAAAATAAGTTTCTACTGGATATAATCCAGTATATGTACTGTATCATATCCAGTAAAATTGTCAAATGGATGAACAACAAATTTATAAAAATCTAGGGTTAAAGATTAAATTTTACAGAGAAAATGTTCGTTTGACGCAAGAAAAATTAGCGGAAAATGTGGTATTAGTTTAGATTATCTTGGAAAATTTGAGGTGTGTATTAATAAACCCGGATTAAAAACCCTAATTAAAATATCTAATGCTATAAACATTTCACTTCATGAATTGTTCAAATAATTTTTATTCTATATATAAATTGAAAATTCTAAAATATGGATGATTTCTTTAAATTGAGTTGTTTTTATCTGGTGGGCAGATATAGGCATAATCCGCAATAAGTTTTTGAGATATATTTTTTAAATATTTTAATATTTAAGCAATTTATTATATTTACGTGTTTTATATCCGTATCAAGGAGTTATCATATGAATACAAATTATAATAATGCAGTAAGTTTTAGCGGAGTTTTATATAAAGTTCCAAGATATAGCATTTTAACTGCTGAAGCTGCAATTTCCGAAAAATTTTATGCAGCTGAAGAAAAATTGGCTAATACAAAGTTTTGGGATATGGTTGTTGATTCGGAAGGTTGTAAGATTGCATATAAAAATACTGCACGTACTTATATACTAGCCGATAAACCAAAAAGACATGCCCCGAATACTCTTCTAATCAGGACATATGATGCTGATAATAAAGAACACGGTAAAGTTACAAGCTTCAGAGTGTGTTTTGATAATTTTGATGAAGTTAAACAGGTTTACAAAAATTTTGTGAGTTTGAAAGGTATTGATAAAATTGTTGCAGCGGTTTTAATGCTCGAAAAACACGCTGTTTCGCTTGCTCAAAAAAGGAAATCAAATTGTATTTTAAAAGCTAAAAAAGTTAATGAGTCTGTTTTTGGTTAGAAAGAAAATTAAATATATATTCTGATTTGTAAACAAATGTAAAAACAAATTTTTTCGCCTGTAACCCTCTCACTGTAAGTATTTTGTTGTATATAGCAAAAATATATATTAAAGATATTCTGCAAATTTGCCGTATTAAAGTATATGGAAAATTTGTTCAATAATTTTATATATGCTAAGAGAATACGTGTAAATGCTGAGATGACGACTGAATCTCAACAAACTACCGGTGATACTCAAAATACCAGTGAAACCACGTATAATTCCGGCTTTTCATATGCGGAAGAACAAACTGATACTGTAAATATTAACGGGAAAGATGTTGACCCGTTCGGAACTGTTACAGATGAGGATATTGTAAATGATGTCGTAAATGCGGGGCTTGCGAGTTTGGGTGCTGATATCATTAAAAAAATGAAAAAGCTTATTAAAAATATAAAAGCAAGCCAAACTCAACCAACAACACCTACATCTCAATCAACGGATACTACTCAATCAACAGATTCTACACAGTCAACGGATCCTACTCAATCGACAGATCCTACACAGTCAACGGATCCTACACAGTCAACGGATCCTACTCAATCGACTGATACTACCCAGTCGACGGATACTACCCAGTCAACAGATTCTACCCAAACAACTGAAACAACTCCGACAACTTCTGAGTCAGATGATACAGATACTGAAGGTTTAGATGTCCCTGAGGATATTTCATATACTTTAAAGAGAAAAGATTCATCTTCAAACAAAAAGACAGTGAGTGTCGGTTCAAATCCGGTTACTGTAAAATTAACAAATTCAGCCGACGGAAAAGATTTTTACTATACATTGACATCAAAAACAGGTTCCAATGAGTCAGTGACTTTAGAGTATCTTGATAACGGCAGATTGGTTATTAAGGCAAGTAATGTAAAAATCATTGCTACTAAAGGTCAAGATGATAGTATCACCCTTTTTGGGGACAATAATGAAGTAGATACTAATTCAGGTAACGATAAAGTTAGAGTCGGAGAAGCAATAGATTCTGAAGATGGTACAACTGCGCGTCAATCGAGTAATAATGTGATAAACACCGGTGCCGGTAATGATTATGCGATTAGTTTCGGTTTAAATAAGCTGATTATGGGAAGCGGTACTGATGAGGCAAGGGTTGTTGGCGGAACATTATCACAGTATAGTGCAGCTACTTCATCTTGGTCCGGTGTTGATGTCCTATATTCTGACCGTGAATATAAAGCCCCAAGTGATGGTAAGTTAGGCGGCTGTACACAAGACCAATACGGTGATTGCAAATTCTTATCGTTTATGAATTCATTAAGATATACATTATCCAAAACAGGTAAATCTTTATCTGATTATGTACAAATCTCAGGTGGCGGGTCAAGTTATACCGTAAAATTTGTAAAGAGCAATCAAACGGTTACTGTTTCTTCTTCAGATTTGTCTAACGGTGCAAATTCCGATGGGGACCTTGATAATGTATTAATTGAAACAGCGTTTAAGAAAATATTAGCAGATGCATCTAAGAATTACGGACACGCATATAATATTGACAATGACCCAACGGGCAGTCCGGCGCATGATAATTATATGCTCGGAGATTCCGGAAATAACTGGTTGATATCAAAACATCTTTTTGGTATTGAAGAAGCGATTGAAATCGATGCTTCTTATACATATGCAAGCGGTAACATCATGGATAATGCTGCAAACTATAAATCCGCAATGCAAGACTTATTGGCGGCATTTTTGAGCGGACAAATATCTAATCTGGTATTGTCATGTACTAAAGATAATATTTCGATAGGCTTGCATAGTGCACACGCTTATTGTGTTGTGGGCGGTGAAGTCGGAAAATATCTTGAAATCACAAATCCTTGGGATGGTAATGATTCTTTCCAACTTGATTGGAATGACTTCTTTGTGTACTTTACAGGTGTAAATTTATATGGGGATGCTGCTCAGTATGCAATGAATAAGAATTTTACAAATATGGCTTATAATAAGTATGACCAAGATAAGGATGAATTTATTTTTGCATTTTATTCTGCTGCCAATCCGCAAAACGATGATGGAACATCCTACAATGATCGATTGGTACGTACTATCCTAAATGCTGATAGAGATACTGCGGTAAACAATCCGTTTGCAGCATTGTATAGTCAGACTGATGAAACGGAAGTTTTAGAAGATGTTCTGGCAGTTGAAGATAATATCAATAATGCTAAGAAAATAATATTAAATATAAGCAAAGATGCAAAAAATATTTTTGCATAATACATGAGTAAAGTA
>ODAI014170430.1_pt1 | contig 11876 bp, 9 predicted proteins | sample 1539321 | NCBI WGS metagenome assembly ODAI01 (sample SAMN02144231, study PRJEB22623) | gut metagenome | biome: sheep rumen | host: Ovis aries | place: New Zealand
ATGGACTACAAGTCTCAATCTTTAATTTATTATTTTTAATTTTAAACATAATACTACCATCTTGATCTGTTCTATATATCTTTGAATCTTCTAAATTATCTAATACTTCTTTATTTGGATGTCCATATCTATTATTCTTTCCAACTGATATAAGTGAATAACTTGGTTTAATCTTATTAACTAATAATTTAGAAGTACTAGTCTTACTACCATGATGTCCTACTTTAAGAAAAGTAATATGTGGAAGATTATATTTACTTAAAATATATTCTTCTGTTTTACTACTCGCATCACCTGTTAATAATAAATAATAATTCATAATCTTAACTAAAAAAACATTACTACTATCATTCTCATCTAAAAAAGCCTTATTTAAAGATTTAAAATAAAACTTTCCTAATCTAAAATCATTAGCTGTTTCATATTTAATATTCTTACTTTTAGCTACTTCAATAACTTTTTTCTCATTATTATTTAAGTCACCTTTATTAAAAATAATTCTATTAACTTTAATATTATTAATTAGATTAATCGCTTCCCCTAAGTGATCGTAATCTCCATGTGAAAAACACATTATATCTATCTTTCTAATGCCTAAAGACTTAAATAAAGGTATTAACGTTTTATCAGTAATACTTTTAGTTTTATTATTAAAACTAACTTTCCCACCAGTATCAAGTAACATTGTTTTATTATTAGAGTGAATTAATAAGCTATCTCCCTGCCCTACATCTATCATTAAAAAATATGATTTAGGAAAGATAATATTTTGATTATACGCTATAAATAAAATTAGTAATATTAAAAATAAATATCTTCTTTTAAAACAAAATAAATATAAACTAGCTACAAAATAATAACTAATTATAAAAAGAAAATTAACTTTTCCAAATACTAATTTAAATAAATTAAAACTACTAGTAAAATTAGATAATTTTTCTAGTATATTAATAACTATAAAAAATAAATTATCAAATGCTGGTATAAAAAAAGTAATAAGAGAAAGTGGAAATACTATTATAGAAACAAATGGTACATAAAATATATTTAAAATAATACTAAGAAAATTAACTTCATAAAAATAATATAAAGTTATGGGTAAACTAACTATAAAAGATATAAATGATATCTTAAATAACTTATTAATATAAGAACCACTAATTTTATCTTTAGATAATATTAAAGAAAAACATATAGTAAAAGAATAAATAAATCCTGTATCAAACAAGAAATTAGGATTAATAAATAAAATTAATAAAAGTGTTAATAAAAATACTTTAATAGTACTTAAATTAATATCATATTTTTTATTTAAACTTAGAAGTATAAATAAAAAAACACTTCTAACTACCGATGGACTTAATCCTGTTAAAAACATATAAAATATTAATATAAAAGAAATAATTACTTTTTTCTTAAATAAAATAAATAATATTAAACTAAGTAAAGATATATGCATACCAGATATAGCTAGTAAATGACTAATACCATTTTCTTGATAACTAGATATATCTATCATACTTTTATTACCTAAAATAAAAGTATTTAAATAATTACTACTCTTATATTTAGAAATATGTTTAATAATAGAGTTTTTTATTTTATAAAATATATATTTATTATCACTAATCTTTTTAATAGAATTTATATTCATAGTCATATAAATATTTTTATATCTTAAATACTTTTTATAATTAAATAAGTTAGGATAAGTATTATTCTTTGGCTTAGAAAATTTACCTTCTACTTCTACTTGATCTCCTAAATTTAAATTAAAAGAATCATAGTAATAACCAATAATCTTTTCACTACCATTTATTTCGATAGTAACTAAATCTTCTTTTATTCTATAATCCGTAATAATACCAGAAAAACTATTAGAATTAATATCTATATTAGTATCATTATCTTTTCTTATATAAAAATAAAAAGATAAATAAAATAATAAAATAATATATAATAGAATATAAAAATAATTAGAGTGTAATAAAGTCTTTAATCTTTTCAAACATCTTTTCTCCAATACCTTTTATATTCATAATTTCATTAATACTAGTAAAAGAGCCATGTTCTTCTCTATAAGCAATAATTGCTAGTGCTTTAGCTTCACCTATTCCTTTTAAAGTCATCAATTCTTCTTTACTAGCAGTATTAATAGAAATAATTTTAGGAGTATTATCTACCTCTTTATTAGTATCATCACTACTATTATTAATAATAACATTACTATTACTATCACTATCTACTCTTTCACTTTTAGTAATGCAAGCTTCATTTACTACTACACTACTATTCTTACATTTTTCTTCTTTTACTTTCTCTTTTTCTTTTGTTTCAGTAAAAGCCATAACTTCATCTTTAGAATAAATTACTATTACCATACCATCAGTTATTTTCTTACTTAAATTAATAACACTAGTATCACTATTTTCCATTAGTCCTCCAGCCATAGTAATAACATCCATTACCCTCTTATCACAATTAATTTCATATAAACCTGGATTATTAATATAACCTTTTATATCTACCATGCATTTATCTACTTTTTCTTCTTTTTGTTCCAATAATAAATTATTATTAAATTCTTCATTATCATCACTATTAAAATTAAAACTAATAAGTATTATTAAACCAGTAAGTATAAAAACACTAATACCAATCAAATAATATTTATAACTAATTATTTTTTCTTTTATTTCATAAATTTTTTCTATCATTTTTCCCTCCTCTAAAATCACTCCCTCTAATATGTATTATTTAAAGATTTTTTAGTTTGGGATAAACTTTTTTATAAAAAAATAAAAAAATGTATCAAATGATACATTCTATTTATTTTTTTTTATTTTTTCTTTATACATTTTATTTTCGACGCTAACTCTCCCTACAGCAGTTAAAGCAAATACTAAACACATACAGAAACTTCCACCATAACTCATAAATGGAAGTGGAACTCCTGTTGTTGGCATTAAACCAAACATACCACCTAAGTTAACTAATATATGTAAAACAATATAACAGGCAACACCCATACATATTAAGAATCCACGAGTATTAGAACTATCTTTACCTATCTTAATAATTCTACCAATAAGTAAGAAATATAAAATAAATATAGCTATCGCTCCAACTAAACCTAATTCTTCCATAATAATAGCAAATATAAAGTCAGTATGAGCTTCTGGTAAATATAAATACTTTTGCGTACTATTTCCAAGTCCTACACCAGTTAATCCTCCATGATTAATAGCTATATAACCATTACATACTTGGTTACCAGTAGTATAGTATTTTTCACTACTACAAGGATTATGAAAATTAACCAAACGTTGTTGTTGTCCAGGAGTTAAAATATTTCCTCCACTTGAAAAAATCGTAATTAATACTACTGCACCTGCTCCAAGTAAAATAAGTAATAGCTTATTTCTAATTTCTTTAGAAATTGGGGCTAAAAAGAAAATACATGCAACAATCAAAACATAAATAACTGTAGTATCAAGGTCTGGAGCTATCATAATTAAGAATCCAATAATTCCAGCTATAACTAATGGATATAAAACAGTAGCATAATTTTCTAAACCTTTTTCATGACTATCATAAAAAGATGCCATCCACAATAAAACTACTATCTTAGCAAACTCAGATGGTTGAATAGAAAAGAAACCTAAATCTATCCAACGAATAGAACTATTTTTAGCTTGAGCATATACAAGAATAAATGCAAGCATACCCATAACTACATAAGTAGCTATAGGCATAATAATACTATAACTCTTAGTAGTAAACTTTATAAAAAATAAACTCACTACAACACTTAAAAATAAGAATATAAATTGTTTCATAAAATAACGATATGGACTAGCTGAATATTTCATAAAAGCCGTTATATTAGATGCTGAAAATATCATAATAAGTCCAAATATAAAAAGAATAATAGAAATAAGTAAAAGTGGTTTATCTAAGTTTTTAATAATTTTTCTCATACTTACCTCCTATTATTAAAATAATCATACCATAAATGTAATTATTTTTAAATAATATAAAATATAAATATACCCAACTAGACACTAATATAGACAAAAGTAATAACATAATTACCCAATTTATCATATCTTATATTAGATAGAAAAAGGAGGCATATATATGTATAATAATTTTGGAGGAAGTTGTGGATGCAATAACTATCAAATGCCAGTATATCCATATTATCAAAATAATAATAATTATGCTATTATCTTAGTATTATTTATTCTATTAGTAATAGTTATTGGTTCTAGATGTAATCATAATTAAAAAGAATCCCAAAAGGGATTCTTTTATTTATCTAAATCTTTTAATTTAAATAAAAAGGCATTCATAACAGTAAAATTTTCAAAATAATGAGTATCATCATATACAAGTTCATAATTATCCCAAATAAAGCCATTATTTTCTTTTAACCAATCCATACTCATTTGGGTATAAAATAATATAAAATCAACCTTCTTATCTACTACAGCTTTATTTTGGGTATCTATATTTACAGGATAATCTTTATAATCAATATTTTGAACTTCAAAGAATCTAACATTAGGAATAATACCAGTAGTAGTATATAATCCACCATCTAAAAAGCCCATATTAAGTAAAGTTGGATTTTTATATTTATTAATATATTCTGCATATTTAAATTGAAAGAAAGCTTTCTTACTCCATGCTCTAACATTTCTATAATAAGCATTAGTATAAGTAAAACATACACATAATATTGGTACTAATATAAATATACAATATAAGTATTTTTCATATTTAAATTTATTTATATATTTAAGTAAATATTTATCAAATAATATTCCAAGACTAAGTAATCCAAATACTAAAAAAATAAATAAAATTAATAAATAATAAGTCATAAATTTAAGTCCAAAGTAAAGAATAAAATAAGTGAATATTACTAATCCTAAAAGACTAACTCTAAAGTATTTACTTTTATCTTCATCTTTAATAAAGAATATTCCTACTACAGATAATATAAAACTAATTAATAATATATTTCCATTCTTTACTAATGATCCAAATCCACCATTAACAAGTTTATATATTCTTCTTAAAAAACTAACTTTATCTCCATCATTATATAAAGTCATATTAAAAGTAAAATAACATTCTATATAATCATCAAGTGCCCCATTTATAATTAAATAGATAAAACATAACCCTACAGGTATTAAAACCCCAAGTATAAAGAATAAACAGAATTTAAAAGATTCCTTATACTTCTTATTAATTAAATAATCGATAAATATAAATAATCCAAATCCTACCCATAATCCTATCATAGTATATTTCATCATAAATACTAATCCAGCCATTATACCATTTATCAAAACTTCTTTATTAGTTAATTTACTTACTTTAAAATGTTTAAAGAAATAATATAAACTAACCATCATAAAGCCTAAAGAAAATTCTTCACAAGAACCACCATGTACAAAAGCTAAACTAGTAGTAGTTAAATAAGCAAGTATTGGAACTAATATAAGTGAATATTTAGGATCTAAATATAATTTAAATATTTTATGTGCATAAAATAAGAAAATACTAAAACTAAATACTTCTAATATAAATACCCCATAAAAAGCTTTATGGCATAGTAAATAACCAATTCCGTATATAAAATATAAAACAAGTCCTTTCTGTTCAAATAAATCGCGATAAGGAACTACTCCATTCATCATACTTTTACCCATAGTAAAGAATGCATTAGCATCTACCCAATCATTAAATTCAAACAAAAAGGAATTTTTACTAGTACACATAAGTACTAAAAAAGATAAAATTAAACAAAAGATGTAGTATTTCTTAGCAAGTATTTTCTTAAGCATATTACCACCTACTATATTTAATTTTACTATTTATTTTTTTGTGTGTAAATAGATTATGTTTTAATCTTATTTATATTTTCTTTTTCTATTTCTTTTAAACTCTTTTTAGGTGTTTCAAAGTTTTCTGGTAATGTACCTCCATGTTTCTTTATAAAATTTCTAATATTTTTACCCATATCATAATGCGTTTTATTAGCATTATCTTCACCCTTAATATTTTCATTTTTTAACCTTTGATTAGTTTGCGATATTCTAAACAAATTAACAATAAGCTCATCACTACACATATTATCAAGTATATCTTCTCGATATCTTAAACCTTTTCTTTTAGCTATATCATCAGCAGTTTCTCCGCCATATAAGCCTTTGTATCCTGAATTATGAAATTTATCAAAGTTTTTAACTCCAGCTTTCTTAGCCGATTGATTTAAAGTATAATTTCCTTTCTTAGTTAAATTTCTTTGATATAATCTTTTTTCATCTTCTGATAATAAATTATAATCTCCTTCTAGTAATTCTTGCTTTCTAGTTTGAGTAGCAAAATAAGTTTGAGCAAGTGCAATTACTTCTTTTCTAGAATCACCATTCTGAGCAATTAGATAACACGCATAGCGTGATAAATGATAATCTTGTATCATTTCTTTTTTTCCTTTTCCTGTTATTATTGGCTTCCTAACTTCAGGAAACCAAAGCTTGGAATCATTTCCACTATTTTCACATGCTATAATTGCATTTCTTATAACTTTATTAAAATTCTCCCATTTACTATATTCAAGTATTTTTTGAAGTTCCCTTGCTTCCCAATATTCACAACCTTCTTCATCAATATGCTTAATACTTTCAAACATATTATTTTCTTCATTATAATTTTCAATTTCATTTTTCATAATATATTCCCCCTTAAGTTATTTTTAATTATATGTTCTTTGAATTTTTTTAGTTAAATAGTTTATTACATCAAATTTTACTATTTTATAATTATTAATAATTCTATTACGCTTATATTTAGATATTTTATAGTATTCACCATAATTAATTTTATTTCTTAACTCATCAAGACTAAAATCTTTTAAAATACACAAGTTTAAATAATAAATAATTTGTGAATAACTATCCAATTGCATTAAATATTGATAGTGTTCCCATGATAAAAATGTAGGTAATTTTAATACATTAGGAAATCTTTCATAAAGTAATTTCATACAATGTAAACTAACAGCTCCATACTCTTCATCACATCCAAATGTATATATTAATCTTTCCGAAACCTCTTTTAAGACATCATTATAAATTCTAGAATCAACTTCACTTAAAAACTTTCCTATCTTATGATATATTTTTATTTTTTTATCATTACATAAATAATCATGCATTATCTTTGATGATTTATTATCAAGTATTTCTTCAAATATTTCTGTAATTCTATCTTTGTTTTCCATTACAATCTCCTCCTTTACTAAAAAAAAAATCTATCAAATATTAAAGCTTAAAATTATGACATAAAAAAATCCCTCCAATCATTTATCTGATTGGAAGGAAACTATAAACAAAAAACCAGTCAGATAAAATAAAAATAATAATTATTTTAATATCTGACCGGGCACAGTCTCTCCTACCACCATTTTTCGGCGCGGTCCACCATCATAGACGTTAGTCAAATCATCCCCTAACTAGTTTATTACCATCTAGCTAACGCAAGTTTAACATAATGGTAACTAAAAGTAAATATCTTTTTTTCAAAAAAAAAAGAAGATTACTCTTCTTCATTTAAATTTCTACTAATTATATGTACTGTTTAATTATACTACAACAAAATCGCATTCAAAGGTTAAAATTATTTAGCCTATGCCTTAGCATTTGGCTTAGATGCAGATTCTTTTAATCTACAATCAATCAGAAAAACATTTTCGTCAACTATATTTTCAGTATCTGTTTCTTTCAATGATTTAATTGCCTTTTCATATTCCCTATCATTAAAATAGAAAATTACTACAATATGTTTTTCAGTACTATTAGCTTTCTTATATATTTTCACTTGTTCAAATACATGATCTAAATTTGTATTTTTTGCTAATTTAAATTCAATAACAGTTACATCAGCTGAACCCATAGAAATTACAAAATCAGCTGGACCTCTACCATTATTAGTTTCTGCATCATCTTTAAATACACTTTTATGCCATACAAACTTAAACATTCTTTGTAAATCATTTTCATTAGTTATTATTTGTTCATCTTCATTATAGAAAAGTTTATAACAATCATTATTTTCAATTCTATGTTTAAAAAATTCAATTCTTGTCTTTGCCTCTTCATACGAATTATTACTAATATTAAATAATTCTTTGTTTTTATCAATTAGATTAGCTAAATATCTAACATTTTCATCAAATTTTTTTAGTTGAATCGAAACTTCATCAAAGCTCTTGTTTTCTATTTCATTCTTACTATTTTCCTTTAATTTAACATAATAATCATATACTTCTTTATGATTATTTGAAAATTCTTCAAAGCATTCTTTTTTAATTTTATTTTCTTCTGATTCCTTTGGCTTTCTATTTAAATTTTCACAATTCGCATGGTAGTCTTGAATTGCTTTTTGTAAATAATTATTTAATTGTATCCTTAAAGAATCGTTATCAATACTTTCACGTACTAAATCCATATTTTTTAAAAAATCAGCTCTATTTATAGATGGTTCATCAGCTCTTAACATATCTTTTGGAGTAAGTAAAACATATTCTTCTTTTCCCTTTTCATTAATGACATAAGGTAAATAATATTCATTTGAAGTGAATGTACCAGTATCATAATTAAATCCATCTTTTTCTACAATAAATTTTTTTGCTTTTTTGGGAATATATTTTTTTGCAAATTTTTCGGTATATTTGCATAAATATCCTTTTATTAAATTTACTGTCATATCACTTATTTTATCTTTTCCACTACCAGGATATAAAAGCATTATTTTTTCTGAATGTAACCCATCTGATATATTATTATTATTTAATACAAACGAAATATTTTCATATAATGTTTTACCAAATCCAACATCTAAAGCTTGTCCTTTATTCCCCGACATTGAAAAACCCAACCAGTTATTACAAACTTCCTTAAAGGTAAACCATGTTTTTATTTCTTTATCATCAAGATTACTTTTTGCTTTTTCAGCCAGAAAATGCATATATCTTATTATATCCTGATGTAATTGCTTATATTCTCTTTTATTACTATTAAAAATTAGTATAGGATCTATAAACATAGGTATGTCTGCTACTAAAGATATGTCGACAGCTCCATATTTTTGTAAATCGTCTATATTTACTTCAAAGTATTCTGAAAACATAAAAACACCTCCTAAAAAAAAACTTAACTACCGTCATTTTATATACATATAAAAAGAATGTCAATAGTTTTTAGCACTTATTTTTTTCAGTGCTAAACTATACTTATATATATTATATATAATATATATATGTATAAAAAATTTAAATTTTTTTATTCAAATAACATATATAAATATAAATAAAAAAGACGATTACTCTTCTTCATTTAAATTTCTACTAATTATATATCTTGGTCTAGCTTTAGTTTCATTATACATCTTACCTACATACTCTCCAATGATACCTAAAGATAACATTTGTACTCCAGCAAGCATCCATATAGAACATGCTAAGAAAGACCACCCAGGAACAGTATTACCTAAGAAATATACAATAATACTATATAGAGTCATAATAATACTAAAAATAAATATTAAAACACCAACTATTAAAACTAATCTCATAGGTCTAACACTAAATGATGTGATACCATCCCAAGCAAAGTTAAGCATCTTCTTAAGTGGATATTTAGATTCACCTGCAAATCTTTCAGCTCTTTCATAATAAACAACATCATTTTTAAAACCAATAAGTGGGAATATTCCTCTTAAGAATAAATTAACTTCTTTATAATCAGCAAAATGTTCTAATACTCTTTTTGAAGTTAATCTATAATCAGCATGATTATAAACAATATCTACTCCCATAAACTTCATAAATTTATAAAAGCCCTGCGCTGTATGTTTCTTAAAGAAAGTATCTTTCTTTCTACTACTTCTAACTCCATAAACAATATCGCATCCATTATAATATTTATCTAACATAGAATCAATCGCATTAATATCATCCTGTAAGTCTGCATCCATACTAATAACTACATCAGCATAATCTTTAGCAGTCATAAGTCCTGCAAGTAATGCATTTTGATGTCCTCTATTTCTAGATAAACAAATACCAGTAACTAAAGTATAAGTATTACTAAACTCTTCTATTAAATCCCAAGTCTTATCATTACTACCATCATTAACATACATAATTCTACTAGAATCACTAATCTTACCAGCATTAATCAATTCTTCTAACTTAACACATAATCTTCTAGTAGTCTCACCCAATACTTCTTCCTCATTATAACAAGGAACAACAACATATAAAATATTCTTCTCCATAAAACGCCTCTCTATATAGATTATTTTAGCATACAAATAAAAAAAATGAAATCAAATTAGATTTCATTTTTTTTGATTATTATACTTATCAATCAAATATTTCTTCTTATCAATATAATTCATTTTCTTTGTTTCAACACAATAACACTTTGTTTTCTCATAGTATTCATCAATTGTTTCTATTACCTTAGCCGGTACACCAACAGCTACAGAATTATCTGGTATATCTTTAGTAACAACTGCACCACACCCAATAACAACATTATTACCAATATTTACACCAGGCATAATGATAGAATTCATTCCAATATGAACATTATTACCAACAGTTATTTTTCCAAACTTATCAGAATTTGTAAGAAGATTATTATTTCTTAATACCCAAATACCACCATCATGAGTAATAAACTTTACATCATTAGTAATTCTAACATTATCACCAATAGTAATTAAAAAAGGCTCAGAACCCCAAAATATTCTTTGATGAAACTCACAGTTTCCACCAACCTTAACGCCTTTCTTTTGCGCATATCTAATTGGTGAAATACTCTGTTTAAAATTATCATATTTACAATATAAATAATCAATAAATTTCATTACTTTCCTCCAATAAACTTAAATAAAAAATTATCAATAATAAACTGCTTAGATTGTTTAAAACGACTTGTAAATGAAAATCCTAATATTAATATCATACTAGATACAAAAGTTAAAATTAATATTATTAATATAATATGTACTATTCCAGTAAATGGTATCATTTTGCAAATGAAATAAGTAAATATTGCTGAAACAACAGTAACAAAAGCATAATAAAATTGTTCCCTATAAAATAAACCAATGCTTTCATTTTTAAAATAATTATCAAACAAAATCTTATTACGTTGCAAATAATTAAAAATAAAAATTGTTATTATTGTTGCTAACAAAATACCAGTAATTCCAAAAAACTTACCAAGTAAAAAATTCAATATTAAATTACCAATTGCTTCTATGATATATGAAAACTTTAATTTTTCCCAATAACCATTACCACTAATATACTGATTACGAATATTATTCATATTAATTAGATAAAAATAAATGCAAAACAATATCATATTAAAATTTGATAACAATAAATTTTCGCCAACCCATAGATGCATAAATGGTTGATATAAACACAATAAACAAATAGTTGTCCATCCCAATATCAAGGCAAATATCTGTGAAAACATTAATAAATTATCATAATTATCTTTCTCATTTCTTTCAATAATACTATTACCAACACTTGCAGCCATTGCTGTACATATAACTAAAAGAATACTATACAATGCTGAATACACATAAAAATAGTTATTATATATAGCAGTTGCTGTCAATCCCAAAAAGCTTGAAATAATTACACTATCAAATGAATTTCTAAATGTATCACAAATTCTATCAATCATTAATGCATGAACTTTCTTTTTAATACTTTTAGGAATTTTAATATTCGATTTTATTTCACTATAAAAAGGATAACGTTCTTTTGTCTG
>ODAI014274819.1_pt1 | contig 11876 bp, 11 predicted proteins | sample 1539321 | NCBI WGS metagenome assembly ODAI01 (sample SAMN02144231, study PRJEB22623) | gut metagenome | biome: sheep rumen | host: Ovis aries | place: New Zealand
ACAATAACCGTTGAAACACCTAGTAAACAGGTAAAAGAGTACTACAAGATTTTTAGCTGCAATGTTCCCGCCCATGTAAAAGAAGAATCTTTCAGAAAGGAACTTGGGCTGAAAATGTAGTTCTGCTTTGCTGTCATCTAAGGTTAAATAACAAAAAAAGCCGGTGCAGTCTCCGTCTTTCAGAGTCTGCACCGTTTTTTTAATTTTATTCTTCACCGCGCAATACCCGTGACTTCAGTAACTTCATAAACAGTCGTGGGATACGCGCGCAAAAAAGGTGGTTATGATTGCTCTTTCAGGTCATCCTGTATGAGCTTCTGCCTCTGCTCTATCATTTATCTGTCTTCTTCTGTCGCTTTCACTTCTCCACGACCATAGTAAATTTGTCCCAGGGGATATCCACCTCCGCGCCGTGGTTGATGATCTCATCCACGTGCATGAGGAGGGGGTAGTCATTCAGGCTCACCACACCGCGTTCCGCCAGCTTTTTGACTGCGCGGGCGGTTCTGGTCGCGATCACGATGGATTCAAGGGTGACGCCCTTCAGCTCCGCCATAGCCTCGTCAAAGGTCAGGCCTCTGCCGAGAAGGGTTCCGATCCTGCGGGTGCGTCCGCCGAAGATGGTGACGTACAGGTCTCCCGCACCGTGGATGATGTTCTCGGGGCCGCCGCCGATCAGGTCCAGCAGCTTCATCATCTCTTTGACGCCCTGTCCGAAGAGGGCCGCCTGGGAATTGTAGTGGACAGCGCCGATCCTGCCGTCCCGCTTCTCTGCCAGGCCGACAGCCAGGGATACGCCCAGGGCGTAGGCATTCTTCATGGCCACCGCGCACTCCACACCGACGACATCGGTGGAGAGGCTGATGTGATAGTAATCGGTCGCAAGAAGGGCCTTGATCTTCTTTAAGGTCTCCATGTCTTTTCCGCAGAAGGCGACATGGCTGTCATCGTGGTCCGCCAGCTCATAACTGGTGCAGGGACCTCCGATCGCGTTGAAATTGATATGCTTTCCGGCGGGCTGGCGCTGCTCAAAAACAGCAGGATAGGGAAGCAGTGTGCCGTCCTCGAGATCGACCATGCCCTTTGTGACCGTCAGAAGGGGGACTTCCTCCGGCAGAACCGGAAGGATCTCATCACAGAACCAGTCGAGGCCGAAGCTGCTGACGCCGCCCAGGATCAGATCCGCGCCTTCCAGAGCCTCCTGCAGTTCTTCGATCTGATAGTACTTGATTCCGTCATGCAGAGTCCTCTTCAGTGTGATATGAAAATTGTCCCTGCGCAGACCGTCGATGATCTCCCTGTCCAGGGGAGATCCGACCAGTCTGACTTCGTGGCCGTTTTCAAAGGCGGGGAATGTGATCGCGGAGTTCATCTGTCCTGCGCATACAAATGTGATTACGCTCATGGTATTCCTCCTCAAATAGTTCTTGTGACAATAAATAGTCAATAAATAGTACTTTTGACAATTAACAGTACTTGTGACAATTCTTATCCTTCAGGCGGAAAGGGTAAGGAATAGACAAGTGACAAATACCGCCGTATGTTTCAGGATCATTTTCATTCTCATCAGACCAACCTCCGATTACGTAGTTCCGTTCCACATGCAGCAGCGTCAGGCCATCAGGCTGCTCCGGCATTGTCCACCTTATATTCACTTAACCCTTCCCGGCATTTCAAAGTCATGCCTCCCGGCATCACATTCTCACTGAATTCCCCACTTCTCAAGAATGATCGGGAGGAAATAGTGCATCTGCTTGAACCACCAGGGCCAGTCATGGTTGACATCATAGCCCCAGAAATCGCACCATGCGTTGATGCCTTTTTCACGGAAGACACTCTCGAGATATCTGAGCGAGCGGATACCGTCCTCTTCCCACGCGCCCTGTCCGACACAGATGATGATCTGCTTCTGATTGTACTCGTTGATATAAGGGTGATCCGCAGGCATGTTGGGCAGGAAGCATTCCGGTGAGTTGTCGTACAGGGTCTCGTTCATCCAGCCTTTGAAAAATACACTGCTGTCATACAAGCCGGACAGTGCCAGGCATCCGGAGAACAGATCAGGTCTTCTGAGCACAGTGAGGACAGCGTGATTCGCGCCCAGGCTGCAGCCTGTCGTCATAGGAAGCTTGCCGCCTGTCCTCTCCAGGATGAGCGGAATCGCTTCGTTGACGATATAGCGGAAATAAAGCTCCTGTTTCCAGGCTCTGCGGCCGTAATCAGGATCTCCTTCCGACCAGCTTTCCTTGTCGATCGTATCCACAACAAAATACTGGATTTTCCCTGACTCCAGGTAATCGCTCAGTACATCGATCATTCCGAACTCTTCATAATTGTGGCAGAGAGAATCCTGTGTGGGAAAAGCCAGGAACGGAACCCCACCGTGGCCGTAGATCATGATGTGCATGTCTCTGTTCAGGTTCTCACTGTAATGAGTAATCTCTTCCTTGTACATTCATTGTCTCCTTTCAGAATGCTTCTTTTAAAAAATTCTTTCTAAAATGCTTCTTTATAAAGTCAACTGTGCCCGGCGGCTTTTAAAGCCTGTGCGCACAGACTATCATCTTACCCTTTTTTATCTGTTATATAAAGACAATTTGGAATTTATTTTTGATTTTTATCAAAATCTATTTTATCAAAATCTTTTTATCAAAATGGTTATTGCAGCAGGTCAAAGAAATCCATCTGTTCATACTTCTCAGGAAATTCCTGCAGATACTGAAAGCACTCCTCCCATTTGCAGAGAATGCCGTGCTCCCGGGATGTATTGATAAATAACTTCATCAGTTCTCCTGCGTTGGGAGAAGGCAGCTCATAGGAATTGCCGTACCGGCTGATATAGCGCTGCTTCATGCCGGGAAAATATTTGTCCAGGGCGGCGTAATAGTATTCTCTGTCACCTTCCCTCAGGGTCAGGCCCATGTCAAAACAGATGATTCCCTTGACACCCACCCGTATACATTCATCGAGGATTGACCGGATGTTCTCCTCCGTGTCATTGATAAAGGGCAGAATCGGCGTCAGCCAGACCATGGTGGGAATGCCCCGCTTCCGCATCTCTTCCAGCACCTCAATCCTCCGCTTCGTATTGCATACATTGGGCTCCAGAATCCCGCACAGATCATCGTCATATGTCGTCAATGTCATCTGAACCACACATTTGCTTTCCCGATTGATCTCTTCCAGCAGATCGATGTCCCGCAGGATCCGGTCGGACTTCGTGATAACCGCCGCCCCGAAGCCATAGCGCAGAATGATTTCCAGGCATTTCCTGGTCAGCCCCAGCTTTTCTTCGCAGTGCATATAAGGATCGGACATGGAGCCTGTTCCGATCATGCATCTTTTTCTTTTGGATTTCAGAGCTGCTTCCAGCAGCTCAGGCGCATTTCGCTTGACCTCAATATCCTCAAAAGGATGTGTAAACTGATAGCACTTACTCCTGCTGTCACAATAGACGCATCCATGGGAACATCCCCTGTAAATATTCATGCCATAATACCCGCCTTTACCGGTGAGTATTCCTTTTGCGTCCACAAAATGCATAGCGGTCATTCCTTATTTTGTTCGATTGGATTAGTCGATCGGACTGCTTGATCAGAGCCGGATCTGTCAGATCAATCGATTGGTGCCCTATCTGTCGGATCGATCGATTGGTGCCGGATCTGTCAGATCAATCGATTGGAGCCGGATTGGTCAGGTTCCTCAAAAGCAGCCTGCCGGAGTGTCCCCGGGATAATCCCCCGTCACGAAGGGCAGCTCCGGAAACCCGGCAAGTTTCAAGTCCCGCCCGCGGTACAAAACCCGGGAACAGCCGTTCTGAGGAAAATACTCTCCATATTTTAACAAAAAACTGTTAGTAAATCGACTCTGATCCCAATAAAACATCCGCTCTCAAAGCACCGGCTTCAAAAGCAAACACTTCGAAAAAAACATGTCAAAAACAAAGGCTTCGGAAACAATCAAATGCTTCGAAAGCAAACTCGCGGCTTTTTTCCGGCGGCTTTTTCATAAACTCCGGATAGTGCACGTCCAATCAGAACATGTTATATTTGATTTGGATTTTCATCAAACAGGAGCGTAGTGCGTTTCCTCCATCATGTGAGCGCAGTTCATTTCCTTCATCACAGGAGCGCAGTTCGTCTCCTGCCTCCAACCCCTTCTGTTCCACGGATCCAAGTGATATAATGAGATAGAAAAACCAGCTTTCTTCTATCCTGAAAGGAGGAACAACATGAAATACGAGTGCGAATTATGCGGTTACATCTATGATCCGGCTGTCGGCGACGAAGAGAACGGCATCGCTCCCGGTACTGCATTTGAGGATCTTCCCGATGATTGGGAATGTCCCCTCTGCGGCGCCGGAAAAGACGAGTTTAAGCCGGCAGAATAAACCGGTATAATCAGGCATCTTAACCGGCAAAGGAAAACAGCGGCTGTGAAGAAACGCTTTCTTCACAGCCGCCTTTTCAGTTTATCCTTTTATCTCCCTGACCTTCTTCGTCAATGCAGGGCATATGACATTCAGATCAGCAACAATTCCATAATTCGCGACACCGAAAATCGGAGCATTCGGATCCGTATTTACTGCCACGATGATATCGGATTCCTTGATTCCGTTGACGTGGGGCAGCGCACCGGAAATGCCAAAGCCGATATAGAGCCTGGGCGCGACTGTCTTGCCGGTAATACCGATCTGGTAGTCTTTTCCGATCCAGCCCTCCTCGACAGCTGCCCGGCTCGCGCCGACACTGCCGCCGAGCGCAGCTGCCAGCTCGTACAGCTGCCCGAAGCCTTCCTTGCTTCCGACGCCGCGGCCGCCCGCGACAATGATTTCCGCGTCCTCGATATTGGCTTTTGTCAGCTCATCATCCGGCGTGAAGCCCAGAAGTTCCGTGAGCAGGACCCCCGCAGGAACATCGACTGCTTCCTCGACCGTTTCGCCGCTTCTTCCTGCTTCAGGTTCCTGCAGCTTAAATATACCCGGCTTGAAAGTCCCGATCATCGGATCGTTCTCAATGCAGATGTTGGTATTGAGCTTACCATCATAAGACGGTCGGATCCAGTAGACACCGCTTCCCGTGACGACCACGTCGCTGCATTCACTCGCGATTCCGGCATGTAAGCGCACGCTTGCGGCTGCCGCAAGATCCCGGCCTTCCGTCGTAGCGCCGATCATCACGATTTTCGGACTGTATTTCTCCGCAAGTTTTTCCAGTATATAAGCAGCGCTCTCAAAGAAGAACTTCTGCCGAACGGCCAGGACCTGATCCGCGCCGTTTTCAAAGGCAGCCTTCGAGGCCTCTTCCGGTTCCGGATCGATTATCACAGCAACCGCCAGTCCGGAGCCTGCCCCTGCAAGTTCTTTTGCTTTCTGCATCATTTCCAGACAGACTTTCTTCGGACGGCCGTCAGACAATTCAAAAAATACCCAGATATTCTGATTGCTCATGGTTTTCCTCCTAATTTGAGCCGCGTAAGCGGCGAAAAACCCGAGGAGAATTCCCGCAGGAGAATTCTCTGATGGGAAATCAATCAAAAGGCAGCGTGCCCCTGCAGTATGTCAACAAGCTCTGCCACAGCCGCTTCCGGATCTTCGCCCGGTATCATCTGCCCCTTTTCAAGAGCAGGCGGAGGGAACAGTCCCACGACCTTGGACGGGCTCACCAGGCTCTCAGCCGGAATCTGCAGTTTCTCATTATCCATCACTTCAACAACCAGTTTTTTGGACGCTGTCCTGCCTTTAATGGAAGGTTTTCTGGGTTTGTTGGCATCCTCCGTCACGGAGCAGACCACCGGAAACGCCGCAGACAGTTTCTCATAGCCGGTTCCGGCTTTGCGGTCGATCGTCAGTCCCTCGTCTCCGATTTCTATCCTGCATGCATTCGTAAGAATACCATATCCCAGCATCGTACCAATCTTGGCAGGCACCTGTCCGGTCACACCATCAATCGAGCTGGAACCGCAGAACACAGCATCATAGGGACCGGTCGCATCGATCGCGGCCTTCAATACAGTTGCTGTCGCCAGGGTATCCGCTCCTGCAAACACTTTGTCCGTCAGACGGACCGCCGCTTTCACGCCCAGGGAGGCGGCTTCACGCAGAATGCTTTCACTGCTCTCCGGCCCCATGGTCATGGCTGTGACTTCCCCGCCTTTTGTGTCCGCAAGCGCCAACGCGGCCTCAATCGCATGCCGGTCAGCAGGGTTCATCATCTTTCCGACACCGCTTCTGTCAATAGTCAGCTTCTCGCGATCAATCTTGATTTCTGAGACTACCGGAACTTCTTTTACTAATACAAGTATTTTCATGGCACCCTCTTTCAAAAAAAAACGACTAATTGTTATCAGTTATTGCGTTATAAAAAGAATAAAACACCCCTGGAGAAAAGACAAGTGAGAGAAATGCAGCAGTGAGAGTCCATGGATGATGAAGCTTACATCTCAGACCGCGTCCCGGCATCGGGCAGGACTTGTAACCATGAATCTGCCCCGGCCGGAACCTCATCCGAGAGCCACATCCAGAATCATCATCAGCACAAAGCCGACAGAAAAGGCGATGGTAGCGGCATTTGAGTGCTTCCCTTCGGACATCTCAGGAATCAGTTCCTCAACCACAACATAGAACATGGCTCCCGCCGCAAAAGCCAACAGATAGGGCAGAACGGGCACTACGGCACTCGCTGCCAGGATCGTCAAAAAGGCGGCAGCCGGTTCGACTGCGCCTGACAGGACCCCGTACCAGAATGTCTGACTTTTGGGCATGCCTTCCGCCAGAAGGGGCATGGATACAATGGCTCCCTCCGGGAAATTCTGAATGGCAATTCCCAATGCAAGGACCAGGGCCGCCGTCTGCGAAACACCGGCCTGCCCGGCGAGCCCCCCCGCGTACACAACACCGACCGCCATCCCTTCCGGAATATTATGTAGTGTCACCGCGAGGATCAGCTTGGTTGTCCTCTTCAATCCGCTGCTGGGACCTTCGACCTGATGATCCATGTGCATATGAGGTGTGATCTCATCAAGAAGGAGCAGGAAGCCGATTCCGATCATAAAACCCACGGCTGCAGGTATGAAAGACAGTTTTCCCATAGCCTCGCTGCTCTCAAGAGAGGGCTGCAGCAGACTCCAGAAGGATGCGGCGACCATAACACCCGCCGCGAATCCGGTAAGGATCTTCTGCAGATTGTCCGAAATCTGTTTTGAGAAAAAAAAGACCATTGCCGCTCCAAGGCTTGTCCCTGCGAAGGGGATCAGCAATCCCATCATTACTTCAGCGGTCATTTTCCTGTCCTCCTGACTATTGATTATGCGTGTTTGTGAACCGGCTTTTCGTCAATTGTTGGTCCATATCTTCGTTCATCAGCCTGTTCATTGATCCGTTCCTTTGTCCGTTCATCGGTCCCTTGCTTTGCACGTTCACCGGTCCGTTCCTTGTTTCGCTCCTTCTCCCGTTCATTGGCCTGTTCTTTTGTCCGTTCCTTTGTCCGCTCCTTTGCCTGTTCATTGGTCCGTTTCCTGATTCGCTCCCGGATCTGCAGGCTTTACCGGAACATCACGGCATGAAAAAGCTGATCACCGGCAGGATAATGTAGAGAATGATGGCCTGATGCGGGAAAAACCAGGAAAGAAGCATGAGCGCGGCGCTGATTGCCAGCAGAATGCCTGTCCTGGAAAAGATCATAATCAGGAACAGACCGGGAGTTTCCCGGAACCGCTTCCGTAACGCCGCAAAATACAGAAGTCTCTGGAAAAAAGTGGTCAGAATATAAACCGCGCCAAAGTGTACTGCGGAATATCGATCATTCTGGTGGAGTGTCCACTTCGTCGCCACCGGAATCAGGGCAAGGGATGCCAGAAAGAGGAAATTCGAGACAATGACCAGGTGATCCGCCTGGTTGACCGCTTCGAAAATCCGCTTATTGTCATACCAGAAATCCGCCACAATGAAAAAACTGACCAGAAAAATCAGGACAGACCAGGCAAATTCCCAATAGGATTTCTCCGATGTCGGAAACGGAATCTCCAGCATCATCACAGTGATAAAAATGGCGATGACACCATCGTTGAGGGTGGAAAGATGATTGATCATGCTTGTCTTGAGACGCTCTTCCCCCTGAGCGCGCTTTTCAAGCATGTGATTATATTTTCTTGCGCTTTCATCACCCAGGAATCTGCTGACAAAAGCGGATTTTATTTTTTGTTTCATAGGTCTCCTTCCGCGGATATCCGGCTGCCCGGATCCGTCTCCCGTCTGAACAGGTACATATCGATTCTTAATCTCACCCTATCACACTTCCCTTTATTTTTCCACCAATGGGGAAGACTCCCTTCATATGCCAAATATGAAATAGTAGATGAAATGTATACTTAAAATGATATAATTATGATTGTGTTATTGTTTGTCTAAGGGAATGGTGGAATTATAAGTGAAAAGCAGACACACACTGACTGTTCCTTGATAATCATCATTTTTTAAAGGGGAAAACATGAAAGTCTTTATCAGCTACAGCAGCAAAGAAAGTGAAAAGGCTCTCCATATCAGAAATGTCCTCACCTCGAATGGTTTTGAATGCTGGATGGCACCGGAGTCTATTCCTGCCGGGAGTAATTATGCCAAAGAGATTCCGAACGCAATCGCCTCCTGCGGCGCGTTCGTACTCGTATTGTCAAAATACTCTCAGGAATCAATCTATGTCTCAAAAGAGGTAAATGAAGCTATCAACAAAGGGAAAACGATCATCCCTTTTCATATTGACAGTTCTGACATGAACAGTGAGTTTAATTTCTTCCTGAATAATGTCCAGCGGATCGATGCTTACGACAGGATGTCAAAAGCATATGAGGTTCTGGTGAAAACTCTCTGCGCAATGGAACGCCCGCCCCGTACTCCTCCTGAGCCTATAATCATTGATCCGAATCAGCCCCGGGTCACCATCGATAGGAAAGAGGACCTAGAGGACGATATTTCATCCGGGGCTCAGAATAACGGGAAGAACATTACTTCCGTTAATCCGGCTTCAAAAAAACTTGTCTTCATCGTTCCTGTTCTTTTGGTCCTGGCTGTTCTTTTCGCGATAATAAAACCCGGTCCAAAACCTGCCCCGGCTCCTGTAAGTGTAGAAACTGATACAATAGATGTCCCGGATCCGGTCCTCAAAAAAGTCATTCAAAATGCTCTCGGCATCGATGCCGATGAGATTTCCGCCTCTTCCGCTCAGAAACTGGATAAGCTGGATTATGATGCGGAAAAATTCAGCAGTGATGAAAAAATAAAAGACCTGACCGGTCTTTCACAATTCAGCAATCTGACATACATAAAGCTCCCATATAATCAGATTGAGGATCTGACTCCCCTACAGGACATGGAACAACTGACGTATCTGGATCTTGGGGGAAATCGTATTTCCGATATCAGTCCCTTAAATCATCTTGTTAACCTGGGAGAGATCCTTCTTTATAATAATCAGATCAGCGATATCACTCCTTTACAGGACATGACACAGCTGGAAACACTTGGTCTTAAAGATAATCAGATTGAGGACATTTCCTGCCTGAGCAGTTTTGAAAAGCTTTCCTGGCTAAGCATCAGCGGTAATAAAATCGCGGACATCAGTGCCCTGTCCGGATTAATCAAGCTACAGAATCTCTATGTTTCCAATAATCTGGTCAGTGATATCTCACCCCTTGAGAAACTGGGCCAGTTGGAAGAGCTGAACCTCAGTAGAAACAAAATCGCGGATATCAGTGCCCTGTCCGGGTTAACCAAGCTGCAAAAACTTTATGTCTATGATAATTCGGTTAGTGACATTTCATCCCTTAAAAATTTAAAGAATCTGAAAAAACTGAGCATCTCTAATAATAAAATTAAGGATATCCTTCCTCTGGGTCAGTTAACCGACCTTCAGGACCTGCGTCTGCATGAAAACCTAATCACGGAGATTACACCACTGAAGGGGCTTACAGATCTAACCTATTTGTCCATAAACGGAAATAATGTAACTGATATTTCACCTCTTTCTAGTATGGAGAAGCTGGTTAATCTCTATCTGCAGGACAATCAGATTTCAGATATTTCTACTCTGAAAGAGCTTAAAGCTCTTACGCTCCTAAATGCATCTAACAACGTAATCACCGATATAAGTCCGCTCGCAAAGCAGGAGAATCTTTCTTCTCTGTATCTGTCAGGCAACGCGATTTCAGACTTATCTCCTATCAAAAATTTATCTGAATTAAAAGAGCTGAGCCTGGAGGAAACCTCCATTTCCGATCCTGCCCTTTTCGGATCCCTGAAAAAGCTCAATAAATTGACACTCGAAAAATGCGGCCTGTCGGACATCCGTTTTCTGCAGGACTGCAGGGATTTAACATATTTGTATCTCACTTCAAATGACATCACGGATATGACCCCGATCGGAGAACTGGAAAAATTAGAAACCCTGTACATTGAGACTAATAAGATTACAGACATAAGTCCTCTCAGCAAGTTGAAGAACCTGACGACACTACATCTGTCCAACAACAGCATTCCTGATCTTTCTCCCCTGAAGGATATGACACAGCTGAGAAAGCTCTGTATTTTTAATATCGGAATTTCTGATCTTTCGGTATTGGAAAATCTGACAAATCTCACCTATCTGGATATACATAAGAATCAGATTGAAGATATATCTATCCTGCCGGGGCTCACAAAACTGACGGAATTAAATGTCACAGATAATCCGATCCAGGATTATTCTCCGCTGGATAATCTTCCGGATACAGTCAAAGTAGAAAGATGATGAGCAAATGAAGAAAAAAACATGGCTCCGAATATTGGCAGGCATAGGTATCTATCTTCTGTTATTGTGTGGTTTCTGGATTGCCGAGTCGAGAGCGGCAGGTTCTCCGTCACCTTCCATGACAGATTCCCTGTCACAAACTGCGGCGGATTCCTCACCGACATCCTCAGCTGATTCTTACGCGGAATCCTCGTCGGTCTCTTCTCCTGCGCCTGCTCCTTCCGCGGAATCCTCGTCGGTCTCTTCTCCTGCGCCTGCTTCTTCCGCGGAATCCTCAGCAGCCTCTTCTCCTCAGGCAGAATCAGAAAAGATCACTCCGGGTTCTGCACTCTGGTATTCTCTGGTCACTTTGACGACCGTAGGATATGGGGATATTGTCCCCCACACTCTGCCCGGAAAGATCATCGGCGGTATCTTTGCCATTTGCAGCACCTTCCTTCTTGCCTTTGTCATCGGTATGATGCTTTCGCTTTGGCGGGGAAGGCTGCAGCCGATAATCCGGCTTATGAAGTCAAAGGGAAAGCGCTGGTTTATTTTTCAGGAAGATAATATCCGCACGCGTACTCTGGGGAGAAATCTGCTGAGTGAGAATCCCCGGAATGTGATCATTTTTTCCGGAGATACCGCCGAAAGCGCGGGGGCTTCTCTTAACACCAATGAGGCAGAGATCTATACCGGACTCAGTATAAAGGAGATTCTGCATTATTCTGCCGATAAGACCAAATGCACCGTTTTCTTCATGGGCGAGAACGGCTTTGAAAACTATCATCAGGCAGTTCAGTATGTGGATCAGGGTGTAAAGCTCTGCTGCATGACGGAATATGAACCGGATCACTATCCCGCATGGCTCACTCTCTTTGATCCCTACATCAGCTGTGCCCGCACCTACTGGAATCAGTATCCTGTACGATTTTCCGGAGAGACTATTGTACTGATCGGATCAGGGAAATACGCCGAAGCCCTTCTGGAGCAGGCACTGATGGTCAACGTATTCGATCCGGAGCAGCAGATCCGTTATCTGGTATATGGAGACTATCAGGAATTCCGCAGCAACCATTACTATCTGTCAGCAATCTGCTCTCTGAGCCCGGCGGAACC
>ODAI011050867.1_pt1 | contig 11875 bp, 11 predicted proteins | sample 1539321 | NCBI WGS metagenome assembly ODAI01 (sample SAMN02144231, study PRJEB22623) | gut metagenome | biome: sheep rumen | host: Ovis aries | place: New Zealand
ATAGGGGGTCAGGTCCTCCGGAAAGGTTCGGCCGGAGCAGGTGTCAAACAGGAGCTGCCGGCCGGAAAACTGCCGCAGCCAGCGGGGAATCCGGACGGTGCCGATGTCGTTGCACTGACGGTGATGGGTGCAGCCCTCGGCCAGCAGAATCCTGTCGCCGTCCCGCAGGCTGCGGACCGCGCGGATGCCGGCGACGGCGGTGTCCAGGAATCCCTTGTACCGCGCCATCAGAATGGAAAAGGACGTCAGGGGCATGTCCCCGGGCACGAGGGCATGCACGGTTCGGAAGGCCTGGCTGTCGGTGATCACCAGCGCGGGACGGAGGCCCGGCTTCCGCAGGACCGCCTCCAGCTCCGTGTCCCGGCAGACGACCGGAATCGCGCCGTGATCCAGAAGATCCCGGATGGTCTGCTGCTGGGGAAGAATCAGGCGGCCCTTCGGCGCGGAGGCGTCCAGCGGACAGACCAGCAGGCACAGGTCGCCGGGGGAAACGAGATCTCCCACCAGGGTCCGCTCCCCGGCTTCCGGCAGGAGCCGCGCCAGCTGCTCCTTCAGCTCCCGGATGCCGCTTCCCGTCAGGCTGCTGACCGCGACGGCCCCTGCCGGAGCGGGCCGCGCGGCGGGAAGATCCGCCTTGCTCCAGACCAGCAGGAGCGGAATCTCCCTCTCCCGGATCAGGGCCTGCAGCTCCCGGTCGGCGTCCGTCAGCCCCAGGCCGGAATCCACCACCAGCACGGCCAGATCGCAGGTCCGCAGGATTTCCCGGGCTTTTTTGACCCGCTCGCTTCCCAGGGCGCCCGTATCGTCAAACCCGGGCGTATCGATGATGACCACCGGTCCCAGCGGAAGCAGCTCCATGGCCTTGCGAACAGGGTCCGTGGTGGTTCCCGGAACCGGGGACACCACAGACAGCGCCTGCTCCGTGACCGCGTTGACGAGGCTTGATTTTCCCGCGTTGCGGATGCCGAAAAAGCCGATGTGCGTCCGCTCTCCGGAGGGGGTTTCATTCAGACTCATGGTTCCTCCTGTTCTGCCTCCCATTCTCCTGCCGGCCATCAAAAAAACCGCTGTCCCCGGACAAGGGTACAGCGGTACACGAACACAGGTTCAGCGGCTGCATCTTGTCTTTCGCCTCAAGCTTGGTTTCGGCGTCAGGAGATGGAAGCAATGATTCAGTTGTCGGATGGATCAGACCCGGGAAAAGGTGGCCTTGGCGGTAATCCCCCGGATACGGCTCAGGGCTCCGGCCAGGGCGTTAATTTCGTCGCCCGGCGCATCCATCGCGATGCAGATGATATTGACGTTTTTCTGCCGGTAGGGGATCCCCAGCCGACCGATGATGAATTTACCGAACCGGTGGAGCAGATCGTTGACCTCGCCGACGGCATCTTCATTTTCCACGATAATGCTCAGCAGAGCCACCCGCGTTTCCATCAAATCACCTCGCCGGTTCAGTATACCCCTTTCCCCGGAAATGAGCAAGGGGCGGGAGGAGCGGATTATTCACCCGCGATGGCGCAGGAGGAGAAAAGAATGCTGGGGCAGGCCACGGTCCGGTATTCCCACTCCAGATCCGAGCCGACGGAAACGACCTTCTTCATCAGATCCAGGAAGTTGCCGGCGACGGTGATGAGCGCGACGGGGCGCTCCCGCTTTCCGTTCCGGACCCAGTAGCCGAAGCACTGGAGGGAAAAGTCCGTCGTGACATGGTTGAGGCCCGCGTGCAGACCGGCCAGCCGCGTGATGACCAGCCCTTCTCCCATCTCCGCCATGAGCGACTCCAGATTCTTTTCGCCGGGCAGGATGCAGCAGTTCATGGGACGGACGGAAACCGGACCGTCATAGCCCGGGCGGAAGCCGTTGCCCGTGCTCTCCACGCCCATGCGGGCGGCGGATTTCGTGTGATGCAGCGCCTGACGGAACAGGCCCTGATCCACGAGGATCTTGCGCCGGGTGGGGCAGCCTTCGTCGTCATAATTCGCCACGCTGAGGCAGTCGAGATTCTTCGGATCGTCGACCACCGTGATTTTGTCCGAGAAGATGGCGGTGTTCGCCGCGTCCTTCAGGGGAGAGAGGCCCTTGCCGATCAGATCGCCGGAAAACATGTCGGTCAGCGCGCTGAAGAGGGAGGTCATGGCCCGCCGCTCCAGAATCACCGGATACTGTCCGGAGGGAATCGGCTTTCCGCCCAGCTCATCCAGGGCTTCCCGGACCGCCTTGCGGGCGATCTGCTCCGGATCCGCGCCGGCCAGATCCGGGACGACCTCCAGGCGATAGCCGTCCTTGACTTCGCCGTTTTCCTCCACGGCCACGCCGGCATAGAGGATCTGGGAACGGCTGGTATCGGAGACATGAACGCCCCTGGAATTCGTGATCTCGCGGGAGCTTTCGGATTCAACCCATTCGATTTCCGTCACCTGCCGGACGCGCGGATCCGCCGCCAGGATGGCCTTTTCGATGGCGGAAAGCTTCTCCCGGATGTCCTCCATCGAGGGCCGGACCCAGACGAACCGGCTCTGCACCTCGTCGGTTTTTTCGGCCTCCCGGAGGACCTCCGTGTCCTGGGAGGAAACCAGCCGGGCCTGCTCGATCAGCATGCCGAGGGTCTCGTCCATCTGCCGGTCGTCCACGGATTCCAGGGCCAGATTGGCGGCCTTTCCGTTCAGGATGCCCCGGATGGACGTCCCCAGCACGGAGGAGGTGACGAAGGAATCCATCTGGCCCTCATACCAGACGACCTTCCGCTCGGCGTTCTGACCCTGATAGATTTCAAGCTCCTCGATCCCCATTTCCAGGGCGCGGCTGATCCATTTCTGCTTATTCATTGGCTGTACCTCCTACGGTGATGGAAGAAACGCGGATCGCGGGCTGACCCACATCGGTGGGAATGGAGCCGCTCAGGGAACCGCACATGCCCTGGCCGCGAACCAGATTGTCGCTGACCCGGTCGATGTTGAGCAGAATTTCCTGACCGGTGCCGATCAGGGACGCGCCCTTGACCGGATAGGAGATCCTGCCGTTCTCAATCATATAGCCCTCGCGGACGGAGAAGTTGAAGGCGCCCGTCAGCGGATTGACGGAGCCGCCGCCCATTTTTTTCGCGTACAGGCCGCGCTCCACGCCCTCGAACAGGGATTCATAGGAATCCGTGCCGGCGCAGATAAAGGTATTGGACATGCGGGAGGTGGGCTCGTATTCATAGGATTCGCGCCGGGAGGAGCCGGTGGATTCCATGCCCATCCGCCGGCCGTTCAGCCGGTCGATCATGTAGGATTTCAGGATGCCGTTTTCAATGAGCACCCGGCGCCGCTGGGGATTTCCCTCGTCGTCGACATTTTCACTGCCCCAGGCGCCGGGAATTGTGCCGTCATCCACCGCGGTCACGCAGGAGGCGGCGATCTTTTCCCCGAGCTTGCCGGCAAAGACGCTCTGATTCCGGGCGACGCCGGTGGCTTCCAGAGAATGGCCGCAGGCCTCATGGAAGATGACGCCGCCGAATTCGTTATCGATGACGACGGGCATTTTGCCGGAGGGGCAGTCCCGGGCGGAAAGCATGACGATGGCGGAGCGGGCCGCCTCCTCGCCGATGGATTCCGGGGTCTTTTCCTCCCAGTATTCGAGGCCGCAGCCCGCGCCGGGATTGTAGCCGCCGCTCTGGAAGTTGCTGCCCTCCGAGGCGTAGGCTTCCAGCATGATGCGGGTCCGGACCCGCGTATCGGCAACCAGACGGCCCTCGCTGTTGGAAATCTGCACGCACTGGCGCACGTTCAGCATCCGGCCCTGGGTTTTTACGATCCGGGCATCGTACGCTTTCGCCGCGCGCTCGGCCCGGAAAAGGAGCTCCGCCTTCCCGGCGAGGGGAACCTCCTCAAAGCGGATCCGGACGGGGTTGCGATTCTCCACGTCCACCGGCAGGAGCGTCACAGGCGCAGGCCCGTCCTCCGGCAGGTCGGCACGGCTGATGGCGGCCCTCAGATCGTCGATCATCGGCAGAAGATGCGCGTCGTCCGTATGGTTGGTATAGCCGTACACCGACTGCACGCCGCGATAGAGCCGGATTCCCGCGCCGCTTTTCAGCCGGCGGTTCACGCTTTCCACGGCTTGGTTCAGGGAGGAGATGGTCTCGCTGATTTCTTCCTCCTCAAAGATTTCCGCGAAATCCGCCTCGCTGTTCATGCACAGCGAGAGATATCGCGCCAGGGTGTCCTTCTGAAGCATGGCTGTCCTCCTTGTTCATTGAAGCATGATGGGGTCTTATGAAGACCGGGGCGGAGTTCCTTCCGGAGGCGCCCCGGATTCCGGGAATCAGAAGCATTTTTCCTGATGGCTGCGCGGGCAGGTTTCCAGCTTGCCGCACTTGTAGCAAAGCTCGTTTGGGCTGTAGCCCAGGGTGTGGAAGGAGAGAATATTGTCCAGCGTGGTTTCCGCGATATTGGCCAGCGCCTCCTGGGTCAGGAAGGCCTGATGGGAGGTCACGATGACGTTGGGCATGGAGATGAGCCGGGCCAGCGTATCGTCCGCCACGATGTGACCGCTGAAATCATGGAAGAAGACGTTCGATTCCTCCTCGTACACATCCAGGCAGGCGGCGCCGATCTGCCGGCTTTTGATGCCCTCCAGGAGATCCTCCGAATCAATCAGCGCGCCGCGGGAGGTGTTGATCAGCACGACGCCCTTTTTCATCTGCGCGATGGAGGCGGCATTGACCAGATGATGGGTCTCGTCGGTCAGCGGGCAGTGGAAGGAAATGATATCGCTCCGGGCCCAGAGGGTTTCCAGGGAAACATATTCCACGCCCTCCGCCGCCAGCTGCGGGTTCGGAAATTTGTCGAAGGCGAGAATGTGCATGCCGAAGCCCCGGCAGATGTTGATGAAGCAGGCGCCGATCTTGCCCGTGCCGACGACGCCGACGGTTTTGCCGTGGAAATCAAAGCCGGTCAGGCCGCTGAGGCTGAAGTTGAAATCCCGGGTACGGATATAGGCCTTATGAATCCGGCGGATGGAGGTCATGAGGAGGGCCATGGCATGCTCGGCGACGGCATAGGGGGAATAGGCGGGCACCCGCACCACATGCAGATGGCCGTAGCAGGCCTCGATATCCACGTTGTTATAGCCGGCGCAGCGCAGGGCGATCAGGCGGACGCCCATGCCCTCCAGGACCCCCACCAGCTCCCGGTCGATCAGGTCGTTCACAAAAACGCAGACGACCTGGGCTCCGCGGGCCAGCTCGGCCGTGCTCAGGCTCAGGCGCGTGTCATAGAAGAGGAAGGACATTTCCGGTGCGTCGGGATGCGCCTCCCGCCAGCGGGGAAGGGTGCTTTCGAAGGAGGCCTGGTCATAGTCCTTGGCGTCAAAAAAGACAATTTTCATGCTTTTCACTCCTGTTGATCGGTCGGGAAGGGGATGCCGTGCCCGGATCCGGGCCCATTCCCGGAAAGCGCACGGCAGCTTCAGGGGTCCACGTGAAGGATAGAACAGTATCAGAGTATCACAGGCGGAAGCCGGTTTTCAAGTCCCCCCCTGTGTTTCGAGAAGCCTGGAACGGGTTGCGCGGCCGGGGGCGCACGCCTATAATGGAAGAAAAACGCAGGCATTCTGCCTGCGAACGGAGGTCCGTATGATTCAGGATATCGCCCCGCATCGGCTGGACAATCATTTCGATCCGGAGCGCCGGCCGGAGCCGGAGGACCGGATCATTTCCTGGAACGCCGGCCGGATGCTGATCGCGGAAGGGGAGGAGCTGCGCTTTCCCCGGGTGGCGGAGGCGCCGGAGATTCCCCTGCAGCTGCTGTTTCTGCTCGACGGCACCGGCTATTTTCTGACGGACCGGGAGCTGGAGCTGCCGGGATACGGCTACTGCGGCGCCCGGGAGCTGCGCAGGCAGGAGCGCGCTCCGCAGGAGAGCATGTTTGCCGCCTTTACGGCGATGCATCTGGCTGAATGGTACCGGGTGACGCGGTTCTGCGGAGCCTGCGGGGAGGCGCTGCGCCCGGATCCGGCGGAGCGGGCCATGGCCTGCCCCTGCTGCGGCGAAAAGGTGTATCCGAGGATCAATCCCGCGGTGATCGTCGGGGTGACGAACGGGGAGCGGCTGCTGCTGACCCGGTATCGGGCGGGCGGCACGATGAACGCCCTGGTGGCGGGCTTCACGGAAATCGGGGAAACGCTGGAGGAGACCGTGCAGCGGGAGGTGATGGAGGAAACGGGCCTGCGGGTCAGGAATATCCGCTACTACAAATCACAGCCCTGGGGCATTGCTCTGGATCTGCTGGCGGGCTTCTTCTGCGAGGTGGACGGGGATGATACGATCCGCATGGACCGGACGGAGCTGAAATACGCGGAGTGGGTGCCCCGGCGGGACATTGAGCTCCAGCCGACGAATTACAGCCTGACGAATGAGATGATGCGCCTGTTCAGGGACGGAAGGGTCTGATCCAAAAATCCGCCCGGCGTTGGCCGGGCGGATGAAACCGTTTTGGGAGTATTACTGCGCTGGCGCGGACATGCTGTTCATCAGGGCGTAGACCTCATCGGGCATGGCGGACATGGCGGCCGTCAGCACGGCGGACAGGCCGTTGCTCGTGATATCGTTCAGCAGGGGCTGCGCGGCCTCGCCGGAGGTATCGGACATCAGGCTCTCCAGAGCCAGCTCGGTCTTTTCCGCCGGATCGAAGGTGGCGGTGATTTCACCGCCCTGGCTGAAGGCGAAATCGAGGGCCGCGAAGGGAGCGCCGTTCATCTCGAGATTGAGAATGCCCGTGAGCCCCTGTTCGGCCATCTGCAGGCTGAGCAGGGCGTGAAGGGGCGCACCGTTGCCGTTGCCCGTCAGCTCGAAGTCCAGCTTGCCCTGGGCCTGATCTACCCGGAGCGTGAACCGGGCCGCCTCGCCGCCGTCGATGTCCACGAGGAAGAGGGAGTCCAGGGTGCCGATGGCCACATGGAGGGACTGATTGGCGTCAGCCACGTCCCCGACAAAGAGGGAAGAGCCCGCTTCGTTCTGATAGACCTTCAGATCGGTGGTGGGGAACTGGTCATCGGGCCGGGCTTCGAGCTCGGCAATCTGTTCATCCAGCTTGCTCAGATCCAGCCCCTGAATCTGCGAAAGCACCGGCTCGAGCGCCGGGTCGGAGGACAGATCCTTCACCAGGTTCATCACCAGCAGCGCCAGCTCCTTGGCGGTGAAGTTGATCGGCTTCTCCTGGGTGAAGGTGACGTCGCCGTACACAAAGTTCGTGGCGGTGGGCTCACCGATCCGGGAGTTGATCTCCTCCAGAACGGGGGTCAGATGCGTCATGGCCGCCTGGGCGACCGCTTCCATATCCACATTGCTCAGGCCGGACACGGAGGAGGAAGCGCTCTGAACGGCCTGCTGCAGGGTTTCCGGCGCCACGGTCAGCACATAGGAGGGGAACAGATCGGAAACGATGTTCAGACCCTTTTCCCCGTTCAGGGCGGCGACGGTGGCAACGGGCTGCTCCTTCAGGGAGAGGGAGAGCTGGAAGCCGTTGTTCACGACGAAGTTAATGCCCAGATTGTTCACCAGGGACAGAATCCCGCTGACCAGCTCAGCCGGGGCGCCGTTCGCGGCAAAGAGGGCGCTGAAGGCGTCCTGATCCAGGGAAAGATGCAGGGAGCCGTTGATGGCCGTCTGCGACAGATCGGGGACGATGGCGGCCTGCGCGTCGGCAGCCGTCTCGCCCAGGGAGGGAACGGCCAGCAGCAGCATGCACAGCGCCAGCAGCAGAGAAAACAGCTTTTTCATGGATGGCACTCCTTTCTTTGGTTGAGCCGCTTCCATCGCCCGGGACGGGGCGAAACGGCAGATTATAATACTGAATACATCATACCACAGAAAGTTGTATTTGTCTTGTACTCCTCCGGAAAAAGCCTCAGAAAAGCTCCCCGCCCTGCATGTCCACCGTCTGGCCGTCCAGGGGCTCTCCGCAGGCGGACAGGTCGAGGCTGCCTCCGAGCACCGTGATGACCGCATCGGAATGGAGGCCGTCATCCTTCGCGGCAATCTGAAGCGTCCCGTCCTGCACGAGAAGGTCGCCCTCGCAGTGAATTCCGTCCTGGCCCGCGGAGATGCGCAGAACCACCGAGGTGATGTGCAGGGCGTCGTTGACCCGGATGCCGTGCCGCGGAGCGGTGACGGTCAGCGTGCCGCCGGCCAGCACCAGATCATCCCGGGCGTCGATGCCGTTCAGACCGGCGGATTCAAGGGTCAGGCTGCCGCTGCCGTTGATCGTCAGGTCGTCCCGGGCCAGGATCACCGAGCAGGCGTCCTCGTTCAGCGCTTCCGCGGAAAAGGCGGCCCCGCCGCGCATCGTGTTTTCCGTGCCGGCCGCCAGGGTCAAAAACACCTTGTCCGCCTGTTCCACCCGCAGGCAGGCGCCGTCGGAGCAGGTGACGGAAACCCCGCTGAGCAGAATCCAGACCTTGGAATTTTTCTTTGCGCTGACGATGATGCTGCCGTCGGTCAGCGCGCCTGAGAGAACATACTGCCCGCTCTGCGCGATCACCAGGCTGCCGTTCAGCCAGTAGGCGCCGTTGCCGGCGATTTCAGCGGACTGCCCGTTCAGGGTGATGACCGTGGCGCCGGAGGGATCCCAGTCGCCGTTCAGGTCATTCCGGGTGAAGAGCGTCGAGCCGGAATACCCTTCCGCATCCTCGTCCACGACGAGGGCGACGCCCAGGCTTTCCCCGTTCATGAACAGAATCGTGCAGAACAGGGAAATGATCATGGTGACCAGACAGATCCGGTCGATCCAGCGATGAGTTGACATCGGTGATTCCTCCTTTCCCGCGGACGGGTTATCTCCTGTAATCGCCATGATCGCTGGCCGGCACCGCGCTGCCGACACCCGGCAGCTCCGAAAGCCCGTTCATGAAGTCGGCCGGGAAGGTCGCGGAGGTCACGTTTTCCAGGAAGCTGGATTGGAAGATATCGCTGAAGGACATGGAAGCACACCTCTTTCTCTGCTCTTGTGCTCGGGGGGAGGGAGCACGGCTCTCTTCCCGGGAACGGGGCCATTCTACCGCTCCTTTCTAAAACGAAGCTAAAACAAAAAAACCGAAGAGCCCTCTTCCATCCGGCGGATGGAGGAGGATCCCTTCGGGCAGAAGACCCGGAACGGTCCGGATCGATCAGGGCGATCCGGCGGGAAAGGCGCCTGCCGGCTCAGCCGGCGCGGAACCGGGCCCGGCTTCTTTCGCCGAGGAAACCGGTGATGGCCGTATAGATCAGGCCCACGCCTTCCGCGATGGTCATCCAGGTGGTGGCGGCGTTGTTGCAGGCGATGACCAGGCCCAGAATCATGCCCAGACCGGCCAGAATCATGGTCAGCGGATCCCGCCCCATTTTCCAGCCGCGATACAGGCTCAGCGCGCTGGAAATGAGGATGATCAGCCCCAGCACCACGTTCAGGAAGGTGATGAACTCACCGGTTTTCAGCAGTGCCCACAGGCCGACCGCCCCCACAACCACGCTGCCGATGAGCTGAAACAGCGGATCCGGCGCGGCGGACCGGTCCTTCAGCCAGGCAATGATGCCGGACGCCGCGGCGACCAGGAGCGCGACGGCAAAGATCTTGCCCATGATATCCTGCGCCATCCGGTTCCCCAGGATCAGGAAAACCCCCAGCGCGGCGAGAATGAGCCAGTAAACGAAATTCTTTCTTGTCCCCTTCATGACGAACCTCCTCAGTGCGGGCGGCCGGAAGACGGGCGCGTCCGCGGACATGATCCGAAATGGACGCCCGGCAGACAGGAGCCCGGGCGTGACCGGGACTATTGTACGCCGATCCGGATCGAAAAGCAAATCCCGGGAGGCGCAGGGAGGACTTGAAAAAGCGGGAAGCCTGCTCTACAATGGCAGCAGAATCGGCCTGCCCCCATGCGGCAGCCTGCGCCGGGAAGAGGGAGGATCACCAGATGCTGTCCTATATGATCGTCGGTTCCGGATACCGCGCCGAATACTTTGGCCGGATAGCGGCCGCCTATCCCCGGCTGTTCCGGGCCATGTTTCTGTGCCGCTCCGCGGAAAAGGCGGAGCTGATGCGGGCCCATACCGGGCAGGCGGCGACGGTTTCTCCGGAGGAATGCCTCGCCTTCCGGCCGGACTTTGCGGTGATCGCGGTGGATTATGCGCATATCGCTGACGTGGCCCTGGAATGGATCGGGCGGGGGCTGCCCGTTGTGACGGAGACGCCGGTGGGGAACACGGAGGACAAGCTCCGGGAGCTCTGGCGTCTCGGCCGGGAGGGCGCGAGAATTGTCTGCTGCGAGCAGTATCACCGGCAGCCGCTGCTGGCCGCGGGGCTCCGGGCCGTGGAGCAGGGGCTGATCGGGGAGCCGTCCAGCCTGTATCTGTCCCTGGTGCACGACTATCACGGCGCGAGCCTGATGCGGCGGGCGCTGCGCATCGCCCCGGGGGAGGGCTATACGCTGCGGGGCGTCTGTCAGCGGTCCCCGGTCGCGGAAACCGATTCCCGCTATGGGGCGATTCTGGACGGCCGCGAGACGGAGGCGGCGCGGAGCATGCTGCATGTCTCCTTTGACTCCGGCAGGGAGGCCATCTATGATTTCAGCCCCATTCAGTACCGCTCCTATATCCGGTCCCGCCATCTGACGCTGCGGGCCAGCCGGGGCGAATGGACGGACACGATGCTGCTGCGCCTGAACGGGAAAAATGAGCCGGAGCGCGTGGCGCTGCTGCCGGAAATCCCGGAAAGGTACCGGATCCTGGATACCCAGGCGCTGCGGGACCTGCGGCGAAACTGGACCGCGGAGCTGGCGCCGGACACCGTGCAGGACGAGTTTGCCATCGCTTCCCTGCTGCTGGATATGGAGGACTATCTGGCCGGAGGGCCCTCTCCCTATCCGCTGGAGGAGGCGCTGGAGGATGCCTGGTTCAAGCTGCAGGGGGACCGCGCCCTGGCGCAGCCCTGGCAGGAGGTTCGCTGCGGGAAAAGGCCCTGGCTCGCCTGACGCGCGAAGGCAGCGCCCCGGGGCGGCGGAGCCTGCGGGGAGCGGGCGTGAGAATCCATTGAGGGAGGCGGAGTATGAAAACCAGCTATAAGCGCAGCGCCGCGGCGGGGCTGCTGATCTGCATGGGATGCATTGTGAATCTGAAGGCGGGCGGGGGCATTCCGGGCGCGATTCTGTTCAGCGCCGGGCTGTGGTTCGTCGTGAACTTTGACGCGGAGCTGTTTACGGGCCGGGTGACCCGGAAGGACTATGATCCGCTTCAGAAGCTGCTGATGCTGCTCTTCAACGTGATCGGGGCGGGCGTGTGCGGCCTGCTGGCCTCCTGCTTTCTGCCGGAAATCGGGGAGGCGGCCCGGGGCATCACGGCCGCGTACGCGGATCCGCTGAAGGTGCTCTGGCAGTCCGTGATGTGCGGCGTCTGCATGTATCTGGCGACCACGCCGCCCCGGGAGGGAAGCCGTCTGCCCTTTGTGGTTTACGGAGTGGCGCTGTTTATTCTCTCCGGCTACGGCCACTCGATCGCTCTGGCGGGGTACGCGGCGATTGCGCGGTCCGTGGCCTGGTGGGTGATTCCCCTGGCGGCCGTGGGCAACGGGCTGGGCAGCTATGGCGTTCAGTGGCTGCTGAACCGCGGCTGAAGGGATGCGGAAGCCCCGGAGCCGGATTTCCGGGCGCCGGGGATGGACGAAGCCTCCAAAGGATGATATCCGCACCCGTGGTGCTTAGATTTGACCGCAGGAGTTTTGCATAGTTGGTCGAAGGATTCCTTGGGCTTTGGCTCGACAACTCGAAGTTTATGGAGAGAAACAAAATGGATAAGAATACATCAATGGAAAACCTTGCCCGGGCGCTGCAGGAAAAAGACGGCTTCAACGGGGCGTGGCTC
>ODAI013367553.1_pt1 | contig 11875 bp, 1 predicted proteins | sample 1539321 | NCBI WGS metagenome assembly ODAI01 (sample SAMN02144231, study PRJEB22623) | gut metagenome | biome: sheep rumen | host: Ovis aries | place: New Zealand
AGTAGACACTTTTAATTAGAAAGGCGCCGCTAAACGCGTCGCCCATCTGTGTAAAAACACAGATGACGTCTCATACAGACTCCGACGCGCTATCGCGCTATTAAAAGTAGACTTTGTCTACTTTTAATCGGAGTCTAGTATCAAAACAGAAATCCAAGGAGAATTCGCAAAAAACTGCGAATTTCCCTTGGATTCTTTCATTTATGAATTGTCTGCATAATAGATTGGAAAAACCCCCAGACCCGTTGGAAGGGGTCTGGGGGTTGGTGCGTGGTCAGGGTGTGGGTTCTGCGGTCAGACGCTGCGGTTCGGATACGCCGTTTTCGTCCACCTGCACACGATACCAGTTGGTACCGTCGCCGAGCTTTTGATACCCGTCCGGGGTGACTGTCTCGTGGATGTAATAGATGCCGTAGGGCAGCCAATCCACAAAGAACGCGCCGTTTGCGCCGCTGGTGAAGGTGTTGGTCACGTGGCCCTCAGCATCGGTGCTGGTGACAAGCGTCCTGTCGTAGCGGAGGATCTGGAACTGGGCGCCGGACAAGGGCTCGTTCATTTGCGATTCGATTTTCTTCAAAACAGCCTTGCTCTTGTTTACGCTAATGTTCATGATACCGTACTTCGCAATATCAGGGGTAGTGACTGCTTTGCCGGTGGACGGGTCAATCTGGAAGATAGCGAACTCCTTCGCCTCCGTACCGGTTCCTGTCTGCGCTTGAATATCATTGTTCGAGATGTTGGCGAGTACGCCGCCAGCCGCCCAGGCTGTTCCTGTCGTGTCAGTGGGCCTGCTCAAGTTTGTATTACCCACGATGACGACATATTTCTTTGTGTTTTCTTCATACCCGGCCGGTGTTCCGCTGGCTCCCGCCGTGGTTCTCTCCATCATGTACCAGATACCTGTCGGTACCTTTTCCATGTACACGGTACCCTTGGGATACGTGACCGCATCCGCGCCGGTTCCGACGGTTGTTTGCGCCGTGAACGAAGTGGCTGTGAAAGTGTCCGCTCCGCGCTGCTTGACGACCGTGCAAGCCTCATCCTGATACACCGTGAATGTTGCACCGCCCAGCGGATTGCCATAGCTGTCAACCTTCTTGAAGTTGACGTCCTTGCCGGCCTCTCCGTTGGTGAAGGTGACCGTAAGAGCATCGCTCGGCGCGTTATTCAGGGTGTACAGCCGCCGTAGCGCCGCGTCTTCATTCTCCCCGTCATAGAAACTCGTCTCACCGGTATACGTGGCGCCGTTCGTTGTCAGGGTAGTGGCTACCGTGGTCTCGTAGAGTGCGAGATCATCTCCGGTTCTGTCCCCGGTGACGGCAGTCTCGCGGATAGTCAGACGCGCGCCGACAGGGATGTTCAGTACGATCGTCTTCTCATTTTCAAGGGAGAACGCAAAGGTGCCGAGGGTTGCATGGGTCGTTTCGTCGTCCAGAGGATCGTCCGGGGTATTATTCCTGTCATAGATCGGGTAGCCTGTAATTGGCCTGTTTCCGTTCAGCAGTGTAGCCCCAAACGAGAAACTGCCGTTTTTATCCTCCTTATCAACGATCTTCTTAACGGTAACGGGAATGGTTTTCTTGCTGTTATAGAAGGTAATCACATCGCCGTCGTGCCCATCCGCAATAGCTGCTGAATAGGTATACGAACTGGCATCCGTTCTGGCCCCGTCCTTATACTGAACCTTGATGTCGTAAGTGGTCCCGATCGTCTCGGGCGCGACAGTCACCTGGCCAGTATCTTCACGGAAGACCAAGGCTGTTGCACCGACGGGGATAGCAAAGGTTTTCGGCACGTGGGTACTGGAAACTTCCCCATTGCTTGTGCTGTAAGCGACCAACGGGATTTTTTCGGATGCTGTACCGCCGCTCAACTCATTCCTGTTCAGGTCAAAGTTTTTGCTCCAATAGACTGTGTCACCCCACTTTAGCTCGAGCCCATAACCGCCGGAATAGAGGAATGAACGCTGGGTGACCATCGGATCGAGCAAACCTGTCTGCACAGTGATTTTCACTGTCTTCCAGTTGATGACGTTCACAACGAAGCCGTCTGTCGCGTTACCGGTCACGACCACGAAATCGTCGTCGCAGGCGACCTCATGATCTTTAATGCCCGTCACCTCAACGGTCACTTCATCGATCCCAAGATAGCCGGACGGGATGATCGACTGTGAGAGTTTGTACGTATCCGCATAGAACTTATCGCTCGTATAGAACACGCCTGCGGGAGGATCGGTGCTGTCTTTACTGGCATACAGGGCGCTTCCCAGACTGCCTATGGATGATTCAAGGGCGAACATACCGTTAATTGTCGTTGCGCAGTCCTGATCTACGAGTCTGAATGTAACCTTATAGGATCTCAGGGTGTTGGTATAGGAGACCGAAGCATCACCGGTCAGCTTATTGATGACAAAAGCTGCGTTTGAATTGTCGCCGTCACCGTCTGTAATGGCTGAACCGCTGTTTGCACCGGAGGTGTAGGTACCGGTTGTCTCAATGATATAGTTGTTTTTGACGTCGGTGACCTCTGTGAGCGTTAACTCCACACCGGCCGGGATGTCTTCTACCGTCACCGAGCTTCCGCTGGGTACTGCCAAAAGATTTTCATCGCCGTAGAGCGTAGTGGTTTTCCCATCGTCGACATAAGATAGCGTGTAGTAGAAAATGCGGGCCGTTGGGCTGTTGCTCACGAGCGTTTTGTCCACCTTGAGATCAAAGGTCTCGCGCTGGTTGGTGTAGATCACAGTTCCTCGCTGCTCGACCGAATTCCAACGAATCTCACTGCCGGTTACGGTCAAGGGATCTGCGTTCGTCTGGGTGCCGATGAGCGCGATGCCATCCCCGTTCTCTTGAGACAGCCGCTTGATCGACGCATCATAGAATTCCACCGGCTGCTCGTTGACAGAGATATTGGTTCTGGTTATTGCTCCACTCTTGTTGTTTGAAAGTGTGGCCTCGATGGTTTTGTCGGGCTGTTCCTCGGTATGTGAGGTATTGACTCTCGAATCGTCCTCCGTGTTGTAGATTCGGATCTCCATTTTTACGCTTTTTGGATTAGTATCTGCACGCTGCACCATATAGAGCTTAGCATACTGGTTGTGCTTGAGAGTGAAGTCACCCTCTGCACTGAAGGGTTTTTCACTATCTCCGGTAGGAAGATACGCCGCGTCGATCGTCACATGGAAGCTGAAGTCCTTCGTCTGGTTGCCCGGCGTGGGGACATTTTTGAAGACATAGACCGTTCTCGGATCACTGTACTCCTTCCAAACAGCATAGAGCTCACGCACGACTGTCTCGTTAGAATTGATCTTATACGTGTATACTTGCGGCAAGTCGACCTCAAAGAAGTTCTGCAGATTATCGATGCCTACGGTGAACTCCGCAGTTGTCGCATCCGGGGTAGAGGCCCAGCCCACAAACTTATACCCGGGGCAGCTGTTGGGATTGATAAGCGGACGGTAGGACTTCACGCCTGTCGGATCCTCATCGGTCAGTACCTCATCTCTACCGAAGTCTACTTCCTGTGTAGAACTAGTCAAACCGGAGGCATTGGGGAAATTATCCTTAAAGAGCAGCGCGAAATTGTTGTTGCGCGTGGTGAAGGTGACAAGAAGCGGATCTCTGTTGACGATAAGGGTTTCGTTAAAGCTGAAGTTCTGGGTATTGTTCACTTCGCCGCAGGTAAGGGTATGACTGTGCTGTCCCAGGTCCTGCGTGGTATGCGAATAGGTGACGGCATTGCTGCCTGTGCTCGTTCTGGTATTGAAGGAGCCGCCTCCTTCCAGATTCAGCGAGCTGTCCCACATCAACACTTTACCAACGCCCAGCTCGTTCTTACCGGAGATCGTGATGCTCTTTTCCGCGCCCTTGGGGAACGCGAGCGTGACGGTATCTTCGCCATTGGGATCCCCCATCGGCTTGAGCGGGATAGTGCTGTAATCGGAGAGCTTATGGCGATCATACAGGCCGTCGCGAACATTGATGATCTCCAGAGACGCGGTGTCCGACGAGTCGGCTGGCGCAAGGCTGAGGTTGATCAAACCGTTCGTCTCGTTCTTGAAGGTCAGGTACACCATCGGCTCCCAGACGGCATAGATTGTCCTGTCGTCGTCGCGTGTAACGGCGATGACACTGTCCGCCGGGTAGGTGGCGATATAGTCGCCCTCGGTCGGGCCGTCATCGAAGCCCAGCAGGAAATAGCCGTCCGGATGCGTGAAGAAATTATGGCCGTCGGCAGCGATGACGCCCGGATCCGTGGCGTACTGATAGAGATGGGCCGCGGCGCTGGACTGGATATCGCCGAAGAGGATCTGCGTGGGATTGCCGGAGACGATATGGTCCGCGTTATTGATCGCGTGCGTGCCGGGATAGTTCCATTTGGGCAGCGCGGAGCTGTCGGTGCTGTTGACATAGCCGGTATTCGCGTCCAGGGTCAGGTTGGTAACAGTGGGAACACGGTCTGACATGTCCTTATATTGATAGATGGCCTGCAGATAGATGTTGCTGTTGCGGTCGGCCACGGTTGCGTTGACCGTATAGGGATCACTCGGCTCATAATAGGTGGTGATATTCCCGTTGCTGTCGACCTCCAGCGGTCTGTAGACATAGGGATCCGCCTCGGTGCCCGCACCGGTTCTATTGACGAGTGCCCAACCGCGGAAGATGACCGAATCGTCGGTGATCGCCACGTCATCCTTGGTCAGGCCGGTGGGCGCCTTGTAGATCTCGGTTGTGGCGCCGTCGGCATAGGTCAGGACTCCGCCCTCCGGGTCGACCCAAGCAGGCATCGTGCCGTTGATGGTTGCGCCGTCGTGCATGGTATACATGGGCACATATTGGATCCTGTAGCCGCCGTCGAGACGCCAGTGGGCCGTGAGGGTAAAGGGGGCGGTGACAGGCGTCGAGAAGACATAGGGCGTTGTCTCGTCATCCTTATACCAGCCGAGGAAGGTCCAGTGCTCGTTGGGATAGAGCGGACGGTACTTGACGGGAGAGACGTAGAGCTGCTTCCACGTGTCAAAGTCCAGCAGCGTCATGCCCTCGTTCACTTCCGCCGCATTCGTCACATATTCAGGATTCAGCGAATAATGGATGATGGCTTTGTAGAAATTGTAGTAATGCTCGATCTCTTCCTCTTTCAGGTAGACCGCGCTTCTCACATGGGTGTAAATACCGGAGACACCGTCGGTATCACGCAGCTGGTAATTCATGTAGTAATAGACGGTACCGCCTGCATTCTCATACTGTCTTGCAGCCTCGTCGGTCATGGCCACGTATCTGCGCGGAATGGTATACTCGGTGACCGTTTCTCCGTAATCCGCGTCAACATAGGTCGACTGGCCGGAGGAGTTGATCGCGTTGGGGCCCGTGTATGCCTCAAAAGTCAGGTAAGCACTGGTGAGCTGTTCAAAGTCCTCGCCGGGATAAGTCGTGTATCCACGGGTGCTGACACGGTTGATTTCGCCGCCATCGGGATTAATCTTTACCCAGAAGGTCTCGGGTGTCCACTTGGCGTAGGCAATGGCGTTGCCGTCGGGCATCGTGTCGTTAAAGTCGAAGCGAACCGTGCAGGCGTCGTCCTTGTACCAGCCGCCGAAGATATAGTGGTCTGGCGCGATCAGCGTCTCGCCGGTCGGGTTGTTTTCGGCGATGCTGTAATAATTGGCATATTCGCTCAGGCTCTTGCCATAGAGGATATCTTCTACGCGCGTCTCGTCAGGGCTCATGACGACACCGGCTGCATCCTCTCTGACACCGTTGAAGGTCAGATTTTGGCCAACGGGGTAGTTGGCAAAATAGATCAGGTCGTTGGCGTTGCGTTTGTAGCGGACTTCAAGGACACTATCAAAGTTGACTGTTGACCCGTAAATACCGTTTGACGGGTTAAAAGTACCGACATTCTGCCAGTTTCCTGTAGTCGAAGTCCTGTACTGATACGCAGAGAAGCCGGAAAACTTGTCGTTGATGTTGAAGCCGCCGCCTGCGGTCGCAACCGTCTGCTCCAGCTTATAGCTCCCATCCAAATTTTCCGTATAGAAGCGGATTTCTTTGACTGTGTTGCCTCCGCCTGCATAATACACTACCGTCATATCAGCGTCCAACGGAAGAAAAGCGTCCTTATAGGTCATACGTGTGCCACCGACGCTGCCATTATTATAGCCATTCGGATACCACCAGAGACTCATATCCTTCGGCCAGGCGAGTTTTTCCCCATAAAGGCCTATCTCGTCTCGGTACAGGTTCCAGCCATTCCCCATGTTTGTCTGCACCCAGCGTGTACCGGTGTAGGCTGTTTCTCTTCCGGTCGGCCCCTGAGACTTGATGTAGCGCGTGCCCTCGTATGGCTGGCCGTTATAACTATAGGTATATCCGGTTATGCCGGTAGTCGTAACGGGAACACTATCGCCGTTGTCAACATAAAGGTAGACTGAATTATTATTTTTATCAAGGCTGAAGGAATTATTATTATTATATCTAAGAAAACGCTTTTGATCATTATTGTATAGCCTATTATTGTTTTGATACCATGTCCACTCATTTCGTGAATCATAATTAGCTATCGAGAGATTTGCATTACGATCCGCACGCAGATAGTATCCATCACTGATAAATCTCCAGCGATTGCTGGATCCGCTTACAACCCACGTACTGCCATCATCCAAATCATCCGAACGGATATAGGCCGATGTCCCTGCATAGACAGTTACACCGTCAGCACTAGCTGTTCCACCAGAGTGTCCAAGCACAGCACCGGACCCGGCAGTATTGCGCGAAGCAATCAGATAGGTTTTTCCGGCGGACAGCGTATTCGTGAGTGTATAAACAGGAACCTGAACCGTAACTGTACCGGTAACCGGCACCCGATCCAGCAGGACATATTCCCCGCCAACAAGGCCGTACATTTCCACCGCCTCCTCATCAGAAGGCGTATATACGTCGCCGTATTCCTGAATGACCCAGGTGTAAACTCTTTTATTGTTGCCGTTCAGTTCAAAATGCCCGCCGTAATCATCAACACCGTACTTTGTGGGATCGTTATCCTTATCGCTCGCAGTGATTGTCGTATAGGTATAGGGCGCGTTTGCACCGCTGCGCGTATAGACTACACCCGTATAGTCAGAGGTGCCGGTCTCCACAAAGCGCCAACCGTCATAGTCCTCCGTCGCACCGGGCAGACGGAAGGTGTAAGTAGTGATGCTGTTGGAATCCCAATACAGTTGAATATAATACCCCCAATACCCCCAGTCATAATTATAATACGCTCCATTGTAATAATCATAATAATAGATATTCCCATCATCAGGAGTAGGTGTTCCTGTATAAACAGTGTATTGTGGATCGCTATTGTAATCATAAGTATAAACCGTACCACTATAACGATTACCTCCATCATCAACCAAGTTATATTCCGTCTCCGTATGCGGGACCACCGTCAGAGGCACATACTCCCCATCCACAATGGCATACTGCTGCGCGGTATCGGTGGTGGACAAGGTCCGGGTATAGGTCTTCTGCGCCGTCCATGTCCACAGGTCCACATTCTTGCGGGTCAGCGGCTCGAAATCATCTCCAACGCGGCCGTACTGCTGCGGCGTTTCGTTATCGCTGGTGGTGATGGTATAGCCGGTCTGTCCATTACCATAGGTATAGAACTTATAGGTCACCACATTGCGGTAATAGTACACGTTGACGACAGAGGTACCCTCGGGGGCGACCGTCACGTTGTCATCGAATTTACCGAAATAAAAGCCGGTAAAGGAAATTTGCTCGTTGACCGTGGTTCCATCGGTCTGAGTACCGCTGATTATTGCGTTATAGTATGTCCCCATGGCGTCAGTAACCGCCGTATTGCTGAGGAAAACAGCATCCGCCGGGGCGCCGGATGTACCGACGAAGGTATAGGACTTGACAAAGTCGAAATGCCTGCTGTCGGGCACGGCATTATCCGCGTAGGTGTCGGTCATCGATTCCTTCCAGATGATGACCTGGAAGGGCGCTGTGTTGTTTTCCACCCAGTTGGCCTGCAGCGTCAGGTCATCCAGCGCCTTATAAACATAGAGCTTGCCGCCCGTCACCTCGAACAGCTTCACGCTGCCGCTGCCGGTGTTCAGATTGTAGGCCCCGTTATATACGATGCTGCCCTCGGGCGCGCTGCCGGAATTGTCAACATGCACGATCGGGATTGCGGTGGTATTTATCGTGACCGACTTCACATCGCCATTGTCGTCGAGATATTTAACCGTGACGTCCGCGGGCGTGGTGAGGTTCGTGATGTTACCGTCATTATCTGTCACGGCAAAAGCGTACCAACCCTCCAGCGAATAGCCCAGGCGGGTACTCAGATGGCTGGTATTGCCATTTCTGCCGTTAAAGAAATCGTTATCAAAGTAGGTGCCACTACCCTCGTCATTGGTCACGCGATAGGATGCGCCGACATAGGTGGAACCGTTGCCGACGGCGCCCCTCTGGAAATACATCCAGCGAGCCTCGGCAAACCTCGGGTACAGATCAAGCTGCGTGACAGCGCTTTCATCTTTACTGACCGTGATGTAATAGCCGTCAGCATCAGCGGGATTCTTCTGCTCGTTGCCGTCAGTATCCAGTGTCTGATAGAAAACATTCGTTTCAAGCGTATCGCCGGACTTTTTGACCGTTTCCCAGCCGACAAAGATCTGGTGCAGCGGGTCAGGGCTGTCGCACTTGACATTGCCGATGCGTACAGTGGCTTCATTTGCGCTGCCGAAGACCACCAGCTTGCGCGTCATAAGGCTGATAGCAAGGCCCGTTGTATCCTCCTTAGGGCCCTTATGATAGTTGATGAAATAGAAGTCCTCGTACAGCGGGGCAACATAGACATGTGCAGTGCCCTCTTTATCCATCACAGCGGTAAGATTTTCGATATCACCCATGCTCCAGGTCACATTATCGCCGGCATAGATCTTACCGTCGCCGTTTGTATCAGACGCTGTGATAGAAATGGCATTCTCAAAATGCACCTGCGTCGGGAATTCCGGCCACTTAAAGCTGATCTCTCCGGTATACATCTGATCCGCGGGCACAAATGTCGTGCTGTCGCTTTCCATGTTAACGATATACCAACCGTAGAAATACTTCTCTACGCTGGTGGTGGAAATGTTTTCCGGTACGACGATCAGTTCAAGCGTTTCCCCGTCCTTAAGGATCTGAGTCGTCTGATGAGAGCCACTCTCATTGAGGAAGTTGAAAGGTCCGGCCGTCGTCGCATTCGTGACATCGATTCCGGCCTCATACTGAGCATTTGTGTAATGGTCGATGAAGTGGAACTCGACGCGCGGATTGATAACCTTGCCGCCCTCGTGGTCGACGACAACATACACCGAGAAGCCGTCGGTTTCGAACTCGATCGCGTTGCCCGTCAGGGTATAGTCGACCGTCTCCACCTCGGTACCGAAGTGGAGCAGGCTCAATTGCTCGGTCTCGCTGATATCCGTATCCAGCAGCGAGATGCTGACCTTGACGCCGGAGGCGGGCTCGAGCTCGGCGCCGATATCCAGATTCAGCAGGCTGATATCGAAGGCGCGGGCAAAGCGGATATTCTCGGGCTCGGTCTCGAGCGCAGCCGCGCTCTGGTTTACATAATCTGCTTTTTCGTCCTCAGCAAGTTCACGCACCTCAAGCTGCGTGTTTTCAGGGACGGAGGCGTCCTGCGTATAGGACACGGACACGCGATAAGTGTTGCCGTCCGTAGTAATAATATGGGTGGTAACGGTGACCTCGTAGACCAGGAAGGTCGCAAGGTCATCGGTCTCAAAGCTGACGGCGTTCTCTTCCACGGTGAAGTCGGTGATCTGCTCGACCGTGCCGTCGCTGCGAACATGCCAGACCTGCAGGTTCTTGTCCCCGTCGATGGCGCTGTCGCTGAGACTGACCTGGAGGCCGGTTTCGGGCTGCACCACTTCCCCGTCCAGCGTGAGATTGATCTCCTGCGCTGTCAGCAGGGTATAGTCGGTATCGACGCTGCGCTCGTAATTCGAGGGGCGCGCCGCCATCAGGCGTCTGCGGTCGTTGGCCGCCACAAGCGTGGTCGGATCGACGCCGGCATAGCGCTCGGAGACATCGCTGGTCTCAACCTGGGTCCCCTCGGGGATGTCACCGGTCACCGAAACAGTATCGACGCTCTCAGTCGGGGTCGGCTCCGCGGTCTCGGTGGGCTCAGCAGTCTCGGAGGGATCGGCGGTTTCGCTGGGCTCGGCCGTCTCGGTGGGCTCGGTAGTCTCAGTCGGCTCAGTGGTTTCGCTGGGCTCAGCCGTCTCGCTGGGCTCGGTGGTCTCGCTGGGTTCAGCGGTCTCAGTCGGCTCAGTGGTTTCGCTGGGCTCGGTCGTCTCGGTGGGCTCGGTCGTCTCGGTGGTCTCGCTGGGCTCGCCGGTCGTGGTGGGCTCGCCAGTCGTTGTGGGCTCGTCAGTGGTGGCAAGCGCCTCGGCACGCGCCTGAAGCTGTGCTTCGCTTAGCTGGGTGGAGACGAAGAAATCGAGTCTGCCATCGGGGGCGTCGGCCAGGAAGTAGGCAGTTTGATTGCGTGTAATATTCAGACCGCCGTGCTGGTCGTAGAAAACGATATCATCCTTCAGCTGATAATCTTTAAAAAGGAAACGGCTGCTGTCGACGTTAGAGGCGTGATATACCCGCACCTCGGCCATATAGCGGCTGTCGTTGGTGCGGCTGTAATGCTCTGCCTCGCGGTCGTGGTCTTCGGTACGTGCATAGACAAACAGCGACTGATCAGCGATGATCGCGTTACTGACAAGTGTACCCTTCAGCGTGACCTTCAGCGCGCTGGTGGGCGTATAGGGATTGCCATTACGATCATACAGCGCGATGCTGACGTCAAAGAGCGCGTTCTCGTCGTAAAGCTCCCACTCGTTATAGGTAAGGAAGCTGAGACTGGCCACGACACCCTCCGGCAGCTTGCCGGAAATTTCAACAGCCAGATCACTGGGCCACTGATAGTCCACCGGCTTCAAGGCGCGACCGGACAGCCACTGCCAGAACGTACTGGCCGTGAAAAGCTGTTCCTGTGCTGCGTCCGAAAGCACGACGGTGACGGTGCGCTCTTCGAGCTGCTCGCCCGGCTCCGCGACAGGCTCGGCGGTCGGCTCAGCCGTGGGTTCCAGCGTCGGCTCGACGGTCGGCTCCACTGTGGGCTCGACAGTCGCTTCCACATCGGGGTTCTCCTGGGACTCTTCGACGGGCAAAGCAGCCGTTTCGTCCGTGCTCACCTCCTGCTCTGCAAGCGGTGCTTCAGTGGGGGCGGCCGTAACTACCGCTGCCTGAACCTCGTCCGCGGGCAGTTCTCCATTCTCTGTAGCCAGAGAACTGACGGGGATACTGCCCACAAGTGAGAGCATCATCAGGAGAGACAATACGCCGCTGATAAACCTTTTCGTTGTTTTCATATACATTACCTCATGGTCTCGTGGATTACCATGCCAATACCTACTATTATATAATAGTAGAGAATGGGGGCTACAGTTTGCTATTTGCGCTTTTGTGCTGTACGGGCCCGGCCACAGGCTGGCGTCGGCCCCTACGGTGTGCAATTGCGTGGGGTGTCGGTCGCGGGCCGCCGAGGGCATCGGCCCCTACTACGATGTCACACTTAAAACTTGATGCTACACATACACCACCTCATCAGTCGCTGACGCGACAGCTTCCCCTCGAGGGGAAGCCAAGAAACGCGCGAATCCAAGCCTTCCCCTCGAGTAAACGATGATTAAATACGGCGAGAGCGAATGGCGAGCAAATCTTTGTCAGATCAAGGCATAAAAACGCAGAAATACTTTGTGTATTTCAAGTTTTTATAACGCAGAGCTGGCAAATGATTTGCCGTCAGGCGCCGA
>ODAI014047996.1_pt1 | contig 11875 bp, 8 predicted proteins | sample 1539321 | NCBI WGS metagenome assembly ODAI01 (sample SAMN02144231, study PRJEB22623) | gut metagenome | biome: sheep rumen | host: Ovis aries | place: New Zealand
CGAGGGGCGCGCGGGGCGCGCCCGTACGGCAACCGATGACACGCGGCACCTATTCCGGTCCCGAAATCGACGCGAGGGGCGCGCGGGGCGCGCCCGTACGGCAACCGATGACACGCGGCACCTATTTCGGGAGCATGATTACGTAGGGGCGGGCCCCGGCCCGCCCAGCGTCGCGTCCCTGCAGTGGTTCGGAACGTCCATCCCAAAAACGCGTAATGTTCGCTTGCGGCAAATCGGGTATCCTCGTGTGGTGCATACGTGAAGGAGCTGTCGTGAAGTTTGCTCGAGTCATATTCGCTGTCGCTTGTTTGCTCGCGCTGGCCGTCATGCTTACGGCGTGCGGGGCAGCAGAACAGCCGCTTTCCCAAAAGCTCGGGATGGGCGATGCGGAGCTCACGGTCAACGACGAGTTGCAACAGCGCGCCGAGGAACTTCTTGCCGATCAGCCAGGTTGCATCATTGTCATGGAATCCGAAACAGGCAAGATTTGTGCGCTGGCGACGAGCATGACCGACGATGGCAAGCCGAAGGTGTGCGTGCGCGCAATCCCCGGCAGCCTGTTCAAGGTCGTGACGCTTTCCGCCGCGCTCGAGCGGCATCGCGTCTCGTTGACCTCGACGTATCCTTCACCAAACATCCTCACCACATCTGGCGGCGTCATTAGCTGCTACACGGAACCAGACGCGGACACGATGACGATCGAGCATGCCTTCGCCCAGTCGTGCAACACGGTGTTCGCGCGCCTCGCCTATGAGCTGGGCCCGACAGCCATTATCGAGCAGGCGGAGCAGCTCGGCTTCGGCGAGCAGCCATGCGATGATTTCGCATGCGACACGTCTGCTGTGGAGAATTGCGACGCGCCCGACGACTACGAGATGGGCTGGCTTGGATGTGGACAGGCGGTGCAAACCGAGCAGGGGCTCGTCGGCCCGCAGGTGACTCCCGTGCACATGGCCGAGCTCTTCGCCGCATTCGCCAACGACGGCACCATGCCGCGGGCGTGGATCGATGCATCGCATGAGCAAGCAGGCGCGCCCGAGCCTTTGAAGCGCGACGCGCTCTCGCCGAAAACCGTCGATGCGATAAACGACGCGATGGAGCTGGTCGTGCAAGAAGGCACGGGTCGGGCGGCGGCGGTTTCCGGAGCGCAAGTGCGCGGTAAAACCGGCACGGCCGAAAACGTAGATGGCAGCAATACCGGCTGGTTCTGCGGGAACTTCCAGCGTGCGGGCAAGAGCATGACGGTGGTCGTGCAGCTGGAGGGAACGGGCTCTGCCGACGCCGCGGAGCTCGCGGCCAAGATCATCGGCCGGGCACTCTAGGCGCGCGAAAAGCATGGCGAAAAACAAGTACAAGCAGAACGCGCGCAAGGTCAGCGACACGTGTGCGCCAGCCGAGCAGCCCTTTGTGCTCCCCTGCATTTTGCTCTGGGCGATGATGGCCCTGCTCATCTTGCTGCAGGGCGGTTTCTATGCGGGAACCACGGCCCCAGTGATGATTCTCGGCTGCGTCGCGGGCCTGGTCGCGTTTGCGGTTGCCTTGCACCGAAGCCGCGCATACGGTGAGCGCATACAGGTTTCGCCAGCAGGTTTGGTCGCCCTGCCATGCTGCCTGTTTGCTGCGGCGATGATGCTTGCCAGCGCGTTTGCCAACTCATGGAACATCACAGCGGAGATGAGCGCGGGTATGTACCTCTGTTTCGCAGGGATACTCGCCTGCTGCTTGCTCGTGCACGCCGTGGATCGCGCGCGCCTGCTGCGCGGCGTGTGCTGGATCGGCATCGTCGCGGCGGCATTGTTCGTGCTCATGTACGCGGGCGTGATCCCGTACCCGGGAGCGCTCGAAGGCGATCGCTTGCAGGGAACGTTCCAATATGCGAACACGTGCGGCGCGTTCATGGGAGCGATTGCCCTGCTGTGCATCTCCAGCGAGGACGAGCGCATCTCTCACCTCGCCACCTTGCCCGCCGCTACGCTGCTGCTCACGCAATCGGGTGGTGCCATCGTCGTGACTGCACTTTGCGCGCTGGGCTGGGCCATCGTCCGGCTGCGCGCTTCGGTGAAGGGCGATGACGCAGCGGCTCCTGCGGTCGCGGCTGCTTTGCTGCAATTCGCTGCTGCGGTGATTGCGCTCGTTGCCGCGTTGGCGCTGAGCCGGCAGGTGGGTGTGGTGGCAGTCGCGGTTGTGGCAGCGGTAGTGGCAGCGTTTCTCATCCTCGAGAAAACGAACCTCGCCGCAGTAGTGGGTCGTCTCCGCATCGTCATCGCGGCGCTTATCGTACTCGCAGCCATCGCCTGTGTGGCGGCGGCGGTTCTCATGCCCGCGCGTCTGCAGCAAGCCGGCCAGACGCTGCTCGAACGAGCCGTGCAGATTCACGACGGCGCTTGCTTGCTGGCGATGGTGTCGCCTTTCGGGGTGGGTCCGGATCAATGGCAGTTCGCGTATCCGTTCATCCAGACTGCGCAATACCGTGCAGCCAGCATCCACTGTGGGCCCTTGCAGTTCGCGCTCGATGGCGGCTTCGTGGCCTGTGCGGCTCTCATCGCGGCTGCGGCGTGCGGCTTCGTCGGCTGCGTTCGCGCGCGTGAGGTGGGCGGCTGTGCTGCCCTTGCGGTCATCGCCCTGCACTGTCTTATCGATTTCGACTTGCGCTTCATGGCGATGGCCCTGCTTTTCTCGGTTATCGCGTTTGGAGGGACAGGCTCGTCCCGTTCGCAAGAGAACGCAGACAGCGTCTCAGCTTCCAAGTTCCCAGTTCGTGCTGCGTTCTTGATCCCGTTGTGCCTGGCCGTGGGAATCATAGGCGGAGCATTGTCGCTACATGGCTCTGCATCGTTGACGCAGATGCAAGGCGCCGCGCAGTCGGGCGATGCGCAGGCAGTCCGCGAGATCTTCCAGACAAACGCGGCTGCGCAATCCGACCCCTATGCCCAGTCCCTTTACCTGCAGGCGCTATGCGATGGCGGGGACTACCAGACGGCTGCCGAATGGGCACCGCAGCATGAGATGGCCCTTGACCAGGCGTCGCTGTACGCGGCCAAGGCGCTCTATGAGAGCGGGCAGCCGCAAAAGGGGGCCGAACAGCTCATCGCGCAGCTTGCCGCTCAGCCGGGAAACTTCGCGTTCTTCGAGGCAGCTCACAATTTCTTCGAGGCCTACGGGGTTCCGGAAAACCAAGAGGGCGCATACACGCAGGCCATCGCCAAGGCCAACGAGCTTGCGACGAGCGCGCGAGAGCTCGGGCTGCAAAGCCAGGAGCCCGTCATGTGATGCGTCGGCTCCGCTCTCTAGGACCCGCTTCCCACAAATTAGTGTACAAATCTTTGATTATCTTTTCGGAGAACTGGGCTTTTCCAAGAACACAACAAAGATATGTACACTAAATCTCGCAACTCCCAAATGAACCCGCCCATCGAGCGCAGCGATACACATGTATAATCCACCCATGTGAATAATCCCAGAAGGGGAGGTGTGTCATGAGCAAGTTCCGAAAGATCATTGCGGTTGCCGCCTCGTTGGCGCTCGCGCTCACGATGGTGAACACCGCAGCGGTCAGCGCGTTTGCGACCGGCATCGCGGCGCTGGTTCCAGGTGCGGGAAGCCTGGTCAACGAGCATGTCTACGGCTCGACAGTCGATGGCTATTTCTTCATCGACCACAGCTATAACCAGCAGACGACAGCTGGCAAGACGTACGTGAACTGCCGCGACGTCGTGGACCAGAACGGAAAGGTGACGATCAGCACCTATTCCGGCGCGAAGAACAGTGAGTTTCAGCTCGCGTCGCGCGATTCGAGCAAGGGCGTGCAGCTCTATTACACCGGCGAGAGGCGGAACGCCAGGTATGGCCTGATCAAGAACGACGGCACGCGCCTGACTGAGCCCGTCTATGCGGGTCTGACCGAGTGGCGCGACCACGATTGCTATGTTGGCGTGAAGATTGATTCGGGCAGCACGACCGTCGATTTGCTCGAGAATACCGGTAAGGTCATCGGCACCATCATGGTCGCCGGGGCGCTGACGGGGACTCCCTATATCGAGTTCTACGGTAATACGATTGCGGTTAGGACCTATAACCATGAAGAGGGAACCAATTCGAGCCTGTATTTCAAGGTAGACGACCTGGTACTCACGCAAGCTGAAGTCTCGGATTGCACGTACCTGGGTAAAGACGTCTATGCGTTGCTGACCAAAGATTCAAAGCTCATCTTCAGCGGTGACGAGGCTCTCGAGCAGCTCGATGGGATTTCCGTGTCTCCTGATGCCAAGAGATTCGGTGGCGTTAGCTATCTTTCTGGTGCGCTCGCCACAATCAATTTGATGGATGAGGGGTGGAGCGAGACGGTCGATGCGATCACGGTAGACCTCGCATCGGGGAAAACGCTTGATGTTAAGGCCAGCATGAACACGGAAAACGAGAGCGGTGACGACGTGGTAGTGCTTCTCAGCAGCACTGGGGAACTGTCGGTGTGCACCGAGGCTGAGGGCATGGTGAATGTAAGTGGGTACACCGTGCCAGATGGCACTACAGATTTTGACGTTGAAAACTGCTACGGCGATGTCGTCGAAATCCTTCTTGAAGGAAACGGACTTGCTGAAGAAGACAGCACGCTTTACGTGAATGTCACAACGGGCACGCAGATCACGTTCCCCGAGGTGCCTGACGGGGCCGGAAGCGAAGCTGCAATTAAATGCGTGTCATTGGCACGAGGCGGTTTCGTGCTCGTCGCTTACGATCTTGGCGAAGATGATGAAGGCAACTGGCTTGGCGAATCTGGTGCAGCTTACAACGCGGCTGGCAACCTCGTACGCACTTGGCCTAAAGACGACAACGATTACGCATATGCTGTCGCGTATGGGGACACGGAACACGTGCCGTCTGCTGAGCTCACTCAGTACGACAACGACAATGAAGTGTTTCTCGGCGGCAAGGCGACGTTGTACGGTGGCGACAAGTTCCAGTACGAATACACGTTCAGCATGACGACAGCGAACTATCAGGTTGAGGTAACGCGCGGCGTTTACGAGTTGATTTACGACTTCAATTACGACGACGATTGGGAGCCCGTTGGCGGCAAGACGGTCTACATCGACCCGGCGACCATGACAGAGACTTCGAAACCGACAGGCGCTGACGATGATTCAGATGAGCCTGAAGGCGCGAACGATTCGCTGTTCACGGTCAACGGTACCAAGGCGTATGCCAAGTACAACTGGGACGAGAAGACGTACAACTCCTGGTACTCAATTGCCGATGCAAACGGCAACCCCATCAAGATCGGCGGCAACACGATCGCGCTCGGCTTTGGTGACAGGTGGTGCCAGGCGCATCGCAGCACCAAGCTCAACGGCGACATCTACTATGTGACTGACGGCAAGGGCAAATACGGAATCGTCAAGGCCAACGGCACGGTTGTAGTGCCGGTCGTGCTGCAGGGTTACTATGACCGCGACGGCTCCACGAGTTCGCTCATCGCGGTGAAGTACAAGAACCAGTGGTACATCTACGACACCGAGGTCGCGGGTGGTGGCTTCCCGGCCGGTACCTTCGTGGCCGAGACTCCGGCAGCGCCTGCAGCTCAGCCGGCAAAGACTGCGCCGCAGAAGGACCCGGTGGCAAACATCGCGAAAGTCAATGCGAAGGCCATCAAGAAGGCCCTGAAGCAGGCTGGCAACCTGAATGCCAAGACGTTCACGCTCGGCACAAAGGTGAAGCAGATCGCCGCCAAGTCCTTCAAGGGCACGAAGGTCAAGACGCTCGTGGTCAAGTCCAAGAAGCTCACGAAAAAGAAGATCAAGAACTGCCTGAAGGGCTCCAAGGTCAAGACCGTCCAGGTGAAGGTCGGCTCCAAGAAGCTCAACAAGAAGTACGTAAAGAAGTACAAGAAGATCTTCACGAAGAAGAACTGCGGCAAGAGCGTGAAGGTGAAGTAACGCCTAGCTCGTCACCTACACGGTTTGGGAAGGCGCGCCATCATGGTGCGCCTTCTTATTTGTCCGACTCTCCGCGAAATAACGGACATTAACTTCGCGGCGCGAAAACACGACCTGCGGTTTTCCTCGGACATGTTTAGTTAATGTCCGTTATTTCATATGCGCTCGCAGTTACTGTTGCGCGAGTGCAAGCGAGGGAGGGGAGACGCGCGTCTCCCCTCCCTCGTTGCGAATGCGGCTTATGCAGTCAGATGTATCAGCCGTGCGGGTTGCTGATGGTGGTGCCCGCATCGATGGAGAAGTACGTGCCGGTCACCATGGACGACTCGTCCGATGCCAAGAACAGCGATCCGCCGATGAAGTCCTCGGGGTAGAGGATGCGGCCGAGCAGGCAGTTTACGCTGACAAGGCTCTCCATGGCCTCCGGGTTGTCGACGACCTCTTTCGGCGTCATGCCCGTGAGTACGGGGCCGGGCAGGATGCAGTTGACCCTCACGTGGTTGGCCGCGAATTCCTTGGCAACGTTTTTCGACAGGTTCACGATTGCAGATTTCATCGCGCCGTAGTGATACGCGTTGAGCTCAGGCCAGATAGCCGATACGGATGCGATGTTGACGATACTGCCGCCGTCGAGCTCGACCATATCCGGGATGAACGCCTGCATGGTCCACACGTAAGAGCGATAGTTCGTCTCGAAGATGTCCATCAGGTCCTGATCGGTCGACTCCAGAAACGGGCCCGGGCGGAGAATGCCGAGTGCGTTGTACAAGACGTTGACCTTGCCAAACGTCGCGTGCGTCTCTTCGACGAGCTTCTCCAGATCCTCGCGTTTGCGCAAATCGCCCTGGACGAAGATCGCCTCGCCGCCTGCCTCCTTGATGTCGTTGAGGACTTCGTTGCCGCGCTGCTCGTTACGCCCGTTGATGACAACCTTGGCGCCTTCGGCAGCAAACGCCTTCGCGACCGTAGCGCCGATGCCGGAGGTGCTGCCCGTGACAACGGCGATCTTGCCATCCATTCTTCCCATAGAGACCTCCTTCTTGAACGCACTGATGAATAACGATGGCAGTAATGATATGCCGTAACCGTTATTTAATCTGTCATGCAGACGCCAAGATTCAGTTCGATTTTTGTGCGCCGCACATGCAGCGATAGTGCGACCCGGACAAGCGGTCAGCGTAAGGCGCCCCCCCTTGAATAACGGACATTAACTGAGCGCGTCCGAAGAAAACCGCAGGTCGCGTTTTCGTGCTGCGAAGTTAATGTCCGTTATTTCTCCTCGACTCTATCCAAAACCGAACATAACGTGGCAACGTTTGATGTGCTAGTGTGACCTCATTATGAAAACAAAGCAAACATCCATATCCCGACGTGGCTTCATGGCCCTTGCCGCCGCCTGCTCGCTGGGCGCAACCAGCGTGATTGCGGGCTGCGGCACAAGCGAGTCGGACGGGCCTGCCCCCGAGGTGACGGTGGGCGAGGTGCCGAGCGCTGCCAAGGAATACCCCGAGCAGCTCTCTGACACGCTGTTCGTGTTCGACACGGTCGTCACGCTCATGGCCAATTGCTCGCAAGAGACCATGGATGCGGCGCACGAGCGCTGCGAGTACTTCGAGTCGATCTTCTCGCGCACGATCGAGACGAGCGACATCGGCCGCATTAACGCGGCTGGTGGCGAACCGGTGCAGGTGAACACCGAGACGGCCGACATCATCACGAAGGCGCTGGACTACTGCGCGCGCTCTGAGGGACGTTTTGACATCAGCATCGGCGCGGCTTCCACGCTGTGGGATTTCAAGGAGGGCGTCGTGCCGGATTCGGATGAGCTCGCCGAGGCCATCAAGCATATCGACTACACGAAAGTGCAGGTCGAAGGAACGACGGTCACGCTGCTCGACCCGAAGGCGAAGCTCGATTTGGGCGGCATCGCGAAGGGCTACATCGCCGATGACCTCGCGAACCTGTTCCTGAATGCGGGCTGCAATTGCGCGTGCATCAACCTGGGCGGAAACGTGAAGACGGTTGGCGTCAAGGCGGACGGCTCGGCCTGGCGCGTGGGAATTCAAGACCCCAATGACGCGCAGGGCACGGTCGTTGCTGCGGTGGAATCGGTCGGCACTTCGGTCGTGACGAGCGGTTTGTACGAGCGCCAGTTCACCAAGGACGGCAAGCATTACTGGCACATCCTCGCCCCGAAGACGGGCTATCCGGGGGAGACCGACCTCATCAGCGCGAGCATCATCTCGGATGCCTCCATCGACGGCGACGGGCTCACCAAGCCGCTGTTCATGATGGGGCACGACGAGGCCCTGAAGTGGATGAACGCTGCCGACGGCATCGAGGGCATCGTCGTCTCGCAAGACGGAACTATCACGCAATCAGATAATTGCGCGGCGGAGCTTCTGTGAAAAACAAATCGAACATAGTGGTGGCCGTGCTCATCGTCGTGGTGCTTGCTGTCGCCATCTTCTTCTATGCCGCCTCGCAGGTCGCGCCGGTGAAGATTGCCGGCTTGCGCGCCGTGATTCACGACGGCGATGGGGGCGTGCAGGAGCTCGCGCTCGACAAGGATGCGGAGTTGCCCGTAACGACAAGCTACGGCACCAACGTCGTCGTCGTCCAGGGCGGTTCCGTTTTCGTGCGCGTGGCAGATTGCGATAACCAGGATTGCGTGCACCAGGGCAAGCTCAACAAGCCCGGCGGGCAGATCATCTGCCTCCCGCACAAATTGTGGATCGAGGTGCTCGATTCAGGTGATGAGGGCGCGGCGGACATGAACCCGGATGCAGTTATCGGCAGCTCGGAGACCGAAGATGGCAACCTCGACACCCTCGCGCGATGATCGCGCTATGACGCTTTCAGAGGCGCGAGTGTGGGCGCAGGTCGGCGTGCTTGCTGCGCTTGCGCTGGTTTTGGGTTATATCGAGACGTTCATCCCGCTGCCCGTTCCCGTGCCTGGCATCAAGCTTGGGCTTGCGAATATCGTCGTGCTCATCGCGCTCGAGTTGTTCGGCGCGCGCCGCGCCGCGCTGATCGCGCTCATCAAAGTGCTGGCCTCGGGTTTTCTTTTCGGCTCTCCCATCATGATGGCGTATTCGGCGGCAGGCACGCTGCTCGCGTTCGCGGCCATGGCGATTCTCGTCAGGCTGCGGGTCAACGTCGTGCTGACCGCCATTGTTGGCGCCATCTTGCACAACATGGGCCAGCTCGCCGTGGCGATGCTCGTCTTGGGCACGCCGCTTGTGTGGGGAACCGCCCCGGTTCTCGTCATCGCCGCTTGCATTACCGGCGCTTTGAGTGGAGGCGCCACGTCATATGCGCTCGGGTGTCTGGAGGAGCGCAGGTGAAGGTGCTTGCCAGCATAGACGCGCGGGTGAAGCTGCTGTGCCTCATCGTGTACTTCGTTGCGGCGTTGCACGCGCATTCGGTTATCGCTTGCGCGCTAACCTTCGTCGTTGCCGTTGCGTGCGCCGTCGCGGTACGGTTGGGTTGGCGGCGCGCGGTGGGCGTGATTGTTCCGCTGCTGCCGATTGTCGTCATCACTGTCGTGCTGCAAGTTCTCACGATACAGACCGGCGATGTGCTGTGGCAGGCGGGCAGCGTGGTGGTGACGAGCGATGCGCTGCTATCCGTGGCGCGCATGGTCGTCGTCTTGGCGAGCATCATGCTCATGAGCGTCGCCTTCATGCGGTGCACGCGCCCCGAAGAACTCGTCGCCACATTCGAATGGCTCATCACCCCGCTGCGTCACCTGGACGTGCGCGTGGAAGGCGTCATGTTCTCGCTGACTGTGGCGTTTCGGTTCGTGCCGGTGTTTGTCGGCGAGTTTCAGCAGCTCAAGCGCGCGCAGGAGGCGCGCCTCGCGAGTTTCGACGGTGGCGTGGGCGCTCGCCTCGCCTCGTACACGCGGCTGTTCGCGCCGTTGCTGCGCAATGCTTTCAGGCGTGCCGACACGTTGGCAGAAAGCTCGGTGAGCCGCGGCTTCGGCTGCGGCGTTCCGCCCACCCGACGGGCCGCCGGACGTTTCGGCGCACGCGAAGTGGCGGCGATTGTGCTCACGCTCGCCTTTGCTGCTTGCGTCGTCGCACTGTAGCTCACCGCACCGCGCTCCGGGAAGGGGAGCATGAGCCATGCTCAGACAGTCCTGCTCGCACGAGAGTGCCACTGGCACTCTCGGCTCGTGCGGAACTGCGCGTGGCGCATGCTCTCCCTCTCCCACGCTACCAGCTGGGTGCTGTTAACGTCTGCTGCGCGGGCTCACTGAAGTGAGCCCCTACGATGACGCTGGTGAGCCCCTGCGATGCCGCTGCCAATTGACGGTTGTCAGCGCGTGTGCCCGTCTGTTCCTAGCGGCTGCGCGGGCTCACTGAAGTGAGCCCCTACGATGTGAACGATCATCATGCGTGTGGGCGTCTTCCTTCTCCCATTTGCATCGCAAGTAACACGGTTGTGACGTGCAGCGCTCGTGAATATGACTATAATGTGCCCAATGTTGTAAGGCATGGTAGAGGTGCGGCTTTCATAAGTAGGCGTGCATGCACTCGCGCGGATACGCGGTGCGCGCTCAAAGGGAAAGCTGCCGAAGCTTCGCATGGTGTCCGTCGTGCGAAGTTGGGGCGCGCGAGAACATCGCGCGAACTGTCGCCGAGTTTTGGCGGAGAGCTACCATGGCACGCGCGATTCACGCAGGCCATGGTGCATACCGTGGCCTGTTTCAATTAGAGGAGAGATGTATGGAATTCGTAGGAACCTTCTGGGCGCTCATCCCGCCGATTGTGGCAATCGTGCTCGCGCTCGTCACGAAGGAGACGTTCAGCTCGCTGTTCGTCGGCATTCTCGTCGGCGCCGTGCTGCTCGCCATTCAGTCCGGTGACATCGCCAACGTCATCAACTATCTGATCTTGGGAGAATTCGGGGAAGGCGAGGACGCGGCCGGTCTCGGCTTCATCAACGCCATCAGCAACCCATGGAACGCGGGTATCTTCGTGTTCCTTGTCATGCTCGGCATCATGGTTGCCCTCGTGAACGCTGCCGGTGGTTCCGCTGCGTTCGGTCGCTGGGCTGCTAGCCACGTCAAGTCGCGTGTCGGCGCTCAGCTCGCCACGTTCTTCCTGGGCGTCCTCATCTTCATCGACGACTACTTCAACTGCCTGACCGTCGGCGCCGTCATGCGCCCGGTCACCGACACCGAGAAGATCTCGCGCGCCAAGCTGTCCTACATCATCGACGCCACCGCCGCGCCCATCTGCATGATCGCCCCGATCTCCTCGTGGGCCGCTGCCGTTTCCTCGACTGCCGACGGCATCGAGGGCGTCTCGGGCATCCAGCTGTTCATCTCGGCGATTCCCTTCAACTTCTATTCGCTGCTCACCATCGTGTTCGTGATCGTCATCTGCATCATGGGCTTCGACTACGGCCCGATGGCCAAGTCCGAGCTCGCGGCCTACCGTGATGGCGAGCTTGGCTCTCTCGGCAACGAGGATCCCGTCGAGAACGAGAAGGCATCGCTCATCGACCTGCTGCTTCCCATCATTCTGCTCATCGTCTGCTGCGTCGTCGGCATGCTCTATGTGGGCGGCTTCTGGGATCCCGAGTCCGGTTTCGCGGGCGATGTTGCCGGGGCATTCGGCAATACCGACGCATCCGTCGGCCTGCCGTGGGGCTCTGTAATCGCCATGGTCGTCACCTTCATCTACCTGCTGTGCCGCCGCGTGATTTCCTTCAAGGACGCGACCAACTGCTTCGTCGAGGGCTTTAAGGCGATGGTTCCCGCGATGCTCATCCTGACCTTCGCGCTCACGCTGAAGCTCGCCACCTCCGCGCTCGGCGCCGCCGTGTTCGTCCACGATGCGCTCGAGGGCTCTGCCGCCGGCCTCTACAACATGCTGCCGGCCATCATCTTCCTCGTGGCGCTCGGCCTCGCGTTTGCAACAGGTACGAGC
>ODAI014368838.1_pt1 | contig 11874 bp, 8 predicted proteins | sample 1539321 | NCBI WGS metagenome assembly ODAI01 (sample SAMN02144231, study PRJEB22623) | gut metagenome | biome: sheep rumen | host: Ovis aries | place: New Zealand
ATGAAAAGGGGCTCTTCAACGGCGCCTGGCTCTACGCGGAGCACGGCGAGATCTTTTCCAAGGGGGCTGTCGGCTTCCGGGACGCGGAGGATAGGCTTCCCATGCAAGAGGACAGCATCTTCGACCTGGCCTCGGTCAGCAAGCAGTTCACCGCCGCGGCGATCATGCTGCTGGTCCGAAAGGGCCTTGTGGGACTGGAGGACGAGATCACGAAGTATTTTCCCGGGCTCCCGTACCCGGGCGTCACGGTCCGGCAGCTGCTGACCCACACCGGCGGCGTGCCCGATTATTTTGACGACATCAACTGGCTGATCGGGATCTGGGAAAAAGAGGGCAGGATCCCTGACAACAACGACGTGCTCCGCTTCCTGTGCGAAGGCGAAGCTGAGCCCTACTTTGCCCCCGGGGACGGATTTGAGTATTCCAACTCCGACTACTGCCTGCTGGCGCTGATTGTGGAGCAGGTCTCCGGCGTTCCCTTTGAGGATTTTATGCGAAAGAACATTTTCGAGCCTGTTGGGATGGACGCCACCGCAGTCTGCCACGTCCGCAGGGACGGCTGGCCCTCCGACCGCTTCGTGCGGTCTCTGGTGCTGGAGGACGGGAAGTATATCCTCCCGGACAACTCGAAAAACGACAGCGACGTGATCCCGGAAGACGGGACCAGCGGCGAGGGCAACGTGTATTCCAATATCTTCGACCTTCTGGCCTGGGACCGGGCGCTGCGGGAGGAGACGGTCCTCACCCGCGAAGAGCAGCAGCTCATGGTCACGCCCGTCAAACTCAACAGCGGCGAGGTCTTTGCGGATGAACAGGGCGCGGGCTACGGCTTCGGCTGGGAGATCAGAAACGACGCGGAGCTGGGGCTCGTCGTCGCCCACGGCGGCTGGCACAAGGGCGCCTACGCCCAGTATGAGCGCTTCGTCGACGCGGACGGGCTGCTGGTCCTGCTCTACTGCCGCGACCCGGAGGATTCCCACGCCGGCGAGGCGTTCCTCGAGGGCGTTCGGGAGATTATAAGGGGCAAAGAGCCCCGGCCCGTCCGCACTCTGGAGGAGCGTATGGTCCAAAACCCCGACAAATCCGCCTGGGAGAGCTTCTGCGGCAGCTACGCCCATGAAGAGGGCGACAACTTCTACCCGGACGAGGTCTATATGCGGGACGGGGACATGTTCGTGAAATGGATGCGCGGCCACGGCGCGGGCTTTGACTGGAAGCTTTACCCTCTGGGCGACAATGAGTTCGCCATCAAGAAGTTTGATTTTACCATCCGCTTCGGCGATGGGCAGTTAACCTGCTTTGACGAGGTCTATAAGAAGCTGTGAGCGGCAAAAGGCAGAAAAAACGGCAGCGGGGAGCAATTCCCGCCGCCATTAGATGCCTTATGGGATTATCTTCCCCTTGCTTTTGCCCTTATGAACGGCGCGGGCGTTATAGAAACGGTGTATCATTTAATAAGAGAATTCGGTGAGCAGGTTGCGGAAAACCCTTTGTTTGAGGCGGTTTCAGAGGATTTCATTAACGCCCTGTAATCACCGGCGAATACCTGTGATTTCGGGGATTTCAAATTCCATATTATCTATGTAGACCCGCGGGACGCGCTTGTAGACGGAGCACAGCAGCTCATAGGGGATCGTGCCCGCCGTCTCGGCCAGGGCGTTGAGGTCGTTTTTCTCGCCGAAGATCTCCACCTCGTCGCCGACATGGATCTCCGGGCGGTCGGTCAGATCGACCATGCACATGTCCATGCAGATGCTGCCGCACTGGGGCGCATAGCCCTCCCCCGCCGCGAAGGAGCAGCGGTTGGACAGGATGCGCGGCAGACCGTCGGCATAGCCGATGGCGAGCACGCCCATGCGGGTGCGGCGCTGGCAGGTAAAGCGCCGCCCGTAGCTGACGGAGGTGCCGGGCTCGTAGTACTTGATGGTGCTCACCGTCGTCACGAGGCGCATACAGGGCCTGAGTCCGAGCCGCCCCTCGTCGTCGCCGTAGCCGTAGAGCAGCAGGCCGGGGCGCACCATGTCGAGCGCCATCTCCGGGTAGTGCAGCACGGCGCCGGAATTGGCGCAGTGGCGGATCCGGAAGCGAAAGCCGAGACGCTGCTCGACCTGCGCGATCACATCGGTGAAAAGCTGAAACTGCGCGCGGGTATAGCGCTCGCTCTCCTCCCCCGGTACGTCAGAGACGGCAAAGTGCGTATACACGCCCTCGGTCTCAAGCCCCGGGAGCGTCACCGAGCGCATGACGTTCTCGACGCCGCCCTCAAAATAGTCCCCGGCGCAGAGAAAGCCGAGGCGGGACATGCCGGTGTCGAGCTTAATGTGGATGCGCAGCGTCTTTCCCAGCCGCAGCGCTTCCTCGGAATACTCCTGCGCCTTGGCCAGGGCGCTCACAGTCTGGGTGATGCCGTGGTCAATGAGGGTCTCGGTATATTCGTGCGGCGTGTGGCCGAGGATCAGGATCGGCATCGTGATGCCGCCGGCGCGCAGCTCCAGCGCCTCGTCAAGGCAGGACACGGCGAGATAGTCCGCGCCGCACACCTGCAGAAGCCTTGCCACCGTCAGCGCCCCGTGACCGTAAGCGTCGGCCTTTACCACGCCGAGAAAGCGGCAGCCCGCCGGCAGGCAGGCGCGGATGGCCTCATAGTTATGACGGAGGTTCGGCAGGCTGACCTCAGCCCAGGTTCGTTTCTGTAAATCGTTCATGCTGTCATCTCCAGAGGAAAACTTCGGCTATTGTACCACTGATCGGCCAAAATTACAAGACGGCGCGCCCGTCGCCGCTTTCGATCTGCGTCAGCAGCTCCGGCAGATCGCGGAGCGAGGCGATGTGATATTTTGCCTCCGGCACCCGGCCGAAGCCGTAGGCCGCGTGGATAAACGGCAGCCCGGCCTGCAGCGCCGCGGCATAGTCCGAGGGCGTATCGCCGATCATCCAGGCGCGATCGAGGCCGTTTCTCTCGCAGACCAGCCGGAGGTTTTCCCCCTTGCTCAGCCCGGTGCCGCCGTGCGTCTCCCAGTCGGTGAAGAAGGAGCGCAGGCCGTGCGCCTCAAAGAAGGCGTCCAGATAGCCCGGGGCGCAGTTGGAGACGATGAAGAGCGCATAGCGATCGCGCAGCGCCTCGAGCGTATCGCGCAGCCCCGGATAGAGCTGCCCGCCCACGCGCCGCAGCTCAAGCTGCTCGGCGGAAAAGCACTCGTCCACGACGGCGATGCGCGCCGCCTCCTCCAGCGTCGGCAGCACCCGCGCCGCGATCTCGGCCTTCGTCAGCCCCATCAGCGCTCCAAAGGCCGCCTCATCCAGCGCCTCACGTCCGTGGGCGGACAGCACCCCGTTCCACACCGGACGGATCACACCGGTGCTGTCCCAGAGCGTGCCGTCCAGATCAAAAATCAGTCCCCTGCGCATACGCCGTCTCCTTTTTCCCTTCGTTTTCCATATCCTACCACATTTTCCGCTCCAATGCCAGCGTTTTCCCACTGTCCGTCGAATTTCCTTTGCTATGGTAAAGAAATACCGCGCTAATTTGTTAATATTGCACGAACCGAAGCAGGTTTTCTTGTGTATTCTTATTGAAAATAGCGCCCATCTGTGCTATGCTCTGGGTGAAAGAAGAAGGAGGCGGCTTGACAATGGAGCAAGCAAAACGCATTTCCCTGGTCCGTCTGGACGGACACAGCCTGACGCTCGACGAGCTGGTGGCCGTCGCGCGCTATGGCGCCCGCGTGGAGCTGACCGACGAGGCGCTGGAGGCGCTGCGCCGCTCGCGCGCGCTGGCCGACAAGATCGCGCGGGAAAAGCGCGTGGCCTACGGCATCACCACGGGCTTCGGCGATTTCGCCACAGTCGCGGTGCCGGAGGAGATGAGCGCGAGGCTGTCCAACAACCTCATTTACAGCCACTGCACCGCCACCGGCGAGCCCTACGCCCGCGAGGTGGTGCGCGCGATGATGCTGCTGCGCGCCAACGCCCTCTGCGTCGGGGTCAGCGGCGTGCGCCCGGTGCTGGTGGAGAAGCTGGTGGACATGCTCAATCTGGGCGTCACGCCCGTCGTGCCGCAGAAGGGCTCGCTCGGCGCCTCCGGCGATCTTGCGCCGCTGAGCCACATGGGGCTCGTGCTGCTGGGCGCGGGAGAGGCCGAATTTGAGGGCCGCGTGCTGCCCGGTGCCGAGGCCATGAAGGCCGCGGGCATTGAGCCGCTAGACAGCCTTGCCTGCAAGGAGGGTCTCGGCATCACCAACGGCACCTGCGCCATGACCGCCGTCGGCGGCCTTGCGCTCTATGACGCGATCCGCGCGGCCAGGCTCGCCGATGTGATCGCCTCCCTCTCGCTCACGGCGCTGGCCGGGCAGCTCAACGCCTTTCAGGAGCGGCTGCACACGCTGCGCGGGCAGCCCGGCCAGGTGCTGGTGGCGCGCAACCTGCGCCTGCTCACCGAGGGCTGCGAAATTTTGCGCAACAGCCAGGGCGACCGCGTGCAGGACGCCTACGCGCTGCGCTGCATCCCGCAGGTTCACGGCGCGATCCGCGACGCGCTGGGCTTCATCAAGTCCCGCGTCGACATTGAGCTCAACGCCGTCACCGACAATCCCCTGCTGTTTCTCGAGGACGAGGCGGTGATCTCCGGCGGCAACTTCCACGGCGAGCCGATGGCGCTGCCCTTTGACTATCTCGGCATCGCCGAGGCGGAGCTGGCGAGCATTTCCGAGCGGCGCACCGAGCGCATGGTCAACGCCGCGCTCTCCAACGGCCTGACGCCGTTTCTGACGACCGAGGGCGGACTCAACAGCGGCTTCATGATCGTGCAGTATTCGGCGGCCTCGATGGTCAGCGAAAACAAGGTGCTTGCGCATCCGGCCTCGGTCGATTCGATCCCCTCGTCCGCCAATCAGGAGGACTTTGTCTCGATGGGCACCACCGCGGCGCGCAAGGCCGGGACGATCCTGGAAAACACGCTGTCGGTGCTGGCCTTCGAGCTGCTGACCGCCTGCCAGGCCGTGGATATCCGCCGCCGCGTCGGCACGCACGGCGAGGGCCTGTCGCCGGTGCATGAGGCGCTGTTTCGCCATGTGCGCGAGAAGATCGCCTTCTACGAAACCGACCGCGAGATCTGGCCGGATATCCGCGCGATCGAGGCGATGGTCCGCAGCGGCGAGCTGCTGGATATCGCGGAAGAGCTCGTCCCTGATTTTGAGTAATACTATTATCTAATAGAAAACTTTAAATCTTTCCGGCAGAATTTGTGCCATACTTCGTTGCCTTCCTTGACCATATATTTCCATTATGCTCTGCGGAAGCCGCCTCGTCTGGCGCAAATTCTGCTCGGAAATCTATGAAAGCTTCTTATTAGAAAATAGTATAAAAATTGACCCCGTTTCACTTCAATTTGAAGGAAACGGGGTCTTTTTCCGCTCTCATTCAGCCGACCTTGTCAAAGTTCAGGCCGAGCTCGGCGCATTTCTGCGTGTTCCAGACCATCCACTTCTGATAGACCTCGGGAAAGGGCAGGCCGTAGACGGCTTCGAAGTCCTCCGGCGCGCTGCTCAGGTTCTGCAGGACCGTGTCCCGGCCGTAGGTCTCGGCCAGGTAAGCCATGATGCAGGCCGCCTCAGCATGGGAGACGTGCCAGATCAGCGGGCTCGCCAGCGGCTCGGTCCGCGGCTCCATGATATTGGACACGCTGAAATAATCCATCCCGTTCATGGCGCCCATGGTGTAAACCTGCGCCGTGCCGAAATAATACTTCGGCAGATCGAGGCAGTCTTCGCTTTCGTCCCAGGCGCCGCCGGCTTTAAAGACCGCGAGCTCCTGCTCGCTGCGGCCGAAATTCACGCTTCTGGCCATGCGGTTTTCGCAGACGATCGCCGAAATGTAATTGGCGACGCCTTCCGCGTAAAAGCCGATAGTCGCCGGCTGCTGCGTGCAATGGATGGTCAGATAGTGGACATATTCGTGGAGCAGCGTGGTCTCCGTCGTTTCCCAGTTGCTAAACACCTTGATAAAATTCCGCTGCGGCTGATAGTACGCGCCCGCGAGGTCGGAGATATCGGCCTTGCCGCAGAAATCCGTGCGGATCTCGACCGGCGGTATTTCCTCGTCGATAAAGCCCTTGAGCGCCTCCCGCGCGTCGGCGAAGTCCTGCTCCTGGTTTTCGAGGATCGCATACAGGCCCTCATAGAAGGCGTCCTCGCCCAGCAGGGCGATATCGTCCGCCGCGAGATACCAGACGGCGGACTTCGTATGCACCACGAAGGGGTAGGTTTCGGCGTTCTCGCCCCTGTTCTCCTCGATCTTCGGCCTGGAGGGAGAGCCGCAGGCGGCCAGCGCCGTCAGCATCAGCAGCGCGAGCGCGCAGCAGAGCGCGCGCCGGGAAAGACGGTGTTTTTTCATACAGCCAATTCTCCTTTTTTGACTACCCGGCTCACCAGATTCGAGCCGAGGCGGTAGCAGACATAGTCAAGGTCGGGCGCGTCCCAGATCACAAGATCGGCCTGCTTGCCGGGCTCCAGACTGCCGATGCGCTCGGCGCGGCCGATGGCGGCGGCGGCGTTGAGGGTGACGGCGGTCAGCACCTCCTCGGGCGTCATGCGGTACTTGAGGCAGCCGAGGTTCATGACGAATTGCAGATTGAGGCTCGGGCAGGAGCCGGGATTGAAGTCCGAGGCCAGAGCCACCGGCACGCCGGCTGCGATCATGTCGCGTACCGGCGCGAAGGTGGAGCCGAGATAGAAGCTCGTCGCCGGCAGGCAGCAGGCCACCGTGCCCGCGCGAGCCATCGCTTTGATCCCCTCCGGCGGGCAGACGATCAGGTGCTCGGCGGAAATCGCGCCCACCGTCTCGGTCAGCTCAGAGCCGCCGATCGGGTCGATCTCGTCGGCGTGGATCTTCGGCACGAGGCCGTGCGCCCTGCCGGCCTCGAGGATGCGGCGGCTCTCTTCGGCACTGAACACACCGGGCTCGCAGAACACATCGCAAAACTCCGCGAGCTTTTCCTCCGCGACGGCGGGGATGATTTCGTCGCAGAGCAGCCGGAGGTAGCCCTCGCGCTTGTCTTTATACTCCTCCGGCACGGCGTGCGCGCCGAGGAAGGTCGCGGCGAGGTCGACCGGGTGTTCCTCGTTCAGCCGCCGGATCACGCGCAGCTGCCGCAGCTCGGTCTCGCGGTCGAGGCCGTAGCCGCTCTTGGCCTCGGCAGTGGTCACGCCGAAGCGCAGCATCTCGTCGAGCGCGGCGCGCGCCTTGTCGTAAAGCTCCTGCTCCGTCGCGGCGCGGGTCGCTCGCACGGTGGAGAGGATGCCGCCGCCGCGCGCGAGGATTTCGAGATAGCTCACGCCGTGGAGCTTGAGGCCCAGCTCATTCTGCCGCCAGCCGCCGAAAATGAGGTGCGTGTGCGCGTCGACAAGGCCGGGGGTCACAAGCTTTCCCTGCGCGTCGAGGACGCGGGCGGCTTTCGGCGCTTCTCCCGTTCCGACAGCCGCGATGCGCCCGTCCTCGCAGAGCACCCAGGCATTCTTGATAAAGCGGACGCTCCCCTGCTCCGCGCCGCGCCGCGCGGCTTTTCCCTCGGGCGTGGCGAGCAGGCCGATGTTGGAAATTAAAAGACGCTTCATATCGTTCAATTCCGAATTTCCTTCAGCGCTTCGGCGATCACGTCGTCGTCTGCGATGTACGGCATCGTGATATGGTCGCGGCCCCCGGCGAGCCTGTTATACTCCGCGGCGGTGGTCATTGCATGCTCGTTGCGCGCCCAGCTGCGGCGGGCCACGCCCACCATCGTATCCCAGGGCATCGCCATTTTGAGGATGTTGTCCACGCGCTCCGAGCCGTCGAGCACCATGCCGAAGCCGCCGTTGATCGCGCGGCCGATGCCGGTGCCGCCGCCGTTGTGCAGGGCGATGTAGCTCATGCCGCGCGCGGCGTTGCCCGCGTAGCACTGGGTGGCCATGTCGGCCATGATGTTCGAGCCGTCCTTGATGTTCGAAGTCTCGCGGAAGGGCGCGTCGGTGCCGCCGGTGTCGTGGTGGTCGCGGCCGAGGATCACGGGGCCGATCTCGCCGTTTCGCACCATCTCATTGAATTTCAGCGCGAGGTTCATGCGGCCCATCGCGTCCTGATACAGGATGCGGCACTGTGTGCCGACGACGAGCTGGTTCTTCATCGCGTCGCGCACCCAGACATAGTTGTCATAGTCCTGGTAGCGGCGGTTGTGCTCCTTGATGTACTCGGCGGCGGCCTTGTCGGTCTTTTCCAGATCCTTCGGGTCACGGCTCAGGCAGCACCAGCGGAAGGGGCCGTAGCCGTAGTCAAAGAGGCAGGGGCCGAGGATATCCTCGACATAGGAGGGATAGACGAAGCCGTCGAGGTCGTTTTCGCCGTTTTTGCAGATGCGCTTGACGCCGGTGTCGTAGACGGCCTTGAGGAAGCTGTTGCCGTAGTCGAAGAAGTAGGTGCCGCGCGCGTGGAACTGCTCGATCAGCTCATAGTGGTGCTGCAGGGACTTGTCGACGAGCTTACGGAAGTCCTCGGGGTCCTTATCGAGCATCTCGGTGCGCTGCTCGAAGCTGAGGCCCTGCGGGCAGTAGCCGCCGTCATAGGGCACATGGCAGGAGGTCTGGTCGCTCATCAGATCAACATGGATGTTCTGCGCCAGCAGGTATTCCAGCAGGTCGACGACGTTGCCGTGATAAGCCACGGCGCAGCCCTTGCCCGCCTTCTGGTGCTCGAGCGCGATGTGCACCGCCTCGGCCAGATCGTCGGTGACGTGCGTGACCCAGCCCTGCTCAAAGCGGGTCTTGATGCGGCTCTCGTCGACCTCGGCGATGATGGAGGCCACACCCACGATAACCGCGGCCTTGCCCTGCGCGCCGCTCATGCCGCCGAGACCGGAGGACACGAAGAGCTTGCCGGCGAGGTTGCCGTCCTGGGGGATGCCGAGCTTGAGGCGTCCGGCGTTCAGGAGCGTGTTGAAGGTGCCGTGGACGATGCCCTGCGGCCCGATGTACATCCAGCCGCCGGCGGTCATCTGGCCGTAGTTGGCCACGCCCAGCGCGGCGGCGCGGTTGAAGTTAGCCTGGGTGTCAAAGGTGCCGACCATGAGGCCGTTGGTGATGATGACGCGCGGGGCCAGCTTGTGGGAATGGAACAGGCCCAGTGGGTGGCCGGACATGACGACGAGGGTCTGCTCGTCGGTCAGCTGCTCGAGATATTTCTTGATGAGGCGGTACTGCATCCAGTTCTGGCAGACCTGCCCGGTCTCGCCGTAGGTCACCAGCTCATAGGGATAGAGCGCCACGTCAAAGTCGAGGTTGTTGTCGATCATGACCTGGATGGCGCGGCCCTCGATGCACTTGCCCTTGTATTCGTCGATGGGCCTGCCGGTGAGCTTCCCCTCGGGGCGGAAGCGGTAGCCGTAGATGCGGCCGTGCTCCTCCAGCTCCTGCGCAAATTCCTTCGCCATCTGCGCGTGGTGGTCGGGGTGGATATAGCGCAGGGCGTTCTTGATCGCCAGCGCCTTGTCGCTCTCGGACAGGTGCGCCTCGCGGCGCGGCGCGCGGCGGTAGCTCGGGTCCATCGCCGGGTAAGGGGGCAGCTCGTAGTCCAGCTTGATCGTCATGGCTTCCTCTGCCAGAATGCTCATAGCGGGTTCCTCACTTTCCTTCGTTATTCTGATGCGGGGTTTCTTCCAAATCATCAGTATAGCACATTTTCCGGAAAAGTATAGAGGGAGTTGGGAGCGAGGAGTGAGGAGTGAGGAGTTAGGAGTTAGGAGTATTGAAAATAAAGGCTATAGAGCGTATAATGAAGAAAAAACAAATATATACAGGAGGATTCTTTTATGGCGAAGCTCGTAGAATGTATCCCCAATTTTTCGGTCAGCAAAGAGCGCGACGAGAAGGTGTTTCAGGCCCTCGTCGACGTGGCGGAGTCCGTCCCCGGCTGCACGCTCTTCGACGTGCAGACCGACGGCAGCCACAACCGCTGCGTCTTTACGCTGATCGGCTCCCCCGCCGCGATCGAGGAGGTCGCCTTCCGTCTGACAAAGCAGGCCACCGAGACCATCGACATGACAAAGCATGAGGGCCAGCACCCGCGCATGGGCGCCACCGACGTCATTCCCTTCGTCCCGCAGAAGGACGTCACGCTGGAGGAATGCGTGGCCATGTCCCGCCGGGTCGCGCAGCGCGTCTGGGAGGAGCTGGGCGTGCCGTCCTTCCTGTATGAGGACTCCGCCACGCGCCCGGAGCGGCGCAATCTCGCCGCCTGCCGCAAGGGCCAGTTTGAGGGCATGCCCGAAAAGCTGCTGCAGCCGGATTGGGCGCCCGACTTCGGCGAGCGGAAGATCCACCCCACCGCGGGCATCGTTGCCATCGGCGCGCGCATGCCGCTCATCGCCTTCAACGTCAATCTCGGCACCTCCGACCTGAGCATCGCCAAGGCCATCGCCAAGGCCATCCGCGGCTCCTCCGGGGGCTTCCGCTCCTGCAAGGCCATCGGCATTCTGCTCGAGGACCGCAACATCGCGCAGGTCTCGATGAACATGGTCAACTACGAGGACACGCCGCTCTACTACGCCTACGAGATGATCCGCATGCTGGCCGAGCGCTATGGCGTGCCGATCATCGGCTCGGAGCTGGTGGGGCTCACGCCCGCCAAGGCGCTGGTAGACTGCGCGGAGCACTATCTGAGGCTGGAAAACTTCGACTGCCACAAGCAGGTCATGGAGTACCATCTCATCGACATGAATGCGTAAAGGAGGCGCGAACATGAAGCTCACCGATCTGACCGTCACCGGCTTTGCCGATCTGCTCGCCTCCGAAGCGCCCGCCCCCGGCGGCGGCTCGGCGGCGGCGCTCTCCGGCGCGCTGGGCGCTGCGCTGACCGCGATGGTCGCCTGCCTCACGCGCGGGAAGAAGAAATACGAGGCGCTCGCCCCCTTTGCCGCCGAGACCGAGGCGGCGGTGCTGAAGCTCCGCACCCGGCTGCTGGACGTGATGAACCGCGACACCGAGGCCTTCCTCGCCGTGAGCGCGGCCTTCGCGCTGCCGAAGGAGACGCCGGACGAGAAGGCCGCGCGCTCGGCCGCGATCCAGACCGCGCTCAGGGGCTGCACCGAGACGCCGATGGAAATGATGCGCCTGTGCGACGCGGCGCTCACGCAGACCGAGGCGCTGCTGAATCAAGGCTTCAACGACAGCGCCGCCTCCGATCTCGGGGCCGCTGCGCTGAGCCTCAGGGCGGGCGTGCAGGGCGCGTGGCTGAACGTGCTGATCAACATCGGCTCGATCAAGGACGCGGACTATGCCGCCGCCTGCCGCGCCGAGGGCGAGGCTCTGCTGGCCCACGCGCTGCCGCTGGCCGACACCATCTATGAGCGCATCGTTGCCATGATCGAAGGATAATAAACCGCTGCAAAACTTTCGTTTTGCAGCGATCAAGCTGTAGACAAAGCTCTGCGGCCAGGGAAAGGTCTGCATGGGAAGAGCGCGAGAGGGGACGGGAGTCCTCTTTCGCGTTTGAGCGCAGCGGATCCATCCGCGCCAAAGGCGCGCACCAGAAAAGGGGCAATCCGAACCGGTGCTTGTAACCGAAACGGGAGTCCACCGCGAGACTCCCGTTTCGGAAAGGAAGAAGGACTCAGCGGATGTGCAGTTTTCGCGGCTCTTACGCAAACCGCGGAAACGGAACGGAGCTGAGTTCTTCTGACGTGGTGCACAGAGCGGGATTCGAACCCGCAAGCCTTGTGGGCACCGGTGTCTGAGACCGGCCTGTCTACCAGTTCCAACATCTGTGCATGTGGCACGCTCTCCAGGACTTGAACGGCCCAGGCCGCCCTCTCTTGCCCGGTATTTCAGGATTGAGAATCCTGCGTCCTGG
>ODAI013175378.1_pt1 | contig 11872 bp, 4 predicted proteins | sample 1539321 | NCBI WGS metagenome assembly ODAI01 (sample SAMN02144231, study PRJEB22623) | gut metagenome | biome: sheep rumen | host: Ovis aries | place: New Zealand
GATGAGCATGTCCGAGCGCAGCAAGGCATCGGCCGAAGGTCAATACCTGGTGCAAGCGAGGGACCTGCCATGCTTTGCATGAGCATGTCCGAGCGCAGCAAGGCATCGGCCGAAGGTCAACACCTCAAGTAACGCTATAGGAACTCAGGCAGCTGATAGAGACGTGTGCTATTGCTGCCCTTGACTAAGATGAGCCGTCCCTCGGGGCGGCTTTTCTGTAGCTCAGCCTTAACCTCATCGACACTGCCGAACTTACGGAAGGGGCAGTCAGTCTTCCCAAACTCCGAACCAACGAGCCACACGTCGTTGATACCCGTCTCTTGGATAACGTCCACCATCTGCTGATGCTCCTTCTCACTGTCCTCGCCCAGCTCCCGCATATCGCCCAAGATGAGCATCTTGGAGGACGGAGGCTGTTGTGAGCCGGATTCCTCTATCGAACAGAAGTTCTCGAGGGCAGCCATCATGCTGGTAGGATTGGCATTATAAGCATCCACGATGAGATGGTTGTGCCCAGTGTCAACAAACTGCGAACGATTGTTTGTGGGGACATAGCTCTCGAGGGCACGACAGATGGCCTTACGGTCTACACCGAAATTGATACCCACGGCCACAGCTGCCAGCAGGTTCTGAACATTGTAACTGCCCACAAGATGTGTCTGCACCTTATGCCATTTCTGGCTCTCACCCGTCTCTTCCAATTCCATCAGCGGCTTACGCCAGCGGAACTTTAGGAAGGGGCTATCAGCCTCACCTGCCACTACTTCGCCTGAGATACACGAATACTGCTTCTCGGGGTCAGTACTATAGGGGGTGACCCACATCTCGTCAGTGATCATGTCCACCAGATAGTCGTTGTCGGCATCGAGGAACACCAAGCCGTCTTCACGCGTACGCAGGTAGTCGTACAGTTCACCCTTCGTATGCACCACGCCTTCAAACGAGCCGAAACCCTGCAAGTGGGCTCGTCCCACATTGGTGATGATGCCACAGGTGGGCTCGGCTGTCTCCGCCAGTGTCTTGATGTCACCAGGATGGCTGGCCCCCATCTCTACTACAGCTATCTCATGCTCGGGCCGCAGCCGCAGTAAAGTCTTGGGCACACCCACATCATTATTGAAGTTGCCCTCCGTAGCCATCACATTATATTTCTCACTCAATACAGCTTTCACAAGTTCCTTCGTTGTCGTCTTGCCATTGGTGCCAGTGATGGCGATAACAGGAATGTCAAACTGACGGCGATGTTCACGAGCCAAATTCTTCAGGGTCTGCAGGGTGTCATCCACGAGGATAAGGCCTTTGCTATCACCATCAGTAGGGACCTTATCGGTATAGACAGGATACTGCTCCCCTCCTTCGATGGAATCAGGCAAGGTCTGCACAATGGCATAGGAACAACCCTGCCTTAGTGCCTGGGCTGCAAACTGGTTGCCATCGAACTTTTCACCTTTCAGTGCCAAAAAGATACTTCCCTCAGGACAGTTACGGCTGTCAGTAGTGACGCATGGATGCTGTGTATACAGCTTATAGAGTTCCTTGATTTCCATAATTATTAACGTTTTTCGCCGCAAAGGTACAAAAAAGTTTGGTAACTCCCAAACTTTTCACTATCTTTGCAAGCGATTATGGACTATACCATCAACATCAAAGGTCAGCTCCTAAACCTTGGGGAGCCACGAGTGATGGGCATCCTGAATGTGACGCCCGACTCGTTTTATGCAAGCAGCCGCATGCAGACAGCCGACGAGATTGCTCGCCGTGCTAACCAGATTATGGCCGAAGGAGCCACATTCATCGATGTCGGAGCCTGCTCCACACGTCCAAACTCTACACCAGTCAGCGAGCAGGAAGAGATGGAGCGCCTGCGCACAGCCCTCGAAGTGGTGCGCCGTGAACTGCCTTTTGCCCCTCTGTCCGTCGACACCTTCCGCCCAGACGTGGCCCGCATGGCTGTCGAGGAGCTTGGTGTCGACATCATCAACGATGTTGGCAACCCTGACCCAGCCAAACGTCTTGCCATGATGCGAATGGTCTCGCGCCTGCGCGTACCTTATATATTAATGTCATCTGAGCCCACTCTCAGCGACACACTTCTGTTCTTTGCCGAACAAGTTCAGCGCCTACGCGACATGGGCCATCACGACATCATTCTCGACCCAGGCTTCGGTTTCGGCAAGACGCTGGAGCAGAATTATGCACTTATGTCACAGCTCGAGTGCCTGCAGGTGATGGAGCTGCCGATTCTCGTGGGTGTTTCACGCAAGTCGATGATCTACAGACTGCTGGACATCACTCCCGAGGATTCACTCAACGGCACCACGGTCCTCCACACCATTGCACTAATGAAAGGAGCCTCCATCCTCCGTGTCCACGACGTCCGTCCTGCTGTGGAGTGTGTGAGAATTCATAATATGTCAATCGCCAAACCATAAATAGCAAACCGATAATCGTAAATAACAAAGATGTTTTTCAACTTCGGCATCAAAGACGTCATCGATATCCTGCTCGTAGGCATGATGCTTTACTATGTCTACCGGCTGATGCGTGAGTCACGCTCGCTCAACGTCTTCGTGGGCATCACCATCTTCATCGTCGTTTGGCTCTTCGTATCACAAGTGCTCGAGATGAAGCTTCTGGGCACCATTCTCGACAAGCTCGTCTCAGTGGGATTCATCGCCATCATCGTCATCTTCCAGGAGGACATCCGCAAGTTCCTCTACAACCTCGGCGCACACCAACGTATGCGACGCCTCCTGAAGTACTTCATGCCCAAGCACACCAAGGACAAAGACCGGGAACAGCTCAAGCGCGACATCATGCCCATCGTGATGGCATGCATGCAGATGTCGAAGGGCAAGGTGGGAGCACTCATCGTCATCCAGCGCGATGCCTCGCTGACCGATATCATCAGCACTGGCGAGACCATCAATGCGAACATCAACCAACGGCTCATCGAGAACATCTTCTTCAAGAACTCGCCTCTCCACGACGGAGCTATGATTATCAGCCAGCACCGCATTCTCGCCGCCGGCTGCATCCTGCCCGTCAGCCACAATCTCGACATCCCCAAGGAGCTAGGTCTGCGCCATCGCGCCGCCTTGGGCATGTCACAAGAAAGCGACGCCCTTGTCGTCATCGTCTCTGAAGAGACGGGCAGCATCTCCATCGCCTCCAAAGGTGCCTTCCGCCTGCGCCTCTCAGCTGAGGAACTCGAAGCAGTGCTCACTGAGGAGCTGTAATAGTTCTGATTATCAATACAAGGCCGTCCATGAATAACAGATCCTTTCCGTTGATTGCTATCCTGCTGGCACTCCTTACCTTTTCCTGCTCAAGCAATAAACAACAACGTGAGTCATTCACAAATGACACAATCTACACCGAGGCTAATGCCATGAGTTTACACGTTACAGAACCAGAACGTGCCTTGATGTTGATTGACTCAGCTGTTATTGCAGGCAACATAACTTGGGAGCGCGGCGAATACCTGAAGGCTATCACGCAGTATAGCGGTCTGAAAAACAGCCCATTGGCCCGCCAAACCTGCATCGACCTATTAGCCAAATCTCCATCCGACTCCAACACTGTGGAGAACATCTACACCTTGTTGGTAGCCATCGAATACAGCCAAGGCAACTATGCTACCACTGTCCGCTATGCTACAGAAGCCTCGAGGCTGGCCCATACCCTCAACCTGCCAAATGACATCGGTAACATGAAAGGTTATATAGCTCATGTTATGGCAGAAACAGGAAAGACCGACGAAGGCATCCAACAGCTGCAAGCAACTATCGACGAACTGCGACAGATGAACTCATTCAATGGTGTCACTGCCTATCATAGTACAGCCAAAAAACTCCTCCATATCCTGATTGACAACAACCGTTTTGTTGAGATGGTGCCAGTCTGCGAGGCCATGCTTGAGCGCATTGATGAGCTCGAGTTCCATCCTGAACTTTTCAGCGGCATACCCGACGGCTTCAACACCACAGAGTTCATTGACTATGCTCGCGGACAGGCACTTACCTTCCTCACCACATCTTACGCCCGTCAGGCTACAGCACTGAGTGCCCCCTCCGAACGGAAGAATATTCTTCTGGCTATGGCTCGCGCCACTGACAGCGAGGCACGACGCACACATTGGAGTCAGACTCCTGATTACGACCGCATGATAACTGCCGCGCTCCACCATATGGGTGAGTTTCAGCGTTTCGACGAAGCTATGGATCGCATCGAAGCCTCCATGCATGACACACTCAACTCCAACTACCTGACAGGCCTGCACTTGCGCTGCACAGCTGCTGAGATGCGAGGTCGAACGGCAGAGGCCCTTAGCTTTTTAAAGCGTGCCAACGTCATCCGCGACAGTCTTGACCGCCGCAACCAGCGCGAACAGCTCAACGAGCTCGCCACTGTCTATCATCTGCAAGAAGAACAGCTTGCCCTCCAACAGAAAGAGGCTGAAGCTCAGAAAACACACATCATCAATATTGCGCTGACCATCGGACTCCTTGCCGCCATCCTCTTCCTTGTCTGGTTCTTCTGGCAAAAACATATTGTAGACAGAAAAAATCATGTCCTAGTGAAGCTCATTAGCGAACTGCAGACACAACACTTCACAGACAATGCCAAAGAGGAAAAAGCTAAGCCCGACCGTGAACTCTTTGACCGAATCGATGCTTATATACGCAACGAACATTTATATGCCAACCTCAACCTGCAGCGACAAACGATAATCGACCATTTCGGCATTGGACGGCACACCCTCAACCAGCTCCTGGCAGAGTTTACCGAGGAGCCTTCGTTCACAACCTACATTAACAATATCCGTATTGAAGAAGCCCTGCGCTTGCTCCATCAAGACGAAGAGAAGTCGCTCTCTGATGTCGCAGCTGCCGTAGGTTTCACCCCCTCAAACCTCCGCCAACAGTTCAAAAAGCGCTACGGAATCACTCCTACAGAATACAAAAAAGGCCGATGAAATCGGGAAAAATTGCCTTTATGATGCGCTCATTTGGTCCGAAGCCCAAATGAGTGCATTGTTTTTTGTGCCTTATGCTCCTTTTTTTGTAACTTTGTATCCAAATAACCAAAAAACATCAAGAAAAATGAGAAAGATTTCAACCTTCAGGACCCTTCCTATGCGGGCAGCTATGACGCTACTCCTCGCAGTGATGACCTCAGTAGGGGCGTGGGCAGACGATGCCATTTCAGTGACCTCATCAACCACGACGATGACTGATGCCACTTATCAAGTGACGAGCAATGTCACTATTAGCGAACGTATCCAGATCAGTGGAACGGTCAACCTGATTCTCGGCGAAGGCGCAACACTCACCGCCAAAGACGGTATTGAAGTGACGACAGGAGCTACGCTGATTATTGACGGCACAGGTTCTCTCGTTGCTAAGCCTACTACTGCTACCACCTATGGTAACGGCGGTGGAAAGTCGGGAATTGGAGGCTATCTCTTCGGTAATATTATCATCAATGGTGGTAACATCACAGCTGAAGGTTGTTATGGCGGAGCTGGCATCGGTGGCGATCAGAACAATCATAATGGCGGCGACCTCACTTTGAGCAAATGTGGCGACATCACTATCAACGGGGGTGTGGTCAATGCCAAAGGAAGCTCAAGTGGCAATAATTCCAGTGCAGGCATTGGTGGAGGAATAGCCACCTGGGGAGATGAAAACAATCATTATCGTGGAATTTTTAGGACCATCACTATCAACGGTGGGCAGGTAACGGCCGACAGAATAGGCAATCCCTCTAACAAAAGCCGCGGCACATTAGTGATGAATTGGACGAACCTCAACGACTTCATCCAAGCCACCACTTACTCGGCTTCATCCATAAGTTTCACTAAGCAGTTCCTGCTTGACGGCACGACAACCATTGCTACTACCAGTAACATCAATGGCAACAAGATTGTGCCGCTGAGGCTGAATCTAGCCGATGCTACCATCAGCGGACTGAGTAACACTTACACCTACACAGGTACCCCCATCAATATTAATTACACTGTAGCATTTAACGGCACAACGCTGACAAAGGACACCGACTACTCAGCCCAAATCACCAAAGGAGGCGCGGTAGTTACAGAAGTCAAAGAGGTGGGCGAATACACCCTGACCCTCACAGGTAAGGGAAATTATACAGGTACGAAAAGTACGACTTTCAGTGTCGTAGCTTTAAGCTTGACCAATGCTTCGATTAGTGGACTGAACAACACTTACACCTACACCGGTACCCCCATCAACATCAATTACACTGTAGCATATAACGGCACTACACTGACAGCGGGCACTGACTATTCAGCCCAAATCACCAAAGGAGGCGCGGTAGTTACAGAGGTCAAAGAGGTGGGCGAATACACCCTGACCCTCACAGGTAAGGGAAATTATACAGGTACGAAAAGTACGACCTTCAGTGTCGTAGCTTTAAGCTTGACCAATGCTTCCATCAGTGGCATTGAGCCTACTTACTACTATACCGACGCCCCTATCAACCTCAGCTATACTGTGACCCAGGGAGGCACTACGCTCACGAAGGGTACCGACTACACCGCTAAGATTACCAAAGGCACGGGGAACACTGAGGTGACATCAATCACAGAAGCTGGCAGCTATATCCTAACCATTACTGGCATAAGCAACTATACAGGTTCACTGACACAAGGTTTCGAAGTCATTGCTATCCCTGAGCTCATCAGCGGCGGCTTCACTGTCGATGGTGGACAGGAGACAGATTGGAGTTCCTCAGAAGGCCCCAGCAGCCTGGTAGACGGCAATTTGAAGACGAAGTACGGACTTGGAAATAATGCTACTGGCACCCCCTGGGTAGAGTTCCATTACAGTTACCCCATCCCTGTGAAAGGCTATATCCTTTGGACAGCCAACGATCAAGAAGGCAAACGCAATCCACGCACATGGACCATCAAGGCCAAGAATGAGGGCGACACAGGGTGGACCACTCTGGCAACAGTGAATAACAGCAACGGCGACAAGCTGCCTATGGCCAATGAAACTGCAACATCGTTCTACGTTAACAACAGCAATTCCTACCAATACTTCCGCTTTGAAGCTACAAAGGCCAGCAACGGCGAGTTCCAACTAGCAGAGTTGCAATTCTATACAACAACCCGCATGTTCCATGATTTCCTATACCTCACCGTCGACGGCATAGCCAAAAGATATAATTACACGGGCAGTGCCATCAATATCAGCCACACCGTGACATCTCTAGAAGGAGACATATTGACCCAGGGAACGGATTACGAGGTGACATACACCAGAGGCGGCAGCATCGTGCAAGAGGTGAAGGACAAGGGCACCTATACGATGACCTTCACTGGAATAGGCAAATACACAGGTACGAAGAGCTTTACTTTCGATGTAGAGAACTATTTCGAGATTGGCAACGCGGATAGTTTCATAAGTGACTGTCCCACAGACGTTCGAAACAAATACAGTTTGTCACAGCAGATTTATACAACCACTGAACTTGGTGTCGCAAAAACCATAAAGAGCATTGGCTTTTACAATACGGAACAAGGTTGCAGTCGCAACTTGGAAATCTACATGACACTTACCGATAGAAGTTCCTATGTTATAGAATCAGGAGGATACTATGTAGAAGAGTGGGTTCCAGTGGACACTACCGAAGATTTAGTGTTCCGCGGTAATGTCACTTTCTTGAAAGACGACTGGACGACAATTCCCCTTGATATGCCTTTTGTATATGATGGGCAACACAACGTGGCGATTATGATCTATGACAAGACAGCAGTAAAGAACCCATCTAGACTGAATTTCCGCGCCTATTCGGTAGATACATATCAATCTGCTGATGCGAGTTCAAGCTACCCAGAATATACCCCGAAAAGACCTGCAAATGGTCTTGGCACTAAACAAAAGAACAAGCTCCTTTTGTCAATTGACGATTTGCCGACCTGCTTCAAGCCTCATGATATCGCCATCGACTACACAGGAGGAAAAACTGCCTCGCTTAGCTGGGCCAATGGCTCGGAAGGCCAAACGGCTTGGCAGATATGCATAAATGATGGAAAGAGCGACCGCATCATCGATGTCACTACAAATCCCTACACGCTGACTGGCCTTGAATTTGCCACAAACTATGCCATAAAGATGCGCACCAACTGTGGCGACGGCAACTATAGTGACTGGACTAATGTCATCAATTTCGCAACGGACTTCTGCGAGAGGGAGAACATGTGCAACATCAGTTTTGACCTTACCAGTTCATTAGGCTACTTGTGGTTAGGCAACGCCATCGAGGTCGTAGATGCCCAGACAGGCTTCCTGCTCGGCCGCGTGTCCAATTATGCTACCAGTAGTGAACTCTACATTCCTGTCACCAGCCACGATGTTGTTTTAGTTCCAGCTGGTAGGGAAATCAAATTCCGATGGGTGAAAGGAGACGATCCGAATTATTGTTCTTGGGCCATTTATGATGTCAATGGCGATGAACTTTTTTCTGGGGCTGGAAATTATAATATGAATACTGGCACAATTCTTTACACCTACACCGTAGATTGCACCTCTAATCCCTACAAGATGCCCACAGAGCTGACTTGTACTAAAGTTACTGGCACAACAGCCACGCTCAGTTGGACGGAGAAAGGCTCTGCCACTGCCTGGCAGATCTGCCTAAACAATGATGAAAACAACCTTATCAATGTCAGCGCCATCCCCTATACGCTGAATGGACTTACTCCTGAAAAGATTTACAAAGCCAAGGTGCGTGCCTACGGTTCTGACGGATATAGCCGCTGGACAAACAATATTAGCTTCCTGCCGAGTGCCAAACGTCACATAGGATCAGCCTCTAGCACCGATTATAACTTACCTACTGCTACCTACAGCTCCTATTGCCTGACGGAGCAAATCTATACGGCAGCAGAACTGGGAAGTACTGCAAACTTTACAAGCATTGATTTTTATGCTGTAAGTAATTCTTGTATACGCAACCTAGACATCTATATGGTGCATACCGACAAGAGCAGTTTCGACGAAGGAAATGACTGGGTCAGTGTCACTGCTGCCGACAAGGTGTTCAGTGGCGACGTAACTTTCGTTAAGAATGCTTGGACGACCATAGAGTTTGACAACGTATTCTCTTATGACGGCCAGCACAATGTGGTGCTTGTCGTTGACGACAACACAGGTGTTGCTCTTGGGAGTTACGGAAATAACCCTCCACAGTTCAATTGCTTCGGTACTAGCAAAGTAATGACACTCCGTTCAAATGCCAATATCTTTGATCTAACGAATCTTTCAGAGAAGTCAGGAGAAAAATTCAGTTCAAAGAATGAGATTCGAATTGGCGTTGCAGAGTTTAGTTCCGTTCCCAGGCCCCAACATTTGACCTGCATGAGTTTCACAGCCACTACGGCCACGTTGAGTTGGACGGAACAAGGTACAGCCACTGCTTGGCAGATCTGTCTGAACGATGACGAGAACAACCTCATTGATGTTGACAGCAACCCCTATACACTTAAGAATCTTACCGCTGAGACAATCTACACGGCCAAGGTACGTTCCGTCAGTGGAAATGAGCATAGCATTTGGAGCAAGTCAGTCAGTTTTGAGCCAAGTGGCAAGATTCGTATCGGCTCTGGCACGAACACTAGCCAAAATCTTCCCACCTTCACCCCTTGCTATACCCTGACGGAACAAATCTATACGACTGCTGAAATGGGTAGCACACCAGGAGAGATTACGAGTGTCGACTTCTTTAACACAGGCGCTGCATTTACCACTAACATGGATATCTATATGGTCATAACGGATAAGATTTCTTTTGATACCGCTTTGGACTGGGAGTGTGTAAACCTAGCTGATAGAGTATTCAGTGGTGGTGTAACCTTCGTACAAAACGCATGGACTACCATCACTTTTGATAAGTCATTCTTCTATGATGGTGAGAGTAATGTGATACTTGTGGTCGACGACAACCAAAGTGGAAAGGGCAATCCGACCGAGTTCTATGTTTATGAATCCGGCGCTAATCAGGCCATCTATTGCTATGGTCCCCCAATTGATCCTACTTCGCCAACTGATTTGAAAACGTATGGAGGTTCCATCTTGTCTGTTAAAAACCGAGTTCGCCTCGGCTTCCTCCCAAGTAATGCCTTAAACATCCCAAGGCCCACCGAGCTGGCATGCACAGGTTATACCACTACCACGGCCACGTTGAGTTGGACGGAACAAGGTACAGCCACTGCTTGGCAGATCTGTCTGAACGATGACGAGAACAACCTCATCGATGCCAATAGTAATCCCTTTACTTTGACAAATCTTGCCACTGAAACAGCCTATACTGCCAAGGTTAGATCTGTCACTGCCGATGGGGAGAGCAACTGGAGCAGTAAGGTAAGCTTCCAACCTTCAGACAAACTTCGTATTGGAACTGGTGAATCCGTTTTCATCCTGCCCATTTCAACCGCCTGTTCCTATTGTATGTCAGAACAGATCTATACAGCTGAAGAGATTGGCATGGCTGGTATCATCACGAGCATCGACTTCTACAATAGTGGCAATGATTGTACCAGAAAACTAGACATCTATATGGTTTACACCGACAAGAGTTCCTTCGACGGCTATCACGATGGAGTTTGTGCTACAAAAGCCGATTTGGTATTCAGCGGCAATGTAGACTTCAGCCAAAAAGCATGGACAACCATCACCCTTACTAACCCATTCAGCTATGATGGCTTTGACAATGTTGCGCTTATCGTTGATGACAATACAGGCCATAGTTCGGGTGATCAATATTCCTTCTATGTGTTCAATACAGATGCCAAACAAGCCATCTATTATAGCGACGGTACCAATTTTGATCCTACCTCGTCCGAGTTTATGAAATCGTATGGTGGTACTTATTCTGTCAAAAACCAGATTCGTCTCAGCATCAACGCTGACAATGTTCCACCCGGGCCTAACGCATTGGCCTGCATAAGCTATACCACCACTTCAGCCATACTGAGCTGGACAGAGAGAGGCTCTGCTAACGAATGGCAGATTTGTCTGAACGATGACGAGGAGAATCTTATCACAGTTACCACAAATCCTTATACTTTAACCAGCCTTACTGAAGAGATGCCCTATACAGCCAAGGTTCGTGCAGTTACTGCCAACGGTAATAGTCGTTGGAGCGACAAGGTCAGTTTCCAGCCGTCAACCAAACTCCGGATTGGCTCCGGCTTTGCCATTGATTATTTCCTGCCCACCGACCTCTACTGGAATTATTCCATGACACAGCAAATATATATGGCTGCAGAGATCGGTAAAGCAGGTACCATTACAAGCATTGATTTCTACTGCCCAGGTGCTTCATGCACCCGTAACTTGGACATCTATATGTTAAGCACCAACAAGAGTAGTTTCGAAAATAACAACGACTGGGTCGGTGTCACTGCTGCCGACAAGGTGTTTAGTGGCGAAGTGACCTTTGGACAAGATGCATGGACTCCCATCGTGTTGAACACTTCCTTCGTCTATGATGGACATAGTAATGTGGTGCTTGTCGTTGATGACAATACGGGCAATTATGTAAATGGTGAATCATCTTTTTATGCCTTCGAAGCCACCAGTCAGGCCTTATTTACCATGAGCGATGACACAAACCTCGACCCGACAAATCCTGGCAGTTATAGTGGTACAGTGAGTAATGTAAAGAACCAGATCCGTCTCGGCATCACCCATGCTGCGGTCGCAGGCGATGCCAATGGCGACGGTAACGTGAGCATCACGGATGCAGTGGCAATTGTGAACTACATTCTCACCAACGGCCATCCTACAGGCAACTTCGTGTTCAGTGCTGCTGACATGAATGGTGATAAGGCTATCAC
>ODAI014045291.1_pt1 | contig 11872 bp, 17 predicted proteins | sample 1539321 | NCBI WGS metagenome assembly ODAI01 (sample SAMN02144231, study PRJEB22623) | gut metagenome | biome: sheep rumen | host: Ovis aries | place: New Zealand
CGTTGAGAAGATTGTTCTGACGCTCGATCTCGTCGTTTGCTTCGCGCGTTCCTTTCGCTTGCGAAGACTCCGCTGTCGCGAGACGATAGATCGCATAGACAAGTCCGACAACTGCTGCCGTAGCGAGAACGTAAGGATTCGTCAGTGCTGCACCGATTCCAGAGAGAGACGCTTTGACGCGTGCCTGCGCTGCTGCGAGAAGATTCGAAGTCGCTGCTGCACGCGCTTGTTCGACAGAGAGAGTATGTCCTGCCATTGCAGCAAGATTCATCTGGACTGCTGCTTCTGCTTCTACTGCTGCGTGCGCTGATTGCACGGCTGTCTGCAACATGATAGCAGTCTTGTACGCTCCGTATGCAGTGATAAGCGTGAGAAGGATCTTGCCGATCGTCTCGTAGTTCTCGACAAGCGTAGAGACACCAGAGATTCCTGCTGAAATGATGCCCTGCGTGTCCTTGCCGATAGAGTTGAACATTGAGTCGATATTGTCTTCCAGATTCGACAGCTGTCCTGCGATCGTCTGCGACTGCTTCTCCATGAGTCCGTTGAACTTGCCGCCCTCGTTAGTCATCGACTCGATAGCCTTGCGGACTTCTTCTGCTCCGACTTTTCCTGCCGTGACAAGTTCTCCGACTTGCTCCTTCGCGACTCCGAACTGCTTCGCGAGTTCGTCAGCGAGCGGAATGCCGCGCCCCATGAACTGACGGAGATCCTGCGTAAAGAGTCTGCCCTGCGTCATAGTAGTTCCGTAGAGCATGACAAGATCGTTCAGCGGAATCGACAGTCCAGACGCGATGTTTCCGAGACGGATCAGCGTGTCGTTGACGTTCTCCGACGCTTCTCCGTATGCAAGTAGCTGCTTCGCTCCGTTCGCGACTCCTTGAAGATCGAACGGAGTAGTCGCAGCTGTACGTGTCAGCTGCTTCATGAGCGCGTCAGCGTCCTTCGCTGATCCGAGCATGACTTCAAAAGCGACTTCAAGCTTCTGGAACTCTCCGCGCACTTTCATGATCTGCGTTCCGAACTCCTTCACCGTAGCCGTGATGCCGATCGCTGCGAATGCTCTGCTGATGTTCTTCGCAGCAGAGTTGAAGGACTGATCGACGCGCTCGCCTTGCTGTTCCGCTTCGCGTCCTATCTCATGAAAGATGTTCACGACATCTTGCTTGTCGCGATTCATCTGCTTGTGATCAAGCGAGACACTATAAGATACTGATCCGTTGTCGTTGTTCATATTATATCATGTCTTTGAATGGGTTTGTCACTACTCCACTTTCGTTTCCGTTCTTGATGTTCGAAGGATCGTTAGCGTCGAGAGAAGGATCCCAGTCGTTCTTATCGTCTGGATCATAGACTGGAGTAGCGAATCCGTACATGATGACGTTTTCGTATGTCATCTGATGAAGCACGTAGTCTGGACTGACTCCGAGATTCTTGCATACTCCGAGAATCATTGCCCAGACGGAGTCGTTCAGTCGCCCACTTCGCTTTCGCTTCTTGTCGGCTTTAGTATGTTCGCTTCTGCCAGCGAAGTGGTAATGCCGAAAAAACTTCCGATCTCCAACTTTGTCAGTCTGCCAGTGATCAGCGTCGCGAGTTCCGACGGACTGTATTCCAGAAGAATGTTCTGTGCGATGTATTCGACTTCCTCGATCTGGACGCTCTCGACATCGATTTTGCGATGTTCCAGTACGCGCTTTGCTCCGAGCATGAGCGTTGCTGCGATGCGTCCGATCAGCGACAGATCCTTTGCGACGCGAAGCGTCTCGTTGACGATGTCTTCTGGACTCACTTCGCGGATCTCTGGAAGCTGCGATATGAGTTCGGAACACATGATGATCGTCGCTACGGTCGGTTTCCCGACTTCATACTCACGTCCTGCGACAGTGAACGTCTTGCTTTCCGTTTGCAGGATCGCTTCCGCTGTTTGCTGTTCGATTGTCTTATTTGCCATTGTAGTGAAGAATATGTTTCTTTGAGAACATAAAAAATAGGAGACGATCTGTGTGCGCGTCGCTGCCAGATCGCCCCCAGTTAATAAGATTTATGACTTACAAGATTGCGTCGTTAGGATCAGCCGCCTGCGGCAGCGGCTTTCGTGAAGTAGGAGTACCAGACTCCGCTGTCTTCCTTGTGGAACTTGAAAGTAAGGATCGCCTGATTACCGTTTTCCTCACTCCAAGCAGGCTGATAGACGATCGACGCGTTCTTAGCCATGATGCCGCGAGCACCGACGTTCTTCGGAGTCAGCTTGACAGTCCAGCTTCCGTCAACGATGTGAGTCTTGATGTTATCGCTGTTAGCAATACCAAGCAGAGTCAGCAGGGTTGCTTCTGGCTCGATGACAGTTGTCACAAGCTGAACAGTTCCTTCCTGCTCTTCCTCTGCGACTACTTCGCCACCAGTGGCGATCATCTGCATCGTGTCGCCTGCTTCGGCAGACAGCGAAGATGACTGATTGAGGATCGTTCCGATCGAAGTCAGAGTTGCGTCACCCTCTGCTGGATTCAGTCCGATCTCGATCAGACACTTCGACCATGCCATGATTTTCTTTGCCATATTCGTATGAGTTTAAAAAGTTGTCCTTCTATAGTGAATTCTTGTATTGATCCTTGTCTGTCCGATGTCTTCCAGATCGTCAGACACAGGTGTCTCGCGCACTTCAAGTTCGTAGTAAGGATCGCTGACTCCTTCATCAAAGAGTCTCACGATAGCTGCTTCAAGTTCCTCGACGCGAGTGATGTCCTTGACTTTGACAGCGGAGTCGTTGTCAATCTTCGGTACATAGACATTCAAGTGAACGATTCCAGTCTGGAACTGTCCGTCGAGTCCAGAGTGAAAAGCGACTACTGCATCTTCTGTTTGAGCGTCAAGCGGACGCGTACCCTTGCGATACACGTCTCCGTTGATGATCTGTGCGATCTCGCTCGCCTTGACGATGCGGAAGATGTCCTTCTCAATCTGTGTCTCTGTCTTGATGTCGCTCATTTCGTCGTGAATCCTATTTCCTTCAACAGCTTCGGCACAAGTTCCTCTGCAAGCAGTTCCGCGCTCGAAAGCACGATCTTTCCGCTTCGTTCGACATACGCTGCATAGTTCATTCCTGCAACGACGATCAGCGTTGTTCCGCTGAATCGCTTTCCGACTTCCGCGAGATACTTGTTCGCAGTCTTTGTGCCAGACTTTCCGTCCTTGTATTGCGCAGGCTTGCTGCGTTTGATGATCTTTCCGTCCTCGACGATCGCATATCCGATTGATGATCGGAGATTGCCAGTCTGATCCTTGTATGTGCCGTTCTCACGCGCCTCGATGACGCATTGCTCTCCGACATATTCAAGCACGTTGATCAAGACTTTGCGGATCTTCTCGTCATACTGCTGATTGAAGCTGACGCTGATCGATCCCTTCGGAGTCTGCAACTTGATACCCATGCGACGCGCTACACTTGAATTCTGACACGATCCAGACACAAGTTCTGGAAGTCCTGCACTGTGAATTCTCCAAGATCCGATCCGAGTCTGTTCAGACGGACGCGATCCGTTTCAGAGATCTTTCCACGCTCGACAAGCACGATGTACTTCGCCTGCGTGAAATGTCCGTCCTCGTAGATGCCGCGCTTGTCGTGCGTGTTCGTCTGGATGAAGCAGGGGATCGCGTCGCTCCACTGGACTTCCTGCTTTATCGGCTCTCCGTCCTCGTTGAACTTCGACGCGCTCGCAGCAGCAGCGATCTTGTAGTACAGAATTCCGTTTACGCGCATAGTGTTACCAGAGTTTTGATCCGTCGTATATGACAGACAGTTCATCAGAGAGATATTCAGAAGCGTCCAGACCTGCGCGTCCGCACCAGAACATGATGTTGTTCTTGACGGACTCCATGTCGATAGAAGTAGAAATGCCGCCCTCGCTGCGCGAAGTCTCGACCCAACCCTTCACTATCAGAATCGCACACTCCACTATGGCAGCAGAATTCGCAGACTGCACGATGTCATCTGGATTAAGATCGTGATCAAGCAGGATGTCGTTCAAGACATCGTCATCAACGTAGCAAGTGTTGCATATCAGCTTGCACTTTGCTCTGACCGCTTCTGAATACTTACGTTCCATATCCGATTACGCTTCCGTTTTGAGAGTGTAACAGCCACCGATCTCCGTAATGACGGGCAGTGAGAGAGACTGTGCCTTCGTGAATTCAGCTTGACGGCTGTTCTCACGCTCGCCTACACCCCACTGCGACACGCGGATGCGTCCGTAGTTCGAGTAAGCGACTCCAGGCTCCTGCTTCAACTCGTTGTCAGCATAAGCGTTCTTGACAAGTCCGAGTTTGCCAGAAGGAACGAAGACAAGATTCTTGTCGTTCCAAGCGGCAATCTCGCTGACAGTAGTGCCGTTCTTGATGCGCACCTTGCGACGCATAGCTTCGAACACTGGCATGTCGTTCGACTTCAAGTACTCGTTCAGTGCTGCGAGAGTCAAGACACCGTACATCTTGTCTGTGCCGACGATGGCACGACGCAGCTTCGTTGTGCGGAGCATGTACGAGATCTTAGACGGAGCGGCAAGAATCTTCGCAGGCTTGACCTTGTCAGTAGCCTTGTCGATCATTGCCATGATGTCTTCCAGAACATCGACAGTCTCCAAGTTCGCAGCAGTCCACGGAGTCGTTGCGGATGCGATGTTCTCCGAAGGCTGGTTGAAGTCGATTGTTCCGCGAACACCGCCCTCTGGATTCGTCGTGTTGTCGAACACGAACTTTCCTTCATTCGAGAGCGCACGCAGGAAGATCAGATCGATCTTTGCGCGTACAGCGTTCACTGGATCTGTGACCTGACCCCACATCAGCTTGATAAGTTCCTGCTTTGCAGCTTCGTCGCTGATCGTCTTGCTGTCTCGAATAGCGAGTACTTTGCGATACTCCTGCACAGTCATGACGCGAGTGATAGCGTGCAAGAAGACCTTGTTTGCGAAGGTGTCAAGACCCTCTGTTCCAAGAACGGACTCGTTAGAGTTGTCTCCGATCGTCGGGGCTGCAACAGTGATGTTGTACTTGCCCATGAGTTCTTCGAAGTTCAGTCCGATCGTAGGAGTGTCCCACTCCAAGAAGGACTCGAACTGCACTTTGTCGAACAGCTCCTTATGCAGCTTCGACGCAGCGTCGAAACGTGCTTTCACTTGACGAACGAGTTCGCCAAAGAGTGAAGAATAAACAAATTCCTTCATAATTCAGTTCCTTTCGTTTTTACTGTTTGATGAACTTGATAGAGTGATTCTCTTTCAGACAGAGTCCAGTGTCCGTGAGCCATGCGGCAGGAACGGAAGGAATCACGTCCTTGATCACGACAGCGTCGTAGGCTACGTCCAGAGTCGGGAAGTCGATCTTGTCATCAATCGTCTTCTCTGCTCCGAGTACATTGTTCGGAGTGTACTTTGCGGAAGGAGTCTCGCCCTCGCCAGAAGCGTTGTCCGACTCGACAAGATAGTTTCCTGCTTCGACACCAGTCAACGCAGCGTTGACAGTGATCACGTCGTACTCTGCGTTAGAGTGATCGACAGCAGTGATCTGCTTTGCGACAGATCCGTCAATCACTTGAACGAAGTCACCGACTTCGAAGTAGTTCTCCTTCGAGACGCGGATCTTAGTAGTAGTGCCGCCAGTGATGACAGTACCGTACTTCACGACAGCAGCCGTGAGATCGTCTGGGAAGATCTGCACAAGCACAGCGCGAAGCAGCGTCACACCGTTGGAAATAGTGTTCAGCAGCTTGTAGCCAGCAGGCAGGATCTTCGCTTCGCCACGCCAGAAACGCTGAAACGTTCCTTTGTAGCTTTCCTTAGCTTTGAATTCTACAGCCATTGCTTTTTGGATTTAGAAGTTTGACATGTGAACTTTTACTGTTCGGGCAAGTTCTTGACCCAGTCTTCCGCTTCCTGCGCGATAGCAGCATCTTCTGTGATCTTGTCACCGCCAGAGTCCTTCGGAAGAAGTTTGTTGTTGACGAGATCCTGCTTGAACTCTGTCAGCTGCTTGCGAGCGTCCGCGTCATCAGCGATCGCGTAATTCTTCATCAAGTAGTCTGGAATTCCGAGTTCCTTCGCGATGCCTGCGATTTCAGATGCACGGTCAGCGGACTTCTTCTCGTTCTTCAACGCTGCGTTTTCGTCTTGCAGCGTCTTGATCGTCTTGTCATTCTCCGCTTTCCATGTCTTGAACCAGTCTGGCATGACCTTCGACGGATCTTCTTTCTTGCCCTTCGTCTCATCTTCTAATTTCTTAGAATCCTCCTCGAATTGCTTCTTTGCAGCCTGCACCTTGCGCGTTGTCTCGCCTTGCATTGCTTTGCCGATCTCTGCGAATGTGTTCACTGCTTTCGTGATGTCTTCGTCACTGGCATCATCCTTCAAGCCCTTGCTCGCTGCTGAAACAAGCGATTCAATTGCTTCTTCCGACAATCCGTAGTCCTTGACTGCGTCTTGTAATTTTGCTTTGATTTTCTCTTTCATGTTTCGTTTTTAGTTCGTGAAAATGAATTTCTGTGCGCAAATTTAATGTAAAATTCCGTTAATGGTGTCTATTAGCCACTGCTCTTTTTGTTAAATCACGTTAATTTCAAGACTATTTCTGTGGGATTTTTCTTCAAAAGTTTGCAAATAACAGAAATATTCCATAATTTTGCAAACACAAATCAAGTTCAACAAAAAATTTCAAAGCAATATGTTACAAGCAGAGTTTTTCCAGAGAACACAGATTCACGTCACAAGTGAAATGTTCGACAAGATTCACGAAGACTACATGCAGTCAACGCTCGACAAAGACGCATACTGCAAGCAGTGGAAGCGTCAGCACGCAGCAGAAGCAACACAGTTGCTCGTTGATCAGATCCGCGAATTGCAGCAGCAGCTTGCAGCAGAGAAGGAGAAGCGCGAGTCGGAGCGCGTCCACGCACAGAAAGAACTTCTTGATGCGCTTCACACTCGTTCCGCATACGCGAAGGAACTGATCCGCATCTATGACATCGAAGGAGACTACAAAGCGATTCACGCGATGCAGCAGCGAGTCATTGAGAAGTATTGTCAGAAGTAAGTATCACAATCAAAAATCAAAGCAGTATGAAACCAGAGTTTTTTGCAGAAGCAGTAGAGATCGTCAGCAAGTCTAATTCTTGCACAGTGAAGTTCAACGAGCCAGTCAACGACAACTATTCGAACACTTATCCGATCTTGATCCTTGAATCGAACGGACGCGTAATCGAAGATCTGTTCAAAGCAGGATTCAGCATGTCGATGACAAAGAAAGGTCTCGCAGTCACTAAGTTCTAACATGTCTAACAAGCGCGTCTGGATCATGTCTGGACGCGCACAATCATCAAAACAATATGGAAAAGATCAAGCTATCAAACGGAGTGGAAAAGTCGTTCATAACAGCAGAAAACGACACATGGAAGTTCTTCTATTGTGACACATACGAAGAAGCGTCTGAACTAAGTCTGACACTGACAGAGATCGGAAATCACTGTGAAGTAGACGATAACTCTCACGATTGGTTTGTCAGAGTAAAGAAATAAGTATCACTATAACATTCAAAGCAATATGGAAAAGCAGTATCAAATCACGCTCACAGAGCGTCAGCACAAGTCGATCGTCGCTATTCTCATGGCGATCAACAGCAACAGACGTTTCCAGACTGGATCGAATCTTCGCGAGTCTCACGTCTGCAACATCAACGACTTCGACATCAAAGCTATGGACTACGTCACGGATTTCGACAACTGGACGGAATCAGACGATCCAGTATATGTGAAAGTAGGATCAGAGATCGAGATCGACGGACGTACATACGTCTGCAAAGAGTACGTTCCAGATCCAGACGCGGACAACGAGTGCGAGGGTTGCGCGTTCTCTGATCTTCGTTTCTGTCCGAATCTTGCTTGCTCTGACGGAGATCGCAGAGACAAGAAAAGTGTTCTGTTCGTAGAGAAAGGGGGTACAGTATGAAGTTGTTCAGTCAGAATCCAGACTTCTATCCGACACCAGAGCGCGTGATCGCGCAGATGATGATCGGGGAAGACATCTTAGGAAAGCGCGTCTTAGAGCCGTCAGCAGGAAGCGGGAACATAGTCCGTTGGTTGAAGCGTAACGGAGCGCAGGAAGTGATCGCATGTGAGAAAGATCAGCACCTTCGGAAGCTTCTCAACGGAGAATGCAGACTGATTGCAGAAGACTTCCTTCATGTCACAGCAGACGAAGTCAGTCACGTTGACTACATCGTCATGAATCCACCGTTCAGCAGGGGTGCGGAACACATCTTGCACGCTTATGAGATCGCGCCAGACAACTGTACGATCGTCGCTCTCTGCAACACAAGCAATCTGTCTGGACGCAGTTACAGCAGGACTAACAACGTTCTTGCGGAAACAGTGAAGCTTCATGGATCGCGTGAAGATCTCGGCTGCTGTTTTGAAGATGATGCAGAGCGAACGACTCGCGTAGAAGTGTCACTGCTTAAACTATACAAGCAGGGATCTGGCGACAACGAGTTTTCTGACTATTTCTTCTCTGCATACGACGAAGACGACCTCTCTGGATCTGGAAAAGAAGGTCTCATGTCCTACAACTTCGTTCGCGACATCGTCAATCGCTACGTGTCCGCTGTGAAGCTGTTTGACAGTGTTCTCGCTGCTTCTAAGGAGATCAACGATCTCGCGGACTTCTACGACTTCAAGACTGTCACTGATCCGACAACTGGCGAGAGCAAGCAGGAACGCGTCAGCTATGGATCTGTTCCAGTCCGCTTCGGTGCGATCGTAGTCAAAGATGACGAACGACTTGCGAGCGAAGGAACTGCGATCACACATGATCAGTACAAGAAAGCGTTGCAGAAGCACTACTGGAAGATCATATTCCAGAAGCTACACATGGAAAAGTATGCGACTGCACAGCTTCGCGATCAGATCAACAAGTTCATAGAACAGCAGACGAACGTTCCGTTCACGATGAAGAATATTTATCGCGTCATCGACATCGTGATCCAGACAAACGGACAACGTATGCAGAGAGCACTGACGGAAGCTTTTGACACTATCTGTTCATTCAGCGCAGAGAACAGCACAGCAGGCGAGACATGGAAGACGAACGCTAACTACATGGTAAATCGTAAGTTCATCGTTCCCTACATCGTGTCCGTCGGTTGGAACTGTACGTTCGAAGTAGATTACAGCGACTACGTTCATCGGAAATGCGAAATGATCGAAGATGTAGTCAAAGCACTCTGCACGATCACTGGACGCGACTACGACACGATCGGATCACTCCGACGCTTCATCTATAACAATCGCGACAAGATCAAGTTCGGAGAGTGGTTTGAGTGGGGCTTCTTCCGCTGCAAAGGATTCAAGAAAGGAACAATGCACTTCGAGTTTCTTGAAGAAGACGTATGGTACAAGTTCAACTACGAGTGCGCGAAGCTTCGCGGTTGGAATCTTCCAAAGAAGACACAGAAAGCACGTCGCAGATGATCCGTTTCGGATCGTCTGCCTGCTTCTTTTGTAAAAGAACTGGAAAATCCCACATCAAAAGCGAAATTTCTTCCTAAAAAGTTTGCATATTTCGGTTATTTGCAATATCTTTGCATCAAGTTTAATATCAAACAACAGAGCAATATGAGTACAACAGTATCAAATTTCACAATCACGGAGATCTTGCAGGATCGTCAGAGAGTTCACGACGCAGCATCGACAGCAGTCAAGAAGCAGATGTGCGCAAAGTACGGAATCACTTCCAACAAGACGAAGGAAATCGAGAAATCGATCCTTGCAGTCGGACTGGAACTCCACAAGCAGCGCACACAGTTCACAGTAATCGAAGACATTCACTGCTTCAACATGTACTGGAACTATCCAGAGTCATCGAAGAAGATCCGCGAAGCATTCGCAGACGAATCGACGGAGTTCGTCCGTTACTATCTGGACTATCTCCGCAAGCAGATCGCACTCAATCCTTCACGCGCTCGCTGGTGTGAGCGTCCTATCTACTACGTCGATCAGATCTTGAAGGAGCGCACGACTGACAACAGTGTCCGCGACTCTCTCGTTCTCGCGATCAGCGTCCAGATCAAAGGCTTTCACGACAGCTATGTCAAGAATCATCTGGACTTCGCACAGTGGAGATTCGACACGATGAAGGAGAAGTACGGAGACATCAAGTCGTATCGCGACGTTATCACGAAGCTTCACGTCACTGACAAGAAAGCGGAGTTGCTTCACAAGCGGATCTCGACGTTCAGAGTCGAGTCGCATGACTTCGACAGAGACTATTATCTGGAACGCGTCCGCAGAGACACGGAAGCTGAATATCTCCGCTGTCTGACGTTCGTCGCAGAGCGTTGTCTGTCCGCGAAGATGAACACAAGCAGGATCAGCGTCCAGTCGATCGACAGCAACGACGCGAAAGCGTTCGACATCTGGATCAAAGATGACAAGAACACGATGCACGCTCGCTCTATCTGGTGCGCTGAATACAGCGATTTCGTCACTGCTCACTGGAGATTCATCATCACGAAAGCGAATTGATCAAGAAGGAGAAACAAACCGCGCCAGACGAAGGGAAACTGCGTCTGGTGCAATTAAACATTCATCAGTATGGAACACAGCTTAGAAGACTTGATCGCGATGTACGACGAAAGCGTCACAATCGCGAAGAACGAGAAACGGAGACAGAAGGACATCTTGAAAAAGATCGTCAACAACTTCTGCGAACACAGAGTAGGACAGAAAGCGACATTCGAGAAGGACGGACGCTCTCACACGATCGTCTGCTGCAACATCAATCCAGACATCTTCCACGGAAGCGTCATCTACACGTATGACTTCAAGCTATTGAAGAAGGACGGAACACTCTCACAGAATCATATCTATGTCTACAATCAAAAAATCAACTGGATCGACGAATACATGCAAGTATGAGCACAATAAAGATCAAACATACACACGTTTTCGAGTTCCGCAAAGGTGGTGACTGTGACGATTGCCACATGCGCGACTACTGCCTTGAAGCATTTGATCAAGAATGCGATGAAGGAACTTTAGGACACTACGAAGAAATAGATGAAGAAATAGATCAAGAAGATGAAACAGAGACAGCAGACAGTATATCACGTTGAACTGAAAGATCAGCGTGACGGAGAGTCGAAGCACTCCTATTTCGGATCGCAGGCTGCGATCTTCCAGACGTTCAGCAGTGAGCGTCTGGGTATCTCTTACAGATCGCTCTCAAACAACTACAACTTGTCAGAGCGTGACTATGAGAACAAGAAATGCGTAATTCGCAAGGGTTTCTTGCGCGTTTCGAAGAAAAACCGTAACTTTGCAGACGAACAATAACATCAAAGCAATATGAAGACAGCAGTAAACAACTATCAGCACTTGTACGGAGCGATCATCGGAGACATCGTCGGAAGCGCGTATGAGTTCAGCAGGCAGAAGGACTACGACTTCGATCTGTTTCCTTCTGGATGCGACATCACGGATGACACGATCTTGACTGTCGCGACAGCGGACACGATCGACTCCTTCGGGATCCGTCTCGAAAGCAGTCGCTTCGCGGAATCATACTGGAAGTACGCGAAGAAGTATCGGAATCCGAAGGGCGGCTACGGAGCGTCCTTCTCGCAGTGGGTCGCGTCCGAATCCTTCCGTCCTTACTTCTCTATGGGCAACGGCTGTGCTATGCGCGTGTCTCCTTGCGCGTATGCAAGCGGAAATCTCGACATCTGTATGGAACTCGCAACACAGTCTGCGATAGCGACTCACAATCACTGGCAGTCCGTCCGCGCTGTTCAGGCTCTCACGTTCGCGATCTACTATCTGAATCGCGAAAAG
>ODAI012269047.1_pt1 | contig 11871 bp, 4 predicted proteins | sample 1539321 | NCBI WGS metagenome assembly ODAI01 (sample SAMN02144231, study PRJEB22623) | gut metagenome | biome: sheep rumen | host: Ovis aries | place: New Zealand
ATCAACCAGCAAGCTGTAAATCACTCCCTCGGCTTCGGGCGTATAGTAGTTCGAACTCCAGTTTCCGAGGCGCACGCTGCTGGTGTATCCTTCGGGAATGGTGCGCAGCAGTCCTCCCGTACGCGGGTCGCGTTGGGCGGTATCGTAGCACACTGTGTGACGGCTGTCCGGATGCATCGAACCATAGTTGATGGCACCTGCCTGTGAGTAGGGGTTGCTGTAGCTGCCGCTGAAGAACACCGCCTGAGGCGATGCCAGGTCGGTGGGGTTCACACAGCCCGCTCCCGGGGCCGGGGTGACCACCGACAGACTGTCTGTGTAGTTGGTCGTGCAGTATCCCGAGTCCGTACTATTGCAGGTGCTGTTGAACCGGAAGGTATAATAGTGCAGTATGTTGAGCGGCTCGATGTGCAACGGTGGTGTTACATTGGTGTAAGTGGCCGTCACTACGCTGTCATCCACCACGGTCACCGTGATATTGGGTTCTCCGAGATGACTCCATGTCAGGTCAATGCTGTTGCTTGTCAGACGTTGTACGGTGAAGTCGAAGGCTGCGCAATTGGTCACATAGATGTCATCTACATAAATGTTGCGGCCGCCCCCCTGGCGGTTGCTCCTTGCCCTAAGGGCGATAAAGTGCGACTCACTGGGAGCGGTGCTGAACTCTACCAGGCCCTGCTGCCACACTCCCGTCTCCATCGGCGCCAGCGTACGCACCGGGTGGAACGTCGAGAGGTCGGCCGGATTGCTCATCACGCCCACCACCAGTCGGTCCGAGAGATCTTCCACCCGGTACCACAGGCTCAACGCCACCTTCTCGATGGAATCCACGTTGATATCTGGTGTGATGACGTATGAGTTGGAAGCCACAGGCATCACCAAACTGTTCGTCCCCGAATGGGCCTCTGTGTTCGAAGCACCGATGCCTGCGTTGCGCGAGGTCCAGTTGCGGGGTATCAGCGTGGCCGCCACAGTGTCGAAATCCACGCAGGTGGGAACCTCCATCGGCGCAGCCAACGTGGTCACCTGCTGCCTCGGTACGCAGGTGTATCCAGCACTGTCGCACCTGAAGTAGAAGTCATATCGTGTCTCGGGGTCGAGCGTGAGGATGATGGGTACCGAATCCACCCTTAAAATGGTGTTTCCCCAACCACCCTGTCCTTGGTCGCTGTAGCCATACTCCACGTAGAACGGCACGGTGGCTCCGTCAATCTTCACCCGGTTCCATCGGCTCAGCGAGGCGGTGGCTCCCAATGCTCCCGGGCATGCCTCCAGATAGAGATTGTTTATCTCAAGCCATTGGGCGTTGGGCGCATAGAGGTGATGGAAGGTGATCCAGCGCCCGCTGCCTGTGTAGCTCGAAAAATCGATGAATTTCGACTGCAAGCTGTCGCTGATGGTATAAACCACCGTATCGACCGGTGTGAACGTCGTGGTGTCGTAGGCATCTTCCAGCACGCCCACCACCAAGGTGTCGAATTGCGAGCCTGCATCAAACTCTATGCGCATACCTGCCTGGTTCAGCGAGTCGAGCCTCAAGTCTGCCAGCACCATCCAGGCGGACGAGTTGCCGTAGAAGTGCTGATAGTATTTGCCATCCTCTTGACGCCAGTAGCAAGTATTGACCCCCGATTGCCCGTAAGGTGCATAGGTGAAGGCGGATAAACCTCCGCACCAGGTGTTGTAACAGTAGGGCAGGTTATGCTGGTTCGCTAGATAATATTCTTTGTAGTTCTCGCAAGTGTATCCTGTCGAATCGCATTGATTGATATAGACATGCTGGGTTGTGGTGATGTTTGTGTCGTAAATGTGGAACTCCGTGGTATCGACATAGAACATCGTGTCTTGCGTAGCGTAGGATGTGCTGCGGTAGTAGAGCCAGTAGGGCCCTGGATAGTCGGTGGTCACCTTGATGTGTCTGCTCCCAAGCAACGATATCTTGGCCAGCGGATAGCCATACAGATGCAAGCTCCACAGACGAATGTCGCCCTTTGTGCGGATGGCCACCCGTTTGTCGGCATATCCCGACAGCTCCACCTCCGGACGTTCATCGTCGTATCTCGAAGTCCATAACGGTACAAACGATCCTGTATCCGTCGCGCTGTTCATCACACCTATCTGTACGCCACCTTCGGTCCATGTGTAGAGGTGTCCGTGCAGCGACAGTGCCGAATCCGCATCCAACTCCGGCAGCACGGCATACATCCACTTGCCGTTGTACGGATCCATACGGAGCGACGGCCCCCAGGTGTCAAGCCCTAAGTAATAAGAGCTGCTGTTGTTGATGAACGTCCATGTGGGTGGTACAATCAGAGTGCCCGAGGCAGCTTCGAAATCCTCGCAGTAGGGTAGTGGCGTCAGGCCTCCCGTGTGCAGGCTCACCGTCGGACGGCATGCTGATTCGTCGTAGGGGCAGTGCCACGACAGGTCGTAGCGCATGCCGAGTTGAAGTCCCGTGATGCGGAACGGGTTGCTCTCCACATACATCACGCGGTGGTCGTTGCCCACGCTGTCGTCGAGGATGAGGTAATAGTTCGTCACCTGGTCGTCGTCAAGGGTACAGACGATGTTGTTTCCATCCACCTCAAAGTGTACAATCGGGCAAGGGGAGATTTCCACCTCGTCCAGGTCGGTGGTGTCATTGCCCGTACGGAACGTCAGACGCACCAAGTCCGTGAGCGACGAAGGCATGCGCAGCATGTAGTATTCCCATTCTGTACCCAGCACGAAGGTGTCGATGGGTGAGAAGTAGGCTATCTGGGGGCCGAAGTGGGTCGAGTCGGTCGAGATGCTGTCGGCGGGCAAGCTGCCCAATATCAGAGTGTCGCCGGCTGTGTGGCTGCGGGCGCGGAACGAGAAGCTCCGGTTGTCTATCCCCATCATGGGATGTGTCGCCACAGCCCCTCCAGGCAACAACTGCAGGTAGTCGCCTGTGGTAATTAGCGTCGTGCTGTCGGCGGCCCAGTGATACGGCAGTTCGTAGCTTAGTTCGTAGCTGAACGGGAAGCAGTTCCCATAGCCGCCCGCGCTATAACTGTGCGTGATGACATAACCTGCATACGAGTTGCATCCTTCGTCCAACAGCCGCACATGGCAGTTGTACAATGTCCCTGTGTCCAGCCCTCCGAATCCGAAACTGTGGATGTCGGCCAGCAACACGGTGTCGATGAAAGTCTTCCCTCCACCGTTCAGCGTGATCTCCACGCTGTCGGCCCCGCTCACCGACGTCAGGTTGAACGACGCGGTGTCGAAACTTGTGTATGTGTTCTCCAATGTGCCGTAGAAGGGATGCTGCAACTGCAGCTCGTCGATGTAGCAGTTGTAGTAGGAGTACTGGTAGGGATGCTTGTAGGCGATCACCAGCCGGTTGTTGAACAGCGTGTCGCTCGGTCGCAGGGTGTAGTTGTAGTGCACACGCTGGTTGTAGGCGTTGATGTGGATGGTGTCGAGCACCAAGTAGTCATTGCTGTAATAGTACTCGTCACCGATGGCTCCGATAATGATGGTTGACTGAGGTGCCTGGTCGTAGATGTAGAAACTCAGCACCGTTTGGCTATCCACCTCCACGTCGGGCAGCATGGCCATGGAGAAGTAGCTCCAGTCGAATCCCCACGACGACAGCGTCATCGCGTTGCCGGAAAGACCATAGTAAGGATGTCCGGCGAACGAGGGCCGGCCGTTGATTTCATTGACCTTGCGCCAGTCGCCTGAACCCTCGTACCAGTCGCTGCTGGTCAAAGTCGAGAAGTCCTCGCAGTAGGGCAACGGATAGTCGCGCATCGCCGTCCGACGCGTGTAGCGCATATCCTCGCACGGCGTCTGGCAGGGACGATAGATGAACAAGTCATACTCTGTGTTGGGTGTCAGCCCATCGATGGTTCCACGGCTGACATGCAGGAAGGTATCCACCGTGCCGGTCCCGAGAACGAAATCCCTGGGGCCGTACTGCACCAGCACTGTGTCGTACGCCTCAGCCCACGCAATCTCCATCGAGGTGCCGCGTCGGTGCAGCACCTTGGTGCCCGCCACCGCGCAGTTCGAGCAGCTGACCGAATGGACGCTGACATCCATCCAGCTGTATGGACTCACGAAGCGGAGGGCTATGTGGCGTCCCGTCGAGGTCGTCGGCACCGTGGCTACGGCTGTTTGGCGGTGGTTTTTAATGTAGGTGGTGTCGATGGGGACGAAAGTGGTGGGGTCGTCAGGGTGAACCATGGTGCCGATGATGAGCATCGCCCGGTAGTAGTTGCTGGTGTTGTTGTCGTATCCGTCGTGAGCCGTGTAGCTCACCGCCACCTGTTTGCCCGCCAGCCCTGTCAGCCGTTCGCTCGCCATGATGGCATCGGCAGTGCAGCCATCGTAATAATATATATATCTGCCGCCTTTTGAGAAACTTCCACACCCGTTGCCCACGATGGTATAAGTCCACTCTGTCGGCAATTCCATGCTCTCGCTGAAGTTCGAGCAGTACCCGTCGGCTGCTGTCGGCATCGGCGCCGTTCGAGTTGTCACGCTCCGGCCGATGTTCAGCGACCCTGAGCACGTCGGATAGACGGTGAAGATATACCGTGTGTCGGCAGCCAAGCCCGTAATCGCCAGCGGCGACGTGGCGTTGGGGATATTGATCAAGTCGGCTATCGCACCCTCCTGACGCACCCCCACGTTGCACGTCGGGTTGCCGTAGGTGCTCCACACCAGGTCCAGACGGTCGTATTCCACATGCATCGTCCGTATCGAATCCACGCCGCAGTTCTCCACGCCCATGTCGTCGATGTACAGGCGCCGGGCGATACCGTCCTGCTGGTTCTGCTGCATCCGCATCGCCAGGCGGCGCCCGTTGCCAGTGCTCGTCCACGTGAAGCGGTACTCCTGCCACGAGTCCGTGTTGTTCACATACACCGTCTGCTCCGGCGTGAAACCGTACTGGTTATACAAGCTCCCGCCGCTGTCGCAGGTGCCGAATTCTACATACAGGCCGATATGGCTCGCCCGCAGCATCAGGCGCACCGTGTGCGACCCGACGCCCTCCAGCGGCGGCGTCGCCACCAGGCCGAAGTGATCAGCGCTCTCTGTCTTGCCGCAACTCAGCAGCAACGCCCGCGAACCACTGCTGTGGGGCGTCGAAACCACCTGCGGCAGATAATCCTCGTCGTCGAAATTCGCCACCTGGAGCCAGCAACTCGGGAAACTCGCCTCGGCCATCCCCTCGAACCCTTCGCTGTATGGCAGCGACGCGTTCCCGCACTCCGTCCGCACCGTCATCGTCTCCCCGCAGCAGCGGATGCCCGCCGCGCTCGTCGCCACCACGCTGATCTCATACGTGCTGCTCGGGTTCAAGCCCGTCACCGTGTAGCTCGTCGTCGTGATATTTGAGAACGTCTGGTCGCCGCACACCACCGTGAACGGCCCCGACGCATTGGTCGCGCTCCATGTCAGGCCGATGCTCGTCGTCGTCACCGACGTCGTGTCCAGTCCCGTCACAGGATTCGTGCACACCGTATTATATCCTGAAGTGCTCCAGTTCAATTCGAAGCCGCTATAGGCTCCACTTCCGTCTGTGTGGAATCGGATCAGCATCTGTCCCGTCGTCGTGCTCACATTCACCGACCCCGTGCCCCCTTGGGGTCCGAACAGCGTCGTCGTGCCGTCCTCCACCGTCAGGTGGTCGTAATAACCCTCGGTCGTGTAGTTGCCCGTCAGCGTGATGGTGATGCCCGGAGAGGCCTGAAGCAGCACCCAGCCGTCGAAATTGTTGCTGTAGTTGCCGTTCGCGCCGCCGTTGTCGTAGATGGTGCCGCTGCCCAGCTCACAGGCGTCCAGCACGATGCTGTCGCCGTTCACCAGGTTCACCACCGACTGCGCGGAAGTGCGCAGCGGAAATATCAAAGCCAGCGCCACAAGCGCTGTCAAAAGTACTATATGATGTCGTTTTGTCATAGTCGTTTTATTGTTTAGTATGCACAAAACCAACACCCTGCATCGTTTCAGGGTGGGTCGTGTGAAACTGCAAATATATATAATTATTTTAAAATGGACAAAAAAGAACCGCCTCGACCGTTCTTTTTTAGATTGTTTCATTTGTAACCCTCTGATACTAAGTCTTGAATCCGTTATGACCTAGTATTGACCTAGTAATGACCTAGTAATGACTATATAGAAAGTACTAGGTCATTACCCAATCACACCTTCATCATGCCCAAGTGTTTCTTTAGGCACACTTGAACCATACTTTAGTCATACCTGAGGTGTCGTACACAAGGAACACTTAGGTCAGAACTAAGTTGGACTTGAGTATGAGTCATATATATATGACTTTTTTCTTTTCGCATTTCGCTTTTTATCAATCACTTGTCTCTGACCACTGGCCACCGACCACTTAAAAAATCAACTTGTATCGATATTTTTTGTATCTTTGCATTTTGTATTAATTATAGAAAACGATGAAGAAAATAGCGCTTCTCTTTGCCGCTGTGGTAGTTATGACGGCGGCCAATGCACAGGTGGTAGTGGGTTTGCAGGGTGGCTATCTGCAACAGAAAAACACCAATTCGGCCGATGCCGACTATAGCCTCAATGCCGATTATGTCGGCGGCCTCCGCGTGGGTTACATGGTCACCCCCAAGCTTTATGTGGGCTTGATGGGCGGCGTGATGGGTGGCAACACCAAGCGGATGCAGGTGGCCGACTCGGCGGTCTATCCCCAGACGGGTATCAAGTATGCCATCGAGGATCATTTCTGGACAAGCGAACAGAGCGGCTGGCACGGTGCGTTGCAGGTCCGCTACGAGTTCCTGAAATACGGCAACATGCATTTCCACGTGCTCCTGCAGGGCGCTTACCAGAGCCTCGGCTACACGAAGTACAAGGAGAGCTTCTACTGGAAGTCGTTCCCCAACACCCATGAGTATTGCGAGCCGGTGGCTCCCTATGCCGACAGCATCAGCACCGCCGCGTGGAGCGTCAGCCTGCGCCCGACGCTGACTTACGAGTTCTCGCAGCATCTCAGCGCCGAGCTGAGTCTCGACTTCCTGAGCGTGGGTTACCGCAGCGAGACGACCAAGTACGAGGGCCAGTATGTGACCGCCGACGGCAAGAACCTGTCGAAGGGCAGCGAGAACAGCACGACGTTCTATGGCGGCCTCAACACCATGATGGAGACCCTGCGCTGGGAGAGCCCCATGTTGCGTCTTGGATTCAATTGGACGTTCTGACGGTTTTCGAGATTCAGGATTCAGGTTTAACGTGTTTTAGCGATTTATGTACGATAAGGAGAGAGGGCTTTATATAGCCCATTGCGACGAGGGCGCGCTGGCCCTCGTCGGCCGTATGGCGAACCGCCACGGCTTGATAGCCGGCGCCACGGGTACCGGCAAGACGGTCACCCTGCAGGTGATGGCCGAGACTTTCTGCCAGGCAGGTGTGCCTTGCTTCATGGCCGACATGAAGGGCGACTTGAGCGGTATCAGCCAGGCCGGCCAGATGAGCGGTTTCATCGAGAAGCGCAAGGATGCGTTCGGGGTGCCGGCCCCCGAGTTCCAGGCTTGCCCGGTGCGTTTCTTCGACGTCTATGGCGAGCAGGGCCACCCCATCCGCGCCACCGTGAGCCAGATGGGGCCGCAGCTGCTGAGCCGCCTGCTTGGCCTCAACGAGACCCAGGACGGTGTGCTGAACATCGTCTTCCGCATCGCCGACGAGCGCGGCTTGCTCATCCTCGACATGAAGGATCTGCGCGCCATGCTCGACTATGTGGCCAAGCATGCCAAGGAATATACCACCCAGTACGGCAATATCTCGACGGCCACCGTGGGCGCCATACAGCGCGCCCTGCTGCAGCTCGACAACCAAGGGGCGGACAAGTTCTTCGGGGAGCCGAGTTTCGACATCTTCGACTTGCTGCAGACCGAAGGCGGCAAGGGAGTGATGAATGTGCTGGCGGCCGACAAGCTGATGCTCCAGCCCAAGCTCTACAGCACCTTCCTGCTGTGGCTCCTGAGCGAGCTTTACAGCACCCTGCCCGAGGTGGGCGACCAGGAGCTGCCGCGGCTGGTGTTCTTCTTCGACGAGGCCCACATGCTTTTCGAGGATACCAGCAAGGCGTTGATTGACAAGATAGAGCAGGTGATACGTCTCATCCGCTCCAAAGGGGTGGGCATCTACTTCGTCACCCAGAGCCCGACGGACATCCCCGAGAATATCCTCGGCCAGCTGGGCAACCGCGTGCAGCATGCCCTCCGCGCCTATACCCCCAAGGACCAGAAGGCGGTGAAGACCGCCGCCGACACCTTCCGGGCCAACCCCAAGTTCAAGACCGACGAGGCCATCATGGAGCTGGAGACCGGCGAGGCGCTGGTGAGCCTGCTCGACGAGAAGGGCGCCCCGAGCGTGGTGCAGCGCGCCAAGATACTGTTCCCGCTGAGCCAGATAGGCGCCATCACGCCCGAGCAACGCAGCGCCATCATACGCAGCAGCCGCATCTACGGCAAGTATGACAAGATGGTGGATCGCGAGAGTGCCTTCGAGGTGCTCATCAAGGAGGCCGAGGAGGCTGCTGTGGCGGAGGTGGAGGAAGCCCCCGTGGCGGCGCCCAAAGGCCGGGAACGGGAGGTGGCCGCCCCCAAGCGGGAGGCCAACAAGAAAGGTATCGGGAGCAAGCTGCTCAAGTCGGTGCTGGTGGCTGTCACCGGCACGTTGGCTACGGCCGCCGGAACGGCTGTGAGCGACGCCGTCAGCGGCAAGAAAACCAAGAGTAGGAGCTCGGTGGGTCAGAAGATAGTGAAGAACACCACCAGCACGGTTACCCGTACCCTGACCCGCGACATCCTGGGCAACTTGTTGAAGTAGTGGTCGAATACGAGAAACATACGCTGGACAACGGATTGACGGTGTTGACCCACGAGGCGTGGGACACCACGCTGGCGTCGGTGAACCTGCTGTACAATGTGGGTTCGCGCAACGAGGATCCGCAGCGTACCGGCTTCGCCCATCTCTTCGAGCATCTGATGTTCGGCGGCACCCCCAAGGTGCCCGATTTCGACAATGTGCTCAGCGACCTGGGCGGGGAGACCAATGCCTTCACCAACTGCGACTATACCAATTACTATCTCACCATCCCGCCCGATGGGTTGGGCACCGCGCTGAAGCTGGAGGCCGACCGTATGGCGAACCTCGACATCAGCCAGCGGGCGCTCCATGTGCAGCAGCAGGTGGTGACCGAGGAATACAATTACCGCTACATGAACCGCCCGTACGGCGATGTGTGGCTGCTGCTGAGGCCGCTGTGCTACAAGGTGCACCCCTACCGCTGGCCGACCATCGGCGCCGACATACGCCATGTGGGAGAGGCTACCTTGGAGGATGTGCGGGCGTTCCATTCCCGATATTACCGGCCCGACAACGCGATTCTCACCATTGCGGCGCCGATGCGGCATCGGGAGATGATGGCATGGACCCGGGAGGCCTGGCAGTCGGCACCCTCGGAGAAGGAGGGCAGGGGAGATTGGGCCCGGTCGCCGCTGGCGGAGCCGCGTCAGACGGCGCCACGCAAGCAGGTGGTGCAGCGCTCCGTGCCGGCCTCGATGGTGTATCTCGCCTGGCCGATGTGCGACCGATTCCACCCATACTATCGTGTCTGTGACCTGATCAGCGACATGCTGGGCAGCGGCAAATCGTCGCGCCTGTACAACCGCCTGGTCAAGGAGCGCGGGCTGCTGACCGAGGTGGATGCCTGCATCACGGGTGACGCAGGCCCCGGGCTGATGGTGTTGAGCGGCAAGCTGCGCGACGGCGTGGAGGCCGACGAGGCGGCGGAGGCATTGCGACAGGAGGCCATGCGCCTGGCTGAAGAGCCTGTGAGTGAATATGAATTGCAGAAAGTAATCAATAAATACGAGAATACGTTTGTCTTTTCCCAGTACAAGGCCGCCGACCGTGCGCTGTCGCTTTGTTTCTACACATGGGCGGGCGATACGGAGCTGGTGAACCGCGAGCCGGAGGAATATCGCCGGGTGACACCCGGACAGGTGATGGAGGCCGCACGCGAGGTGTTTGTGCCGGAAAGGGAGAACGGTCTATATTATTTGAAGAATGGAACCGTCTGACAAGAAGAGAAATTTATTGCAGAAGTTTATGCATTGGATGGCATCTGCCGATTGGAACCGGATGGCTCACAATGTGGTCCATACGGTAGGCCGGATTATGCACTTTCTGGTCTTCGACTGGTTGCTGCCGAAGCGGTACCGCGGATTGACGAAGAAGGATATCTTCACCATCATATTCAAGAGCGACACCCCGGCGGGCAAGAAGTTCGACGTGTGGCTGCTGGTGCTGATCGTGTTGAACATCCTGGTGATTATCATGGACAGCATCTTCGGAACCACCAGCGCCATCACCTCGGGAGGGGAGAAAGGGCTTTGGTTCTGGATTATCAAAGGACTGCTGTGGGCCTTCACCTTGTTGTTTACCTTTGAATACTACCTCCGTCTCTACTGCCTGAAGCGTCCGCTGCGCTATGTGTTCTCCTTCTGGGGCATCATCGACTTCATCAGCATCTTCCCCGCATATCTCAGCCTTTTCTGGCCCGCGGGTCAGGCGCTCACGGTGTTCCGTCTGCTGCGCACGATGCGTATCTTCCGCATTTTCCGGCTTCAGCGCTTCCAGGAGGCCGGCGCCATGCTGATCAGCGCCTTGAAGAACAGCGCGCTGCGCATTATTGTGTTCATGCTGTTTGTGTTGGTGGCCGCCATCATCATGGGAACCATGATGTATTCCATCGAGGCTGACCACAACCCCGAGTTCGACAACGTGCTGAGCGGCATATACTGGGCGGTGGTGACCATCACCACGGTGGGTTACGGCGACATCACTCCGGTCACCGTGGGGGGCCGCTTCATTGCCGTGCTGCTGATGCTGCTCGGTTATAGTATCATAGCTGTGCCGATGGGCATCGTGGCCGGCGAGACCATAGAAGAACACCGCAAGAGCAAGCGTAAGCCTCATTCCCTGCGGGTGGTGGAGAACATGGAGAAGGATTTCGACGAGGAGGACGAAGCCATCAAGAACTGAGGAGGATGAAGAAACGGTTGCTGATAACGCTGCTTCTCGTGGTTCCGCTGTGGCTCAGGGCCCAGACGGTGAGCGGCACCGTCACCGATGCGGCCACCGGAGAGACGCTGATGGGCGCCACCATCCTCGACGAAATCACGGGCAAGGGTACCATCACCAATGCCTACGGGCGCTACACCTTGACCCTTCATGCAGATACTGCATATCTGCGGGTGAGCTACATCGGCTACAGGCAGCAGCATTTCCCGGTCTCTTTGAGAAGCAACCTGGAACTCGGCGTCGGCCTTGTGCCGTCGGTGGAGCTGGACGAAGTTACCATCACCGCCGAAAGGGTGAACAGCCCCCGCACTTCGCAGATGAGCGCCGTGGAACTGCCTATCGAACATCTGAAGATGGTGCCGGTGATGTTCGGCGAGAGCGATGTGCTGAAGACCCTGCAGCTGCTTCCCGGTGTGCAGAGCGGCACCGAGGGCACCAGCGGCATCTATGTGCGTGGTGGCGGCCCCGACGAGAATCTTTTCTTGCTCGACGGCATCCCGCTCTACAATGTCAACCACCTGGGCGGTTTCTTCTCGGCCTTCAACAGCGACGCCGTGAAGAACGTGACCCTCTATAAGGGATCGTTCCCGGCCCGTTTCACCGGCCGCATCTCGTCGGTGCTCGACATCACGACCAACAATGGCAATGACCGCGAATGGCACGGGGGTGCCTCCATAGGGCTGCTGGCTGGAAAACTGAGCGTGGAAGGCCCGATCATCAAAGAGAAAACCACCGTCAGCCTCTCCTTCCGCCGTACATACGCCGACCTGC
>ODAI012627443.1_pt1 | contig 11871 bp, 9 predicted proteins | sample 1539321 | NCBI WGS metagenome assembly ODAI01 (sample SAMN02144231, study PRJEB22623) | gut metagenome | biome: sheep rumen | host: Ovis aries | place: New Zealand
ACAGCAGCGCCGCCGTGAACATCACCGCGAAGGTGGCGAGGTAATCCGGGCTGGAGCGCAGCGAGTAGAAGGGCTCGGTGAAGAAAAAATTGAAAACCAGAACGGAGAGGAGCGAAGACAGAAGGCTGTAGAGGTAGCCCGTGGTCGTAAGCGCCACGCCCATCACACCCAGGATATAGATCAACACCACGTTGGTGATGGCCAGGCCGATACTTGAGAACAAAAAGCCCATGCCGGTGCAGGCGGCCAGGATCAGCGCGGTCTTCGCCAAATCCTCGAAGGAGAAGCGCTCCCTGCCCAGGAATTGAAACAGCCGGGAGGGATTCGTGTTTGCGGTCAGACGGTTGGGAATGATGATGATTTCCAGGTTCGGGGCCAGCTCGTTGAGCCGGGCCATTAGCGTGTCCCGCGTGCGCCGCCCGGGGCTCTTGCCCAGCACGATCTTGGTGATGCCGCTGACACGGGCGTACTCGGCGATGGCCGTGGCGGGGTCGTTGCCATAGATGGTCGTCAGCATAGCGCCGTGCTTCTCCGCCAGGCTCAGGTGGTCGTGCACCGCCCGGGCCTGCGCCTCGTCGCGCAGCTCCACATCCTCCACGTAGACGGCGATCAGTTCCGCGCCCATGGCGTCCGAAAGCGCCGCCGCCCGGCGAATCACATCGGCATTGGTGGGCGACGCCGAGACGCACACCAGTATACGCTCCTGTTCGGACACGCGCCTCGCCTCCCGTTGGTTTTTTCCGTGTATTATACCATGATTGTCGGCGCCTTACCCTTCGGGAGCCGCCGACCCGGAAAAACGCTGTTTTTCCTAATCATTGTACCATATATCGCATAAAAGGGAAGATAAAATATACGTCAACGCATTAAGATGGCATAAAGACGAAAAGCGCTTTATGCCATCTTAATGTCGCAAGTGAAGCTTTAATGGCGCGTTCATGGCCGGGATGGTACAATGTGCACCATAAAAACACGGGAGGTACAGTATGAAAAACATACTGCTGATCGGCCTGGGCCGGTTCGGGCGCCACATGGCCCAGAAGCTGCACGACCTGGACCACCAGGTGCTCGCCATCGACAAGGACGAGCGCCGGGTGCAGGACGCCATGGCCTACGTCACCAACGCCGAGATCGGCGACGCCGCCGACCCGGCGCTGATCGATGCGCTGGGCGTTTCGGAATTTGACCTGTGCGTCGTCGCCATGGGCCACGATCTGCAGGCATCTCTTGAGATTACGTCACTCTTGAAAAAAAGTGGCGCACCCTTTGTGCTGGCCCGCATCGCCCGGGACGCCCACGCCCAATTCCTGCTCGCCTGCGGCGCAGACGAAGTGATCTATCCCGAAAAGCAGTTGGCGAACTGGGCCGCCGTGCGCTACAGTGGCAACCATATCTTCGACTACATCCGCCTCTCGCCTGAATACGCCATCTATGAGACCGAGATTCCCGAAAGCTGGATCGGGCACACCGTGGTCGACCTGGCTGTGCGACAGAAATATCGCCTGAACATCCTCGCCATACGCAAGAACGGCCAGGTGGTGCCCATGCCCGGCCCCGCCCACGAGTTCAGCTCAGGCGAACGCGTCATCCTGCTGGGTGGTGAAAAGGACGTGCAGAAGTTCCTGCGGTTCTGAGCAAACGGGAGGCCTCGCCCATGACTGATTTCCTGCTGGCGCTTGCCTTTGTGATGACACTGTTGTGCGGATATTGGATCGTATCGCGCTTCGATCGTTATTTGGATTCTGTAAATGATGAGAATGATGACGCAGATGCTCATCACTGATTAATAAGGTGTTGGATTTTCGTTACTCTGAACGAACACGACCTCATGGTCATAGAGGCTACAGCAAACGACCTAAAGTCATCGTATGAGCAGGACGAGTTTTAAAATGAATACTTATCAGCATCGCGTTTCCGAGCGCGATGTTTTATATCCTTTCCCTCTTGACTTTTGACATTCACGTCGCTATAATCGCTTTACCATGCTAAATCGCACAGCTGAAGGAGGGAATGTCATGGAAATCACCTACACGCGAAAAGGCGACTATCTCTATCCCAACCTCGCCCTCGATCCAGCGGACGATATGGAACTTGGGAAGTATGGCCAGATGCGGCGGCGCTATCTTCGGGAGCATCGCAAAGCCATGTACTGGGGAATGTATGTCGAAGGCACCCTGACGAAGCATCTGCTGGAAGTGGACGAGACTGCCCAGGCAGAGGTAGATCTGACCGTCAGGCGCCTGCTCAAACAGTATCCCGCGCCAAACAGGGATGTGGACTTTCTCGCCTATGTCGGGCACATGAACAATCTTACCGCCATGGCAGAAGAAGCCATACTACACGATTTGATCTATGCCTGAAGCCAAAAATGGATGCGCCGGGGACGATACGACGCGCGTACCGTCCCCGGCATTCTTTACTACGGATTCTTGCTCGGATAGGTATGCCTATTCTCCTGGAAATTTCGAATCATCGCTTGTACCTCCCCACTCAGGGATTTCAACTGTTCGAGCGCCCTTGTCAGACGGTTCCCGCTGTCCACATCCAACGTGCCTCCGGTGTTGAAGTAGTGGGCCAGGTTGTTGAACTCATTTCCGACCTCGCGGTACTTTTCGATGAGCCCCGGCAGTTCCGGCGGTACCACCGCAATCTTCTGCCAACTGATCGGCCGCCGCTTTTTGAGCAGCTGACGGAAATATTCGCTGGGTTTCATATCGCACATAATTGCCTCGTTGTAGAACTTCTCATACAGTTCGTCGTCAATTCGGACTCCGATTCTGTGGGGATACTTGCATCTTGTATTTTTAGGTGTACTCATTAACTATTCCTCTCCTTCTGCCCGGTTTGAGCAATTATCATGTTAGTCTTCAGGGGGACGACCTGTAGACCGATCAGCCACAGAACGTCACAGTCGTCATGGTTGTCACGCGCTTGTGGAATCGTTTATTGCGGGCAACTCTAAAGTCAGCCTCACTCCACGGCCCTTATGGGAGCGATATTTCAAGCCTTTTCTGTCTTAATTTTCCGCTATTTCATAAGAAATCGCCAAAGACTTCTATATCAGACATATTGGACACTCTCCCGCCACCTGAATGCGATGTCCGAACCATCCTCAAAGCTCGTTCGCTTGTCTGTACCTCACTCTTCGATAAAAGTATTCTCGTTATACTTGATCCAATTAAGATATGTTTAACCGTAATCCTGGAAGTCACCCATGATCCTATTAATGACTGGAGCGAGCTGTGTTCTTCACAGGGAAACGGAGATGAGGACGCCCCCAGCGGTGCCAGGGGGCGGTCAAAGGAGAAATATGTGTACAACTTGCCTGAGCTGATGATTTATCCTAACCTGCCTTCATGCGGGGCTTTCTTCCAGTCGTGCAGCTTCCCTGCCGCATGCGGTGGCGGTGGCACCTTGTCATCATGCGGCTTCCCTGCAATACGAGACAGAACCAAGCTTTTCCGAGGGAATTAAAAAGACAAGCACAATAAAAGGCAGTATCTTGCAAAGCGATACTGCCTGTGATAAACTGGATTCACGTAATTCATAAGGGAAACGGAATGAAATGGCCATCACTGAATTCTGAGTCCAACTGAACAGACAAGGATGATTGGCCCACATTCAGCGCTGAAGGAAGGCGATCGAATGGAATTGACATTCACAGAGAAAAAAGAAATCATTTTGAACGCCCTGATTGAGCGGAAAGGGATACAGTACCTGACCGATGTCTCTGCGCAAGTCATGAACAATCCCCTGTTTCTGCTGGATGTGAGCGGCAAGGTTCTTTCCGCCAGTCGGGGAGAGGGAAGCGTCGCTGTGTGGGACATCATTCTGCCCGGCGGACGGCTGGACGCGGATTATCTCAAGCAGGCAATGGCATCCGGTTTCTATGGCCAGATGCTTGAGACCGATACGCCGATGATACGGCAGCCCCAATTCAGCCCCTATCGTTTCCTGAGCTGTCGCATCCGGGACAGAGGCAATGCACTGGGGCTCGCCATCCTGGTGGAAGTCAATCCGTTTTTGGAAAGCGATGCCGAGCTCATTGTCATACTGTGCAAGGCGCTGTTGTTTGAAATCCTGTACCGAGAGCGGACCGAGATGCAGGCCGTCCCCTACTACGGCATTTTCAGGGATATCATCGAAGAAACCGCAGACCCACAGGAAATACTCGGGCGCTGCAGAGGGCTGCATCTGCGTTTCCCTGAATCCATGGTTTTGATTGGTATAAAACGGATGGACAGCCACTGGAATCGGCTTTCCGCATTTTTTGCAAGGAATGCCCTGTTCAACGAGCTGCCTGCTTCCTATTGCATCGCCTATGATGAAGGGCTCCTGCTCCTGATGGATCAAAGCAAAGTTACAGCGTCGCTGATCGACGCCATACTTGCAGCGTTGGCAAGCAGTGATGTGCGTGTGGGAATCAGCAGGCCGTTCAGTGATATCCTGGAACTGAAAAGCGCGTTTCAGGAAATCAAAGCCATCCAGAGCGTCTGCCGAAAGCTCGGTATGGAGGATCCCGTCGTATGGTATCAGGGTATTCTGCTGTACCACTTCATGGAAATCGTGTCTCAGGGACATGACCTGGAGAGCTTCTGCCGACAGGAAATTCAAAGGATCGAATCGTATGACCAGGTCAACCACACGAAAATGAAGGCCAGCCTGGAAGCTTATCTGGAATCCGGGCGCAATATTCAGCGCGCGGCGAATCAACTGGGAATCCATAAAAACACGCTTCATTACCGATTGGACCGCATACAGGCGTTGTTTGGTATCGACCTGTCAAATGAGAACACCTGCTTTGATCTTCAGTTCTCCCTCCGAATGTTCAGGATGATCTCCAGTTTGGTCAAACGTCCATAATTACACTTGATATTTGGTCAATTATCCATAGATTTATAGGTGTAAATGCGTTATACTGTTAAAGAACATAACCTTGACAGCAGAGTGCTGTCAAGGTCAAAGGTTGTACAGACACAGAAGTCCAAGATCAAGCAGCGGGAGGAATGATTCATGAAGCAACTCTTGACCAGTACCATCGGCCCCATATTTTACGGTATGGGCGTCAGCGAAGCGGACTTCGCCAGCTACCTGGATTCCTGTATGGGCTACGTGTACGGCATACTCGCCGCGTTGGTCCTGCTCATCGTCGTGCTGATCGCGGCGCGCAGGGTGAAGAAGGGCTCCAAGGCCCTGACCCGGGGCATCGCGGTCGTCGCGTTCCTGCTCGTCACCACGATACTCGTAAACTGCGTCTGCTTTGGCCCTCTGCGCACCAACCTCTCGACCATGATGAACGCCTCGAAGATCGAGCTTTCGGATGAGACCATCGCGGCCAGCAAGGACGTCATCCAGCGTGTGGGCGAGGAAGGCCTGGTGCTGGTGAAGAACGACGGCCTGCTGCCGCTGACGGACACCAAGTCGCTGAACGTGTTCGGCTGGGGCTCCACCAACCCCATCCTGGGCGGCACGGGCTCCGGCTCTTCCGACGGATCGACGGCGGTGGGCATCCTCGGTTCGCTGAAGGACGCCGGCTTCTCTACGAATGAGACGCTGTCGCAGATGTACGTGGACTACCGCGCCGACCGTCCCTCGGTGGGCATGTACACCCAGGACTGGACGCTGCCCGAGCCTACGGTGGACGCCTATACCGACGAGGTCATGGCTCAGGCGACTGATTTTTCCGATACGGCGGTGATCGTCATCTCCCGCTCCGGCGGCGAGGGCGCCGACCTGCCCGTGGATATGAACGCAGTCATCAAGGGCACCTACAACGTCGCGCAGACCGTATCCGTTGTCCCTGACAAGTACGGCTACTTCGCCGGAACCTACACCAACAACGGCAGCTATGACGACTTTGAGCCCGGCGAGCACTATCTGGAACTCTCCGTCACCGAGGAGAACATGGTGGAGAAGGTCTGCTCCACCTTTGACAAGGTGGTCGTGGTCGTCAACGCCAACAACGCCATAGAGCTGGGCTGGGTGGACAGCTACCCGCAGATCAAGGCCGTCATACTGGCGCCAGGCGCGGGCAACACAGGCCTTGCCGGCCTGGGCGAGATCCTCGCCGGCACGGTGAACCCCTCCGGCCGGACGGTGGACACCTATGTGAAGGACCTGACCGCCACCCCCACGTGGAACAACTTCGGCGCCTTTGCCTATGACAATGTGGACGACCTGAAGCAGCAGATCGCCGCGGCCGACGGTGCCTACGAAGGCGGCATGGCCTTCGTGAACTACGTCGAGGGCGTCTACGTCGGCTACAAGTTCTACGAGACCGCCGCCGAAGAAGGGTTTATCACCTATGAGGACGAGGTGCAGTATCCCTTCGGCTACGGCCTGTCCTACACCTCCTTCAGCCAGACCATCGACAGCTTCAGCTTCGACGGCGAGAAGGCCACCTTCGATGTGACCGTCACCAACACCGGCGACGCCGCGGGCAAGGACGTGGTCGAGGTCTATTTCACCCCGCCCTATGAGAACGGCGGCATCGAAAAGGCCTCCGTGAACCTGGTGGACTTCGCCAAGACCGGCGAGCTCGCGCCCGGCGCGTCGGAGACCATCGCCTTCACCGTGACCGCCGAGCAGATGGCCGCCTACGACTCCGACGGCATTAAGCTGGCGGGCGGCGGCTATATCCTGGAGGCGGGCGATTACAAGCTCTCCGTCCGCTCCGATTCCCATACGGTTCTGGCCGAGGAGACCTTCTCCGTAGGCAGCGACATAGACTACAGCTCCGGCCGCTCCAGTGACAACATCCCCGCCGTGAACGTGTTCAACGATTACTCCAGGGGCGACTTTGTGCAGCTGAGCCGCGCGGACGGCTTTGCCAACTACGAGACCGCCACCGCCGCCCCCGCGAGCCTGGCCATGGCCGACGCCGTGCGCGCCGCCGTGGAGCCGCAGATTGTCGGCACCTACGACCCGACCGCCTACGACAGCGCCGACGACGCCATGCCCACCACGGGCGCGTCCAACGGGCTGGTGCTCTACAACCTGGTGGGCAAGAGCTACGACGACGCCGATTGGGACAAGCTGCTGGATCAGCTGAGCTTCGACGATATGTCTACGCTGATCAACCTGGGCGGCTGGCAGACGGCGTTCATCGCCTCCGTGGGCAAGGTGGCCACATCCGACTGCGACGGCCCCGCCGGCCTGTCCAACTTCCTGACGGGCGCTTACGGCACAGCCTATCCCTCCGAAGTGCTGATGGCGCAGACCTGGAACAAGAGCCTCATCGAGGAAATGGGCGAGGCGATGGGCCAGGAGTACCGCGATGCCAACAACTTCGGCTGGTACGGCCCCGCCATGAACACCCACCGCAACGCCTTCGCGGGCCGCAACTTCGAGTATTTCTCCGAGGACGGCACGCTGGCAGGCTATATGGCCAGCGCGGAGATCAACGGCGCCACGCGCAAGGGCGTATATCCCTACATCAAGCATTTCGCCCTGAACGATCAGGAGAGCAACCGCTGTTCCTTCCTGCTGACCTGGGCTTCCGAGCAGGCCATCCGCGAAATCTACCTGAAGCCGTTTGAGATGGCGGTAAAGAACTATCCTGAAGGCGCGCCCATCGCCGCGATGTCCTCCTTCAACTGGATCGGCACCAAGCCGTCTTGCGCGAACCCCGACCTGCTGCAGACGGTGCTGCGCAACGAATGGGGCTTTGTGGGCATAGTGGAGACGGACTACGACGGCTCCTACGGCTTTATGATTTCCGACCACTGCGTGCGCAGCGGCAACGACCTGATGCTGGGCTTCGCCTCTGCGGAATCCAACGTGTTCACCGACCAGAGCGCCACGGCGCTGTTGGCCATGCGGCAGGCATCGAAGAACATCCTGTACACCGTGGCCAACTCCGGCTACTACGTGGGTGCGGAAAGCGACCCGTCCAACCAGCCCGACAAGATGGTGGAGACCTTCAAGAAGATCGACATCGGCATCGGCGCGGGTCTGTTGGCTGCACTGGCGGCGATGATCTGCGTGCACATCATGAATCGCAAGAAGCGTCGTGCCTGACACGCCGCAATGCCCCTTCCTTCGGGGAGGGGCATCCTTCATAGCAGGTCCGTCGGATCAATCCGCGAACTGGCAGAATACAGATTTGATCTCAGTTGAAAGAGGGTACTCCATTGAAGCATAATGATATCATCTCGCAGATGAAGCTGGAGGAAAAATGCTATCTGCTCTCCGGCAAGGATTTCTGGCAGACGCACAGTATCAAACGACTGGGGGTTGCAAGCGTCACATTGTCCGACGGCCCCCACGGCGTGCGCAAGCAGGAGGGCGCAGGCGACCAACTGGGGCTGAACGGCTCGGTGCCCGCCACCTGCTTCCCCACAGCGGCCACCATGGCCAACTCCTGGGACCCGGCACTGGGCGAGGCCATGGGCAAGCTGCTGGGCGAGGAGGCCGCCTGTCAGGACGTTTCCGTGCTGCTGGGTCCCGGCCTGAATATCAAGCGCAGCCCGCTGTGCGGCAGGAACTTTGAATACTTCTCTGAAGACCCATACCTGGCAGGCAAGATGGCGGCGGGCTACATCCGCGGCATTCAGGCGAACGGCACCTCGGCCTGCCCCAAGCACTTCGCCGCCAACAACACCGAACTTCGGCGCATGGCGTCCAACTCCGTGGTGGACGAACGCACCCTTCGTGAAATCTACCTGACCGGCTTCGAGATTGCCGTGAAGGAGGGACATCCCAAGTCCATCATGTCCTCCTACAACGAGGTCAATGGCGTGTACGCCAACGAGAACCGGCACCTCTTACAGGAGATTTTGAGGGATGAATGGGGCTTCGACGGCTTCGTGGTGTCCGACTGGGGCGCCTGCAATGATTATGTCGAGGGCGTGCGGGCCGGTTCTCACCTCGAGATGCCCGGCACCGGCGGCGACAGCCCCGAGCAGCTCATCAAGGCGGTGAAGGAGGGCAAAATCACCGAGGCCGAGGTGGACGTGCGCGTGGACGAGCTGCTGGACGTGGTGCTCCAGGTGCGCAAGGCAACGGACAAATATAAAGGTAAGGATTTCGATGTGGACGCCCACCACGCCTTCGCGCAGAAGTGCTCCGAGGAGTCCATTGTGCTGCTGAAAAACGACGACAATATCCTGCCGCTCAGGAAGGGCGCGAAGGTCGCCGTCATCGGCGAGTTCGCCCAGAAGGCGCGCTATCAGGGCGCGGGCAGTTCCGTAGTCAACTGCACCAAACTGGATCACGCCATGGGCGTCATCGGCGAGTTCGGCCTCGATGTCGTGGGCTTTGAGCCCGGTTATCCCCGCCACGGCGCGGCCAATCCGGAGATGCAGCAGAAGGCGGTTGAGCTGGCAAAAAAAGCCGAGACGGTACTGCTCTACCTCGGGCTGGATGAAATCAGCGAATCCGAGGGCCTGGACCGGCCCCACATGAAGCTGCCTGAAAGCCAGGCGCAGCTGCTCAAGGCCGTCAGCGAAGTCAATCCCAACGTCGTCGTCGTCATGTCGGCAGGCTCCGCCGTCGAAATGCCGTGGCTTTCACAGTGCAAGGCGCTGGTGCACGGCTACCTGTGCGGCCAGGCGGGCGCGAGGGCCATGCTGCGGGTCATCATGGGCGAGGTCAACCCCTCGGGCAAGCTGTCCGAGAGCTATCCCGTCAGCTATGAAGATTGCTCCACCGCGCCGTACTTCCCGGCAAAGGAGCGCTCGGTAGAATACCGCGAGGGCCTGTACGTGGGTTATCGGTACTACAATACCGCCAACATCCCCGTGGTCTTCTCCTTCGGCTTCGGCCTGAGCTACACCACCTTTGCGTATTCCGACCTCAAGGTGGAGGACAACAGGGTCACCTTCACCCTGACCAACACCGGCGAGCGGGACGGCGCGGAGGTGGCGCAGCTGTACGTCCACGCGGTAAAGCCCGGCGTATACCGACCGAACCGGGAACTGAAGGGCTTTGCGAAGGTATTCCTGAAGGCTGGTGAAAGCAGGACCGTCATCATCCCGCTGGACGACAAGGCGTTCCGCTATTTCAACACCGTCACGGGCAAGTTTGAGATCGACGGCGGCAGCTACGAGATCCAGGTCGGCGCGTCGGTGGAGGACATCCGCCTGACCGCCTCCACGTGGGTGGAAGGCTCTGTCGCGCCACAGAGCGAGGATGCCGCCAAACTGCCCAGCTATTACAGCGGCAATATCAAGAGCGTCCCCGACGGTGAATTCGAGGCGCTGCTGGGTCACGCCATTCCCAGCGGCAAATGGTCGGGCACCATCCAGGCCAACGACGCCATCGCCCAACTCTACTACGCCAAGAGCTTGAAGGCACGGCTGGTGTGGAAGATCATGACCAGGATGCTCAACAAGTCCATCGAGAAGGGCGAGCCGGATCTGAACATCACCTTCATCTACAATATGCCCATCCGCGCCATCGGCAAGATGGCAGGCGGCATGTGTTCTCAGCAGATGTGTGAAGGTATACTGGATATCGTCAACGGCCACGCCATCGGCTTTTTCAAGGGGTTGGGCAAGATCATCGGCGGCTTCTTCAAGCAGCGCAAAATCCAGCAAAAATGCAAGGCAATGGAGTGATTGAATATGGGATTCTGGAACAGCTTCGTTGAAAAGCACCCGAAGGCCGCCCAGTGGATTCGGGAGGGTGGCCTGTTCGTGATCGTATCCAACCTGATCACGGTGCTGAAATACCTGATATTGCAGTTCCTGCCGGGCATGCTGAAATCCCTGCCGGACACCGATTTCGGCTGGCCGGGCATCAACATGACCCTGTTCGGCGAGACCTTCAAGTGGAACATCCTGGGCTACGACCAAGCCCACGGCGGACTTCGGTACTTCGTGGCCTACATGGTGGCGATGTTCCTGGGCGAGTGCATCAACTTCCCCATCCAGCGCAACTTCGTGTTCCGCAGCAAGGGCAACATCGCCAAACAGATCGGCTGGTACTTCCTGGCCTTCATCATCATCACCTGCATCGTCAATTCCATCAACTGCATCTGGGTGGCGGTGGCCGGAAAGTTCGTTTCGTCCGCGGTGTACAACATCGGCACCACGGTGTTAAACGGCGGCGTCTCCATGGTGATCTTCTTCTTCGTGAACAAGATCATCTTCCCTTCAGAAGCAAAATAAAGCCGACAGGTCAAAAGACTACACATTAAGCTACGAGTGAACATTATGATGAACAACGTAGGGCGGCTTTTTCTCAGAAGTCGCCTTACCTTGTCCCTGTTCAACGAATCGACTGTGATTTCAATTTCCTCCAGCGTATTGTATTCCGTGCAATACCCTCCCCATCCCTCGTCACAAATCTCAAACGAACTTCTTTCTTCGTCCCATTGACGACCACCTTCTCCGCAAACGCCGCCGGAGGCACTCCTCATGCCCGGCCAACATGCACATGAACAGCGATATACGTTTTGCCCGATATTTCTTGTCGCTGCCAGCCGGTAATATCCCAAAAACGAAAAAAACCGGGCAGGCTCATCACCTGCCCCGCACTTCCCACTTCGTCCCATCCCTCAAAACGAACCTCAGTCTATCCTCCACAATGACCTTGTCTACCAGGGACAGGAATACCTCTTTATCAACAAGCCTCTCTCCGGGTACCCCTACGTCGGCTCCATCGTCAACTCCAAGGTTAGAGACAATACAATACAGCCTACACTGACATTCTCGGTACTGCCTCTCCTCTTTCTCCCCTTTCCACCGCTTCTAACTTCATGGTTACTCGGCTCGTCTTTGTTTCCAGCCTACCGTATACTTCGGAGTAATCCCCCTAAGCCTCTTTGCTTGCCCTGTTAATTAGGTCATCCACCTTGGTGGTAATCCTTTCTGCTCTGCCGTCAGGCACCCATCACGCACGTCCAAATCCGCAGAATTCAGAATGAAT
>ODAI012329460.1_pt1 | contig 11870 bp, 11 predicted proteins | sample 1539321 | NCBI WGS metagenome assembly ODAI01 (sample SAMN02144231, study PRJEB22623) | gut metagenome | biome: sheep rumen | host: Ovis aries | place: New Zealand
AAACGGTCTTTATATTCGTATGACAGAGATTTGGAATAAAAAGCTTTAAATTGTTGTATCAGCTTGTCAATATTCTGTTCCATATTTATGGTATTTGAGAATTAGTCGGCAGGTTGCAAAACCATACCGGTTTAGGTTATTTCCTTCAAGGATGATCCGGTGTAGGACTCCTTGTCAGGAAGGGACAGACTATCGTTAGTTTTGTTCCTAATGAATTTCCTGTTTATTGTGGGTCGACATTCCGAACCACTTGAGGTCTCAGGACTAGACCGGTTGCGGTTCGATCCCGAAACTGGTCTAGTCTGAGGGGTGGTAGTGTCATCAGACTGGTACATCCTCGCCTCGTAGACCTCCACCACTTTGGCAGTGATATCATATTGAGTCCTCTTCCCAGGGCTGTGTTTTGCCTGGATCAGTTCCTCTTTCTCGAGATCCTTGATGGCTTTTGCAATGACTGACTTTGATCCTCCGGTAATTCTATGAATAGTTTGATATGGCACGGTGATGGTATGACGTGCCGCGAGCCAGAAACCAAGGATAACTGCGAAAACCTCTTTCTGGACTCCCCGAAGACCGAACACCTCAAACATGAATGCGTAGATAGTAGTAAATGGTTCCATATTTTAATCTTTATTTTTCTTTTTACTGTATTCGGAGGCAAGAGATCTGGCAAGTTCGACATTGAAGCAGATTGGTTTGCCGATACGTGAAACGATAGACTCGTCCAGCACTCCTTCGCGCTTCATTTCATATATCTTGGATTGTGAGCAGCCGAGTTCTTTTGCGAGCGCTGCGACACCCTGGCAGTGCTTTCTTCCGGACATGTTCGTGTTAGACATTATTTCTTTATTTGCATATTGTGTCAGGGCGCAGAACTCGCGTCCGGTAAGTTGCCATAAAGGACGGTCCAAGAGGGTGGTGACATTTATGTCATTGTGTATGCCCATAGTTAAAAACCAGAACACTATTGATGTTCTGGCAGCAAAGATAAAGAAATAACCCCGATTATCCCAGTATAAGTCGTTGATAATCAGGTATTTATGTTCGATTTAAGTTCTAGGGAATTATCAAATAATTATATGGAACCGCTGTGGAACTCATTATCTTTATTCTTTTCTTCTTGGTAATCAATGAATGCCTTTTTAGTGAATTCGTCAATGCCTGCTTTTGTGACAGCTCTGCTGCTAGTGAAAGAGAGAATGCCGCTTTCTTTATATTGCTTGATTATCAGATCAGCTATAGGAGATTTTGATTTGTTGAAAAGGAGATTCTTCTCAATGAGGACCTCGATCAAAGAAATACAGCCTGATCCATCTAAGGGTTTATCCGAATTATAGGTTTGAGTTATAAAATTATTGAATATTCCGAAGTCTTTTTCTTTACGAAACGCTTCCTTCAAACTCTCAGGCTTCTTCTTGGGAATGCGCCCAGCAGGGGACTTCTTGATGGACAAAGAATTCATTATTGCGCAGAAGGCGACAAACATAACAAATACTAGCACAACGCCAGAGATCATTCCCTTAAAATTGGGATAATGGTAAAATGCGGTGAGTAACGCTAACAATCCGAATATCGACCACCAAAATATATTCCTTTTTTTGTGTTCCCTCAGCAGGTTATTATCCTGCTTTTCATCGATTGTTGAAGGAAATAACAAGTGTCTCCAATCGAAGCGGAAAGAACCCAGAAGGTTTTTCATTACTCTTTGGAAATTATTCAAACTCATCTTTGACATGGCAGATCTATTAATGTTGAGATACTTCCCATGACCCTCCCTTAGTTGGGCCTACGTGTTTAATGAATCCGGCTGCCTGTAAGTTCTTCAGATGCTCTTTGATGGTGGAATCGCTTTTCCCGGTGATTACAGCCAACTCGCGTCGTGTTAAAGTCGGATTGTCACGCAAAGCGGTAATGATAGCTTTAGCAGTTGAATTCAATACGTCTTTTTCTGAGTAGTTCTTGGGTGGTTCTTGGGCGGTTCTTGGGTGGTTTTCTTGGGTGGCTTTCCTCAAGGTCGCCACAAGTATGAAATCCTGCTGGACATACTTTGGATCCGGGAGACCGGCCTCTTCCATCTCACGGAACATCCTGTCAACACCCTCGCCGAACTCCTTGATCAGGCCGTATGCATTCAGGTAGCGGGCTATCTTTGGATTGCGTGAGAAATGGGTTGTACGTATGTTGTTTGGTCGTACGGTCCCAGGAAGGAACCCCGGACTCTCAACCACGAGACGGTCATCGAACATCTTTATCTGGATGTCAGTGCCTGTGATAGAATAGTCACGGCGAGACACCGCATTAATAATCAGCTCCTTCCAGCAAAACTCAGGAAGTTCGGGGACTGTCTTGAAAATGGCACCTTCGCCAAGATAAGTGTGTTCCTTGATCTGAGTCTGAACAAAGGCACATGCCTTGTCAATCTGGTTTTTGATCCTGCCCTCGAAAGTGACATCCTTCACAACGTTCATCTGGGCTCCAGTGAGGGCCTCATTCCCGTCATATCTGATAAAGCGGACCTGAGCCCGCTGGAAGGCCAAGTCTGGACGCTTGCCAAACAGCAGAATGGCCGCTCCTGTCATTTCTTCCCGTCCGGCTGTGACTGTTACGAATCCATTCTCCCTCAAGAAGGCCTCGGGGCTTTTACCATATCCAATGACTGAGAGATAATCAGTAAGAGCATCTTTGTCGATGTCCGCCATTGACGACCTGAACACAGGGACGTCCTCAAAGTAAGTGTCTCCCTTCCCATAAACAAGCTGCGTCCGCTCCTGGAATGACAGTCTCCTGGATTTGTCTCCGACACGAAGATAAGCTTCGTCGGCTTGGGTAGCATGTACAGTCTCACCCATAGGAATATGGAAAACCAGAACGTGATTCCCGACTGAATACTCCAGTTCCTCGATTCGGGCATTCACGGACGGATTGCAGAAGTCAAGGTGGACCCGACGAAGATCATTAGCGTTTTTGGCGAAGGCCTCAATGCCTGTTATCTCCCCATCGTCCTCTATGCCGACCACTATCTCCCCGCCATCGGCATTAGCCATGGCAACGACATCCTTGGCCAGATCCTTTGGTGAGATTCTGGCGCTCTTGCGGTCGAATGTCTGCCCCTCCGGCCGGGTTCGGTATCCCTCAATTCTTTCAAGCTCTGTCATAAAGCAAAGATACCATTATTCTTATAAAAAGGCTATAAATCGTTGAACTTCGTCATCGATTCAGCCTTGATGGAATCAGCGATATCAATGTAGGGTTGCATGGCCTTATAGTCGTTGTGCCCAGTCCATTTCATTACGACATTCGGTGCGATTCCAAATGATAAAGCATTGACTATGAATGTTCTTCTTCCGGTATGAGTCCCGACCAGCTTCCATTTCGGGTGGCGCTCCTCGATCCTCTCACTGCCTTTGAAAGAAACGACAAGTATCTCTTCATTGATGCCGGCAATACGGCAAAGCTCCTTGATGTCACGGTTAAGAGCTTGGTTAGTGTACGTCGGTAGTGCGTTATTGTTCTTAAAAGGGATCTCCTTGTATTTGGCAAGAATGGCTGTCGTCGTGTTGTTATACTCTATCAATACACGGTCTCCGGTTTTGATGTTGACGCTTTCGAAACCCTGCTGCTTGATGTCGCCTTTTTTCAAATTACTTACGTCAGAATGACGCAGCCCAGAGAAACAAAGGAATAGGAACACGTCTCGGACGGGCTCAAGGTATGCATGGCTCCGGTCGAACTCCAGGTTCCGGATCTTCCCGATTTCCTCCTTCGTCAAGTAGATGACCTGCTTTTGGGTCTTCTTCAGAGTGGGATGGAAAGACCTGTATGCCAAGTTTGTATTGTAGCCACGATCTGTCGCCCAATTGAGGAACCAGCGGAGGTAGCCAAGTTTCTTGTCTATGGTCGAATTCTTCAGGCCTATAAGGTCTGAAGAGTCATCGCCGTTTCGCTCCGATTTCTTCCTACGAGGAGTATGTAGTTTCTTACTGTCCCTCATGTAGGCGACGAACCGGGTGAGAGTGGATTCGGTCAAGTCATCGAAAGAGACATTTCCCTTGAAAGCTTTGAGATCGACACGCATGGCTTTCATTTTCTCGAAAGTCGCATCGGTCCAGGAGTTTTTCTCGCCGCACTCTTCCATGAACATATCAAAGACTTCAAAGAAGCCGGGAGCTTTGGGCTTCATTTCCTTCTTGGGCTCAGGGGCTGGCCTTTGAGGAATAGTACCGCCCAGACGTTCCTTGTATTTCCCGATTACTTCCGAAGGGGTAGGGATCTTATCAATGGCTTCGAAATATTTGAAAGTAGTGTCCATCTGGTCTTTGATATTGTGAAGCTCGCCGTTGATGGATGTGGCGGTCTCGCCTCTAGGACCGGAATACCCTGACCTCACTACTTCAAGCTCAGGATTCCAAGCATCGATGGAGTTGATTTGGCATCCGGTGGACAGGTCGATCCTCTGCCCGTTGAAGGTGACACGAAGTCTGATCTGATACTTGTCTTTGTCCTTTCCGTAGGCGAAAAGACGGAATGCTGAATTGTGTTTGATTTTCATTGTCCAATCTCCTCTTGAACCTCAATAATATCCCAAAAATATCCCAATTCCAGATGGAGCCGACAGGTTCCATCTGCAAAAATACGCAATATAATTCGATAAATCAAGGGTTTCTGGAGGTGATTGGAGTATGTTTTCGAATCCCTCCGCCTCCGCGCAATTCAAAGCATACAAGGACGCCGCACGAGAGTGCGGCGTTTGTGTTAAGAGGCCCTCGTACTTTTTATTCTTTTTTTTGTAGTTTTCTGGAAGTTTATGCGTCTAAAGGACAGAAACAACAAAACAAGACAATGACAGAACGAGAATTTGAAAAGATGGTCAGAGAACACCGCGGTGAGATTTACACCGTCTGCTACATGTTCTCAACCGACAAAGAGGAGGTGGCGGACCTCTTCCAAGAGATCCTCATAAACCTGTGGAAGGGATCCGGAACCTTCCGCGGCGAGTCCGGACTGGGGACTTGGATTTGGAAAGTCAGCCTCAACACCTGTATCTCCATCGACCGATCCCGCCGTCGCAGGCCCCACACTGAGCCGCTGTCCATGGACATCGACTTGTTCGAGGACAAGGACGAAAGCGCCAAACAGATTGGGGCGCTGCGGAACAGGATCTCCAAACTGGGAACTTTTGACAGGGCGATTGTGTTGCTCTGGTTGGAAAATCTCAGTTATGAGGAAATTGGTCAGATTGTGGGAATCTCCACCAAAAACGTCTCTGTCCGTCTTGTCAGAATCAAGGAACAACTCAAAAAAATGAAGTAAAATGGAAAACTTAGATAACACCTTGCTGGAAATGCGCGAGCAAATGCGCCAGCTCAAAGAAAAACTTGATAATCAGAAGATTGTTAATGAGAGGATAATGCGTAAGTCTTGCGCGCAGACTTTCAATCGTCTCAAGCTGAAGTCCAATTTGCCAATATTCTTTGGTGTGTTCGCCATCCTTTTGAGCCCTTCTTTCCTTCAGCTGGGGATGTCCATGCGATTCGTCATCTTCACTGGTGTGATGATGTTGGTCTGCATTGTCGCCACATTCTTGACCAATATGCATATTCCCAGGATGGACAGCGATTTGGTCACAGCTACTGAAGAACTCCGCAAGTATAAGAAAATCCACGCGGAATGGATCAAAATCGCTCTGCCGATGCTTGCGATATGGATTGGACTGGCGATTATAGATGCTGTGAAGAATATCGGGCTCTCAGGCCAGGAACTCTATGGAATGATAGCCGGGCTCTCCGTGGGCGTCATAGTTGGGTTGCTTCTGGGTCTCAAACTTCGCCGGGACCAGATGAACGCCGCCGATGATCTTCTCGCCCAACTTAAAGAACTGAAAGAAACCGATCAACTCAAATAATTCCTGACGGGCCGGTCATAAAACCGCATGCAGAGAACAGCTAGGAGCAGGCTCGCGGCCACGACTATCAAGGCGGCGGGCCACGCTTCTTTAAAGGTCATTGACACCCCGTTCCCGTCGAATCCGATATACGAATAATACAGATAAAACAACGGGTAATGCACCATGTAAAGAGGGTAAGAAAGGTCGCCGAGAAACGAGCAGGCGGCCTTTGTCTTTTCACCGTATGACGAGTCGGAGGCGCCGATCCAGACCAGGCAGGGGAAAATGATAATCACACAGAAAGCCTCAAAAAGGCCGTTGCGCCAAGCCTCTCCTCCGATGGCCGGGAGGATGGCTACAATCAAAAGGATCAAACCGCAGAGAAGGAACGCCTTCTTGACTTTGGCAGGCCTGAAAACCCTCGCCATCAACATTCCCATCGTGTAGGGGAACAGCATCCTTACCAGGCCTTCCCAAAAGCCGTTGTCAAGCATTGACCAGCCGACTCCGAGGAATCCGTCTCTGGCTGAAATACAGGCAAGAAGGACTCCCGAAACGGCACACAGCACAGCCAGGGCCCATTTTGGAAGTCTCCTTAAGAGGATGGCATATAGGATATTCCCGATATATTCGAAAAAAAGCGACCACGAGGGGCCGTTGAGGGGAAACATCTCTCCATTGCCCCTGACCTCGTAGGAGGTACCTGGCGCGGCGGGAATCATGAACATGGCGCATAACATCGCCAGCATGACGAGTCCCGTGCCGACATGTGATCCATCCCATTTCACGCTTCCTTGGATGAGGAAGGTGACGGCACCGATAACGGCTCCCATAACAACCATCGGGTGAAGTCTTATAAGCCTTCGCTTGAAGAATCCTCCGGTGGTCATCTTGCCCCAGCGGCTGTCATAGGCATATCCTATAACAAAGCCTGAAAGAATGAAAAAGAAATCGACAGCGAGGTACCCGTGGGGAACAGGAGTCCCCGGCAGAAGCTCGAACACATGGTAAACTATGACGATCAGGGCGGCGACTCCTCGGAGGCCGTCCAGAATGTCATAATGGGGTTTGGAGTCTTTTAGTATCATTTATGGCAAATATAATATTTCCATCCTTATTTTACTATATTTGTCATATTATGGTCATTAAGCGTATCCTATTCTTATTGATGGCCCTTTCAGTGGGTTTATCCGCTTCGGCGAAGGTTATCATGTCGCCGTTGTTCACAGATAATATGGTTTTCCAGCAGCGTACGCAGGCACCTGTCTGGGGAAAGGCCTCGCCTGGCGCCACAGTCACAGTCCAGCCATCTTGGGGGAGGAAGGATTATTCATGCGTCGCGGGATCTGACGGCCGATGGTCGCTCAAGATTGACACGCCTGCCGGCAGCTACAAGAGATACACCCTGACCATCTCCGACGGAGAAAAGGTGGTTCTGAATAATGTCGTTGTCGGGGAGGTCTGGCTCTGCTCCGGCCAGTCCAACATGGAGATGCCGGTGGAGAGCTGGAGAGCGGTCAGGGTCAACAAGACCGATATACAGAATGCTGCGGATTACCCTTATCTGAGGCTTCTTTATGTTACCAAGACCACCGGAATGTCACCCAGAGACAGTTTCTCCGCCGAGAATGACGGATGGACGGAGTCCCTTCCCAAGACAGTGAGGGCCTTCTCCGCCGTCGCTTATTATTTCGGGAGAAAACTCCAGGAGAATCTTAAAGTCCCGGTCGGAGTCATAGAGACCTGCTGGGGAGGGACCTTTATCGAGGCTTGGATAAGTGAGGGGGCTGTCCGTGAGTATCCTGAACTGCTTTCCAAGCTTGAGAATGTGAAACAGTTGGCCTTGACAGAGACTGATGTTGAGAATAATTTCCGGAAAGAGATGGAGCGTTTCGTCGCCAAGGCTAAAGCTGATGACGAGGGGTTGGATGGAGAGAAAGCCCTTTGGGCCGTTCCGGAATACGATGACTCTTCTTGGGGAACGATCCGGCTTCCTGAAAAGATCCAGACGCTTTGGCCATCCACGAACGGTGTTTTCTGGTTCCGTAAGGAGGTCGAGATTCCTAAGGATTGGGCCGGGAAAGACCTGACTCTCAGTCTCGGACCTGTTGATGATTTTGACGAGACCTATTTCGGTGGAGAATTAGTCGGCAGCGGTGAGGTCTGGAATATGGCCAGGGAATATAAGGTCCCGGGCTCGATTGTCAAAGAAGGCAGGGTGGTGATATGTGTCCGTGTCACTGATGACCATGGGGACGGAGGCCTCTATGGAGCGGTAGATCAACTTTTCCTGGAAGATCCTGAAGGTCACCATATTCCGCTCAACGGGGATTGGAAAGTCAAGATGTCCCTGTCTTTCGGGAACCGGCCGATGAGTACCGCCAGGGAGCCTAACCTTGTGACAGTCCTTTATAACGCCATGATAAAGCCCTTGGTTCCTTTTGCCATGAAAGGGGCGATTTGGTACCAGGGCGAGTCCAATGCCGAAAGGGCATATCGTTACAGAGACTTGATGCCGGCATTGATCCAAGATTGGAGGTCGGCATGGGGACAGGATTTCCCTTTCTATATAACCCAAATAGCCAACTATCATCAGGTTAGCCCTGTCCCTGGAGAATTCACTTGGGCTGAGCTACGGGAGGCGCAAGACCTATCCGCCAGGGTCTTGGATAAGGTCGGAGTGGCTTGTACTATCGATCTCGGAGAAGCGGATGATGTCCACCCTATCCGTAAGCGGGAAGTTGGAGACAGGCTGGCTTTGCTTGCTCTGGATAATGATTACGGTCGGGACCTGGTCTCGGCCGGCCCGATGTATGAGTCATACAAGATTAGCGACGGGAGTATAAGGATTCGTTTCTCATCAACTGGAAAAGGTCTGGTCGCCGTGCCGTCAGGGGATTTCGCGTCAGTTCGATATGGCGAGGTGGCAATGGAGTTTGAGCAAGTCAAGCTGGCTGAGAATGGGGAAGTGGTGGGTTTCCAAATAGCTGGGGCTGACAAGGTCTGGCATTGGGCAAAGGCTAGGATTGAAGGGGACGAGGTGGTCGTCTGGTGCTCTGATGTGAAAAGACCTGTGGCCGTCCGGTATGGCTGGGCAGACAACCCTGTATGTAATCTTTTCAATTCGGAGGGCCTTCCGGCCTATCCTTTCAGGACAGATGACTGGCCTGGAGTCACTTATGGAAAAATGTAATGAGACCAGGTAGAATCATACGGGAAGCCACTGAGGCTGATATAATTAGGATTATGCCTGTGATGAAGGCGGCCAAGGGGATTATGCGCTCCGACGGTAACCTGAACCAGTGGGTGGGAGGTTATCCGTCTCCCGAGGCCATTCGGGCCGATATTGCCAGGGAAGGTGGTTTCGTGATTGAGGACTTAGAGGCTCCGGCTCGGAGTAAAAGAGTAGTTGGTTATTTCGCCTTTCTGCCCTCTCCGGAACCCACTTATGATTATATCGAAGGAGGGGAGTGGCTGGATGACGAGTTGCCGTACCATGTTATCCACAGGATCGCCAGTTATCCGGATGTCCACGGGATTTTCTCGGATATCATGGAATTCTGTTTCTTGAGGGATCCCAACATCAGGATCGACACTCACAAGGATAACTCGATCATGCGTCACAACATCTCCAAACATGGGTTCACATATTGCGGGATCATATACCTCGAGTCAGGAGACCAGAGGCTCGCATATCAGAAAATAATTAGCCGGAAAGAATTATAAACAATTATTTATGAATAAGATGAAATCTTTAATCATGGCACTTTCGCTGCTTGGCCTATTCTCATGCAAGGCCGGTTACACTAATTTAGACCTGGATCAATTCGCCTCGAAGGTTGAGGCGTACCCTCCGGTTTGTCTGGTCGATGTCCGCACTCCTGAGGAGTTTTCCGAAGGCCATATCATGGGTGCCGTCAACTATGATTGGTACGATTCTTTGTTCGTGGATAATATCTCCGCGGCATATGACAAGTCAGCCCCATTGTATGTCTATTGCAGAAGTGGAAAACGGGCTTCTGAAGCTTCTGCCGCTCTTGCGAAAGCTGGATTTGAGGTCTATAATCTCGAAGGTGGCTATATTTCCTGGACAGAAGCTGGAAAGCCTGTGACCAAATACGAGGTGGAGCGCTTCGGTACCGCTTCAGGCACCCCGGTAGACATCGTCCTTATCAAACATGGTTCTTTAGCGATCAGCTATGATGGTCTATCGATCCAAGTGGATCCCGTCGCGGAACACGGTAAATCAACCGATTACGCGAAGGAATTCCCCAAGGCGGATGTCATTCTGGTGACTCATGAGCATGGTGACCATCTGGAAGACGCGACTATAGCCACCTTGACGGGGGAGAATACGGTTCTTCTTCTTAACCAGACCAGCCGTGACAGGATAGGCAGGGGAGAGGCAATAGGCAATGGTGAGGCAAGAACCCTTTGCGATGGCAAGATCCAGCTTGAGGCGGTTCCGGCTTACAACACCACACCCGGGCGTGAGAACTTCCATCCCAAGGGCAATGGTAACGGCTATGTGCTGACTATTGACGGCCTGAGGATTTATATCGCCGGAGACACTGAGGATGTCCCGGAAATGGCTGACCTAAAAGATATTGACGTGGCTTTCCTGCCTGTCAACCAGCCTTACACGATGACTGTTGAGCAGTGCGTCGCGGCCGCCAAGACTTTCAAGCCTAAAGTGCTGATTCCCTATCATTTCAGCAAGACGGATATAAGCACTATCCCCGGCCTTCTGCCAGGGATAGATGTTCGTCTGCGTGATATGCGTTAGATCTAGAAAATATAGTTCAGACCGACGTTGACACCGATGTTGCCGTCGTTGGGATCCAGGCACTTCGCCACCTCGAAGTTGATGTTGAAGTTCTGGTTCATGATGATGTGCAATCCGGCGCCAGCGCCCATGTGGAGCTTCTCAGCATTCTTTGTGTAGAAGTCAGCGGCGGTGTATTCCTTTCCGTCAACTTTTGAGACGACGGTCTTGTCGGCCAGCAATTTTTCCATCTGCTCGGCACGATAAGGGCTGACTACCATACCCGCGTCGAAGAACGGGTTCGTGGCCAGGGTCCAGTTCTGGTTGATCCAGCGGAACTTGGCGAAACTCCAGCGGAGCTCGAAGTTGGACCAGGCGTAACTGTTACCCATCAGTCGGTTGGATGTAGTGCCTCGAACTGTGCAAGTGGAACCGAGTCCCTCGGTGTTGATTTGCTTCATATTCAGTGACTGGATGCTTTGGAGCAGATAGAACGGGGCGTTACCCGCGACAAGACCTTGGTAAGCCAGATGGTATCCGAAAGTAAGCCTGTCCTGGACCACCGGGAAGAACTGCTTCCAGTGGGCGGCAAGTTTGAGGTAATTATTGTCGTGCTTGGAGATAATGTCAGGTGAGCCGAAGGCGTAAACTTCCAGGTTGGCTCCCCGGGTCGGGTTGTTTTCGTGGTCACGGCTGTCATAGACTACGCCGGCCTTGAACTCCAGATGCTGACCGCCATTCTTCTCGGCCTCGGGGATGATCCCGTTTTTGACATACAGGTCAAACAGGGATGTCGTACCGTCTGTAAGCCCTTTGTTCTTGGCGTGACCTGTATTCATATTCCAATAGGTGATGCCACCGGCCCATCCCCACTTGCTGTCGCCGAACGAACCTTGGAGGCAGGTCATTATACGGAAGATGTCCCTTCTCATGAGGAAGAATCCCAATCCGTCGTCTGTGATCATGTCCAGTTCGGGAACATAGAGTGATGAGGCTCCATTGAAACCATAGAATGAATATGTCTTATTGCCGAAATAAGATATGGCGGCTGAGACACGCAGGCCGGGAATGAGATACTTGCTGTCAAAGAAGCTGTGAAGCACCGTGTTGCCCTTGGAATATCTTGAGACTTCGACATTCGCCTTCCACATGTATTCCGGATAAGTGGAACCGTCACCGTACCAGTAAATGTCGGTGAGGGCACCGTAATGCCATCCCAAA
>ODAI012947010.1_pt1 | contig 11870 bp, 5 predicted proteins | sample 1539321 | NCBI WGS metagenome assembly ODAI01 (sample SAMN02144231, study PRJEB22623) | gut metagenome | biome: sheep rumen | host: Ovis aries | place: New Zealand
CATACTTTTCACAATTACATGACATATCTATGCCACGTTCTAATTTTCTAACGTTTTCGATACTCATTTCATCACCTTTTCAAATAACTTCGGAAACTCATTTTTGAAATTATTCAGCCCGTTCATTAAACTTCGTCTCACCTCTGGTGTCCTTGAATCATTAACCCACAGAAAAAAAAAGCGCCCGCCATTTTGTAAACCGACGCTCCTGTTAGAAGAATTTCTTAGAGTTACATATCTTTCAAAAGAATCTTAACATCTTCAGATAAATCTTCCCTGCAACTATCCTTAAGCTCTATTAAAAACCCCTTTACCTTTGATGTTGGAATTTCTTGAATGAGTTCTTTTATACCTTCAATGTCGCAGGAACACGCAAAATTTATGGCCCTATCAAAATTATATTCTACCAATTTCGATATCTTCTTTTTCAAAATTTCAAAAATTTGATCCCATTTAAAATATTGATATATGTCATTTTCCAAGCTTTCACATACACCATTTCCTAAACCGTTATCGACACTTTCTTCTAAAAAATAATCAAATGCTCGTTTTAATACATCGATGTCCCCAGATTGCATCGCTTCCTCTTCTAAAGCCATGCCCTCGTCTATCGCTTGCTGCATCTCATCTCTGGTTGCATCTTCAGACAATCCTTCGCCGAAAGCAGCCTTGCCTATACCTAATTCTAATTTTTCAACATTCTCAATGCTCATTTCATCACCTTTTTAAATAAGTCTGGAAATTCGCGCTTAAAATTATCTAATCCTTTCACTAAACTTTGTTTGACTTTTGGTATTCGTGAACCGGTGACTATTCTTCTGTTAATTGAATTTCCAATTGACTATCCCTATATTGAATGTCTTTTCGGAGAGCTTCTATTTCCTTAGGGTAATCTTTTCCTATCCATCTATTACATTCATTTAAAAGAAGATTTTTTTTATCGACAGAAGTGATTTTATTAAAAATATTCCGAAATTCTTCAAAATATCCTTGACTAAAGCAAGCTCCAGCAAAATGTTTAGCTCGATCAATATTAAAAACTATTAATTTTTCTAATTTTTCTTCTAAAACTAATAAAATCTGATTCCATTCAAAATATTGAAATATATCACTTTCTAAACTTTCACATATACCATTCCCTAAGCCATTATCAACACTTTCTTCAAAAAAATAATCAATTGCTCTCTCTAATACATCAATATCCCCTGATTGCATAGCTTCTTCTTCTAAATCACTTCCTTCATCGATTACAGGTTGCATCATTTTTCTGGTTATATTATCGCTGAATATATACTTTTCACAGTTACACATTTTATCTATACCTAATTCCAACTTTTTAACATTTTCTATACTCATTTCATCACCTTTTCAAATAACTTCGGAAACTCATTTTTAAAATTATTCAACCCGTTCATTAAACTACGTCTTATAGGTATCTCATCAATGAGCAACTATTCTTCTTTTAGCTGAATCTCCAACTGACTGTCCCAGTCCTGCATATCTTTTCGAAGAATTTCTATTTCTTTAGGGTAATCCTCTTTATACCAATCCTCAAATTCGTCTAAAAACCCCTTGGACTTTGAAGATTTCGTTGTATTAAAAATATTTCTTACTTCTTCAAAATTTCCCGTATTTAAACACGCTCCCACAAACTGAACAGCCCTACTAAGATTAAATTTTATCAACTTATCCAGTCGCTTACACATGACACTCAAAACCTGATCCATAGTGAAATACCGAAATATATCATCCATCAACGTCTCACAGCCTCCATTACTCAGAGCAATATCATCCTCTTCTTTCAAAAAGTAATCAAATGCCCGTTCTAATACATCAATATCTCCTGATTGCATAGCCTCCTCTTCTAGAGCCAATCCTTCGTTTATCAACTGTTGAACACGTTCTCTTGTTAATTCTCCTTTTTTGGTAACATATTTCTCACAGTTGCCTGACATATCCATTCCCAGCTCTAATTTTTTTACGTTTTCCATACTCATTTCATCACCTTTTCAAATAACTTCGGAAACTCATTTTTGAAATTATTCAGCCCGTTCATTAAACTACGTCTTACTTCCGGTGTCCATGAGCCGTCCGATTTTAATATTCTTATGTAATCGTTAATATCTGTTGCCAACTCAGAACGATATGAAGTATCGACCGATAATGATTTGGCATTATTTTGATAGGTTCTTGTCGCTGCATGTTGTTCCTTGGTCATTAGAGATGAAAACCCTTCATTTTTATCCATACCATTGGATTTAAGCCATCTTTGTGACGGCATATGATGCGCTTGCATATCATCATTAAATGGTCTGCCCTTTATCATATCTTTATACTTTCCTGACTGCCCGATTTTTCTTTCGGTTACTTTAGCTACCTCTGACTGCTTTTCAGCATTTTCATTGCTTGTCGGCTTTCTTTCAGGTCCTTTTCCTTGGTCATCCCTGTTATTCCCACTACTGCTCCCTCCATTTTCATCATGGAATGGAAATTTCATCTGTCGAGGGTCATTATTGACTCGTCTCTCAAAAACCCCCGTCGAAACATCATCATATTCTTCAAAACTTTCAGTGTTTGCTTTATCAGATACCGAATCAGCGCCCAACTCTGTCATTATTTCATTGATTTTCGTTTGGCTAAGTCCTTGTTTCAACAACTCCTTGACCAAAAATTTGATAAATTCCTTTCCGGCTTTACTCTTTGCTCCTGCTTTTAGTGCTATCCTCGCAAAAGGCCTAACGGCAGCCATACCCTCTACTTTTTCGCCTGTAACTTTATCAAGCACGTTCGAGACGAATCCGCCTAACTTATCAAACACCTGTTGCAGAGACTCTTTCACATCTTCACGCCAACCGTGTTTATTCGCATAATCTTCCGTAAGTTCGTATACAAATTGCGTTGCAAAGAGCCTTTCTCTTGTTAATTCTTCCTCTTTTTCCTGCAATTTTTTGTATTCGTCGACTTTTTCAGAATCGATCGTACTACTATTCCCCGGTAGCCCTTCCGCCATCGTTTTCAGCCCAGGCGTTTCTTCTTCCAGCTTCTTTTGCTTTTCTTCGACCTTTTTCAGCTCCTTGTTGATCTTTTTTAGTTTTTTTACAGTTTGCTTTACTTCCTCTTTTTCCAGAAATTCTCTTGTTTCCTTTTCGACTTTCTGAACCTCTTTCACCGCATCTTCCGTCGGCAGATTTCGATCCAAAGCATCGCCAAAAATTTTAGTCTTTACATCGTGAATTAATTGCTCGACCTCTGCTTTATTGAAATCCAAATTCTCCGCTCGGAAACCTTTTCCGTTCCGATCATATGATACGCTGCTGTTTGTTGTTATTTTCAGTAATTTTCTTTTTTCATCCTCGGGTACTTCAACTTTTGCCTGAGGCATCAGCTCGGCATTCACATAACTTCCGGCCAAAGACGCGGCAATCGTAGAGACAAACCCTCCTAAGCCCGCCTCCGACGCCAGCATTCCCACTCCCATCGACGCAGCCGACGATGCGATGTTTCTTCCTAGGCTGTAGGCAAAACCATCTGCAGAGGTCAGATCAAGCCCGGAAAAACCTATCGCAAAATTTTCTGATTCGTGAACCTCTTCCATCGGAACATATTGGTATGTCGCTCCGGCATTCTCGATATCCATTACCAGACATCCCTGATTTTTCACCTTTGAATGCGCAAAATTCGTCGCTCCACGAATATATGCCTCGTTCAAATATTCATCTCGGCTGTTGCCTATGCCTATATTTGCTCCGAGTGTTCCTGTTGCTGTGTCCAATAAACTTGTTGATAATGTCGCTCCATAACTGTTGCTTTCTGTCTCTTCAACATTCGCTTTGTTTTCTAAATTTACAACAACTGCATCAAATGTATTCCGCTTTCCATCTATTTGTGGAATGACTATATGTATATCCTTTCCTGCTCGGAATACATTCTCTCCCTTACTTTCGAACTTGCTCGCCTGGTATTCCTCTGATTTATAATGTGAATCCCCTCCATTTACTCCTACACTTAAATCACATGTAAATACATTAAACGTTCCGTTTACAGATGTAGTTTCTTGATCCGTTACGACAATATCTTCTCCCGGTTTTACCTCGATTCTCCCCGCTGCTATGTAATTTTGATCCCCTCCCGCTTTCGCCAGTCGATGCTGTATCTTTATATCTCCCTTTTTGGCTTTCCAATCAATATTTTCTTCAGCTATTGTCATGGATCCTATCGTGAATTCGTGGTCTGTTCGACGGCTTGTCTCAGTCGCATAAAATCCAAAACTTCCCACTCCAAATAAAGAAGCCACTCCTCCAGCCCCAAAGTCTAAGATTGTTTTTATGCTACTGTATGCAGACAACGCCGTCGCTATTCCATTGGCTGCTATATCTGCTCCTCTTCTTGAGTGTATCAGGGAATTTGTTGCATTTACCAATGACGATTGTTTCCAAAATGAATCCATCGCTTCCTGAATATTGCCATCACAAACTGGCGCTACGACCGATGTCGGCATAAAAAAGTTGAATCCACTGCTTTCTGAATATTCTGTTACTGTTTCATGCGCTCTTAACGGTGCTGAATCTATTGAACTAGCTTCAATTTTTTCATTTCGACAGAATTTATTTATGCTGTGTTCAGCATATTCATCCAAAACATCAACTATAAAATCTCCTTTTGATCTAAATACTGTCGGTGCAACCCGCGCAAAAGTCGCGTATCTATCATAGCTTGCTTCCGACAGCATATTACTTGCATTTGAATGAAACTCATCTGTCCCATACGCTAAAACGCTTTCTAATTCCGCCAACTTTGCCTTTATTTTTATATCTTTTTCCGCTTCATAATTTCCTGTTAATCGGACTTTCTCTGCATCAAAATTTACATTTCCGCCCGCTTTCACTCCAGGCTGATTAAAAATAACATCTTCTATTTTTCTCGAAGATTCTTTTGTGGTAAATGCTCCTGCATCCACCTTCATTCCTTCTGCAAGCGTAAACTTTCTTGTCTCCGTGTTAAATTCTATTCTATCTGTAGCTTTTACGGACACATCACCTAGGGCCTCAATCTTGCCTCCCGTATTTTTGAATACTCGAACATCTGCAATAAAATCCTTATTACTTTTCAGTACCGTATCAATAAACACAGGTATCATCGTGGAAATTCGGTTCGCTCCTCCCTCGAATATTTTCGAACATCTAACAACATTCGCTACTTCCAACGGAGACAAAACCTGATGCCCTCCATACATCTCAAAATTTCCACCTATATCAGCGAACATGCCTTTGAATTCTGCCGTTTCCTCTTCGTTTGGCAAAACAATTACAAAATCACCTCTGGTTGTAGTCGCCAACATCGGCTCTCTTGCTTTTTTTATCTGATGCCACCAGCTGAGTTTGTGATACGACGTTCCGCCGCCTATTCCGCAAAATCCCCTTCTGGTTTGAGCTACCACATTTTGCGTTATTGCCATTTCATCATATGTTGTCGTTTCAAACAGAGCTCCCCTTCCCGCTTTTATTTTTATATTATCGTCAGCATGAAGTGACGCCGTTGCATGCAAAAATCCGTCTGTATCAATTACAACGTTAGCTTTTTCCTTTCCTTGCGCTACCGTAGCCCCTGCCGGATTCGTCAATGCCGCATGAACTGATTCCGCTGATAACCTTAATTCCGGAAACAATAATGTATAACTTCCTAATTTTTTCGGAACAAAGAACAGACCTTTCTTCGCCTCTGCATCAGAAACCACTGATATATCTTGAGACGTATACGGACTTAAAAAAGGGAATTCTTCTGCTTTTTCTTTCTGCTTTCCTTGACCATGTGATATCTCCGCCGCTTCCAAAAACGATGGCATATCAGCTAAATATCCTGTTCCCAAAATCTTTTGCGTCTGTTTCAGCATCATGATTTCCAACACATCCAGCGAAAACGGCAATTTCAGTTGTTTCAAATCAGTAGTTCCATCTCCTATTATCGTAAACGGTATTTTGAAATCGCTGCCCTCGCTTTTAAACAGAAAGTTTCCTTCATCCGCTATATCAAAAATTCCCTCTCTCACTAGACCAGACACATATGGAAATAATTCTATATTTCGTGCTAACCCGGATATCGACGGTAAAATCGCATCTCCCGTATAACCTAACTCAGTTAAGCCATCTCCCGTTTTTATCTTGACTTCCGCACCATGGATTATTCCGTCCGATTTTAAATCCGTATAACCGTCAATCACTACCTGCTTGGAACTGCTAATCGATGCCGGTAAAACTCTCTTCTTCACTGTTTCATTCAAATCTGCTCGAATTATTGCTCCTTGCCCGAGTGATGCCATTGACATCCCTAAAATTCGGTCTTTGTATTGTCCATAGTTGTATTCATTTATTGAATACATTCGAGTATATCCAAACCCCGATGATGAAATGTCGATTATCGAACGCAGTCCGTTGCTGGGACGGCCCTCTAAAAGTACTCCTCCCGAGGCGTATAAATCACTTCCGCTGTTTATCGCATAAGGGGATTTTATATCCAGTTTTCCTTTTAATACATTGAAAACAGCTGAATTTGTATTACAAAACTCCAAGCTCCAATATCTTCTGTCTGCACGATTCGTTTTTACCGTTCCTATTAAATTTGCGAAAATCGGCGACGAAACTTCTGAATCCCCTTCAACATCGATATCCCCCGCATAATTTAAAAACAGTTCCTTATTGTTTGAAGTCAATCCTCCTTTTATCTCCATCGAGCCAAAAGTATTCAAAAACTTATCTGTCTCTATATCGGCTCCCTGTCCTGCTTTTATGAGACTGGGCTGTGATTCCATATAATCATAATCGAACTCTAATTCCGGCAGAGATTCATGACGCATAGTTTCTCGCGCCCAACCGTGTTGTAAATTTTCTCCTGTCATCCTTAAATGCTTTTTGGTTTGTATCGAACCTATATTTTTTATTGATTTTTTCGCAGATAACGCCAAATTCCCTTCCGATGAAATGACAGCCTTGCCTTTCCGAATTTCCTTTGCCAAATCAACTGAAATTTCTTTTACTTTATTTTTCAACTTCGAATTATGATCTATATCCCAATCATTTGTTAATGGGAAATTCACTCCATATGAACTATCAGCTCCATTCAGTAAATCCAAATCTGATTGAACTTCCAAATCGTGATTGCCGTGCAGCAACGCAAAATTCCCGAAATCATGTGTAAAGATCTTCGCATTAAAATTCAGTACCGTATCATTTTTATTTTCTAATCTTGCTCTCGGAAAATGAAACTCTGCATTATTTGTTATTATCTTACTTTCTGCCTCTTTTAATAACCTCGACAGATCTACAGTTCTACGTGAATTATTCGTAAATATAAAATTCGCTGCTTTCCATATACCATTAATGTTAACAAGAGAATCATTGCTGCTAACCTTCAGTGTATCTTTTACCTCTACTATACCTGTATTTTCTGTTCTGTTTTTGTATAGAGCATTCAAACTTAAATTTTCTAACGTCAGGTTTTTTGATGAGATCCGCCCCTCATTTGATAAATTTATCCCATCTTTGAAAATTACATCTTGCTCTCTCGCTTCTAATTCTCCCCCTTCTTTATTAAAAACCCTCGCTACTTTGCTTAAATCAACACTTTTTCCGGATATCTTCCCGCTATTGGTGATTTCCTGCAAAATTTCCAAATCAACTTCAGATCCGGAAAAAATAGACCCATAATTCTTCAGCGTTGTATCCGAAGACAGTATTATCTTATCTGTCGGTGAAAAAATTTCTCCGAAATTATAGATCGATGTGTGAGATCTTATATTTGACGCTCCTTTTATTGTTGAGCCTATTCCATTCTCAAACCCATCACTGTCATACAGAATGTTGCCCTCTATCTGTGATCCTCCCGTATTAAATACTTTTGAGGAAGATTTTATCTCTCCTTTGCTTGCTGATATCTTACTTCCCAGCTGATTCAATACTCGTCCATATATGTTTATTAATAGGTTATCTCTCGACTTTATTTCTCCGTTATCTGCGTTATATACCGCTCCGGAACCTCTTATCTCCAGATCTCTTGTTGCTTCTATCTTTCCCTGTGTATTTACCAAATAACCTATTTCCGGAAATACTCCTCTGCTTTTCTCTTTTTTGTCTGATGAATCGCTGTTACCCTCTGTCTCCGAATTTTTCTCACTTTCTTTGTTATTTTCAACGGCTTCATGATCCTGAAATCCAGCCACGGTCTTTCTTAACTCTTGATATTCCTTTACCTTCTCGGAATGCTTGTTTTTTTCTGTTTGTGCTGACGCTCTTTCTTCCTCATTATCCAAAAACTCTCCGTTCTTCCCAAGAGCCATTTTTATTTTTATGTTTCGTGCCTTAATTTTTCCTTCCCTGTTGTTTATCGAGGTATCTGTATCTATCGATAAATTACTCGCAAGTTCGATTTTTCCTCTTTCGTTTACGATTCTCGCTCCCGATGTAATTGAAGATTCTAAACCGTTTCTCTCCGTTTGAAAAATTTCTCCTTCATTTATAAATCTTTTGCTGCTGTTCAGCTTGAGTTGCTCTTCTGCTTTTATGAGATTTTTATTGTATAAATAACCATCTGCATCGATCAGCAACTTTTCCCCGGAAATCTCCCCTGAGTTTACGAAGCTTCCTAATATCGGATCCCTCCTTGAATATTCATACTCAAATACGGTTAATTCCCTCGAGTTGCTCGTTACTTCCGAGTCCACCAGAACATTCGCTTTTCCTGTTCGAATCTTTCCATCATTTAAAAAAACATTTGTAAAAATATCAGCTTCTTCACCCAGAAATACATCATTGCTTCTGTTTATAAGAACCCCTACATTAATTTCTGATTTATTTTTTACATTTAAACGACTTTCCTTATCCTGTTCGATCTTGTCTCCGAAAAACTCAAAATTGTTACTTTCTATTAAAGACTCTCCAACTTGCTCCATTTGTGATGTATGAATTCGGAGATTTTTAGCCGAAATTGTTGAATCATTGTTTAGTATATGATCCTTAGCAATAATTTTACTTGATCCACCGCCTTCGATCACCGCATTATTTATGTTCTCCAAAATACCGGATTTAATCGTCAACTCTTTTCTTCCAAAAATATTTCCTTCATTGACTGTTTCTTGAAAATCCAACACCAAAAACGGAGAATATATCAATCCATCGTTTAATAATTTCCTGCCTCTCAACGACAAATAATGCCCAGATAAAAGAGCGTTATTAACATCTACATCTCTCGCTGAAACACAAAAATCATGATTTAGAATTAACCCCGAAAGAATTAAATTCATATCGGTTTCAAAGTATTCGCAATAATTATTAAATACCCCTCCTAATCTCAGGCTATCGTTTTCCAGTCCGAATCTGAAGCCAAATCCGAAATCAAGGGTGCTTCCTTTCTCCTCCTCCCTAATTCCTGTAAATAATTCTTTCGTATATATCTCTCCAAAATCATTTATCTTGCTTACTTTTAATCGAAATTTATCTTCCGCTTTATTTAAAACAACACTTAAATGATCTTTTGCTTCATCAAACGATGCAAACAGAGATCTCATGTTGCCCTTGAAATTATCGGCTAAAACCTCTGCCGGCATCGTTGCAAAGCACTGACATGTAAAAAAATTAAACACAAATAGCTGTATCAAAAATTTCGCTACAAGACTTTCTCTCAATATCTTTCTAAATTTCAACATGTCAGTCCTCTATACACAAATTACATTACGATGTAGTCATTATCCCGACGTACTAGCGTAATAATATTTTCAACTATATCTCGACGCCTCCTCCTGGAGCCTGCTGATTTACTACATAATGCTACAATCACCTCTGCCTACTGCTCCTCCCAACCTTTCCAATTCATTACTCGGACCACCGCTCGGAGCAGGTTGATTCACAACCTGTGGTGCAGGAGCAGGTACCGGAGCAGGTGGCTTTGGTTTTGCAAACCTTTTCTCTTTTGGCGTTCTCGACGTAAAAATTGAACCGTCCGGGCGTTTCCAATCTTCCAAAACCTCCTGCCGTTGATAATCAAAACTATTATCTCCGGGTTTAGAGAAGCGCGGACCTATATCGTTGACTCGCAACGAACCATCCACTTTTTCATAAGCAACCACTTTATCTTCATGAAGTCTTGCATCTCCAATCACTTCTTCCCAGTCCCCCTTACTTATAAAGGTCTCCATAAATGGTGTCGCTTTCTTGCCATTGTCATTCATTTGGTACCCGTTTTGTCCGAGATTTTTGTTAATTCTAAGCTGATGCGTAAAGCTCTCTTCTTCATTTATAAATCTCGAATTTGCTACAATTTTTCCTCTGACACTGGAGTATTCTAAATCATCTACAACAGCAAACAATTCTTCCACCGGATGAGATACCCCCTTCTCAAAGTCATGGCTATAATCCAAAAATCTCTTCTGAAGCGGATAAGAGCGGTTATAAGATTCTCCAACTAACTCATCTTCCACGAAATCTTGCACTTTTACAGTTACTTGATCTCCGTTTACAGTTGGGTTAGAAATCTCTCGATAGTTAATACTGTTAATCAAAAGATCCTCCCGAGTAATTAATCCTTTGGACTCCTGTTCTTGACGACGAATCTCCGACTCCAATATCTCCGAACGAGCAATGGCGTTTGATGAGCTGTCTCGTAAAACCAGCGCTCCCTCATTCATTCCTTCACACATAAAAATTGTGCCTATCGCTGCGCACACTACCATCTTTTTCATACTAATTTCTCCTAAATTAAACTTAAAAATTACATACTTTCATTTTTCACTACATATTGATTACTTTTCTTTGTTGCCTCCTTTCGATTTGTGTTAATTTTTAATTATCATAAATAAATCTATATTTGCAACTAAATATTTTTCAAATTTTAATATTTTCTATTTAAAATCAATGATTTGAGTTGTATTTATTGACATAAATCCACCCTTTCGCATTTTGATTATGCGATTCAAAAAAACAAACTTCCCGTTTTCTGTGTTTTCCATAAAAACGCTTGTTTTTATTTTCTTCACAAGCTTGCAGACCACAACTGCTAACCCACAAAACCACTTTTTTATGCTAATAAAAAGGCATTAGTTCCTCCATATTTGCAAAATCCCAACTTCTCCAAGAAACCAATCCTTGGAGTAAGGTACGCCTAAACCACAAATACTACAAAAACTAATGGCGACAATGTAACAACATATCTCAAACTTGTCTATACTACTTGTTAATATTTATTAATATTTTATTAACATTCCATGTTTTTTGTCTTTAATGCTTTTATTTCCTTTGCCCTCCTTTTTTCTTCATGGATACATTCCTATAAAAAATATTTCGACAAATCAATCTCTGGTTGTATCACTAAGGAAAAAGCACCCTCCCCGCTCTCTGAACCAGAAAGTTCCCATTTTTGGAATACGGTAAATTTTCCATTTTCTCGGTTTTTTACCAAATTGATTTTACCGACTTTTGGGACTAACCCTAATATCTTTTTGCATTTTTAGGGACACTTTTTTGAAAAAATTAAAAATTTGAATTGCTTGTGAAATCACAGAGCCACAATATCCTGATATTTAAGTAAATCATCGAAATTATTTTTAAAAAGCGGGATAATCCCCGCCTGTTAATTAGCCATTGGCCGCATCTTTTAGCGACTTACCCGGCTTGAATTTCACTGTCTTCATTGCCGGCACAGTCATTTCCTTGCCGGTCCTAAAATCTCTGGCTCTTCTTGCGGCTCTCTCTACAACACAGAACTGCCCAAAATCTACTATGGACACATCTTCTCCTTTTCCAATGGCTTCCTTCACAACCTCGACAAAGCCATCTAAAAAGGCGTGAGCATCCTTTTGCGCTAACCCTGTTTTTTCTGCTATTTCA
>ODAI014700377.1_pt1 | contig 11870 bp, 11 predicted proteins | sample 1539321 | NCBI WGS metagenome assembly ODAI01 (sample SAMN02144231, study PRJEB22623) | gut metagenome | biome: sheep rumen | host: Ovis aries | place: New Zealand
AATACAAGGAAAGCCGACGAAGCCGGGCTGGCGCCCGGTTAGGAGGTTTGACGCAGTAGACGGCGTGGATAGCTCTTTTTCTCTCAAATTGGGTTTTTAGAGGTTCCCTACAGATAAAACGGAGGTAAATATGCCAAATCCATATCTTCCGCTGTGGGAATATATTCCCGACGGCGAACCCCGTGTTTTCGGGGACAGACTTTATGTTTACGGATCACATGACCGTAACGGCTGCGACAAATTCTGCGATCACAGACTGAAAGTGTGGTCTGCTCCGCTGAGCGACCTGAACAAGTGGACCTGCCACGGTACGGCATTTGCGACAAAGGATTTCCGCGGTCACGCAAAGGATACAAACTGGACGGAAAATGAGCTGTATGCGCCCGATGTGGTCGAAAAGGACGGAAAATACTATCTGTATGCGTATATTGTGGGCGCAAAGGGGTGTGTTGCCGTAAGCGACAGACCGGAAGGTCCCTTCACCCTGCTTTCGCAGTACAGATACAACATCGAAAACCATTATGACGACGGTACATTTATAGATCCCGGAGTGCTGGTCGATGACGATGGAAGAGTGTATGTATATTGCGGTTATCAGGGCTCGTATATGGCTGAGATAGACGGTTCGGATATGTACACTGTGATCGACGGGACTTACAAGCTGGATATAATTCCTACTGCCGAGCCGCACAAATTCTTTGAAGCCTGCTCACCGAGAAAGATAAACGGCAGGTACTACCTTATCTATTCGCCGCAGAAGGGGAGCTGTCTTGATTATGCGATAAGTGATTCTCCGACAGGTCCGTTTGAGTATAAGGGAACGATAATTGACAATTCGCAGGATTATCCCGGCGGAAACGACCACGGTTCGGTGATGCTCATAAACGGAGAGTATTACATATTCTATCATCGTATGACAAACGGAACGATAATGTCACGCCGCGGCTGTGTTGAGAAGATAGAGATACTTCCGGACGGAACTATCCCGCAGGTCGAGATGACTTCACTCGGCTTTGACAGGAGCCTTGACCCGTTTGATGTCACAAAAGCGGACACTGCATGTGTACTGAAAGGCGGGTGCTTCATAACCGAGCGTAACATTTTTGACCGCACTGTAACGGGCATAACCGACGGCTGTGTTATGGGCTGGAAGTATTATGATTTCGGGAATGACGATGATCCGTATTCCATTAAAATAAAGATCAGGGGAATGGGCTGTAAGGGAAAGATAACGGTACATCTTGACAGTGACGAGAGCGAGCCGGCAGGTGAAGCAGAATTTGATGAAAACGGCGGCATTGTTTCGGCAGCGCTTCCGGCAATAAAGGGCAGGCACGCGGTATATCTTAAGGCTCAGGCGGCTTATGAAGGCTGGGCGGCAGATATGTTCAGGGGCAGACAGCTTTTTGAGGCTGAAGAATTTGTTTTTGTAAGATAAAGGGAACCCCTAAACGAAAAAACTGAAACACAGGGCGGAAGGTACACTTTCCGCCTGTTTTGGTTAAAGCGCAGTGAATATGGGGTTGAAATGCGAAGCGAGTCGCTTTTGCTGCTTTTCGCGCCGAAAAGCAGCGGTGTTTGGGGTGTCTCCCCCATTGGGGGAGGTGAAGCTTTTGCAAAGCAAAAGCCACAGAGGGGGATGACCGACAGACGAGCCCCAATCTCAAGCGCAGCGACTTCTCAAGCGCAGATATATCTCAATTGAGATCATCAATTCATACGGATATTGCAAAAACAATAAAAATATGATATAATATACAGGAAATGGGGGATAGGAATGAGCAGATCTGCCTTAAAACGTATGTTTGCGGCGCTGGTATCCAAGATAAAAGAGGCTGTTGTTTCGGTGCTTCCGGTGACGGTGATCGTTGTTGCTGTATCGTTTACTCCGCTTGTAGATCTTACGGACAATGAAAAAATAGTTTTCTTTGTATCAGCGCTTTTTCTGGTGCTTGGTATTGCACTGTTCAATCTTGGTGCCGATCTTGCGATGACACCTATGGGTGAGCGGATAGGTGAGGGACTGACCAAATCCCGGCGCATAGGTGTGCTGCTTGCGGTAAGCTTTGTAATGGGTCTTCTGATAACGATAGCTGAGCCGGATCTTTCAGTTCTTGCAGGTCAGGTCAGCACAGTAATGAACGGAACTATGCTTATCGGCGGAGTCGGGGTCGGAGTAGGTGTGTTCCTGCTCGTGGGGGTAAAGAAGATAGTCCTGAGAAAAGAACTTCCGTCGCTCCTGCTGTTCTTTTATCTGTTGCTGTTTGCGGCTGCTGCAATGCTCATAGAAGTCGGAAAAAGCTCATTCATGCCTATGGCATTTGATTCGGGAGGAGTTACCACAGGTCCGATAACTGTTCCGTTCATCATGTCGCTCGGTGTTGGTATAGCCATGACAGTCGGAGGAAGAAATGCCGATGAAAACAGCTTCGGTCTTATTGCGCTATGTTCTGTGGGACCCGTGCTTGCTGTACTGATACTGTCTATCGTGTCAAACGGTGAGCTTACATACGAGATACCCGATTATTCGATGAACGCGATCCTCGGAGGCAAATTTATCTCCACACTTATCGAGACTGCGTTAGATGTCGGAAAATCTCTTCTCCTCATTATAGTTTCATTCGGGATCCTTCAGTTCGCAATACTGAAACTTCCGAAAAGAAGCCTTCTGCGTATCGGGGTCGGTATTTTCTACACATTTGTGGGACTTGTGATATTCCTCACTTCTGCTTCTGTGGGATTCATGCCGATAGGATATAAGCTCGGGACACAGCTTGCGGATTCCGGAAATATCGGACTTGTGATATTCGCATTTGTACTCGGTGCGGTGGTGGTCCTTGCAGAGCCTGCCGTTCATGTTCTGAACAAGCAGGTAGAAGAGATAACCGGAGGCTCTGTCACAAAGAAAGAAATGATGATCGCACTTTCACTCGGTGTCGGAGTTTCGGTGGGTCTTTCGGTAATAAGAATAATCTTCGGTTTCTCGCTGCTTTACTATCTGATACCGGGATATATATTATCGCTCGGACTTTCATTCTTTGTTCCGAAGCTCTATACCGCAATAGCTTTCGATTCCGGTGGAGTTGCAAGCGGACCGCTCACATCGAGCTTTATACTTCCGCTTGCTATCGGAGCCTGCGCGGCGCTCAACGGAGCGGATCAGGTACTTTACTCGGCTTTCGGAGTCGTTGCAATGGTCGCTATGACACCTCTCATCACAATACAGTCGCTGGGATTCAAAGCGGTAATGGCTTCGAGATTCCGCAGAAAGATCGCATTGCAGCGCATAATGTCCGCCGACGACGATCAGATTATCTACTTTGAATAAGGAGGTATAGTTTTGGCTGAGAACATCAATACCCGAACACCGCAGGAACAGCAGAATACAAAGAATATCTCCCCGATAAAGCTTGAACTCCTTATAACCATAGTCGATAAAAACAAGGCTGAATTCTACGCCGATCTTATCCAGTCGTTCGAGGTGAATTTTCAGTTCATTGCAGCTGCAAGGGGAACCGCCGATGCCGCTATACTTGACGTGCTCGGTCTTGACGGAAACGAAAAGAGCGTGATATTCAGTGTTGTGCGCTCGGATAAACTCGATGAGATATTATATGCTCTGGATAATAAATTCCGCACAATAAAAAAAGGCAAGGGGATAGCAGTTTCTGTTCCTTTCACCAGTATGATAGGAACATCGGTCTATGCTTTTCTCTGCAATGCCGCAGATAATGTAAAGGGGAGTGGTAAGAATGGCTGAGAAAAGCTATGAAATGATATTCTGCATTATAAATTCAGGATTCTCCGATACGGTGATGAGTGCCGCAAAAGAAGCCGGAGCACGCGGCGGAACTGTGCTTCGTGCGAGGGGAACTGCCGGCAAAGAAGCCGAGGAACTTTTCAAGATCACTATACACCCGGATAAAGAGGTCATAATGATACTTGTGACAAATGACATAAAGGACGATGTCCTGAAAGCCATATATCACTCTGCGGGAATGAATACGGCAGGGCAGGGTATAGCCTTTTCAGTCCCCGTAAACAAGACTGTCGGACTCAGCCAGTAAGAGAAAAGCATGGTACCTTGTCTCACATCTCATTTTTTATCTTGTTCAGTACTCCCTTTTCGAGACGTGAGACTTGTGCCTGACTTATGCCGATCTCGTTTGCTACCTCTACCTGGGTCTTGCCCTGAAGAAACCGCAGGTTCAGTATCTTTTTTTCGCGGCTGCCGAGTGATGATATCGCATCTTTGAGCGCTATCTCGTCCAGCCAGTTTTTATCATCGTTATTATCGCCTATCTGATCCATCACATATACAGTATCGCCCGAATCCGAAAATACCGGTTCATAAAGCGAAATAGGTTCGCTGACCGCTTCAAGCGCAATAACCACATCTTCTCGCTTGCAGTCGAGACACTCGGATATCTCCTCTATTGTGGGATCCCGTCTCAGCTGTGAAGTGAGTTTTTCTTTTGCCTGCATCGCCTTATAGGCTGTGTCCCGGAGTGAACGGCTCACCCTGATCTGTCCGCTGTCACGGATATGACGCTTTACTTCTCCTTCTATCATAGGGACAGCGTAAGTGCTGAAACGCACACCGAATTCCGGCGAAAAATTATCTATAGCCTTTATCAGTCCTATACAGCCTACCTGAAACAGGTCGTCGGGGCTTTCACCTCTTCCGGTAAACCGCTGTATCACGCTCAGGACAAGTCTCAGGTTTCCGTTTATCAGTTCTTCCCGCGCTTTCATATCACCTTCTCCTATGCGTTTTAACAGATCGTTTTTTTCCTTCTCCGTAAGCACCTTCAGCTTTGATGTATTTATACCGCTTATTTCGACTTTTCCGTAGTACATTCCGGAATACCTCCGCTGAAAAAAGTATTGCAAGAAAAGTATTGACAATCCCTGCATTGATATTCCCGGAGTGATCTGGTAAATATTGCTTGCTGCGCGGAGAAGTTTTTTCCGTGATGAGAGAAATGTTTCCGAATTGTTAAAATTTCAGGATCTGTTGAATCGGATCAAAGAATGTGATATAATCATATTATAGGGAACCTCTGAAAACCCATTTGAGAGAAAACGTTTTTTAGAGGTACCCTATAGGGTAAAAATATGAATCCGGAGGCTGCTTATGCTGAAAATACTTGTCGTTGACGATGATACAGAGCTTAACCGCACTGTATGCAAATATCTTGAAATGAACGGATTTGAGACTGTAGGCTGTCTCAGTGCCGGTGATGCTTATAACGAAATGTACGGAAACAGTTTTGACTGCATCATCTCGGACATAATGATGCCGAAGATCGACGGTTATGAGTTTGTCGAAAGTGTTCGCAGTCTGGACAGCAATATCCCTGTATTGTTCATGACAGCGAAGGACGATATCGCATCAAAACAGAAAGGCTACCGTATCGGGATAGACGATTATATGGTGAAACCGATAGTGCTCGAAGAACTTCCTCTGAGGATCGGAGCGCTCTTGCGCAGGGCAAAGATCAACGATACAAAGAGTATAACGGTCGGAAAGCTTGAACTTAACAGCGATACCCGCACTGCCGTATATGACGGTGAAGAGATACCTCTGACTGTACGTGAATTTGACCTTCTGTACAAACTTCTTTCATACCCTAAAAAGACATTCTCGCGTTCGCAGCTTATGAACGAATTCTGGGATATCGAAGCTACATCGGGTCTGCGTTCGGTAGATGTGTATATGCGAAAACTGCGTGAAAAATTTGAGAACTGCGATGAGTTTGAGATACAGACCGTCCATGGGCTCGGCTACAAGGCGGTGCTGAAATGACCGGAAAAAAAGTGCTCGCAGGGCTGTTCAAGTTCGTAGTGTTCTTCATGCTCATAGCTTTTGTTGTAACCTGTTCTTTCGTGCTGTTCTTTCATTTCATGGACTATACAGAGGAAGAAATGCGTCAGAGCGCACCTGTAACATTTGCAAATGTGATACTGATAACTCTTATCTTCTGGGTATGCGATACCGTGCGTACACATTATACAGTGAACCGTCCGATAAACAGGATCACTTCCGGTCTTGAGAAGATAACCTCGGGGCAGTTCGATACAGTGATAGAGCCGGTGGAATTTTTATCAGCCGAGAACGGCTACAATCTGATTATTAATGAAATAAACAAAATGACAGCGGAGCTTGCCGGAGTTGAAACTCTGCGCACAGATTTCATATCAAACGTTTCACATGAGCTGAAGACGCCGCTCTCGGTCATCAATAACTACGCTCAGCTCCTGCAAAGCAAGGAGCTTACCGACAGTGAACGCGAGGAATATGCTGCTGCCATAACTGCGGCATCGTCGAGACTTTCTGAACTGATAGCGAATATCTTAAAACTTAACAAGCTTGAAAATCAGCAGATATATCCTGACCGCAGGGAGTACGATCTCGGGGGACAGCTTGGGGATTGTCTGCTGCAATTCGAGAGCCGCTGGGAGCAGAAAAACATTGATATAGAAACCGACATTGCCGACGGTGTTTCAATAAACGCAGACAGCGAGCTGCTGAGTATCGTCTGGAACAATCTCTTCTCCAATGCCATAAAATTCACGGAGCCGGGCGGAACTGTATTTGTGGGGCTTGAAGCAGATGAAGATCATGCAAAAGTCACAGTGCGTGACAGCGGCTGCGGAATGGACGCTGTCACAGGCAGGCATATTTTCGAGAAATTCTATCAGGGCGATACGTCACATTCAGCGCAGGGAAACGGACTCGGGCTTGCGCTTGTCAAACGTGTAATAGATATTGAGCACGGGGAGATATCTGTTGACAGCGAACTTGGAAAGGGCAGTACATTTACTGTGAAACTGCGGAGGCGTCAATGACAGGAAAGCTTCTTAAAAAACTGATAAGACCGCCGTATCGTGTAATTATAATTCTGGATCTGGCAGCGATACCTTTTGTTGTTATCGCGCTTGGTGTACTGACCGAGACAAACCCTGTTTCGTATGCCGCATACCTGCTTTCGGCATACGCGCTCACAGTAACAGTCATTAATTTCAGGGATATGATCCGGTATGCAAAGAAGCTTGTGAAAGGCGACGATCTTAAAATAGTCGTGGGATTCCGCAGACTTATGCACAAAAACAAATACACCGCCCGCTGGCTCGATGACAGAGCATTCAGAGCGGAAGTCTCTCTGTACACCGGACTCGCTGTAAATCTGTTCTATGCTGCGTTCAAAACGGTCACGGGATATATGTATTCTTCGGTGTGGCTGTATTCGCTCGGCGCATACTATTTTGTCTTCGGAGCTATCCGTTTCGTTCTGATGCGCAATGTCAGAAAGAATTACCGCGAAAGTGACGAGCATAGCAAAAAAATCCGTGAATGCCGTACATACCGTAACTGCGGGATACTTATGTTTCTTATGAACGCTGTAATGGCAGGACTTGCGGCACAAATGGTAATAATGAACGAGGGCGATACATTGCCGAAGATCGTGGTGATAATGTCGGCAGCATATACATTCTATTATTTCATACTTGCGGTGTACAATATGGTATCTTTCCGCAAAGCCGACAATATGATACTGTCGGCTGCAAAGAACCTGACATTCGCCGGAGCGCTGATGTCGATGTATTCATTGCAGACCGCAATGCTGACGGCTTTCAATGAAAATAACGGGACAGATTACCGTCAGCTTATGAACGGTATCACCGGAGCCGGGGTAACTCTTATAGTTCTGCTGGTGTCGGTCATTATGATAATAAAAGGCAGTGCAAGAATGAGAAAATTGCAGAATTAACAATTCGGAAACATTTCTGAAACAAATCATTAATATTTCAGTGTTAGAATGAACACATCAAATAAAGGAGGTCACTGAAATGACAAACGAAAAATTCGGATACACATATTCCGCGGAGGAACATGCTGAGATAAATGCAATAAAACAGAAGTATATTCCTAAGCAGACAGACGACAGAGAAGAGGCAATGAAGCGGCTTCGCAGGCTTGATTCGTCCTGTGAAAAGAGTGCCTCGATCACGGCGATCTCAATAGGTATCATAGGTACACTGCTGTTCGGGCTGGGACTGACATTCTGCCTTGAGTGGAGAAACCTGATCCTCGGTATTGTGCTTATGGCGATAGGTGCGGTAATAGTTGCACCGGCAAAACTGATACATGACAAGATGCTGAAACACAACCGTGAGAAAGTTACACCCGAAATACTGCAATTGGCAGAAATGCTTGACAGTAATAACCTCTGATCCACAGATCCTGAAGATCGATCTTCGGGATCTTTTTGTTTGCAAAAAATCTCCATATCCGGGTTTATACGGATATGGAGATCGCAGATAAATGACGTTTCAGAGAATAGTAATATAGCCGCAAAATCTGTAAGCTGACAGCTTACCGCAAGCCCTAAAAAAAGAGCTATAATATATTCAGGAATTGCGGCTGCTGTCCATGCTTTCGGCAAGTCGGAAAATGTTTTCCCTGACATCGGGAGGCTGTCTTCGTATATGCCTTATATGATCGGCTTCCTGTGTGGTCAGATTAATTCCGGTATCGCTGACTGTATCGTTGCCGATAAGGTGATCGACTGTGGTGTGCAGAAGTTCTGCCATTGCGACAAGAGTATCTATGTCCGGTTCGACAGATGTTCGCTCGTATTTGTAGATCGCCTGCTGAGTAAGACCCAGCTGTTCGGCAAGTTTCTGCTGTGACAGACCGTGTTCTTCTCTCAGGGCTTTTAGGTTTTTAACCATAAATAACGCCTCCTTTTTGTTTATTATAACAAAAAACAAGCGTAAAATAAAAAGAAAATATGTTGTCATTGACAAAATATATTTGTTGTGATATAATTTGTAAAAGATAGTCAGTAAGAGGTACCCTTAATAAAATAGATCTGATGACTCATAAAGGGCTTCGGCTCTGCGTCTTTTTCTTTGGTTCAGACTGAGCGAAAAACGTGCTCTGAGCGGCTTTTGATATGTGGTATATGTTATAAAAAAGCCCGGAAACGGTTCAATGCTGCTTCCGGGTTTTTGTCATATTAATTTGTATGTTTTTGTTTCTTCACGGTTTTCATCGTTTCAGACGGAATTTCTCGACAAGCTCGCCAAGAAGCTGTGCCTGGGACGAAAGTTCTGCGCTCGAAGCAGCGGTCTCCTCGCTGGTCGCGGAGTTATTCTGGACGACATCTGCGATCTGCGATATACCGATACTTACCTGCGAGATCGACTCTGCCTGTCTTTCGCTTGCATCGGAAATATCGTTGACGCCGCTTGTGATGCCCTTGATATCCTCTACCGTAGAAAGCAGGCTTTCTGCGGTCTCGTCCGCTATCCTGCTTCCGAGCTGTACTGCATTCACTGCTGTTGTTATAAGACCTGCTGTACTCTTTGCTGCCTGCTGCGATTTGTTCGCAAGATTTCTTACTTCGTCAGCAACAACGGCGAACCCTTTTCCCGCGTCTCCCGCACGAGCCGCCTCTACGGCAGCGTTCAGTGCAAGGATGTTCGTCTGGAATGCAATATCTTCTATCGTCTTTATAACTTTATCTATTTCCATAGAGCTCTGACGTATATCGTTCATCGAGCTTATGAGCTGCTGCATCCGCTCGTTGCTCTGCTCAACGTTTCCGGCCGTTATGCTTACCTTTTCGTTGACGTTATGCGCTTCTTCAGCATTTCTCTTGACCTGCTCCGAGAGCTCGGCTATCGTAGCAGAAAGCTCCTCGACAGCCGCAGCCTGCTGCGCCGCACCCATGGACAGTGAGTTGGCTCCGTCGGAAAGCTGTCCGGCACCTGTCGAAACTCTCTGGGACGAGTTGTCTATCTGAGTGATAGTTGAATTCAGCGCGTCGGAGATATTCCTTATCGAATAAAGAATATCCGCAAGACCGCCTACATATTCGCTCTCGCAGCCGGATGTCACAGTGAAATCACCTTTCGCCATTGCTCCGAGAACCATGCTTTCGTCCCGGACGATGTTCTGAAGATGATCTGACATATCCATAAAGCCTTTAGCAAGGCTTCCGAATTCGTTGGGCGGGAAGTTGTACATTTTGCCGTCGTCGCTGAAATCGAATCTGTTCGTCTTTTCGGCTATTGCAAGAAGTGGAGTTATCGGATAAAGAGACTTGCGCAGAATTATCACGCAGATCACAGCAAGAAGTGCAATACCGATAACGCCGATGATAACTACGGCGATTGTCACGAGATTTATCTTAGCGAACGCGTCGTCGCTGGATATAACAAATGAGCATATCCACGAGAGATCGCTCCCGTCAAGGCGGATCGCTTCATAACAGGTTATGGCGTTTGAAGAGATCAGGCTGTCATAAGCGTTCCGGACAACAGCTGTATTCCCGGAAGCTGCCTCCTTGAAATCTCCGGACTTTACGGATGAACCTATAAGTGAACTGTCTTTTGTGTTTGCTATGTAAGTGCCGCCCGAGGAAAGAATGGCGCTGTAGCCGTTGTTATAGGGGCCGTTGGTGAAATTGAGCGAGCCTATCGAATCGACTATGATATCGCAGTTCGCAACGCCGAGGAATTTTCCGTTCTCAACTATAGGATTGCTCAGTGTAATGAGCCATACCGTCTGGCCGTTGGTGAGATCATAGCTGTACGGCTCGGTTATGTGAGTTTTCATGATAGATTTGGTCGTTGCATAGTAATCACCGCCGCCATAGTCTGCGTAGTCATTCAGTATATCCATGGCTATATTGTTTCCGTCCGTATATGCGTAATAAGAAAGTCCGTCCGGTGTTTCGGGGAAGAACTGGTCGGGTTCAAAGGCAAAATAAGCGGAGAAAACACGCCCTGACTTAACGACATCACGCAATGCGCTTTCAAGCATGGGAGCTGCCGCATCTTTGCCGAGAGTACGGTAGCGCAGGACATCGTCGCGCAGTGCCTCAGAATATACCTGCATACTTGTTATATACGCATTTACCGTCTGGGTGTTCTGGGTGGCGATATTGTTGACCTGATCGTTGACAAGCGATGAAACAATGTCGCGTGACATAACAAAGAACAGAATACACATTATTGCCACAATAACTGTTACCGCCGCGATAATTATTATCGGAATCCGGGATGTTAGTCTGTAACGTTTTTTCTCCATACGCATTTTCGTACAGTAGCGCGTACCGTACACTCCTTTCCGTAACGAATTAAGGCTATACCGCACAAAGAGCGTGCAGTGATTGCGAAGTCAGATTTTTCGTCAGATTGTATAGAAATGACGCAGGCTTGCTGGCGCAAGTCAAGGAATTTCTGTGCAAGATGACGGAACAATCTGCAAGCAAGCGCTGTGCGTCTATTTGTGCGGTATTGCCTTAATAGCTCTCTTATTATTTTAACAGAAATAAGTAAATTCGTCAATACATAAAAAAAGAAAATTTTCGGGATAACCACACACCCCGATATGCATGAACGCAGTCGATTGTTTGACCGCCTATACGTCCGAAAAATAACCGTGATGTGATTATAAATATGCAAAATACACATAATATAGCATAAAATGGTTACAGAATTGTGTAATGATATAAAGTTTTACATTCCTGCGCGGAATTGTTCGGGTAAATCCTTGCAAAATCCTGCAAAATAAATTATAATATAAAGTGGTGAATAATAGGCTTCGTGTCTTAACGGACGAAAGGACGGAATGTATGAACAAACTTTTAAAACGAATTTTAGGCACAATCGCGGTCACCGCGGCTGTCTCTCTCTCGGGCTTTCTACTGCCCGAAACCGTGCTGCTGCCCGACCTGTCGGTCACGGCGAGCGCGGACACAGAGTTCACCGAGGCAGCCACATGGACGGATCTGCAAATCGCATTTACGGCAGGCGGGAATGTACGGCTCGCAGACGATGTCACAGCAGACAAC
>ODAI010393833.1_pt1 | contig 11869 bp, 9 predicted proteins | sample 1539321 | NCBI WGS metagenome assembly ODAI01 (sample SAMN02144231, study PRJEB22623) | gut metagenome | biome: sheep rumen | host: Ovis aries | place: New Zealand
AGGTTTGTATATAGCCTCAAATTATTACCTTATTAGTGGGAAATATCAATATTTAACTGGTACAGTTGGGTATAAGGATTATTGGGATTGGGATGGCCCTGTAACCGGATATATTGAGATTTATGGTGATGGTAGATTGTTGTACAGTAATACAAACATCACTGATCAAACGCTCCCATATGATATATCAGTCGACATAGCTGGAGTAGAAAAAATGTCGATTAGGATGGGACACTATAGCCCTTATAGCATGATGGAGGTTTTCCTTGGAGATCCAATGCTGACTGATTAAATGTAAAGGAGAGGGATTATGAGCCAGATTGCAGATATCATAAAATATGAAGGAGACAACAGCACATTTATTTGGAAGCATCCATTGGAGGATTTTAATTCCCTGACACAGTTAATAGTGCATGAGACGCAAGAGGCAATTTTCTTTATGAATGGCCAAGCTCTGGATCTCTTTGGCCCCGGACGTTATACTCTTGAAACTCAGAATATACCAAAAATCGGAAAGCTACTTAATCGCACAACAGGTGATGAAACTCCTTTTCATTGCGAAGTATATTTCATCAATAAAGTTGAGCAGATGTCTATTAAATGGGGAACAGATTCGAGAATTCAGTATGTAGAACCCCTGTATGGGTTTCCTATTTCTATTGGCGCGTGTGGAGAGATGAGTTTACGCGCAGATGATTCCAGAAAACTTCTATTAAAATTGGTTGGAACGGAAAACTATCTTAGCCAGGCGAGATTAGTTGACTATTTCAGAGCTTTTCTTATGACAAAAATCAAGTCATACGTAGCTCAGACCATGAAGGCAAAGGCAATCAGTATTTTTGAGATAGATGAGCATTTATCGTCATTTTCTGAAGATCTTAAGGAACTGTTGGTTCCGGATTTTTCAGATTATGGTGTTGTTCTTGAAAGGTTTTTTGTTACTTCTGTTCTTAAACCTGATGGAGAACCTCAATATGAAAAATTCAAAGAACTGCATTTCAGGCAGTACGCTGATATTGCTGAGGCTTCATTGCAGCAAAGAGTAAGAGTTATACAGGCACAGACGGAGGCACAGGAAACAGTTATTCAGTCTCAGGCTATGGCAACTAAAAGAGCTCAGGAAGGCTACTCTTACCAGCAGGAAAGAGGATTCGATGTTATGGGTGATGTTGCCAGAAACGAAGGAAGCGGTTCGGATCTACGTAATGCGGCTATGGGACTCGGCATGGGCTTTGGAGTAGGCGGAGCATTTGGCAATGCCCTAAACGGAATAGCAAACGGTACAATGAACGGACTGATGTCGCCTGTAGACGCTCCTAGTATGCTTGAGCCCAAGCCACAGGAAAGCGACGGTGATATTCCGGGAATGATCAAATTGAAAGAGGAATCATCAACAAATGAGAATCCTAAACAGGCAGAAGATGATATGGCGCTATTCAAGAAACGTCTTGATAAACTGACAATGCTCAGAGATTCAGGGGTTATCTCAGATGAAGAATTTGCTGAGAAGAAAAAGGAATTACTTGAAATGGTGTAAAGGAAGGAAAAGGGTATGGTTAAGGGAAAGTATAAGTACTATATAGCTATTTGGGCTCTGATCGTTGTTTCATTCAATATTATTGTCTTTATAATCCCAAGAAATATCGGCGGAGTGGATAGATATACCGGTTCGTTTTGGGTAGGATATGCATTCATAATGCTTATGCTTGTAGCACAGTTAGGCGTAGGCTGGATGGTATTTAAGGAAGAAAATCTAACAAAGGTTTTCTATAAAATTTCGCTTTTATCCATAAGCTTTTCAAGTATGATCATAATGGGAATTGTAGGAATGATATGTATGGCTATTCCTGTAATACCCGTATGGCTTGGAGTAATCGCCTGCTTGTTGGTATTTGTATTTAGCGGGGTCTCGTTTGTAAGCGCTCAAGCCGCCGTTTCAGCTGTTGAGGAGATAGATAAAAAGGTAAAAGTAAAGACTTTCTTCATAAAATCATTAACTGTGGATGTTGAAATGCTTAAAGAGAAAGCAACCTTATCTGACATAAAAAACGAGATTGGAAGGCTTTATGATGTGGTCAGATATTCCGACCCTATGTCAGACGATGCTTTAACCGGGATAGAAACTCAAATCACATTAAAGATGTCCGATCTGTCGGAAGCAGTTGGTAAATCTGACTTGGATGCAGTTAAAAAAATATCAAAGGATGTAACCCTCTTGGTAACTGAGAGAAATAAGAAGTGTAAACTGCTGAAGTAGGAGCGAATTTTGCATGAGGCACTACGAGCTATCTGATAATCGCAGATTAGGCATTGATATTCTTGAAATAGCTTCGTTCCCCCTTGCATCAATACGCGGAAACAATTTAGAAGCGAATTTTGAAAAGAATACAAAGGAATTTCTTTCTCTGATAAATGAGATTTATAGCCTTTCTCCTAAGGAAACCTGTATAGAACTATGCTGGTTGACAGAATCGGTGGAGAATCAGACCATAGCGTCCAGAATCAGAGTTTTTGTGGTGATCCGTATTATTGGATCGAACAAAAACAAGATTTCATATGAACTGACTAATATTTCTAAAAACATCATTGTTTCATTATCGTCATTACAATTTGGAGTCTGCGAGGGAGATGACACATATAATTCCTACGAAGAACTGATAGCGAGTATTGACGATTCATGTCTTTATTCAGTAATAAAAAGCGAAAAATGCCTGGGTAATATGAATTCACTATACCCTTACTATTGCTGCGATGTGATTCCTGCAGGGAATACATCTAATTTTTCCACGTTTATCTCTATTCTTAGTCAACAAAAAAACAGCTGCGTTATTTTTCAATTATTTCCTACATCCTTTACAGAACAAGAAACATACATGATAAATGAAGTTTGCAATGAATTGGGGAGGATTGCCTCAGGTACATTTATTGATCGGACCATTTATAAGGATGAAATGGCTAATGAGCCTCTTAAGACATATAGATACTATAATGAAAAGAAAAATTCCTCGTTGTTTCTATACAATTTGCTTGTTTTTGGAAAAAGAGAGGTATGTGCAAGTATAACGACAAAAGTATTTAGTTTGCTTCAAGACGGCGAAGAAAAAATCGCCTCTATGGATCCCGTTTGTATTGACCTGAGCGGAGAAAAAATCAATCTGGTAAAGCAGCTGCCTTACTATCCATGGAATATTAATGCGCGACTTGTGCACTATTATAGAAATAAAAAGTATCAAGAGGTCATTCCGCTAGCCAGAAATTTGTACAGATTGCCTTATGTTGTATCGGCGGAAGAGGCATCTAGCTTTTTTAGGCTTCCTTTGTACGAAAAAACTATGGTTGCGCTGAGGAGCAATCAGGTTTCACAGGCACAGGAGCAGTTTTCGAGCAGTGTTGTCAGGGAAGATAACCTTAGACTCGGAAGGCTTATTACGAATGATCTGTCGCAAATATATATTGGATGCCCGGAGAAGGCTTTTACAAAGCACGCCTTAATTGTCGGAATGCCCGGCGTAGGAAAAACGACTTTCTCAATAAATGTATTACTTCAATTCATGAAGAAGGGGATACCTTTTCTTGCGATTGAACCGACCAAATCAGAATATAGAGCTATGATTGATGCAATACCCGGATTAAGAATTTTTACTCCGGGTAATAATGCCATTTCTCCATTTATCATAAATCCATTTATTCCGCCCAAAGGAATTAAAATAGAACAATATATTCCAAGCTTGGCCAGTGCGTTTAAGGCTGCTTTTTCCATGCCATCTCCATTGGATATGATTTTTCTGAAAGCAATCCGATCATGTTATATTCAGTATGGCTGGAAAGATTACAGTATGGTTGGAGATGATGATGTAACGCTTTTTGGCCTTTATGAATTTATTACTGTTTTCAAAAAGCTGATAGATAACACAAATTACAGCAAAGATGTTCGTGGCAATATAGAAAGTGCCGGATTATTAAGGCTTACAAATCTTATAGAACAAAATAGTAATATCTATGACTCAATCAATACGGTTCCGATTGAAGATCTTTTGACAGCACCAACTGTATTAGAACTAAACTCAATTGATAATGCAGAGCAAAAGGCACTTATAATGGCTCTCTTGCTTATTAATATATGCGTTTACACTAAGCATAATCATGTTGGGGATGGTGAATTAAAAAATGTCATATTGATAGATGAAGCTCATGTTTTGCTGGGTGGTACAGCATCAACAAATAAGGAAGGCGCTGCTGACTCTCAGGGAACAACTATAAAAGCCTTGCAGGATATGATCGCTGAGATACGATCATATGGAACAAGCATTATAATAGCTGATCAGTCTCCTACAAAGGTCAGCAGAGAGGTAGTAGCAAATACTGATATTAAGGTGAGCTTTCGTCTGGTTCAATCAACAGAGAAGGAATTGATAGCTGACAGTACCAATATGGATGAAGAGGCGAAGACAAACCTTTCGCGGTTAAAGACGGGTGAAGCTTATGTGTACTATAGTCAGCTTGAATCGCCGCAAATGGTTTTAACGGAGGATATAAGGGCAAAAGAAAACATACGACTGAGCATCCCTGATGATGAGGTCGCAAAGAAATGTACTTATTGGGTTAGCCACCAAGAATTGCTTAAACCATACAAAGAGTGCGAATTGTGCGAAATGTGTCAGAGAGATTGCTCATTTAGAACAAGATCCAACGCAGAATATATAGCTAATAAAACATTTGTAATCTATAGATCCAAAATTAGAAACGAAGAGGATTTCCGCAAGATAATTTATCATCTGCCAGAAATAATGAAGGCAGAATTTGAACGGTATGATGAAAGAGAAATTATGCGGATGCAAATATGCACTCGGATAAAACTATTCCGAAAAATTCAATTAGAATTACCGTTTCACTTATCTGAAAAAGAGAAGGAAAAGATAATAACTCTGTTTCCTGACAGAAAGGCTGGTGAAATCTGATGTGCGATATAGATATGGATGCAGATGTCGGCTTCGATTCTTCAAGTGATGAGGGAGTAGATGTTTCTGATGCCGTGGATGATACAGATCTGGGTGAATGGGATGATTTTTCTGAGTATTCCGATGCAGTGAATGAGTCTGACACATATGAAGAATTACAATATTTAGATGATGTATCTACTGAATTAGATGATACGTCCTCTGAATTGGAGGTTTTTCAAGAAGATTCATTAGATTTATATGGAGAGAGCGAAATGCCTATGACGGATGATGCTATAGAAATATCAGATGATTTAGTAAACTCTGAGACTATATCAGAAATTGGTGAATTGGATCAAGAGGAGACTTCGTTCGATGTAGAAGAGTTACCAGATTTTTCTGAGTTAGATGATGTTGTTTCCGAAGAAGAGATATCCACTGACCCTGAAATAACGCTTTCGATGGATGAATTGCAGGATTTATATGAGGAACACTCAGAAGATCCCAATTTTGCTGGTAACATGGAAGAATTGATATCTTCTGGACGCGTAGCGGTTGCGGGCATCGATGAAACTGAAGAGGATACTACCGATGATGGCGATATAAAGGTGTTAACCAGAGAAATAACGCCGGAAATACTGGAAAGCAGAAATCGGGATACGGAGGAAACGCTTGATAATTATCGCGAAAGTCTTAGGGAACGAGGCGTATCTGAAGAGAGGATAGACGAATTCATTGATCGTGAACGCAATAGCATAAACGCTATGTACGAGGGCTATGATAATCACGTTGAGACGGATAGTGTTTATGCGCCTCCAACGGATTGGGATACAATTGCCGCTGATTTGCGTGGCGAAGACAGCCCAGTTGAAGGTATGGATGACAATATAGCAAATGGTATTGAGGGTGATCAAGAAGACCTTCACGAATCCGATGAGACTATTTTTGCAGAGGGGGAATTGTCTGAAAACCCTGAAATGGACGAAACAAATGATAATCCATCTGAGTTGGATACGATGAGTGCTGAGATAGAAGAGGATAATCCTTTGGAAAGTGATTTAGATGATGCTATCGAATCAAACGAAGAAGGAAGGGAAACGGAAGAAAAACCGGATTTTACAAATTATACTTACATCAGTTTTCCAAATTCAGACACTGAAAATATAGATGAAGTTCAGGATATAAGTGTCAATTATGATGAAATATATGAAGGTATAGATCAAGAAGCTCTTGAGCAGGGTTTTGAAGAAGTCGATATATATGAAGATACGGAGCGTTTAGATAGTTCTCTTGAGAGTTTCAGAGCAGAAAATTGGGAGAACTTATCACTCGATGGTCAAAAGGAGTCTATGAGTGATTTGGCCGAATATGTGGAAGAAGTGATAGGGTTTGATAATCCACCCACTATTGAATATTATAATAATCGCAGCCGTGGTGATTATGGCGGATATAACTCACAAACCAATACTTTAAGAATTAACGAGTATATGCTGTATGATAATGAAGAGGCGGCAGATACGATAGCACATGAGTTATGGCACGCTCATCAGCATGAATGCGCAGAAAATCCATCATCTGCACGAGATTATCAATATCAATACAATTTTGAGAACTATATAAGACCCGAGATTGGTCACGAAGCATATGAAAGTCAGCTTGTTGAAGCTGAAGCAAGGGCTTTTGCTGCTCAGTTTAAGGGCAGGATAGCTGAGTTAGGATCCAGGAGGTTGTAAGAAATGAACGAAATCATTAGGTATTTGACGGAAGAAAAGCAAGAAACACCGGTAGTGGCGCGTATACTTGAAAAAACACTGGTTAAGTACGACGACATAAAAGAGGGTTTTTTGAAGTGGCTTTGTACTCGTGAGTATACGGATTCACCTGTTGTCGGTGGGTACAGCGCAATAAATATCCATGAGCTTCAGCCAGAGATGGATGCAGCCGGAGTTTATCAGTTTCTTGTGACATTAAGAGATAATCCTGAGAAAGCTCAGGAATATTTAAAGAGCAATTTTGCTAAAAAATAATAATTTGTGGGAGTAGGGCAATATGGCAATCTTAAAATGTAAAATGTGCAGCGGTACTTTGGATATTTCTGATGATAGCGGAATAGCTGTTTGTCAGTATTGTGGCACGAAGCAAACAATCCCTCATCTTGATGATGAAAAAAGGATCCAAATGTTTGATAGAGCTAATCATTTTAGGCGTAATCATGAGTATGATAAGGCTATGGGTATTTTTGAACAAATACTTGCTGAAGATTCCGCTGATGCAGAAGCGTTCTGGTCTATTGTTCTATGCCGCTTTGGGATAGATTATGTTGAAGATCCCAAAACACATCGACGTGTTCCAACGATAAACAGGATTCAATCTCGTTCTATTTTCGCTGATGATGATTATAAGCAAGCTTTAAATAACGCAAACTTGGCACAGAAAACTGTTTATGAACAAGAAGCTGAGGAAATAAACAGGATACAAAAAGAATACCTAAAGATATCAAATGAGGAAGATCCCTTTGATATCTTCATTTGTTATAAGGAGACGGATGATACAGGGAAACGCACACAGGACTCTGTAATTGCAAATGATCTCTATTATCAGTTGGTAAACGAGGGATATAAAGTTTTCTTCTCCAAGATTACTTTGGAAGGTAAGCTTGGTTCTGCATATGAGCCTTATATCTTCTCTGCACTGAATTCGGCGAGAATAATGATCGTACTGGGAACAAAACCTGAGTACTTTAAGGCTGTTTGGGTAAAAAATGAGTGGGCCAGATTCTTGGCGATGATGAAAGACGGAGCGAACAAAACGCTTATTCCCGCTTACAGAGATATGGATCCATACGATCTCCCTGAAGACTTTGCTTATTTGCAGGCGTTGGATATGGGGAAAATTGGCTTTGTCCAGGATTTATTAAGAGGAATTGATAAAATCTTTAATAGAATCGAAGACCATGAAAAGACTGTAATTCACGAAGGAACATCGAGTGGTAATACGGGAGGCAATGCCTCAGCACTTTTGAAACGTGGAGAATTGGCATTGGAAGATTCGGATTGGAAAAAAGCATATGATTATTTTGATCAAGCATTAAATATTGATGCAGAAAGTGGAGATGCATATTTAGGCCAAGCACTTTCAGAGATAAGAGTAAAATCCTTAGATTCTCTTGCTGAGGAAAGAATAAAACTGTTTGAATTAAAACTTGGCCATATCAGTTTGGATTCTGTTTATATCAGTGATGAAGCGAGTTTTGGAGAGGTGAACCATCTTATTCAGGACAATAAGATTCTGTTGGGTAATGCTATTGAATTTGAAGAATATACAATTCCTTTCAAAACAGGAATTAAGCAGATGGAAAAGCTGATTGACGAGGAAATAATGTGGTTTGATTCGAATAAAAACTTATCAAAAGCAATTCGATTTTCGGAAAAAATAAGAAACGATGTGCAAGAAATCAGAGAATTGCTGCTTAAGAGAATGAAATCTGAGATGGAATCTATGAAACTATCAGAGGATGAAAAAAGAAAAGAAGTATTACTCGAGTGCGGAAAGCACTACGATGATATTCGACAAAAAGTATTGGTCAGAATTCAACAGAGGAGGGAAGAATACGAAGAATTAAGGTGCCAGTATTATTCTGGTAAACTTGATTATATGAGAGTGAGTGAATTGAAGGAGTTTCAAATGAAACTGAAAGTTTTTTTTGGATATCAGGAAACAGATAGGATATTGGATGAGATATCGTTAAGAATACAAGAAAAGGATGGGAGGCTACATGCTGAGTTGAATAATCTGAAGGAAAGGGAACGTCAGATAATTTTTTATGAATTTGCTAAAATCAAAGGACGTAATAGTTATCAAAAAGAAGTAGAATTACGTAAGGAATTAATTGAAGTGCAAAGAAAAATACAGGAAATAGAGGCTGAATTGTAATAGAACGGATGATATTACTGAATATCTTGATGACAAAGAGCGTGTAGATGATGAAGAATATGAGGCCATAAGTCTTGAGGCATCGTTGATAGGCAGAGTAATAGAAGCGCGCGAAAAACAGGGAGTTTCGAAAAGGGAGTTGTCCGAAATAAGCGGTATCAAGCAGCCTGCAATTGTAAGAATGGAAAAATGCCAAAGCACACCTCGAATCGACATGCTATTGAAGATATTGATTCCGTTAGGCTATACGCTGGATATAGTTCCACTGCAAAACATAGAAAATAACATGTGATACCGAACGCCTATACGCATTATTGTGGTAAAATAATATAGTTTGTGATACATGCGGGGAGTATATGAGGACTGGATCCGGATCGGAAAATTTAATAAGAAGATCTGTGGCGGTTGCGGTATCGGCTGCGACGTTTTTATCCGTATCCGGATGCGCGGGAAATGAAATATCCTCAGGGATAGATACATTTCTGCACGGTGGTATATCCGGCACGAACGCATACTCGTCCATGGAGTCTTCCCCTGTGATCGATTATGCAGTCCCGGAGATCAGATCCCATATACTGACCGATCACGAAGGATACAGCACGGCATCCGGATGCACTGCTTACCTGTACGGGGATGAGATTCCCGAGACCTTTACTTTGATAAATGCGGAGACTAAGGCAGCCGTCTTCGAGAGTGAGAAAGTAGCCCCCATCACGGACGCAGACGGAAATGTGATAGGTGCGGAGTTTGACCTTACCGGAGATGTGGCGGACGGAAAGTATCTGATATACTGCGACAGATATGGATACTCAGAAGAGTTTACTGTTTCATCCACTGCCTATACGGATACATTTGCGGCTAAGGAGGCATCCTTCCTTGAGAAGGTGGGAGCCGGAACCGTATCCCCTGATGATATCATCTGTGTGCTCCAGGCATATGAGTGGGACAGAGATAGTTTCGCAGATGCCGATAATGACGGAAAGCCCGATGTGCTGACCACGGTCAGAAAGTATATCGAACTCACCGATTACGAGAGTATAGCGGATGATGAGAAACTTTCGTATGCAACGCTTCTTGTAAAATTCGGATACAGCGATCAGGATTTTGATAAGGACTTCTCAACTGAATGTCTCCAGAAAGGCTCAATACTGTATGCCGAATCTGCCAAAGCGAACACAGGAACCGATGAAGCGACATCCGTCATGGGAGCAAAGGATTTCCGTGCACTCACAGAGCTCTACAGAGCATCCGGCAGAGCGGATTATCTGGACAGTATAGGCAGATACGAGACCATGCTGGCAGGTGATGAAGACTATCTGGACGATCCCGATTATCTCTACGGAGCATATACATATATGACTACAAGGAGAAATGTAGGACTCTCTTTTTGTAATATACTCATGAGCGATCTCATGGAGAAGGCTCAGGGACATAATAATATCAAAAAGGATCTGTATGATGCGATCACATCCGAACAGAGTGAGGACAGCATCCTCACTGCGGCTCAGCAGATAATGTGCGCGAACAGTGCACTTGACGGATATGAATATGACAAGACTATAAAGGATCTGACGACATACCTTTCCGGATGCAACAGACTCTCAGAAGATCATGCATCGGACGGAAGACCTGAATATATTCTTTTATTCGCACATTTGGCGAGACTCGAGAAGGAGGAAAAGCTTTGAAAACTGTAGTATTATGCGGTGGTATCAGTACGGAGAGGGATGTATCCCTTACTTCCGGAAGGATGATATATGAGGCGCTTATGTCCAAAGGACATGAGGCTGTGCTCCTTGATATCTATCTCGGATACGAGGGAGATACGGACGGAGTGTTTGAGAAGAAAGCAAATCTCCTCATGAAAAACACCGGGATCTCAGAGGTTAACCCCGATATCGAGGAGATCAAGAAACTCCGCAAAGACGGCGGACGAGGATACTTCGGCCCCAATGTCATAAAGCTCTGCATGGAAGCGGACGTTGTATTCATGGCTCTTCACGGCATAGGCGGAGAGGACGGAAAGGTCCAGGCGTGCTTTGATCTCATGGGTATAAAGTATACCGGCACGGATTTCACAAGCGCTGCTATGGCTATGGACAAGGGTATCGCCAAGGATATATTCAGAGCATACGGCATACCCACACCCGACGGATTCAGACTCAGGAAGGGCGAAAAGGAACCTCACAAGATCCCGTACCCTTGCATAGTAAAGGCCTGCAACGGCGGATCGAGCGTAGGTACTGCGCTTGCAAATAATGATGAGGAATATGAAAAAGCAAAGGCGGAAGCTTTTATGTACGATAATGAAGCGGTCGTTGAGCAGTATATAAAGGGAAGAGAATTCTCTGATTGCGTCATAGACGGGAAGGCACTTCCCGTAATAGAGATCGCTCCCAAGGTGGGATTCTACGATTACAAGAATAAATATCAGGCGGGCTCAACGGTTGAGACCTGCCCTGCCGAGATACCGGATGACAAGACGAAGGAGATCCAGCACATAGCCGAGGAAGCATTTAAAGCACTCAGATATCGCGGATATGCGAGAATGGATTTCATGATGAGCGGGGATGGCACCGTATACTGTCTGGAAGCAAATACTCTCCCCGGCATGACACCTACTTCACTGATACCTCAGGAGGCGGCAGTGCTTGGTATAAGCTTTGAGGATCTGTGTGAAAAGATACTTTTAATGGGAGCAATGGAATGAACCTTACTATAGGTGAGATAGCAGGAGCTGCCGGCGGCGAAGTACATATTTCGGCCGGTGATACAGAGAAGAAAGTATCATGTGTGGTCATAGATTCGAGGATCGTTTCCGAGGGCGGAGTATTTATCGCCGCGCCCGGTGAGAAGACCGACGGCCACAAATACATCGAGGGTGTGCTTGAAAAGAAAGCATCTCTTATCATATGCGAGAAAACTCCCGAGGAAGTCGAAAAAGAATATGGACTGTCTTCTTCAAAGTGGGGAAGCTATATCGTTGTAGAGGATGCGTA
>ODAI011087714.1_pt1 | contig 11869 bp, 10 predicted proteins | sample 1539321 | NCBI WGS metagenome assembly ODAI01 (sample SAMN02144231, study PRJEB22623) | gut metagenome | biome: sheep rumen | host: Ovis aries | place: New Zealand
AACTGCAGCACGGGGAAACATGGGGACGGTCCATTTGTTTCACCAAATGAAGTAAAAAATGTGAGACGAGGTGATTATAAGTATGCGTTTATTTGTTGCTGTACAACTGTCGGAAGAGTTAAAGAAAAGTATCACAGGTACCCTTCACGATCTGAAGCAGAAAGGTGTAAAGGGGAACTATGTCCCTGTAAAGAATCTGCATCTGACTCTGGCCTTTATCGGAGAGACGGACGATCCGAATCGGGTGAAGGATGCACTGAAAGGAATCTCCTATAAACCCTTCAAGCTGTCTCTTTCGGAAATGGGGACCTTTGGAGATCTTCTCTGGGTCGGCATGAAGGGAAATCAGGGCCTGTCCGCAGCTGCAAAAGCAGTGCGGGATGCACTGGATGCAGCCGGAATCTCCTATGACAAAAAGGCCTTCACGCCGCACATCACGATCATACGCAAATCTTCCGGAAGCTGGAAGCAGGTTCCGCCTCCCAAAGGACAGATGATGGTGAAAAGCATCTCCCTGATGAAGACCACTTTCAAGGACGGGAAACCGGTCTATTCAGAGGTCTGCTCTTTTTAAGAGAGCATGGGGGCATGAGGGGCATGAGGGATATGGGGACGGTCCTTTTGTCCCCACTTACATATTTTCCATGCATTCCTGCAGAATCTGCTCTGCATCAGCTCCCTCTATGTCCAGTCCCACGGCCTGAATGAGCTTCACATCATGGATCCCGTAATAGCCCTGGGCCAGGGCCCTGACATAGCCGAAGCCGAACTCTTCCGGCGCGTAACCGCCGCCTGCCGTCATGACATAGTAAATGTCCTTTGCCCGGCACAGGCCTCTGGGAATCCCTTCCGGTGTATAGGTGAAGGTGATGCCGCGGACATTGATATGCTCAAAGTACTGCTTCAAAGCAGCCGGGAAAGACAGGTCCCAGTAGGGTGCCGCGATCACGATCCGGTCCGCTGCCGCGAACTGGTTTGCCAGCGAAAAAGAAGGATTGGAATAATCTCCTGCATCGATCATCTGATCCCGCTTTGTGAGATATTCTTCATCCGTCACAGAGAAACGGATATCTTCAAGACGGACCTCCGTGAAGTGTTCGCCCAGTTTATCCAGAAGACATTTGGCCAGTCGGTTTGTTCTGGAGTTTTTGCGCACACAGGCATTAATGTATAGGACCATTGGTATCCTTCCTTTCGTACTTTCTGTTCTTTCGTTCTAAACCATACACTAATATGATAAAATCATTACAGGAGGAGACAGAGGAGACAGGGGTCGGTTCTGTGTCTCCTTATCCCCAAGGAAGCAGGAGACACAGAACCGACCCCTGTCTCCTCAGGCTCAGGCATAGCCAAAGGGAGATATTTGAAGATGAATCACAAGGATAATCCGCTCGGGACAGCGCCTGTGGGCAGGCTTCTTCTGCAGTACGCGATTCCCACTATTATCAGCACGCTGATGGCGTCGCTCTACAATATGGTGGATCAGATGTTCATCGGTCAGAGAATCGGTTTTCTGGGCAATGCGGCGACAACGGTGGCCTATCCGCTGACCTTTCTGTGCGGCGCGCTCACCCTTCTGTTCAGCAACGGATCGGCAGTGAATTTTAATGTCTCCAACGGACGCGGAAAAAAAGAGGAGGCGCTCGACTTCGCGGGTGCCGGCCTGACATTGCTGGCAGCGGAGGGTCTGTTTACGACGGCGCTGGTCCTTCTCTTCACACCATTTATCGTCAACCTTTTCGGCGCGACGCAGGAGGTCTATCCCTATGCGCTCACCTACATGCGTCTGATCGCGCCGGGTTTTCCCTTTCTGGCTCTCACCTCCGGCGGAACTCTCCTCATCCGGTCGGACGGCAGTCCCCGCTATGCACTGGTCTGCTCGATGGCGGGCGTTGTATTGAATTTCATCCTGGATTATCTCTTCCTCTTTCCCCTGAACATGGGTATTGCGGGCGCTGCGATCGCGACGGTCCTGGGCCAGGTCGCCTCCGCCATCCTGGTCATCGCTTATCTGGTGCGCTTCAAAACCGGCAGGCTTCTGCGGCATCATTTTGCCGTGACAAGAAGCAAGATTACCCAGATTATGTCAATCGGAGCGGCGGGCAGCCTCAACCAGGCGGCCATGCTGGTCATGAATCTGGTCCTCAACAGCTCCCTGAGCCATTACGGTGCCCTGTCCGAATACGGCGGGAGCGAGGCGCTGGCAGCCGCCGGCGTCGTCACAAAAGTCAATTTCCTCTTCTACTCCACCATCATCGGCTGCAGCATAGGCGGACAGCCCATCATGGGCTTCAACTTCGGAGCCAGGAATTACAGGCGGGTAAAAGAAACCGCCTATATGATCTACCGCTACGCATTTGTCATCGGTGCCCTGGAGACACTCTGCTTCTGGCTCTTCCCCTATCAGATCCTGAGCCTGTTCGGCAGCAGCGCCGGTGGCTATGAGGCCTTTGCCCTGCGCTATATGCATGAATTTATGCTGCTGGTCATTCTGGCAGGCGTCCTGCCCGTTTCCATGAATGCCATGGTCTCGATCAAAAAACCGATCAACGGCATCATCATCTCACTCTCCAAACAGCTGGTGCTCATTGTCCTGCTGCTCATCCTGCCCCGCTTTATGGGTATCGACGGCGTGCTGATCACAGGACCGGTCGCAGATTTCCTGGTGGCCGTCGCCGCGTTTACCGTAGTCCGCAGGGCTTTCCGCCGGCTTGGAGAAAGCCGGTGATTTTCCTCCTTTTTAGGGCCTTCTAAGGGACTTATTATCCAGGGCTTTCTCCCGGGACTTCTTTCCGGGGCTTTTTCCAGAACTTTTTCCAGGATTTTTTCCGGGACTTATTTTTTGATTCCAGGGATAAAGATTTTTTCTATACCGGCTTCCGACACCCCCTTCTTTTCAAAAGGGGGTGTTTTTTGCGGGCACGGGAAGCTTTTGCACAGGTTTCGTTCTTCACTCACCTATATAAAGCCCTATATTCCTGTCAACCGGCTCCAGGTCATAAGGCCATTCAATGAGGCGGACATCGTTTTCCTCACACAGTATCCTCTTCTGCTGGTCGAGTTCCTGTCTGGCCAGGAGAGCCTCCTCTCCGCCGAAAAATTCAACCGGATGAAAATGCTGGATTCCCTGATATTCGACCGCTGTGTGCAGCGACGGGATATAGAGATCAAGGCTCTGGCGTCCCAGCCAAGCCGGCCGGTACTGGTAGAGGGTGTCCGGATATTTTTTCCGCACCGCGTGAAACAGGGTCAGTTCGTGTTTCCATTTTGGCCTGATGATCCCGTCCGCAGTGAGTTTTGTCCTGATCTTTGTGCGCTCCAGCCTCCAGTCAGTGCGGTAACCGTCCTTTTCTTCATAGAGGGCCAGATCCGTATACCACCATTGAAAAAAGGGCATGATGGTCCGGGTCAGGCTGAGAAAAAACTCAAGCTCGGAAGGAAAGTAACCCGCCTCCAGAATGTGTTCAATATTGCGCCGCACGTAAACGGTCTTGGCCGGATTATGGCAGAAAGGGAGGTTTCCCTGGTAGCGGGCCAGCCGGTCCGGAAGATAGGGGGAGCGCAGGACCATGCCGTCTTCCTGCAGATGGGTCTGATACCACAGAAAAGGATAGTCATACAGAGAGTATCCCCCGAACAGATCTTCTGAGCCGTTCGTGTACAGCAGGTGGAACATCAGCAGAACAGTGTCCATGTCTCTTTTATCAAACACGGCCAGATAGTGGATCTTCTCTTCATCCGGAAACAGATTCCTGACCGGCCGCAGGTCTGCAGCCTTTTTGCAGACCTCCATCACAACGAAAAACTGCGACACAAAGCTCTCGGGAAAAAGAAAGCAGGCATTGCGGTCCGTGTCAATGCCCGTAAACTGTTCCATAAAAGCTTTCACATAGGGATTTTCCATGCCGGGATCGGACTGAGCAGACTGTTCAGATCCCTCCGATCGGCCGGACTGCTCTGAATAGTCTGACTGATCAGATGACTTTGATTGCCCCGGCTGCTTGGACTGTCCCGGCTGATCCGGCCGGTTGGTCTGCTCCGGCCGCCCGGGCAGCCGCGACTCTTCTGTCTTTTCGATCAGCCTTCTGGTGGCATACCTGTAGGGAAGGTCCGCCCAGGAGAGCTGCACGAGAAAGCGTTCATAGTGATTCGATTCATATTCCTCCCTCACATCCTCATAGTCCCCCTGCCATGACGTGTGTTCCTCTAAAAGAGCGTCCATCGTCGAAAACGTGGACATTTCATGGTACTGAGGGTACCTCTCCCACAGCATATCAAGCCTGTCAAAAGAATAGTCTGTAACAGTCTTTTCGTGGATCGGCGGGTACAGGTTCCCCTGGTCCCCGCATACATCTTTTTTCATAATGATTCCCGGTAAATCTGATCTGTTGGTGCAGTCTTTGTTTTATTTATTGTAGCAAAACAGGACTTCTCTCACAATCTGCGGCTGTTTCCCGTATTCTCCCCGAGAGTTCTCCCGGCACAAGATCAGAATGTTCTTTCCTGTCTTTCCCGGGACAGCAAAGAATATTTCGTGCTTATCTCATTATTTGCATAAACTTATTTTATATTTTAAACAACAAACAGTATATTCACGAACTAAAAAACGTTGACAGTTCAAGTTCACAGCCTTACAATAGACGAAAAATTTTAATAGTAAACTTGCCATGAATGAAGACAGCACTACGGATCGTGCAGTGATTATTCATCCTTGACCTGGTATTTGTGTAAAAGAAAGGATACTGACCGAATGAGAAATTTTATATTCGTGTCGCCGCATTTTCCTGTAAACTATCGTAATTTCTGTATTCAGCTGCATAATAATGGAGTGAACGTGCTGGGAATCGGAGATACCCCCTACGACTCCCTCGATTATGCACTGCAGGGAGCCCTGACAGAGTATTATCGGGTCAACTCCATGGAAAACTATGACGAGATGTACCGCGCGGTCGCCTTTTTCTGCTTTAAATACGGAAAAATCGACGGCCTCGAGAGCAATAACGAGTACTGGCTGGAGCAGGACGCGAGGCTGAGGGAGGATTTCAATATCCCCGGAATGAGACCGAAGGAGCTCTCTGTTATAAAGCGCAAATCCGGCATGAAAGATTTCTATGCGCAGGCCCAGGTTCCCTGTGCGCGTTTTCACCTGGTGACAGATCTTGCGGAGAGCCTGGCCTTTACCCAGAAGGTGGGTTATCCGGTAATCGTAAAACCGGACAACGGTGTCGGAGCTATCGATACATATAAAGTCGACAACGAGGAAGAACTGAAGCGTTTTCATGAAATTGATCACGGGCAGGTCCAATACATTATGGAAGAGTTCATCCCCGGAGAGATCTATTCCTATGACGCCATTATCGACAGCAAAGGACAGCCCCTCCTGGAGACGGGAAATCACACTCTGAATTCGATCATGGACACCGTGAATAATCAGAAGACCAATGTCTTCTACATTGAAAAGCAGATCAAAGATGACCTGCGCGAAGCAGGCCGCAGATGTGTGGCAGCATTCGGCGTCAAAAGCCGTTTCATTCATTTTGAGTTCTTCCGCCTGACACAGGATCATGACTACCTTGGCAAAAAGGGAAGCGTGGTCGCCCTGGAGGTCAACCTGCGCCCCTCCGGCGGATTCACCCCGGATATGATCAACTTTGCCAACAGCACAGACGTCTACAAAGACTGGGCGGACATGGTCGCCTTTGACTCTATAGGTTCCAAGGAAGGAAGAGACAAATACTACTGCGTATCCGTGGGACTGCGGGACTGCCGCACCTATGTGCACACCCCTGAGGAGATTCACGGAAAATATGCGGACCGGATCGTTCTGGAGCAGCGCCTCCCCGACGTGCTGGCCATCGCAATGGGAGATACCCTCTATCTGGGAAGATTTGCAGAAGAAGAGGAAATGGACGAATTCGTTCAGTTCCTGGCACAGGAGAAATAAAACACGGAAACATGGGGACAGATACAAAAGGACCGTCCCCATGTTTCACAGGCACCGCTTGATCAAATCTCTGTTAAAATCCAGGCGGATCGCCCGGGGTACCATCTCCAGTTCAAACCTGTCGGAAAGGATGGGTTCCCCGTCAATATTTGCCTTAAAGGGTGTTTCAGCGGAGACGACCAGTCTGTCCGTCTCATAGATTTTCAAGTCCGGAGACCCCAGATGCCGGGCGTTTTTCATCTTCAGGATCAATCGCGCCATACGGAATTTGTGCAGGGCACCCGCCTCCAGGACATCCATCTTTCCATCGTCCAGGGAGCTGTGGGGAGACACATGATAACCGCTTCCATAGTACCTGCAGTTGGCGGCAATCACCGTGGCAAAATTGCCTTCCCGGACCTCTCCATTGCTTTCAACGCGGAGCCGGCGTCCTCTCTTATACCTCAAAAAGTGCCTGATGACACCTGCATTAAAGCGCATGGTCCTTGGAATCCAGCGGCTGTGGATAAAAGTGTCATCATTTGCAATGTCCGCGTCAATGCCAAAACACGCAACATTGATACAGTACCTGTCGTTGACCCGGATGAGATCCACTTCGTGGATGCCGTTTTCCATACTCTCCATGCAGGTCCTGCAGAAGTCGTTTCCGGTACCGTGAGGGATAAAAGAGAGAATATTCCCTGTCCCGACAATGGCGTTCAGCACATGGTTGATGGAGCCGTCCCCGCCGATTGCCGTAATGACATAGTCCTTGTCCCGGAATCTCTCCAGTGCCCTGTGGGCCTGCTCCGGCGTGTCATTGACAACGAATTCATAGTCCCGGCCCAGCTCTTCCGATACTTTCCTGAGCTTTTCCATCATCTCTTTACTCTTATGGTGCAGCTGAAATCGGTTGATCAGATATACATAATGCAGCATGTTGCAGTCAAAGCCTCCATTTACAGATGATCGGTTACAAGTCGCATTGATCCGATATAAACTGACCTGCTGCAAAAAGTATAGTACAGTTTCCGCCCCTTTGCCAGTCAATAGAGTAGAACCTCCCCTGCCTTTCGGGCAGGTCTGTATAACTTCTGTATAGCTTCTGTATAATAGCGCTATTGTGTCTTATAACCATAAACAAAAGGACCGTCCCCGTATTGTAATCCGATAAATACGTATGATACTATATCCGTACAGGCCTGGCAGGCCAACAGGGGGTTTTATAAAGAAAGGGGAACAAAGCTTATGATCAAACTGATAGCGAGTGACATTGACGGGACTCTGGTAAAAGAGGGTTCCCATGAGATCGACCCTGCCTACTACGATGTGATCCGGGAACTCAAGGAGGCCGGGATCATCTTCTGCGCCTGCAGCGGACGGCAGTACCACAGTATGATGGAACTCTTCAAACCGGTCGCGGATGACATCTATTTCATCGCCTCCAACGGAACCGTGGTCCGCACCAGGGACCGCGTCCTGCACAGCTGGAAGATCGATCCGGAACTGTATATCCCGCTCATCGAGCGGCTGCGCACCATAGAGGGCGCCGAGATCGTCGTCGAGGGTCCGGATGTCAGCTGGATTGAGGGAACCGATACACCCATAGCCAGGATGATGAGCAATAATTACCGCTACGCCGTCGAGAATGTTGATGACCTGACTGCGATCCCGACTGACAACATCATCAAAATATCGGTTCATCACCCCAATGTGGAGAAGGCGACCAGAGGACTTGACAAGTCCAGCCGCGCCAAAAACCTGGCCATGACGATCTCAGGAGCTGAGTGGCTGGATATCTTTGCCAAAGAAGCCGGCAAGGGCGAAGCCTTCGCTCTCCTGCAGGAATATCTCGGAATCGGTCAGGAGGAGACAGTCTATTTCGGAGACAACCTGAATGATCTCACCGCCTTCCATGAGGCAGGTGTTACTGCAACTGTAGCCAATGCCCGCTCTGATATGCAGGACGCGGCAGACATCGTCGAGCGCTCCTTCTCTGACCTGGGCGTCCTGAAGGAACTCCGCCATATTCTGGATCTGCACAAAAGATTCGAGGCAGAGGGGAAAAAATAAACCGTTTTTCAACAGCAAAAAAGCAGGACCATCACATTGTGATGGATCCTGCTTTTTTACTGCAATCTGACAGGCAGTCGGTTTTTTCATTACCGCAGTCTATTTGTACTTGTTTTTATTATTCTTGTGCAATGCGGATTTACGCAAACAGGGGATTTACAGAAACAGTGCCGCAATGTGGTACACGATGCAGGCCAGGATCAGGGCGCCGCAGACATAGAATGCCGCGATCCTGGCTGTCCATTTCAGAGAATGGGATTCCCGGTAGGTTGTGCTGAGTGCCATGACGCAGGGAATATTGAAGGTGCAGGCACACATGAAGGCCAGCGCCTCGGCTTTGCTGATGAAGCCCCGGTTAACACTGTCTTTTAACTTTCCAGCTTGCCGCCTCACGCCGCTCGCTGATAAAGTTCCGATAAATGCCTTCTTCCTTCATCAGATTCCCGTGTGTCCCCTGCTGCACGATCTTTCCGTGATCCACGACCAGAATCTGGTCGGCATGTTCCACCGTCTTGAGGCGGTGGGCGATCATGATGACCGTCTTTTCTTCTGTCAGTGCCTGAATCGCCCGCATCAGATCATTCTCATTCTCCGGGTCCACATTGGCGGTAGCTTCATCGAGAAAGATGACCGGGGCGTCCTTCATCATGGCCCGGGCAATGGAAATGCGCTGTCGCTCGCCGCCGGAGAGATGTCCGCCGGAACTGCCGACCAGAGTGTCATATCCCTTTTCCAGGCTCAGGATAAAGTCGTGGCAGCCGCTCATTTTGGCAGCCTCCTCCACCTCTTCGTCTGTCGCGGAAGGTCTGCCCAGCCGGATATTCTCTCTCACTGTCATATTGAAGAGATAGTTGTCCTGGGAGACAAAAGCCACCTTGTCGGCATAGGTTTCCTGGGGAATTTCACGAATGTCGCTTCCGCCGATCGAGATACTTCCGCCCGTCACATCCCACAGGGCTGCGATCAGACGCGCTATCGTGCTCTTACCGCTGCCGCTGGGGCCGACCAGGGCAACAAAACTCCCTTCCGGGATCTTCATGGAAACACCGTGCAGAACCTCGGTATCAGCAGAACCCTGAAGACCTTTGACAGTTCCCGCCTTTTCCGCTTTCTCCTCATTTCCCGTCATGCCTTTTGGAGCATACCAATTCCGGAATGATAGGAGAAATGTACATCCTTCAGCTCCAGGTCATTTTTCTCCGGCACATTTCCCGTCTCCGGCCTGACCATCTCGGGCGCATCCAGGATCGCTCTCACCTCTCCGAAGATCGTTCCCATTGTCCTGATGTCGTCCGAATAGCTCATCAGAGTCACAAAGGGCGTGATCAGTCCGACAGACAGGATGATGACCATGACAAAATCCCGGGGAGACAGGCTTCCGTTCTTCACCAGGATCCCGCCGATGGGGAGTACCGAGACCATAGTGGACGGCATCACAACCATGGCGAAAGTCATGGGCAGGATACTGGCCCGCATCCAGTCGATAAAGCTGTGGGCCGCCTCATAGGCGTCATGGACAAAGCGATCGTAGCTGGATTTTGTCTTCCCGAAGACCTTGATCACCTGGATTCCGTTGATATATTCCACGGCTGTATCATTGAGTGCCTTGGTCGCTGTGATCGTGTGCTGATAAAAGTCCCCGCTGCCAAACATCATGAGCGCATAGCTGAACATGCCGATCGGAACCGTAACGAGGCTTGCCAGGCCCATTCTCCAGTCTATGGTAAAGATGTAGATCTCGATGATCACCGGCACCAGGAGATTTGCCGTAAATTCCGGCACGATATGGGCCAGCGTCGTCTCGATGCTGTCGATCCGTTCGACCAGAGTGTTCTTTAACGCGCCGCTGCTCTGGGTCAGGACAGCACCCAGCGGCATGCGGGCCAGCTTTTCCGTACATCTCTTACGGATCTCGCCCAGTACGGCAAAGGTTGCCACGTGGCTGGCCGCCGTAGAAAAAGAGTGGAACAGAACCCTTCCCAGCCATAAGGCAGCCATAATGAGGCACCTGGTCAGGTAAAAGGAAAAATCCTGCCGGCCTTCCATAAGCCCCTGCACGATCCCCACTACCACAAAATAGGGAGCGACAGAAAATGCCACCCCGATGACGGCCAGGATCACACTCAGGACGTACTGCCCGCCGTGCTCCCCCGTCTGCCCCAGCACCCAGGCGATGGGGGATTGTGATTTCCTGTTTTCATCCATAAATAAGACCTCCTTTTCTGTGTCTCTTTCCCGGGTCCGTTTACAAGCCGGGGTTAGCTAACAAGCTTATGTTTGCGTTAACTAACCCACAAACGAACGGGGCTGTTGCATTAGCTGAAAAGTTCAGCCAGGCAACAGCCCCTAAAATTATGCTTTTTGGGGTGCGGGATGCCAGCGATCGCTGCCATCCCGCCTTTTCTGCACCTTTTGTGCGCACTTTAACAGACATCTTGCGATGTCTGACAAAGTGCTCGATCAGATGGTTTGACCAGGCAAAAATTATCCGGTTTTTTTCAGAGGGAAAAGGTGTGTTCCCGTTCTCCCTGACTGTATCCTATGGTGGAGTTTGTTGATGTTATGCGCTATCGCGACCAGGATACTCTGCGCCAGTACATTGCGATTTCCCCGGTACAGATACTGCCTGAAGTTCATGTCTTCCTTCACGGTCGCAAAAGAGCCTTCCACCTGTATGCTGCGGTTCACCCTGAGCTGGATCCCCCTGTCACTGAGGATGCGTTCAAGATCTTCTTTTCGTTTCTGCTCTTTTATCTTTGATATATGCAGGCTTTTGCAGCGCTCTTCCATAGGTGTTTTGCAGTTGTTCCCTTTGATGCACTGTGTTTTGTAAGGGCATCCTTTGCAGTCATTACACCGGTAGATCGTCACAGTACTTTTGTAACCGCTTTTACTCTTCCTGGTCTCTGTGCCGGTGACCTTCAGTTCCTTCCCGTTTTTACAGATATAGACATCCCTGTCGGCATCATAGGTCATATTTTCATGGCGGCCGATATCTGTCCGGTATTTCCTGGTCCTGGAGATCTCATAGTTCGAGGGTTTGATGTAGGATGTCTGCCCATTCTCTTCAATGAAAAGATAGTTCTCCTCGCTTTCATATCCCGCATCCGCCACGATCTCTGAGTATTTGTAGCACAGGCCTTTTTCCATATCCTGGAGGAACGGCTTCAGGGTCAGTGTGTCTGTAGGATAGGCACTGATATCTGCCCAGACTATGTATTCAGAATCCACCGCGTGCTGCAGGTTATAGGCCGGTTTGAGCTGCCCGTTCAGCATTGCGTCTTCTTTGAGCCGCATGAATGTCGCGTCGGTGTCTGTTTTTGAATAGCTGTTCCGTTCCCCGCACACTTCCAGTTTCCGGCTGTATCCTTCAAGCCGGTCTATGTACTTCTCCAGCTGTTCGACGGATCTCTGCAGGGGAGATTTCCGCTTTCCGCTCCCATGCACAAACTCGATCCCTTCATCCGCTTTGACCCTGTATAATGACTTCAGGAGCCTTTTGAGTGTGTTCATGCTGATGCTGTCATGGTACACGATCCGCAGGCCGTACAGGGCCTCACATTCTGCGACAAAGGAGGTGACCTTCTCCATCATTTTTGACAGGTTCTTTGTTACAGCCTTTTTCCAGACAAACGTGTATCTGTTCGCGTTGGCTTCGATCTTGGTGCCATCGATGAAGACCGTCTCTGAGCCGACTTCCCCCAAGCGGCGCAGCAGCCATGTCGTCTCCGCCATGACCTTTTTAGAGCACTGGGAAAAATGAAGGGAATGGAACCGTGCTATCGTCGCATGGTCGGGAGCGGGCTTTCCTTCCAGAAGATACATGTAATTGATATTCTGGCGGCAGGCTTTTTCAATGTCCCTGCTGGAGTA
>ODAI011192989.1_pt1 | contig 11869 bp, 8 predicted proteins | sample 1539321 | NCBI WGS metagenome assembly ODAI01 (sample SAMN02144231, study PRJEB22623) | gut metagenome | biome: sheep rumen | host: Ovis aries | place: New Zealand
AATACTTACTTTCTCGCCCATAGGCTTGGTAAGGTCGACCTCGTACTGAATTCCGGCACCAGTGATGAGGAAGGGGCTGAAAGCACCGATGTAGTGTCGGTTTCGTGACATGATGATGCAGAGCACTTTCCCGCTCGAGCCTTCCATTTCAGTGTTCGTAAGCAAGTCATACGAACGTTCCAATGCTCCTCGTACTTCCTTGCCTGTGAGACGGAACACTTCGATAAGATTCTCATAGCGATAGAGTTTGAAGATATCCTTGATGTGGATGTCACCTGCATGAATCACTTCGTTGTAAGTCAGTGGGGCAGAGAGGGAGATATCGACATTTACATGTTTGAACTGTACGGTATGGAGGAGAGTGCCGAGAGGAGAGGGGCCGAAGAAGTAGTCGATGGTACGTATCGGTGTCTTCAGTTCTCCAATCTTTTGTGATACGAAGGCCTTTACCTGACTCTTGTAGTTGGCGTATCGTTGCGAGAATGCCAGATCTGTGGGATATTCTTTGATCGAGACCAATTGTCCGCTGACATGTTCGATATATACGCCGTCATCGTTGACGATACATGTGACGACAGCCTCGGCAACCTGGGCTGTTGCCCCACCGGCGTTCAGTGCCCAGATCTTTTTGCCATCAATCTGGTTGGTCACTTCAACGGCACAGGCCTGATGGTCGTGTCCGAAGAAGATCAGGTCGAAGCCTGGAACTTGTGAGGCGATCTCCTCGGCTGCATTTTCATTGAATCCGTTCAGACCTTCTTCTTTCAGTCCGGTATGGAACAAGCCTACCACTAAGTCGGGGTGCTCGTCCTGTCGAATGAACTGAACCCATTTACGTGCCGACTCCACGATATCGTCAAAGTAAATGCCCGACCATAGCTGTTCGGGGAGCCACATCGGGATGGCGGGGGTAATCAGTCCAAGAACAGCGATCCGTATTCCATCCTTCTCGATGATCGTATAAGGCTTGGCATAAGGCTGATGGCTGTCTGTGCGGAGGATATTGGCGCCAAGGACAGGAAAACGGCAATCGTGAACCCATTTATCGTAAACTTCATGGCCGACCTCGAAATCATGGTTACCAAAGGTCGCTACATCATATTCCATAAAGTTCATGATATCGGCGGCTAGATGAACCTCATTTTTCGCAATGAAATTGGCGTAATAGGCACAAGGCTGTCCTTCGAGGATATCTCCACAGTCGAGCAGGATGCAATGATCCTCTCCCCATAGGTTGCGTTGCCGGCGAACGTATGACTCCACCTTACTCAGGCCACCATGGTAGGCACGGTCATTAATAAAGTCATAGCTTAGGAAATTGCCATGCACATCCGTGGTCTCGATAAACTTCAAGACTACCTGACGATCATTATCTGCATACCCAACTCCCATATAAACCGACGCTTCATGAATGGCAGTTCAAAGATAACACTTTTTTCTCAAAAAATGAATTATCTTTTTGTATTCTTGCAAAGAAAAAGCGTGTGGTTTAATGAATGGTTACCATAGTTGCTCCAAAACCATATTCACGGAACGATGCATCTTGGTATTTGTAAGACTTATATTTATAGTTCAGTTCCTGAATGATTGCTTTCCGAAGTACTCCGTCTCCTTTCCCATGGATGAACACAATTCGCTGACCTTTGTGTAGTTTATGCTCTTCCAATGTCTTGCGGAACACATCCAGTTGATAGTTCAGGATATCACCGTTGCTCATTCCTGCCGTCGTTTCCAGCAGTTCGTTGGCGTGCAGGTCCACTTCGATGATGTCATTATGTGTTTTCTGTGGTTGTTTCTTCGGGATTGTTTTTTCTGGTGCTTTCTTGGGTATGAGGGCTTCTTTGATGGCTTCGGCATTCAAAACCATTTGCTTCGAAGGTGCATCATCCTTCACGATATCATACAATAAAGCGGGATCTTCAAAGTAGATATTGTCGACGAAGGAATGTAGCTTGTAAAACTTCACCGTGTTGATACGCAGCTCTACTGAAATGGCTGGTTTCAGTGTGAACCCTTTTGTGTCCTTGTATGCGATGACTTGCACGGCGATATGTTCCAGTTCATTGAGATTGCTGGTGGCAAACTCTTCCAGGAAGTTCTTCGTGTTCGGCTCAATCAGTCCGTGATTGCGGATCTTCCAGCTATTGCCTTCGGCCGACATATAGGTATAATAGATAAAATAGTTACTGTCGTTCACGAGGTAAGCCTCGAAGTTGGTTGCCGTCATCATCCGCGAGTCTTCCGGAAGGAAAGCCAGTACCACGTTCAGCAGGTCGCCACCTTTGCGTTCAGCAGGTCGATAGGTGATGGGGCGTTCTTCCTCGTCTGTCTTCTGTGCTACAGGCTTTGCCCCTTTCTCTGTTGTGGAGTGAGGCATATTCGTCTTTGGATTTACCTGATAGTCTTCACTTCCTACCACTACCACTTCGTTGATGAGGGTCGGTATCTCGAATCCATCCTCATCCTCAACCAATACGATGTTTTTTCCCTTAAAACCAGTGACCTTACCGCCGCCTACCTCACTTAAAAAGCGTACTTTATCTCCTACTTTCATTTTACTTCCTTTCATATTTTCGGCAAATATCGCTAAATTTGTGCATTCAACGAAATAATTCATTATGGAAGATACGAAACATATCAAAATAAGTGATTTCAATTACCCTTTACCTGACGAGCGGATTGCTAAGTTCCCACTGGCTGAACGTGATCATTCCAAACTTCTGATATACAAACATGGAACGGTAAGCGAGGATATCTTTACCTCTTTGCCTGATTATCTGGAAAGAGGTGAGATGATGGTGTTCAACAATACGAAAGTGATTCAGGCTCGCCTGCATTTCCAGAAAGAGACCGGAGCACTGATCGAGGTGTTTTGCCTAGAGCCGGCTGCACCGAACGACTACGCCTTGAACTTCCAACAAACCGGACACTGCAGTTGGCTGTGCATGATCGGCAATCTGAAGAAGTGGAAGGAAGGAACCCTTTCGAGGACCGTTGAGGCAGGAGGACGACAAGTTGTCTTTACGGCTACCCGGAAGGAGGCGTGTGGTACTAGTCACTGGGTTGATTTTACGTGGAATGATGCCGAGCTGACTTTTGCAGACCTGCTCGAGGCGGTTGGAGAATTGCCTATCCCACCTTATTTGAACCGTAAGTCGGAAGAGAGCGATAAACGGACTTACCAGACGGTGTACTCGAAGATTAAGGGCTCGGTAGCGGCCCCGACCGCTGGCTTACACTTTACCGAGCTTGTACTGAAAGCCTTAGACGAGAAAGGTGTCGACCGTGAGGAACTGACGCTGCATGTTGGAGCAGGTACGTTCAAGCCGGTAAAGAGTACCGAGATAGAGGGACATGAGATGCACACAGAGTATGTATCGGTGAAACGAAGTACCTTGGTAAAACTGCTGGCTCACCAATGCCAGGCCATTGCTGTGGGGACCACATCTGTCCGTACGTTGGAAAGTCTGTATTATCTGGCAGAAATCGTTTGTGCAAACCCTGATGCGGAGCAGACCGACCTGCATGTCTCCCAGTGGATACCCTACGAAAAAGAACACTTGATGACCACCGAAGAGGGTATACGGGCTTTGTTGGACTACATGGACCGACATGGCTTGGAGACGTTGCATGCCAGCACGCAGATTATCATTGCTCCAGGGTATGATTATCGTATCGTCAAGAAGATGGTGACCAACTTCCATCAACCTCAAAGCACGTTGCTGTTGCTTGTCTCCGCCTTTGTGCATGGCGACTGGAAGGCTATTTATGATTATGCGTTGGCACACGACTTCCGTTTCCTCAGTTATGGTGATAGTTCTTTATTGATTCCATAAAATCATATCCATGAAAAAATATCTGTTCTCTTTGCTTGGCTTGCTGATGATGGTCAACTCATCGGCCCAACTGATTTTCCCACCGGCTTTTGGTGGTGACACGATCAATATCCGTCAGGATAAGCTTACAAGGGCCTATATCACTCCGCTAAAAGTGGTATGGTCGCAACATGTAAAGGATGTCGACCTGCTCTTGAGGCCGAATACTGGGCAGTCGGATATCTTCAGCTCGGGGATGTGCAAGATGGAGAATGGTCATGACGACCGTGCTAGTATAATCCTCGATTTTGGACGTGAACTGCATGGAGGACTAAAGTTGGTTATCAGCAGTTGTACGCCGCTGAAGACGCCTACGTTCCGCATCCGCTTCGGGGAATCCTTGTCAGAGACCTGTAGTGAGCTGAACTCTGGTAAATCGATAGCCGAGACTGGTAGTGTGGCTGAGGTTGACCTGCAGAATAATTCCGCAACGAATGATCATGCTATCCGTGACATGGTGATGACTGTTCCATTCTATGGGCAGATAGAGCTGGGTAGCTCGGGCTTCCGTTTTGTCCGTCTCGACCTTCTCGACCCTGACATGGTGGTAAACCTGAAGGAGGCCACGGCTGTCTTCCGCTATCGCAATATCCCTTACTTGGGCTCGTTCCAATGTTCGGACGATCGGCTGAATAAGATCTGGATGACGGGGGCCTACACCGTGCATCTCAATATGCAGGAGTATATTTGGGATGGTATCAAGCGCGACCGTCTGGTCTGGCTGGGTGATATGCATCCCGAGACAAGCACGATCAGCACCGTTTTCGGTGACGAGGAGAGTTTCTATGCAAGCATGGACTTGGCTTGTCGGCAGTGGCCTCTTCCACAATGGATGAACGGGATGAGTGCTTATTCGATGTGGTACCTGATTATTCAGTACGATTGGTATCAGCACTTTGGAAACTTGGACTTCCTTCAGAGGCATGGAGATTATATCAAAGGATTGATTGACTTACTCGACACAAAGATAGCAGAGGACGGTACGGAGACCTTATCTCCGAGCCGTTTCCTCGACTGGCCATCCAGCCCGAACCAGAAAGGGGTAGAGGCCGGTTATCGGGCTTTACTATGCTGGGCTTTGCAAGATGGTAAACAACTCTGCCAGTTGCTGGGTGATGAGGCCCGTGCAACGAAATGTGTGAAGATGGAGCAGCGCTTACGCAAGAAGGTTCTACCTCCGAATGACCTGAAACAGGCTGCTGCCCTCATGGCCATCGCAGGCCTGATGGATGCTGAGAAAGCATCACAGGACTATCTTTTGGTGGGAGGACCAAAGGGGTTCTCTACGTTTTACGGTTATTATATGTTGGAGGCCTTGGCAAAGGCCGGCCATTACGAAGAAGCCATGGACATTATTTCACAATACTGGGGAGGTATGCTTGATCTGGGAGCAACCTCGTTCTGGGAGGACTTCAACCTGGATTGGACAAAAGATGTGGGGCGGATAGATGAGTTCGTTCCGAAAGGAAAGAAAGACATCCATGGTGATTTCGGAGCATATTGTTATCCGGGTTTCCGTCATAGCCTTTGTCACGGTTGGGCAAGCGGTCCGACAGCGTGGATGAGCCGACATATCCTGGGTGTAGAGATACTGGAGCCGGGATGCAAGACGGTTCGTGTCACCCCACACCTTGGTAAACTCCAATGGGCAGAAGGTACTTTTCCCACACCGAAAGGTGTTATGACGATTCGCCATGAGAAACAACCGGATGGCACCGTGAAATCTATAGTTAAAGTTCCCCAAGGGATAAAGCTAATCCCCGAGGACAAAAGATGACACCGAGATTGTCAAAGTAACTTTTGTTTTATTGTTGTTCCAACCGCTTTAGGTGGCAGAAGAGGAGCTTCCCTTTCTCATCGCGGAGGTGCATGCCGTTGCCGCGGCAATAGCGGAAGTATTTGCAGTCGGCACATTCATCTTTCTTCATCCATGAATGATCGCGGTAAGGAAGGAACTGATGTTCCCATACATCCAAGAAATTGTCTTGATAGATGTTGCCTTGATGATAGTCGGCCCTGATACTGGGGCAGGCTGAAATGGAACCGTCGGCCAGCACAGAAGCAACGGTGACTCCGGCATGGCAACTGAAGAAGTAATCGCGAACATCGCCCTCGTAGTTGCCGAGGAATCCTTCGCATCCATAGCTTGCATGGATTTGGCCTTCCTTGCGGGTCAGCTTAATAAACTCGAATGTACCTTTGAACTCTTCGTTCGTAAGTTGCAGCATAGGGTCGTTGGCAGCCCGTCCCATCGGGAAGACGGTAAACAGTCGCCATTGTTTCAGCCCGATGCTGATGAGAAAATCGCGGATAGCCGGGAGTTCATGGTAGTTTTTCCGGTTCACACAAGTTACTACATCAAAGGCAATCGCATTCGAGCGACAAACCATCTCAATAGCCTTTGAAGCATTCTGGAAACTATGATCGTTTCCTCGCATCCAGTTGTGTGATTCTTCCAACCCATCCAGGCTGATGGTCATGGAATGTAGCCCGGCACGGAGCAATCCTTCATATCGCTGTGGTGTCAAGGCCAAGCCGTTCGTCACCATTCCCCACGGGAACTCGCGTGCATAAATCTCTCGCCCACATGCTTCGATGTCGGGGCGCATCAGCGGTTCTCCGCCTGTAAGGATGACGAAGACTTTGTGTGGATCCATCTTTTCCTTCACCATATCCAGTACCTTCAGGAAATCTTCCTTCGGCATGTCGGGAGTGGATGCGATGTTCTTGCAGTCGCTTCCACAATGGCGGCAATGAAGATTGCAGCGAAGCGTACATTCCCAGAACAACTGCCGCAGAGGATGCGTCTTGATCTTGTCATTCTGTATCTTCCGTGCAATCTCTAAGGCCAGTTTGCGGCGTAACGATAGATCCATACCTCTCAATCTAGTTTATTCCCTTTTAATATCCGAATCCTTTACTTCGAAAGTAACGGGAGGGGCACCATACATTAACTTAATGTTGTCGTCAGGCCGTTCAATCCTTTTCTTTTGATTATCTTGGTCAATAGCCTTTTGTGAGGTCTTGCAAGAAAAACCTAAGATGCCAATGACAGCTGTCAACGCGTACTTGATAAATTTGTTCATCTCTTATTTAATTTTTTTCAATATTTGCTTTATCGTCAAGGTAAACTCACCGGAAAAGAAACCTTTTCCCTCCTTTGTCTGGACGAAGTCGGATTTGGTCTTCTCCTGAACCTCGCTCTTAAACGAACCGCCATTCTGTTCTCCATCCATATCCGTAAACTCTGTCTCGATCTCATCGGGAACAGACGGGAAGTATTGTTTTACATTCTCAAATTGGCCTTTTTCGTTGGTATACAACGTGTCGGTAAAAGCGTTTTCATTGTATTGATGCCGATAGCTCGTAATAACGCGAATACCTTTAATAGGTTTTCCACTTTCGTCGGTTACTGCCCCTTTGAGGATGAAATGAGTGACAGGAGTGCCGTACATATCAGGCGTTTCTCCGAACTGGTCCGAACAAGAAAAGCCCAGAAAACCAAGAACCCCGGATAGGAGCAACATCTCGACACGATAAATCCGTTTTCTCATCGTTCTATTTTTTACAAAGATAGTGATTAATTGAATATGGTATTCTTTTCGGGACAAAAAAGTGAAACACTATTAGTCCCTATATTATATAAAGCACGGATTGGTCGAAATACTGCTTTTAAAAACTGAGTTTTTTTCAGAAAGACTTCAGATCTTTTAGAAAAAACCTCAGGTTTTATAGAAAAAAACTCAGCGTATTCAGCGTGCTCAGCGTATTCTGATATGATGATCAAGCCTTTTTCTCAAAAGGCTTGACCTGTTTGTTGATGTGTCGTGGATAAGTCTCATTAATAAGAAATTGCGGGATGAGTATGATTCCTTGGAAAAATGGTGTGAGACTTTGAATATTGATCAGGAAGCGCTGGTGTCAACTCTTCGGGAGGCAGGCTTCGGATACGCCTTGTAACAGAATAAATTTTGGTAACTATTTTGTCAAGAGATTTCATAGAAGATAAACACAAATCTTTGTCGGAAATGCTGACTTAGGCACTCAAAATCTCCCCAAAACCAAACATTAATGTCAAAAATTGGAAGATTTACGTTTTTTTTTGCGTTTTAATTTTTCTTTTATGTTTATTTCGTTAAATTTGAAACGTGTAGGAATGCTTTCTTCTACTAATAATTGAATGTATAATACCTTAATATAATAGCTATGAGTTATTTGCAATTTGACAAGACTCTGATGACAAACCTCGAAGCCACCTTACCCAAGGAGGTTTTGAGGACAAATCGTTCGGGAGCCTACCATTGTTCTACGATTGTAGACTGCAATACTCGGAAGTACCATGGCTTATTAGTGATTCCAATCCCTGAATTGGATGATGAAAACCATGTGATGCTCTCATCTTTGGATGAAACGGTGATTCAACATGGTGCTGAGTTTAACCTCGGCCTTCATAAGTACCAGGGAAACAACTTTAGTCCTAAAGGTCATAAGTATATTCGGGAGTATGAGTGTGATAAATTGCCGACAACCCTCTACAGGGTGGGTGGAGTAATCCTGAAAAAGGAAAAACTGTTCGTTCATCACGAGAACCGAATCTTGATACGGTATACGCTCGTGGACGCTCACTCGGCAACGAAAATCAGATTACGTCCGTTCCTGGCCTTCAGAAGCGTTCGACAATACACGCACGAGAATGCACAGGCGAGTCGTGAGTACACCGTCGTTGACAATGGTATTAAGACGTGTATGTATCACGGCTATCCCGACCTGTATATGCAGTTGAACAAAAAGAATGAGTTCCATTTTGAGCCCGACTGGTACCGTGGCATGGAATATCCGAAAGAACAGGAGCGGGGATACGACTTCAATGAGGACCTGTATGTCCCGGGATACTTCGAGTTCGACATCAAGAAAGGGGAGACCGTCGTCTTCTCGGCCGGTATCAGCGAAGCCCACACGCGGAGGCTGAAACATATCTTCGAAGAGGAAGAGGCTGAACGTACGCCTCGCGACAATTTCCATCATTGCCTCGTCAACGCTGCCCACCAGTTCTTGAATAAACAAGGCGATAATTACTATATCCTTGCAGGCTATCCTTGGTTCAAATGCCGTGCAAGGGATATGTTCATTGCATTGCCGGGCCTGACACTCGCCAACCAGGAAATTACCAAATATGAACAGGTGATGGAAACGGCGCGGAAAGCCCTGGAAGACTTTATGAACGATCGTCCGACTACATTGAAGATCTACGAGATGCAACACCCGGATGTCTTGCTTTGGGCCGTCTGGTGTATGCAACAATATGCGAAGATGGTATCAAGAAGCAAGTGCCGTGAGAAATATGGCGACTTGCTGGAGGAGATCATCGAGTTTATCCGTACCGGAAAGCATGAGAATCTGTTCGTTCACGAAAACGGACTGGTTTATGCCGACGGAAAAGACAAGGCGATTACCTGGATGAACTCAACGGCCAATGGACGACCGGTGGTACCTCGTACAGGCTATATCGTGGAATTCAATGCACTTTGGTATAATGCACTGCGCTTCGTAGCCGACTTGTTGATGGAAGGCGGAGACAAGAGCGTAGAGGAATATAACGACCTGGCTAAGAAATGTGGAGAATCGTTTGTCAATACATTCCTGAACGAATATGGATATCTTCTCGACTATGTAGATGGTAACATGATGGATTGGAGCGTCCGACCGAACATGATTTTCACTTGTGCCTTCGACTATTCACCGCTGGATGCAAAACAACGGAAAGGGGTGGTCGACATCGTAACCAAGGAACTCCTTACACCGAAGGGATTGCGCTCGTTGAGTCCGAAGAGTGGCGGGTACAATCCGAATTATGTCGGGCCGCAGTTACAGCGTGATTACGCATATCATCAAGGTACGGCATGGCCTTGGCTGGAAGGTTTCTACTTTGAAGCATATTTCAAGATCCATAAAATGAGTTCGCTAAACTTCATCCAGCGACAACTAATCAGCTATGAGGATGAGATGACAAGCCATTGCATTGGGTCTATTCCGGAGTTGTTTGATGGAAACCCGCCGTTCCGTGGAAGAGGAGCTGTATCCTTCGCATTGAACGTAGCCGAGATTTTACGGAGTCTTTATATGCTAAGTAAGTATAACTTATAAATAAGGAGGAAGTAACATGAAAGTATTAATGTTTGGATGGGAGTTTCCTCCTCATATTCTAGGTGGTTTGGGTACTGCCAGCTATGGTTTGACACAAGGATTGGCTGCCCAAGACGATATGGACATCACGTTTTGTATCCCGAAACCTTGGGGAGACGAGGATCAACGCTTTGCCAAGATCATTGGCATGAACAGCGTGCCTATCGGTTGGCGTGATGTAGATTGGAATTATGTACAAAACAGAATAGGCCATGTGATGAATCCGCAACTATACTATGATATGCGCGATCATATCTATGCGGATTTCAACTATATGAACCTGAATGACCTGGGTTGCCTCGAGTTCTCTGGAAGATATCCGGACAACCTCCAGGAAGAGATCAATAACTATTCCATCGTGGCAGGAGTTGTGGCACGAACAGAAACGTACGACATTATCCATGCTCACGACTGGCTGACTTACCCGGCGGGTATTCATGCTAAGCAGATCAGTGGAAAACCCTTAGTGATACATGTCCATGCAACCGACTTCGATCGTAGCCGTGGCAATGTGAACCCAACCGTCTACAGTATCGAAAAGAACGGTATGGATTATGCCGATTGTATCCTCTGTGTCAGTGAACTGACGCGTCAGACGGTCATCAATCAGTATCATCAGGACCCACGTAAGGTGTTTGCCATGCATAACGCGGTAGAACCTCTTCCGCAGGAGATTCAGGATATTCAGCCCATACCGCATCCGAATGAGAAGATTGTCACCTTTATGGGACGTATCACCATGCAAAAAGGACCGGAGTATTTCGTTGAGGCCGCTAACCTTGTACTGCATCGCACCCGTAACATCCGTTTCGTAATGGCTGGTAGCGGTGATATGATGGAAGCCATGATCGATTTGGCTGCCGAACGGGGCATTGCCGACAGATTCCACTTCCCGGGATTTATGAAAGGGAAGCAGGTATACGAACTGTTGAAGTCGAGCGATGTATATATCATGCCTTCTGTATCGGAACCTTTTGGAATATCGCCGCTTGAGGCAATGCAATGTATGTGTCCTTCGATCATCTCATACCAGTCGGGGTGTGCTGAAATCCTGACTAAGTGTATCAAGACCGACTATTGGGATATTCATGCAATGGCTGACGCAATCTATGCGATTTGTACTTATCCGGCTCTCTACAATTATCTCAGAGAAGAAGGTAAGAAAGAAGTCGATGGTATTACTTGGGAAAAAGTTGGATTAAAGATTCGTCAGCATTATGACAGGCTGATCGGTAAATAAAAAGGTTAATTATAAAAATCAAATAGGATATGAAAACAATTTGTCTTTATTTTGAAATACATCATAATGTCCATCTGAAGAGATATCGTTTCTTTGATATTGGTCGCGACCATTACTATTATGATGACTATGCAAACGAACAGACGATTAATGATGTAGCTGAGCGGTCATACATTCCGGCACTGAACACGCTGATTGAAATGGTGCGGACAAGCAACGGATTCTTTAAGTGTGGTCTCTCTATCTCAGGCGTAGCCATGGAGATGTTGGAAGTGCATGCACCAAAGGTAATCGAACTGATTCACGAACTGGTAGATACCGGCGGATGCGAAATCATTTGCGAACCTTATTCGCACGGCTTGTCTTCTTTGGCTAACGAAGATAGTTTCCGCGAGGAAGTGAAGCGGATGCAGGTGATGATCAAGAATGTATTCGGGAAAACCCCGAAGGTGTTCCGCAACTCCAGTTTGTTATATGATAATGAGATTGGCGCAATCGTTGCAGATATGGGCTTTAAGGGTATGCTGACCGAAGGTGCCGAGCATATTCTGGGATGGAAGAGCCCTCACTA
>ODAI012852397.1_pt1 | contig 11869 bp, 9 predicted proteins | sample 1539321 | NCBI WGS metagenome assembly ODAI01 (sample SAMN02144231, study PRJEB22623) | gut metagenome | biome: sheep rumen | host: Ovis aries | place: New Zealand
TACAGTGAGCAGCATATCTTCGGTGATCTTTAGGATGACTTTATTCCCGACTTCTATCCATCCTCCGACGAATGGTTCCTGTCCTGCCACGCGTAAGTATCCGTGTCCCTTGCTCACGATGACGCTGTAAACTGTATTTCCGATTCCTTCAAAGATGAGAGTATCCACATCCGCAACATCCTCTCCTTTGATCTCTTCGCTGCCTGTAAAGTAAACCGCATCGGAACTGATCTTATATACTTCATCTCCGATACTGAGTTCCTTTTTGATCTTATCGATCGTATATCGCGATGTTTCATCCGTCGTCCATGCATCCTTTGACAGCGTAATCTTCGTCAGGTGCTTTTTGGGTTTTAAAAATCTGACATCGGTAATGTCTCCGATTCTTAACATATCCACGCTGATCGCCGTGCCATGTTTATCGGCAAAGACAGTCGTTCCGTCATAAAAAAGAGTATATCTTTTTGCTATATCCAGATTTAAGAATGTAAGAGTTTTATTCTCGGTATCTTTGGAAACCAGCACTGCCGTATCTTCGGAATCGTAATCATTAATACCGTAGACGATAATGCCTGTACTTTCCTTTTCGTTTCCGGGATTCTGCACAGATACGCCTGCAGACGGATTGCCGCCTGTCTTTCCTGTGCAGGCGGTCAATACGGATATACTGATTACCGCCGCGAGAAAACACTTCACGCGGCGGTATTTATTTTCCTGATCATTTTTCATTTGAAATACTTTTCGCACGGGATATAAGTATCTCCTTGGTATTCATTGCAGGATCGTCTATGACTTCCTTCAAAAGTTCGTTAAGAATCCTTCCGATCTCAGGACCGGGCTTAAATCCTTCTTCCATCAGATCGTTCCCGCCTATTGCCAGATCTCTTATCTCAACACACTCACCCTTTGATATGATCTCATCATAGAGCATCTTCCACTCTTTTAACTCGGCGAGCTTTTCTTCCTTCATGTAATCGCTCTGAGCAAGCGTGTCCGCGTGTTTTACTTCTATATACATCGGATAGAGATCCTTGCCGATCTTGGCGATCGCACGTCTCACATTCTTGGGCGTGGGCTTTAAGTCATTTCCGTAGTCGTGATATCTTATCATCTTTACCACGCTGTCTACGGTATTGTTATCGAGCTTCCATCTCCTCAGGATCTGTCTGCCCATTTCGGCGCCGACCTCACAGTGTCCCTTGAAATGAGTGATGCCATTTTCATCGATACGAAGAGTCTCAGGCTTTCCTATATCATGAAGGAGCATTGATAGCCTGCGCACCTTGTCCGGAGCTATACTCTTCATCGACTCGATGATATGATCTCCCACATCATACTTGTGATGGATATGCTTCTGCGGGGTCTCCATCGCTTTATCGAACTCGGGGAAAAACACTGAAGTGAGTCCCGTCTCGTAAGCAATACGGATCTTGTCCGGATGGTCGGAGCAGATGATCCCTATGAGCTCTGTCGTGATCCTCTCGGCACTTACTGCTTTCAGATTATCATGGAGCTTGTCTATCGCCCGGATGATCTCGTCATCGATCGCAAATCCAAGTCTCGCAGAAAATCTTATCGCCCTCATCATCCTGAGAGCATCCTCTCCGAATCTCTCTTCGGCCCTTCCGACACTGCGTATTATTCCTTTTTCAAGATCTTCGCATCCTCCGAAGAGATCGACGAGGCCGTCTCTTTCGTTGTATGCCATCGCGTTTATCGTGAAGTCTCTCCTGCAGAGATCTTCTTCAAGCTTTGACGTAAACCGGACATTGTCGGGGTGCCTGCCGTCACCGTAGTCTCCGTCGATACGATATGTCGTCACTTCATATCCCGTACCGCCTCTCATGACCGTAACGGTTCCGTGCTGCAATCCTGTATCGATGGTCCTTCCGAATATCTTTTTTACATCTTCGGGAAGGGCTGATGTCGTGATGTCCCAATCCTTGGGCGTAACACCCAGGAGACTGTCTCTTACGCAGCCACCTACAGCGTAGGCTTCATACCCCGCGTTCTCGAGTTTATCGCATATGTATCTGACATCAGTTGGCAGTGTTATCTTCTGTGTCACTTCCCGTATTGTCTTCCGTTCCATCTGCGGTTCCGGTTGCAGCGTCTGCATTGGCTGCAGCAGCAGCTTCGTCAGCCTCCTGCTGAGCACGCTTATCATCGTAAGTGATCTTCTTGCTAAGGACTTCTACATCGATATCCTTGGTGATCTCTTCAATATAGTCTGCTGCCTTCTGAAGAGCTTCATAGTCTATGGTGTCCTCTGAGGAGTCATCATCCGATGCACTCTCTGCTTTGAATTCATCCGATTTTGCTTCGTAGAAAGCCATGGTTGCAAGTGAATCCTTTACGTAGCTCTCGAGGCTCTTCTCAGAAGCATAGCTTCCGAAGTTTGCATGGTAGTAATCGGCTGCGGTAAGTCCCGATGACTTGATGCTCTCATTAAGCTCTGCAATGTAATTATTGTAATCCTCGGTGACGTCGTACTGGAATCCTTCCTCTGCCATAGCCTTCTTGAAAGCTGCATTCTCTTTCAGTTTCTCAACGGCCATCTCCTGATAGAACTCATCGAAAGTAACATACTCATCATACATCGCAGTACCGGACTGTTTACTTACATCGATACCATAGTACTGAGCGAGCATTGTTCCGTAAGTGCTCTCATATGAATTCTTGGAAAGATTGTAATAGTACTCATATTCCGGTCTTGATATCTCGCGTCCGTCAACCTTTACCATCTTTTCGTTCTTATCGATCACTCTTCTGACCGGGAATGATGCAGCAAAGATCACGATAGCCAGCACGATAACAATGCCGACGATCCTGAGAATATTCTCTTCACGCGCCTCTCTTACCTTAGCCTCTGCGCGCTTCTGCATCTTGCGATCGTATTTGGTAAGTTTCTTTTCTGTTTCCTGTTTCTTTTCGTTATCCATGTTCTCCCCTTACGACGTGCGACTAATGCACGGTCTTAATAAATCACCGATACATTTTAGCCTATTTCCGGCAAAAAGGAAAGTTAGCTTTTCGCTTTTCTGTACTGAACGGGAGTGACTCCGTATGTCTTTTTGAACAGTCTGTTGAAATGTTCTACATTCTCATATCCGACATCGGCGGACACGCTTTCCACGCTTCTCGGGCTTCCGTCCGGATTGCTCTCGCGAAGCAGTGTGCACGCTCTCTTCATCCTTTCGTTCCTTACGGCATCCTGGAATGTGAGTCCGGACTTCTCCTTTATATACTTAGAAAGGTAAGGAGGGGAGAGATGGAAATTGTCAGCAAGCTCCTCAAGAGTTACTTCCGCATAGTTTCTCTGGATATAGCTGAGCACCTCTACAAGTCTCTCCTCTCTGCCACTGCGGATATGCTGGTCTGCTGCGATACGGTTGACTGCTGCCGTGAGAGCAGCTATAGATGCTTTAATGATATCCTCATCTATGCCAACGCCCCAGTATACTTTCTCACCGGTGGCATCCTTTACATTCAGTCCGAAGTAAGCAGCCGCCTTGGAACTACTGGTTCTGGATACCGCATGTTCCTCATACGTTCTGACTTCATAATTGATACCAAGGAATGTCTTGATCGCATTGCTTACGGCATCGAGACGTCCGTTACCCATACAAGCCACTTCCATTCTCTTATCCTTATGCTCGATGGTAACCGTGGCTTCGATGCCCCCCTCAACCTGTTTGAAGTGACACTCGGGGATAGCAAAGATACCGCGGGGATTTACATACTGCTCCTCGAATATAGAATAAACTTCTGCGGGCTGGATCTCCGAATGTCTCCTGTCGGATACACCCTTGATGAGATATCCGACTTCCTCCTTCATGGCTGCGGGGAGACTCAGGCCGAACTGCTGCTTGAGGACAAATGCTACGCCGCCCTTTCCGGAAGTCGAATTGATACGGATGACATCCGACTCGTATTCTCTGCCAAGATCTGAAGGGTCGATGGGCAGGTATGGGATATCCCATCTCACTCCGGTCTTTCCTTCGTTCCTCCAGTTCATACCCTTGCTGATAGCATCCTGGTGCGATCCGGAGAATGCGGTAAACACGAGGTCTCCGGCGTAGGGAGTTCTCTCATGCACTCGCATATTGGTATATTCCTCATACTTTTTCCTGATATCCATGATGTCGGAGAAATCGAGTCCACTGTCAACGCCGTGAGTTACCATGTTCATGGCTACAGTCACCAGATCAACATTACCGGTTCTCTCACCGTTTCCAAAAAGAGTTCCTTCAACTCTGTCAGCTCCTGCAAGTACTCCAAGCTCGGCATCACCCACTCCTGTTCCTCTGTCATTGTGGGGATGAACGCTCAGTACCACACCGTCGCGATACTTCATATTCTTGCTCATGTACTCGATCTGGCATGCGAAGACATGAGGCATTGCAACCTGCACGGTCGAGGGAAGATTGATGATCGCTTTGTGCTCGGGAGTGGGCTTCCATACATCCAGCACCGCATTGCAAACCTCCAGTGCAAACTCGGGCTCAGTCTGTGAGAAGCTCTCAGGGCTGTACTCAAACATGAAATTGCCTTCGGTCTCATCGGCAAGCTTCTTTAAAAGCTGAGCTCCATCAACTGCGATCTTGATGATCTCACTCTTTTCCTTCTTAAATACCTGCTCTCTCTGCTCTACGGAAGTTGAATTGTAAAGATGTACTATCGCTTTGGGCGCACCCTTTACAGCCTCAAACGTTTTCCTTATGATATGCTCCCTCGCCTGAGTGAGAACCTGTATCGTAACATCGTCAGGGATCATATTCTTATCTATAAGTGCTCTGATAAATTCGAATTCCGTATCGGACGAAGCGGGAAATCCTACTTCGATCTCTTTGAATCCGACATCCACCAGCACCTTGAAGAATTCGAGCTTGGTCTCAAGGCTCATGGGATCGATAAGGGCCTGATTTCCGTCCCTTAAGTCGACGCTGCACCATATCGGAGGTGCGGTTATCGTATCTTTTTTAACCCAATCATATGCATTTTCAGGTGGCATATAATATGTTTTCTGATACTTGTCCTTGATTTTTATTTTACTCATATTTCCTCCTATTTTGCCATTGAAGGCAATTATTTTCCCTTGAATGCGTCTATTCTAACACTACCCCAATGCAAAATGCAATATCTATTTTATTTTAATAGTTGATTTATTTTAATCTCTCCTCTGATATATCTTCTTGCATAAATTTACTCATCTTGTGTTTTCTATGGATATAACATACAATTATAGAAGTTTTTGTTTATAAGGATAAATTTGTCGGAGGTGTACAGAAATGGCTCGTGAGAAAACCAACACCAATAAATATGGAAGAAAGAAGAAAAAGTGGATAGTAGTGACCATCATAACAGTAGCTGTGCTGGTCGGACTGGTGGCACTTATCCTCAAGATCAAAAAGGCCGGGGAAGAACTCCTTGCCGGCATGAACTCTTTTGATACGGAGGAAGTAACCGTAAGAGATCTGACATCCAGTATCGGCGCTACCGGTAAGATAGTCAGCCTTGAGACTACAGATGTTAATCCCGAGATCACTTCCGTCAAAGTCGATAAAGTCCTTGTCGAAGTTGGCGATATGGTCAAAGCCGGCGATCCTCTCATCACTTTTGATATGTCCGATATCGAAGAGAACCTCGAAGATGCGCAAGCTGCGTTAAATCGTGCCAACCAGTTAAACGCACTGTCCGCAAATGCTGCAGCTCAAAGCGTGGCAGATGCTCAGAGAAACAGCATAAACACTCTCGAGGACTGCCAGAAAAAGATCAAAGATCTCGAGAACGACTACGAGAAACAGTGCAACACATATAATGATTACAGAGAAAAAAGAGAAAAGCTTGAGAACGCTTACAAAGCAGCTGTAGCGGCTCTTCCCGGATATCGGGTCACTCTCGAGACCAAGGAGGCGCAGCTCCGCGCCAATCCCGGAGATGCAGCTCTTATCGCTGATGTCAACACTCTCAACACCCAGATCTCCGCCGCCGGCGAGACGATATCGACTTATACCGAACTGAAGGCAAATGAGACCACTTGGGGTGATACCGCAAACAATACATATTTCGAACTCGAAGATGCCAAGAAAACCTATGAGCGCACGATAGCCGCTCAAACCAGTGCCATCACAAGTGCGCAGAACTCGCAGGCTACAAACCGCCTCAGCAATGACACTACAACCCAGAGAAGAAATGTAGAAAAGCTCGAGGAGCAGCTTCAGAGCGGAACTCTTACCGCACCCGTATCCGGTATGGTTACCTCGGTCAAGGCTGAAGCAGGTCAGACTGTAGGCGCCGCTGCGGGAGCACTCGTAGTCATCCAGGATGTTTCCTCCTTTGAGATAGAGTCCGAAATATCAGAGTACGATATCAGCAATCTGCAGATCGGACAGAAGGTACTCATCAAGACCAAAGCAACAGGCGATCAGTCCTTTACCGGCAAGATATCAAAGATATCTCCCATCGCTACGATCCAGACCAATCAGCTCTCGAGCGGCAGCGTTACTTATACCGTCCGCATCACTATCGATCAGCCGAACGAAAAGCTCAGACTCGATATGTCGACATCACTCAGCATCATTACCAGCGAGAAAAAAAATGCAATGACTGTTCCGTACAATGCGGTTCAGACAGACGATGACGGCAAGACATATGTCGAAGTCATCGATGAAGGCGTTGATCCCGAGACCGGTCTGCCGGCATCTCACACCGTATATGTAAATATCCTCTCAGAGAATAATTACTATACCGAAGTATCCTCACCCGAGCTTCACGAGGGCGATAAGGTCAAGATCATCAAGACCGAGACCAACCCCATGGATATGTGGATGCAGTTTATGTAATTGATTGGCAGGATTTCAAATGGAAACCGAAAAGAAGAAGATAATACAGCTTCAAAATATAATAAAGAGATTCTACATCGGAAAGCCCAATGAGCTTCAGATCCTGAACGGCATATCCCTCGATGTATATAAAGGTGAATTCGTATCCATCGTCGGTGCGTCCGGATCCGGTAAGTCCACACTTATGAATGTGATCGGACTCCTCGACAGACCCACCGAGGGAAAATATATCATTAACGATATAGATATCGACGATGCATCGGACGAAGATCTTTCATATATCAGGAATCAGGAGATTGGATTCGTTTTCCAGACTTATAACCTCGTCCCCAAGACAAATGCCCTCAAAAATGTCGAGCTTCCTCTCCTCTACGGACATGTTCCCGCAAAGGAAAGACGCAGAAAAGCCGAGGAACTCTTAGAGCTTGTCGGTATGGGCGATAGAATGAAGCATATGCCCGAGGAACTCTCAGGAGGACAGAAACAGCGTGTTGCGATAGCAAGGTCTCTTGCCAACGACCCTTCCATCGTTCTGGCCGATGAGCCGACAGGTGCTCTGGACTCTCACACCGGACGAGTTGTTATGGATCTCTTCCATAAACTGCATGAGCGCGGTACCACTATCCTCCTGATCACTCACTCTCCGGAACTTGCGGAAGAAACGCAGCGGATCATCACGATCCAGGACGGATATATCACCGGAGAAAGAGAAGGAAAGGCGGTGCGAAATGCTGATTAAAGAAAACATACGAATGGCTATCACCAGCCTTCGTGCCAATCTGTCCAGAACGCTGCTCACCATGCTCGGAATCATCATAGGAATAGCATCGGTCATTGCCATTATGACCGTCGGTAATTCCCTTACTCTGTCGATATCGTCCGAACTCCAGTCCGCAGGCGCCAACAACATCACCGTATATCTGAATTATAAAGACGATGTCGATGAAGATACCGAAGATGAAAACGAAGATGGGATCGTATTCGGTAAAATAGCTTCAAAACGCGGGGTCACCGATTCAGATCTGATAAATGATGAAATGATATCGGCACTCGTCGCCAAATATCCCGATGAAGTAGCAGCGATATCCATGAATGAATCCATCGGTTCCACCACATACGAAAAGGGACGCCGTTCCATTGGTATTGAACTCTACGACGCCAGCATGGGATACTTTATGGCCAATGAGATAGAGATCCTGGCAGGTATGAACTTCAATCAGGATGCTATCACCAACGGAACCAATGTGTGCCTCATCGAATCCCCATATGCGGATCAGTTCTATGATGGAGATTACCGCCGCGCAATAGGTGAGGAACTTACTCTCGATGTAAACGGACGAACGATCATCCTGACGATCATCGGTGTTTATAAACCCAAGCAATCTCAAATGATGATGATCGCGAACGGCTCATCCAGCACCGCAAACTGCCTCATCCCTGTTAAGACTAAAGAGAATCTCTTCCAATCATCCGGGCATTACTACTTTGACATCATCACCACAGTCGGAACCAATCCCGATGATTTTGCAAACAAAGCTGCCGACTTCTTTAATGCATACTACAGATCCAGTGATACTTTTAAGGTAGAAACATTCAGTATGGCTTCCATGGTATCCATGATGGAGACATCAATGAGCGCCATCACAACAGCGATCACCATCATCGCAGGTATCGCACTTCTCGTCGGCGGTATCGGAGTCATGAATATAATGCTCGTATCCATAACAGAGAGAACAAGAGAGATCGGAACAAGAAAAGCACTCGGTGCTACCAACGGATCTATCAGACTTCAGTTCATCACCGAGTCGATGATCATGTGTCTCATCGGAGGCGCGATAGGAGTTGTTCTCGGACTGGGAATGGGATCGGCAGGAGCAAAAGCAATGGGATACCCGGCTGCTCCATCGATCACAAGTATAATCGGCTCACTTCTTTTCTCGCTTGCGATCGGAGTATTCTTCGGATACTATCCCGCTAACAAAGCTGCCAAGATGAATCCGATCGACGCACTCAGATACGAATGATGTAAAAGATATAGCGCATATATTTTCATTATCATAGAAATAAAAAAAGAGTCCGGATATCCGGACTCTCTTTTTATTCTGCTTTGGAAATTACTTCTTTGCAGCGGGCTTCTTAGCAACAGCCTTCTTTGCTACGGGCTTCTTTGCTACTGCCTTCTTTGCTACGGGCTTCTTTGCTACTGCCTTCTTAGCGGTGGTAGCCTTCTTTGCAGTCGTTGCCTTCTTAGCAGTGGTAGCCTTCTTTGCAGTCGTTGCCTTCTTAGCAGTGGTAGCCTTCTTAGCGGTCGTTGCCTTCTTAGCGGTGGTAGCCTTCTTTGCTGCGGGCTTTGCTGCGGGCTTAGCTGCAGTCTTCTTTGCTGCGGGCTTAGCAGCTGCCTTCTTTGCTACGGGCTTCTTTGCAGCGGGCTTAGCTGCTGCCTTCTTTGCTACGGGCTTCTTTGCAGCGGGCTTCTTTGCTGCGGTGGTGCTTGCTTTCTTTTCGGTTGCCATAATAATCATCCTCCTTAAAAAAATTGCTAGCAACTTTTTAAAACCTTCCACAGACATTGTAAAACAAGTTTTCAAAAATGTCACGAAAAAAATAACATTTATGTCGGAATTTTTTGAATAGTTTTTTCGCCTGTGATAAACTGAATTTATAAAAAATACTCCGAAAGGAAATGCGATTATGAAAAATCTCATCGATCTTCATCTTCATCTCGACGGATCTCTTTCAATAAACAACATCCGCAAACTCGCTGACTGCGCGGGTTTGCAGCTTTCTCTTTCGGACGGAGAGATAAAGAAAAAACTTAGTGTCGATGAAAATTGTCGCGACCTAAATGAGTATCTTGAGAAATTTGATTACCCTCTTTCCTTTCTTCAGACCGCAAAACAAATTTCCGATTGCGTACAAAATTTTGAAGATGAATTGCTCTCACTGGGATACATTTATGTCGAGATAAGATTCGCACCGCAGCTTCATCTCCAAAACGGATTATCGCAAAGAGATGTAGTACTCGCTGCCATTGATGGAAATAACAGAAGCGCACTTCGTGCAAATCTCATTCTCTGCACGATGCGCGGACGTAACAATAGAGATGCAAATCTTGAAACGGTAAAAGTCGCTTCAGAGTTTCTCGGCAAAGGAGTATGCGCAGTAGATCTCGCCGGAGCGGAAGCTCTGTTCCCCACATGCGATCACAGATATGTTTTTGATCTGGCATCGTCACTTAATGTTCCGTTTACGATCCATGCAGGCGAAGCAGACGGACCGCAAAGCGTATGGGATGCGATAAGTTTCGGTGCAAAGAGAATAGGGCATGGTGTGCGCAGCACGGAGGATCCGATCCTTCTTAAAGAATTAAAACGCAGAGATATCTGTCTCGAATTATGTCCAACCAGCAACCTAAATACGAATATCTTTTCATCATATTCGGAATATCCGATCCGTACATTTATGGAATATGATATTCCATTCTCAATCTGCTCGGACAACATGTCAGTCTCCTCGACTGATGCCATACGCGAGTTCGATATCATATCCGATACTTTCTCTCTCTCCGAGCAAGAAAAAAAGAGCATCTTATTAAATGAAATAAGATACTCTTTCGCAGATGATGATCTTAAACGCGAATTAGAGAATACTGTCCAGCTCGTCTAATCCTTTGATAAATACTATCTTGGCGCGATTTTCCTCCGGAAGGAATCCTTCTGAGGTCATATGGTCAAGCATTTTCTCCAGATAGTCATAATACCCGTTTACATTATATATAATGCATGGCTTCCTGATCAGATCCAGTCCCCTGTGTGACATTATCTCGGATATCTCCTCCAGAGTTCCCACTCCTCCGGGGAAAGCGATGAAAGCATCTCCAAGCTCTATCATCTTTGCCTTACGCTCAGACATGTCGTTTGTTTCAAAAAGCTCGGCAACTCCTTCGTGAAGTCCTGCCTTTTCGATCAGAAAACCGGGCTGGACAGCGGTCACTCTTCCGCCTTTCTCCACTACTCCGTCACAGAGAAGCCCCATGAGTCCGGCATGGCTTCCACCATATACCAGCTCGTGTCCGTTCTCGCCGATCCAGTTGCCCAGAGCCTTTACTGCTTCCGAATATATCTTCTCTTTTCCGAGAAATGATCCGAGATATACCGTTATCTTCATCAGATCACCTTAAGCGCATTCTCGATATCTTCGATGATATCATTAACATCTTCGATTCCCACGGAGAGTCTGATAAGATCTGCTCCTACTCCTGCTGCCTCCAGTTCCTCATCGGTCAGCTGGCGATGGGTCGAGCTCGCGGGATGAAGCACACAGGTATGTGCATCTGCAACATGAGTCGCGATCATCGCGATTTTAAGTTCTCCCATGAACTTCTCAGCGGCTGCTCTTCCGCCCTTTACGCCGAAGGCAATAACACCGCAGGTTCCGTTCGGCATATACTTCTTTGCTCTATCATAGTATTTATTTCCGGGAAGTCCGGGATAATTAACCCAGGCAACTTTTTCATTTTTCTCAAGGAATTCGGCAACCTTCTGTGCATTTGAGACATGCTGCTTCATTCTAAGAGCAAGAGACTCTATACCGAGATTAAGCATATAGCAGTTCATCGGGGAAGGGATGGATCCGAGATCTCTCATCAGCTGAGCGGTCGCTTTGGTGATATACGCTCCCTCTTTACCGAATCTCTCAGCGTAAACTATTCCATGATAAGATTCATCGGGAGTGGTGAGTCCGGGGAACTTGTCCTGATGAGCCATCCAGTCAAACTTGCCCGAATCAATGATGCAGCCTCCGACTGTAGCATCATGTCCATCCAGATACTTGGTCGTGGAATGGGTAACTATATCAGCCCCCCACTCAAAAGGTCTGCAGTTGACAGGAGTTGCAAATGTATTGTCTACGATGAGAGGTACTCCGTGTGCATGTGCTGCCTTGGAGAATTTCTCAAAATCAAACACCTCGAGTGACGGATTGGATATCGTCTCTCCGAAAACAAGCTTGGTATTGTCTTTAAA
>ODAI013659588.1_pt1 | contig 11869 bp, 13 predicted proteins | sample 1539321 | NCBI WGS metagenome assembly ODAI01 (sample SAMN02144231, study PRJEB22623) | gut metagenome | biome: sheep rumen | host: Ovis aries | place: New Zealand
GGTGGGAAGCTCTGCTTTCCACGCTTTCAATCAGGGACTTAGACGCAGCAGCTTTCAGCTCTTCTCAGATTGAGCTACAAGCCCCCTCTGATCTCCGGATAGTGTAATTATATCAAAAAAAACAAGCCCCTTAAAAAAGGGCTTGTCGGGGCTGCTATAGGTATACGCCTGCTTGCAGCGATTTTATTAACATATTTTTTTCTGCGGCTGTGGCTCCGATCCCGCTGGTGTCGATCGACGCGCATTTCGTAAAGCCTGTGAAGCTGTCGAGCGTTCCGTTGTATATCGTTGCGAATCCGACGGTTTTTCCGTACTGCTCCGCGTTATACTCCGGTTTCATTCTCGGACGATAAATTATCAGGCGCGCTGTCTGCTCCTGCAGCGCATTAAGCGCCGGAGCTGCGGCTCCTGCCTGTTTGAAATGGATCGGAGTATGTTCGAGATTATATTCTGCTGCATCAATAGCAGTTTGCGCCTTTTCGTTGCCAAAGACGAGATTTCCAAATCCGGACGCGATCTGCAAAGGATTTCCGGATATGGCTCCGGACGCGATTTGCAGCGCGGATCCGAATATATTTTGATTTGCGCTATTCCGAGCCTGTTTGAGCGCGTTTGCGTTATTGAATATATCGCGCTGCAAGTCTGATGAGGCAACTGCTGATACTGGAATATCAATACCCATTTGTCCGGATATTGATTCGAGGACGAGATCATCCCTGTAGATGTAGGCGGTGCAAGATCCTGTTGCAAAATCGACGCCCATTTTTATGCCTATTTTATGCCCCATATAATCTGAAGGCGAGATCTTCAGGCTGCCGCAGTACGGAATTATTAATTCCGCGTAACTGTATGGCTCATAGTCTCTGAAATCACCGAAGTGCGGATAATAGGTGCAGCTACCATAATCAAATAATTTCGTTTGCGTTCCTACTCTGACTGCTGACATTTCGGTATCATACGATCCAAGATATACATTTTCGATCACCGGACTGCTAGGATCAACTACTAGTGCATCATACAGATCCAGATTATAATATCTGAGCGACATAATGACATCTGTCGGATTATTCGTGAGATACACCCCTTCAATGTAGTTGGTTGTTGTGGTTCCTTCGGGAATTCCGCTAAGAGATTCATAGAATTTTGAGTGAAGCGTATCTACCTTCACATCATTCAAAAGATATGCCTTACAAAATCCGGCGGTGCCTCGGAAAAATTGATTCCAGGTTGTGCTATCGCTGTACTGATTAGGATCATCATTTCTGCCGCTGTAGCCGCTGGATTCCCAGGGATCTTCCCAGCCGGAGTTATCTAACTGCGACGCGCTGCTACCCTGTTCATATCTACCGGTTGTAATTCCATTCTGATCGATTTCACCAAGATACCAATTATCCGTAGATCCCGGAGCTGTTGTTGTTCCGTCGGTGTAGTCAGCGCAGAACCATGTACCTAAATAGGCTGCCTGCGTTAGTATATAATTGATTACTTCCTCCTGAGTTTTATTTGATATATCTAATTCCGTAGAATATGAAGTGTTCCAGCTGAAAACGTTCTGTGTACGGATCTTCCACCAGGTATCATTCCCCGCGTATTCTGATCCGGAATGAGCGATCAGAATATTTACTATCTGCGACGCCTCAAAATTATAATTATATGCTGCTTCCTCCGTCTGAGCCCAAGTGCCTGAATTTTGATCCTGAATTATCACGTTGCTAACATATGTTGTGCTACCGATCGAAGGATACCAGCCTGAGCTATCATTATGAAATTTATTGATCGTGATAAAATTATCCAGATACGGATTACTATAGGTTAGATTGGCTGAAGGAATATATTCCGTCATGTCCCGGAATCCGGATAATGTATTCATCATTAATTCAATCCGCTGCCGACTATTAGGATATTGTTCATTGATTGCATATACCGGAACAAATGCTATTCCTGAAATATATTGATCTGATGATTCACCGACATAATATGAATAGTCTGTAATAAATGATGACAATTGCACCCAACTAGGAGACCAATCCGGATGATTTTTATATTGCATTACAATATATACAATATATGCTAATCTGCTATAATCAAATTTGCTGATTGGATAAACAGAATTGCGCTGATCGGCGCCTGATATATATGCCTGGTTATATGCGTTCCTGGCAGCCCAATTAAAATTCGCCGCCCAGTTGCCTGAATACGCCGGCATAGCAAAATAAAACGGCGATCCGGTGTTTTCATCTCGTTCCAGATCCAGTAGATCGTGAAAATGCGCCTCGGTTTCTGTCGAACTAAGATTCGGACGAGTGATGAGCGGGTATTGCAATCCGAGAAGATCAGATTTGACATTGATTGCCCAGGGGGATAAGGATAGATCCAATTCCGTATTTAGCGGAAGAGTGTCATCATTGAAAGCGGTTAACATATCCTTTCCGGCAATTTTAATTCCGTACATTGTTTGACTATCTGTAAAATTCAGACCGCCCCAGAAGGCTTCGTTTAAATTCATTTGTTCACCCCCTAACTATAAGCAAATATTGATCCGAAAAAACGTTTACCGTATTCAGCGAATTTGGCAATACAATTGATGTTACGTCGAATTTTCCGGGTTCAATTGGTAATTTGCTATCCGGGAAAATTGTAGGTTTACCAATAGATTCAGAACGCACTACCGATGCAGAACACTGCCGGATCTGTGCGTCATAAGTCATCAAAACATCAACTGTCCCGGATAGTATTAATTGTGATCCGGGGCTGAGGACTAGCGAATCAATGAAGTAATAGCGCTGAAAATCCGGTATGTACATATAGTTAGCTGCTGCCAGAGCTGCGCTATAATTGAGAATTAATTTTGGATTGATAATGCTGCAATTTTCTGTAGGTTTTGCAGAGATTTCCGCGATCATAGTTGTAGATTTACTCAAAACGCGCGGATCATCATTAGTCGATAATAGTCTGACCTGCATTTCATCACCTCATTTCAAGAATCCCCCCTATAAAATAGGGGGGATCCAATTTTACTGACCGTCTCCGAGCACAAAAATAATACCATTTTCCGCAAGGTCATTAAAGTAAGACGTATCAACTTTATAAAAATTAGTCCAATATTCACCATTAGCATTATAGGCGCTGGTCGTCCTGCGGTTGTCGTTGAGTACGCCGAGCGCGTCACGATCGAAGAGGACGCCAACGATATAATTTCGGCTGACTGTGTGCGTGTTGTCGCTAGCTAGTTTGATGTCGATCGCGCTGGTATCTGTCAGATCATACGCGCTGCCCTGTGTCTGCCAGAACGGCACGGTTTCATATTCGCCGATTTTTACTAATTCATCATGATAGGTGTCAGACTGGAGATATACCTCCATAGCCTTCGCGAGATCGCTATGAAGTACAAGATGTGCGAATTCGCGCGAAGTGAATGTTATATTAGGATCCTCGCCGTCCATGATATTGAAGTTAGCAGACGGCGCACGAAGACGATCCACAAAGAGCGCTATCGTCAGAGCAGCATATCTGAGAAATTCCTTTGAGCGCATAGCTGCGGCTGCTGTGAGCGGTGTAGTCTGTCCAACGTTATATCCTGCAAGAAGATCTATTACGCCATTGTTTGCGTAGATTTTTTCACCGATGAAATTATTGATTGTACGCATTATAAGACTATCAGTGTATATAGTCATAGACTGCGCGATCCTGTTTTCGATCATCGAATAAAAACGATTCATCGCTGCTGCGGACGCGAAGCTCTCTCTGAGCTGAACCTCAGTGAAGGAACAGTCAATCTGCCAGGCTACCTTTGAATTATAAAATTTTTCATAAACAGTAGGCGGATTGAATTCAAACTGATTAACTGTCTGTCCTGCCTGCAGATTCCATGAGGGATTAGCCTTAGCGTCGAAAATCTTGCAGCGCGTTTTAGCCATGATTGATCCATATTCCCAGGCATCGCGAAGGACGCTCGGCGCAAATCCTTCATACGTTCTGTCAACGAAGACTTCTCGCCCAAGCCTGTTAATCATAGCGCGAACGTAATTATCGCGCCAATTGTTTGAAAATACCATTGTTCCGATATCAACGATATTTGATAGATCCTCCTGCAAGATGTATGCAGGCTCTTCTCCTTCCTGCGGCTGTCCTGTGACCTCCTGCATGATGTCGTTAAGGATTTCGTAAATCTGATTAACTTGCATATTATTTCCACCTTTCTAATTATAGCCATACCTGAATAAAAATTTGATCGGCTATATCATTATTAATTATATCTAGGATATTCAGCTTTGCCGCTGAAATTTCCGCCTGATCTATGATGTCAGATATCGTGAATTTTCCGTCTCTTCCGGATCGCGATAATGTGTGTTCGATCTTTTCCGTTCCGGTCGACGAAACCGAGCCGGAGCTCGTCGCGGTTCCGGACGCTGTGTCCGGGTTCCCGCTATATGATGTAACGCTAGTATTTGTTCCGGTTGTGCTATTTATATCCTGCGATTCTTGCCGCATCCCTGTTCCGTCATAGGGATTGACGGAATGCGTCATGGTTTCGGTTGTCGCGGGTGTCGTTGTTGTAGTTTGTGATTGATTCCGGGTGGATGTGCTGCTGCTGCTTGCAGTGCTGGTAGTCGTGTTGGTGAGATTTGGCGTTCGTGTATCAGTATATGATTCCGTGATGCTAACCGGACTGAAAATATCGATTTCTTCCTGATATATTGCAACTAATTCGCTATATTTTTTTGCATTTGCCGAAAGATTGTTTTCAAAAATTGTAAGAATATAGTCTTCTGTATAGGTTGTGATTCCTTCCTCATAAATTTGAGAAAATCGATTAAACGCTAGATCAGATGTTACCCCGATTGATTCGAGGATTTCTTCATATGGCGTGAAGCAATTATATAGGGCTGTACTATTGCTGATTATTTCAATCCACGTTCTCGGATGTGTCCGCTGCGGGATCCTCGACGGCATTGTTATCACCTCCTACTATAACAATATTATTATCACCGTTTATATTAATAGCTGCGTCCTCGGTCTGATCGTCCGCTGCTGCGTCGTCGGTCTGATCGTCCGCTGCTGCGTCATCGGTCTGATCGTCCGGAGCTGCGTCCTCGGTCGGATCGTCCGGAGCTGCGTCCCCGGTCGGATCGTCCGCTGCTGCGTCGCCGGCGCTGAGTGCCAGTGCAGCGCGTTTATCTTCTCGCTGCTGTTCAATCAGCGGATTCAAACGGACTGTGATATTTGTACCAAACATTTCATTAACGCGGTCAAATCCCTCTTTCAAACTTTCACTAATATCATCGATATTCAGAAATGCGAGTTCGAGATTATCGTTAATTTCCGCAGTTATAAGACGCTCTTTTTTCATCTGATCGTGAGTACAGATTCCAATCTGCTCATAGAAATGCGAGATTATATACTGCTGCACTTCGATCAACTGAATCAAATTCTGCTGTGATGTATTTTCAATTATGGGGATCCCTTGCAGCTTATCAATAAGCGAAGACTTGACGGCGATCGTCGGATCTCCTTCATACATCGAATTGATAACTGCGATAATACTATCGACCGTGTTCTGTGTGTCGCCGCTGACGATGTTCGTTAGTCTTGTGTTCTTCTGTCCAATATTTAATGAAATATCATTATCTGCGAGCATTGTCGCGGTACGTCTTATAAGCTCATAAAGACCGCCGCCAAACTCTGCGAGCTGATACTTGTCGGGCTCGCTCAGATACACGACGCAGCAATCGACGCCGGGCTCGAGGTTGTACTGCTTTTTCAGACGCGGATTTGTAACGAGAACTTTTCGCGGTATGTAGTAGACGTCCGGTGTGTCTGCTCGCGTGCAGTTCAGAGAGAGCAGCTTCGAGCCTTCCTCTCCGATAAGCTGACCGTCAAGAAAACATACTTTCCCTTGCGTGTACAAGATCATTTTTAGAAATGTCTCGTTGACCGTTTTCGGAACGTTATCCAAGAGGATCACTCGATACAAGAGCCGAAGGATAAAATCAAAGTAATATCTGTAAAGCGTTGTGAAGGTTAGCTTTTTCGGTGTCTTGAATATAAAATCTAAGCAGCTATTACTATTGTTATTTCTGCTCATACTTTCAGTCCCCCTTTCGTCGCGTATTTAAGCCAGTTTTGCACGTTCTCTCCGTCGTCGTTAGTTGCGAAAAAAGTTTTATGCTGCTTCATTAGTTCGAGGATCACTTGCTGCGCTCTGGTCGGAGCTCGCGCGAGCTCAATCTGATGAAGCGGAGAAGAGTCTGCGATCTCGTCGCTGTATATAATAGCGTTCTCGCGGTCTTTGATCGGTGTTGTCTTGCGCGTGAAGCATATGATCGGGCTGTCCTGGTAAATATAGAGAGCGCCGCGCGTGATCTGCTGATCGAAGTCGATATAAAAGACGAGCTCCGGCTCGTGATTCGCGTCGAGCCCCTTCGGGATCGTTCTGTAAATATCGAACTCCCAGGATCCATTCTTTATCATTTCAGCTTGCGGATTATCAAAGCAGTAATACTGATCCGCGATCTCCGACGCGGTCGCGTCGTCGTCCTTGCAGTATTCGCAAGCGATTTTTGTTTGAGCCTTTCCCAAGAGATATTGGTCGATCGTTCCCTGCTTCTGCTGCTTGATCCTATTCAAGCCCATATGTCGGAAGTAAATACAGAATTTGTTGACCGTGTTCGCGACCATAAAGATAGTGACGCCTGGTCTTTTTCTGATGATACTCTCCAGTACATTTTGGAACAAGACGACCTCATTCGTGAGATAGAATTGACGAGTAATGAACTCGTCGAAGAATACATACTTGACGCGACCGCGATCCGGTCCTTTGGTATTCTCGTTTGTGCTGATTGCATATGTTCTGCAAAAGGGCTGCTTGTCGCGCTCGATCAGAGCGTTCGTCTCCGGATCTCGTTTCTGTAAGGTAAAGCTATGATTTCGATACTGGATATAGTTCCATTTGCCGTTGGTCTTCTCCTCAATGTATTCACGGTGCGGCTCGAAGAGCGTCTCGAGATTGCCCTGTTTTATCATTTCGTCAAGTCTTCGTATATACGCGGACGGAAGTCCCTCGTCGAGATACGCGTCAACGATCAGACGACATACAGCGAACGTCTTTCCGTTTCCTCGTTCGCCGAAGATAATATTATAAGTCGCGCCCAGTGCCAGGATCTCCGAAGGATCATAATATCTGCGTCCTTCCTGCACTGTTGGCGTTGTGTCCGCTGTCATTCTTTCCACCCCCTTTAAAAAAGGTTACACTCTACTTTACTATAACATAATTTAAGTGATTTGTCAAGTATCATTTAAGCAAAACGAACTCCCCTAAAAGGGGAGCTCGTTCTCGTCTTCTTCTTCGTCTCCGTTGTCTTCCGAGCACGTCGGAAAGATCTCGTCGTGCAGTTGCTTTGCGAGAGCGTATATATATAATGCACGATCATCGATTTTCTTATTGTATGAGAGCTTGTCTGCCTTCATAGCACTCTCAATCTCGATAGCAGAGTTCGCTATATGTGCAATTATAACGTGTATCAACTCTTTATTCATTCTTTTGATCCCCCTTGATTTTGCTTTCGATCTCTATGATCTGCCGGAGTTACTAAGCCGCGTGTCAAGTAATGATATTCGATATAATTTAAAAATAATTTAAGATGTCGTGCTCTTCGATGAAAACGGAAATTTATTTCTATATTCCTTTGTTCCTCTTCATTGAAAAGATCAATAAAAATAACATCATCATTAACGTTGTAACGGTATATTTTATACTCCATTTTTCTTTCTTCCTTTCTTCGGCAGCTCGTGAACTGCCGTTTTTATTTTGCCGACGCGCTCCGTCGTGCTGTTTATAACGTCGGTAACGGTCGCGGATCCACCCTTCACGAAGGCGGCAGGCTGATCTCTCGGAACGAGAGACGAAAACGGATCGCAGAGAGAAAACTTCATTGATTCTGTGACCTGGTATGAATTGACTTCGCCCTGGATCCTGTGTCCTTCACGATCAACAAAATCAATTTTCTTATATCCGCTGCACTGTCTCGTGATCTTGCGCGGAGAGTAATCGGAGGGTATCACCAAACCCAGCCGGAAGTGTTCGATCCTCTTTATCGGATCCGGAGAATAGTCCTCAAAATATTTACAGTCTTTATTCATGCCCCCGCAGATCGTCTCGAAGACGTCGCCGGAGCTCGTTTCTCGGACGACTGCATACTGCTTAGCGGATGTCAGTCGATATAATTTGTATTTTTTCACTTCCAGCGTTCCAAGATCTGCCAGGGCTTCCGGATCAATTCCAACTGCCTTGCAGCGTCTCTCAATTTTAGTCTTGATTTTTTGATTGAAATCTGATATAATAGGATTAACTCCTCGTGTATTAATCAAATTAATACAATCTGTATCTCCACTAATTACCTTTATTTCGCCTGCTCGGAAATTTTCCCGAAGCAGGCATAATTTTTGCCGTACGCGGGCGGTTGTCCATACACCCCATTGATACACGACCGGACGCCATTCGTTATCCTGGACGATGTACTCGGAATTGATAATTTTCATATTTTTGATTGACGGATCAAAAATATACTTCACAACAACCGGGGACTGCGTAAAAATACCATACAGTCGGGCGATCGCGCTCTTCTCGTCTTTGTAAATCTCATCTTGCAGCGAATCAACATATCCGGCAGCTTCCAGCTTTTTTAATTTTTCCTTTGCTGCTGCCTTGTTTGAATATAGTTCTGCTACTGTTTTGATGATATAGTCCGGCAAATAGCCATAATTCGCGCCGTTTATTCCTAGGATTTTCAGTGATGATTCATCGAAATTATAATATTTACAGAATAACCGGAAATCAATATCAGTTAAACACATACGGATCAGCTTCGAGCTTTTCAGCTTCAAGCTCTGAGCTCGACGGATCGCGTCCTTCCTCTCTTCCGGGTTGCTGCGATCAATATAATAATGCTTCATCGCTGCCGGCAGGATTGCAAGACCGTCTTCTTTTAGCTCGACGTCCCGCGCCTCAAAGGTTATCAGCATAGCTTTTGCAGTATAATAGAGATCTGTAAATAGGTCGTGATAGTCGTCCGGTACCTTCATAACTTTGAATTTACTGATCGGAAATTTAGAGAGAATGAACTCCGCACAATACGCAGAAACCAGATCCGCTGATAATACATTTTCAATCAGCTCGTTCAGCATACCTTTTTCATAGAAAACAGTGCCGCCGTAAAATGCTTTTCGCAGCTGCGGCAGTAATACTGTCAAACCGTATTCTGTCGATAGCGGATTCATTTTGTGAATTTGCCAGTATAGCTGATCGCCCTTGTCGTCCTTCCGGCGTTGGTCTTTGAGTACCAGCTCGATTCGGCGCGTCTTCGTTAGTTTGATGTTCTTAGTCATTCCTTGATAAATCATATCTAAATCATACCGGATCGCTTTCGTCATTTCCAGGACGCGAAGCGCGGAATAATTCATTTCTGATTCTGTTAGCTGCACTTCGGCGGATAGTCCGTCCGGATCCGGTGCTTCGTGCAGCACTTCCGGCATATTGATTTTGATGTATTTATCAATGTCCTTCTCCGTGTATTTATCGAACGACCGGAATTCTAAACCCCTCGACGAAAACAGCAGCAGCTCAGAGGGAGATTTCGCGAGGAACGGCTCAGGATCAATAAAAATCTGCGTCCGGGCGTATGTAAAAAAGCGCGTAAGATCATTGATATAGACGAGCAGCTTGTGATCGTATGAAAACTTTGCCTTCTCTTCCAGGATCGAAAAGAACTCGTTGAGATCCTTCCAGTCTCTACCGTAAAAAACTTCACCTGTACAGTCGAAGCAGAACGTCCACAAGTACGGCAGATCCCCTGCGAACTGAACGTCGAGCCCGGCAATATATACCGAATATTTTAGATCTATTCGGTCAAGTAAATTGTTTTGAAATTTGCTAAAATGTGTCATATCATCACCAACCTATTAATATGGATCGATGTATTCATCATCCTGTCCGTATGATTGCATTGCTGATACAATGCTGTCTAATGCGTTCATATCGTTGCCCCAGTACGCTTCATACATGGAATCGATCCATTCTTGCAGCTCGTCTGCTGTCGCGTCTGCCTGCATTGACTGATATAATGCGCGCTGAACGTCCGCATATCGGAAAAATTCGTCGATTTTAGCCAAATGCAGCAGGTCAAAAAGAGCCGGAAGTATATCTTCATAGCCGTTAACCTGATTGATTGAAATGCCAAACGTTGCCGCGATCGCTGCCGCGTTCTTAACGTCCGCTTCGCGTTCGGATAATTTGACGTATTCACGTTCTTCCGTCTTTAAAACTTGCAGCAGGGATCTTAATTCGGAATCACTGTATTTTTTTAAATTCTGCATACTGATATTATAGCCGCCTGTCTTCGTTGCCCCGAAATAATCAGTGTGCGTCATCATCTTGACTAGCACCGGATCGGCAGCGAAGACGCCTTCTTTTTTCGCGTTCCGGAAACGGACATTGATTTCTTTCAAACGATCATGTGCGACGTTTAGGAGCTTCTTGCGTTCCGCGGAAATCTTCTTTTCACGAACAGCAGCGCGTCCGGATTTTGTTGTCGAAGCTTCTGACGTCCGCGTGAAGCTCCAACCGCCAGCGCGTGAACGAGCTCCGCGCAGTACCTTTCCGATGTTGGACGCATCAACTTGCAGCGCCCTCGCTGCTTCCGCGATAGTCGCATATATATGCGTTTTCCCGCTGCTGTCTGTTGCCTTAATCATTCTAATTCACTTCCTTACATCAGATACAGCTCGCCGGAATCATTTCCGGTGATGATCTCACCGCTGCTGCCGTAGTAGTATAGCAGCTCAGAAAAATATTTCGGAGCGTTGCTGCTGCCATTGAAGGAGATCTTGCAGCCGTAGTTCTCGATGAAGATATCGAGAATATTCTCGGGGATCGTCCGGAAGACTGGGTCGTCCTGGTTGATCTTTGAACGCAGCTCCGAGAGCGCCGGCATGTGATCCCATAGCGCCGATGATTTATAGATTTTTACCATTCATATACACCCCCTTTACATTTTGATCTTGAAGGCGCTATAAAGCAGCCGCTTCCGCTGCTCTGCCGGATCGTCCTCTTCGTCGATATACGAAAAGAGATAATACTCGGCGTGCAGTCTTCTACCTTTCGCAACCTCACAAATGGATCGCGAATCGAGATTGAGATCTCTTGCTGCTGCTGCGATTGATCTATATACTTTGTTGTTGTTCGCGCAATAGATCGCTCTCATAGGATCACCCCCTTTATTCTATTATAACAAAATATCCGGTATTTGTCAATAAACAATGTATATATAATATTCACAAATAAATGATATTAATTTTGTGCAACTTTTAATCCTCAAAACATTGACAAATAACTGATATTGTGATATAATAATAATAGAAAAAACAGGGCAGCAGCCCGGAAAGAGGTATATCATGAATAAAAAATACAATTACAGATGGACAGCTTGCGAAGACACCACTCAGATCGACAACGGATATAACTGTGAAGTAGAATCAATTGTTACAGATGGTATCTACGACTTTGAAGATTATCTCCAGGATCACGATGTAGAATTCGAATACGACGAGGCAGAAAACACCTATTATGTTCTTGATGAAGACGGCGAACGGACAGGCGAAGCGTTCTGGATCGTAAGCATAGAAGATACAGATGAAGAGATCAACTAAATTCGCTCTAACAGCTCCGAGAAGCCCCTTTTTTAAGGGGCTTGTTTTTTTTGATATAATTACACTATCCGGAGATCAGAGGGGGCTTGTAGCTCAATCTGAGAAGAGCTGAAAGCTGCTGCGTCTAAGTCCCTGATTGAAAGCGTGGAAAGCAGAGCTTCCCACC
>ODAI011022766.1_pt1 | contig 11868 bp, 11 predicted proteins | sample 1539321 | NCBI WGS metagenome assembly ODAI01 (sample SAMN02144231, study PRJEB22623) | gut metagenome | biome: sheep rumen | host: Ovis aries | place: New Zealand
CGAGATCGTGAGCCTCATCAAGGCGACCGCCATCGTGGGCTACATCGCCGTGCAGGATCTGACAAAGATGGGCGATATCGTGCGCAGCCGCACCTATGAAGCCTTCTTCCCCCTGATTGCCGTAACTGTTATTTATTTTGTGCTGGAAGGGCTGTTCAGCTTTGCCGTCGGCCGGATCCGCGTCGGTATCGATCCCCGGAAGCGCAGCCGCGAGCGTATTCTGAAGGGCATTGATCCGCATGATTGAAATCGGACATCTCAGTCTTTTATGATGTACATGGTGCTGACCTGCCTGTGCGGCAGAGAGGCGCTGCCTGAAGAAGGCAGCGGAACAGGAGGAAGAAAATGGACGAGAATCTGAAAATGTTTCTGAGACTGATCAGCGAAAAAATGAATGCTCCCGAAGTCGAAAGTCTGGAAACGGAAGCGAAGGAGCTGGAAGCGCAGCTCGAAAAGAACCGGCAGGAGCTGGAAGCGCTGCAGCAGGAGATCGCGGCTTTGTCAGCCCCGGAGGAGGCCGGAGCCGCCGGCTGCTTCTCCGAGGATAGCAGCGCTCCGGGCTCTTCCCCTATGCATAGGTAAAGAATTTCACATGCAGCATGCCGGGATGGTCCAGCTTCAGCTGCGCCGTCTCATCCCCGTTCAGGCGGCGTCCCTTTTTCCATTGTCCCTGTTCGAAGGAGCCTTCCTCGACCAGCAGGTAATCCAGATTGGGCTGGTCCGCCTTCATTGATTCAAAGGACAGGCTGCAGGCGTTTCCCAGCAGGTAGCATTCCCGGTCGCTGACAGCCAGGCACAGGCAGGCGCCGTCGTTTCTGGGATTCACGGGGCTCTGGAAGGAGACCGTCAGGCGGAAGCTGTCCAGGAACTCCATGGAGGGCTGCTTGGCCAGGAAGGGGCTGCCGTCCGGGCCCGGAACGGCCGGATCGGTCTCCGCGGACAGGGCCTGCAGGCGTTCCGTTCCATAGGCTTCGGAAATCAGCGGCAGCATCCCGCGCAGCAGATGGCCAATCTCCCGGTACTCCTCCAGGGACTGGGGTGTCTTCAGCGCGGGATCCGTCACGTCCATGCCGAACAGGAACGCCTGCACGGCGGTAAAGGGCTTTCCGATATCGTCGAATCCAAAGGGAGAATAGCAGGCCGCGTGATAGTGTCCCACCGTATACAGAAGCCGCGGCGCGCAGTAGCTGTGGGTGGCGGTTTCCGGGATGAAAAGCGCGTTCCCCCGGCGGGTATACTCATCGCAGACCGCCTTGAACTGAGGCACATAGATATCCGGGCAGTAGACATCGATAGACGGCGCGCAGAAATCCCAGACCTCATGCACCCGGGAAACCGGTCCGCCCGTAGGATAGCTTCCGGGCTCTCCGCCCTTGTCCAGCCAGCAGTTCACTGCCATGGGCAGATCGTAGACCGCCTTGCCCGCCGCTGCCACGGTTTCGACATAGCCCGCCACATGGAAGGCGGAGAAGATTTCCTCCGCGGCCGGGCCGAAAACCTGCCTCCAGGATCCGCTTTCCGCCCCGTTCTCCACCGCGGACCGGATATCCGGTACCTGCGTATCCGTATGCGCTTTCATGTACGCGATCAGCGCGGCGGGAACCGGTCCCTCAAAGGCAGCATCCGCGGCATCGGAAACCTCCCGGGCCGCGCCGAGCAGACCGGTTTCGTTTTCCACCTGCACGGCCACCACCGTCTGCTGCTGTCCGTCGTAATCCCGGAGGAAGCCCATCAGGGCCGCAAAGGCCCGGGCATCCGCCTGCGCCGTTTCCCGGCCCAGATAGGACAGCGAAGTATAGGGCATCCTGACCGGCATGGAAGGAGAAACCTTCCGGCCGGTCTTGTTCTTTCCCTTCTCGATCTGCGCCCGGGGGAAGCGCTTCAGATCCTGCTTGACCCAGCCGGGGGCATACATGCATTCGGCGTTTTTCCAGCTTCCGAACCAGAGGAATACGATGCGCATCTCCCTCGCCCGGGCCTGGTCAATCAGCGCCTGCGGCAGGGAGAAATCAAACTGCCCTTCCTCCGGCTCCACGGTTTCCCAGGCAACCGGCAGCAGCAGCGCGTTCATCCCCAGGTCCTCCGCGATCTGCCAGATCCGCTCCATATAGGCCGGGGAGGAGGAATCCGAATTATGGACCTCTCCCGCCAGCAGGGGAAATGGTTTTCCGTTCAGGGTCAGGACCTTTCTGTTTCCGATGGTTTCAATTCTTGTCATGACTCAGTCTCCTCACAGGATCATTCTGGAAGGATGGCCGCCCGGTCCCATTCCGCGCAGAAGCGGGCCGCGCCCTCCGCTGTTCTGTTTTTTTCTTTCGACGGCGGGCTTACCGTTTCCTTCCGGCAGCGGCTGTCCGGAGATCTTTCCCCCTTGATTTTACCGGGCGGATATGCTACATTTCTGTAAAACACCCGGCATGGGTCAAAAAAGAAAATCCAGGAGGTTGATCTTATGAAAAAGGCAGTTTCCTTTATGCTGGCATTGCTGCTTTTCCTGGGGCTGGGGCTTTCTGCCGCTTCCGCGACGCTGAGCCAGACGCAGCCTCTGGCCAAATGGGGATATAGCGGAAGCTATCTCGATCCTTCCAACGTCGGTCCCGTGACCCCCACCATCTACAGCACCCGCAGATATCGGGACATCGGAAAGGATAAGGCGTACGATCTGAACGGAGATTTTTCCTCCAGCATGATCCGGCGCCAGCAGGGCAACCGGGAATACGGACTGTACCTGAAGTTCACCCCCGGCCGGACGGACGATGACTACTACATCTGGCGCTTCGATACCATTGTCACCGACCCCTGGGGCGATCAGGTCTTCTATGAAGGATTCGATTCCGACATGACCTGCAAATTCGGTTATTACTGGTACTGGGAGTTTTACAACCTGAACTCCATGTTCGAGGATCTGATTTACCAGTACGGCAATGTTCCGAAGGGAACCTATACCATGGATATCTATTTCAATGAGAAATGGGCGGGAAAAACCCAGTTCCGGGTAAAGGACTGAGCCCCGGCGATCGGAAGAAAAGGCAAATAAAATTCGGAGGCACCCGCGGGTGCCTCCGGTTTTTTATTCCGCGGCGGATTCTTCCAGCTTGGGCCGTGATTTCCGGTTTTGCAAAAAAATAAGAAAAGGGCTTGACAGCCTGGCACTTTTAGTGTACTATTCCACTCGTACACTATGACAGTAAGTCATGTGGATCCGGGAAGGAGGGATTTTTTGAATTACGATCCGATGGTTCCCATCTGGCTGCAGGTGGTCAACCGCATCAAGGAAAGCATTGTCACCGGGCGTCTGCTTCCCGGGGCGAAGCTTCCGGGCGGAAGGGATCTGGCGGTTCAGTTTGAAATCAATCCCAACACGGCCGCCCGGGTTTACCAGGAGCTGGAGCGGGAGGGGCTTTGCGAAACCCGGCGGGGCCTGGGTACCTTCATCACCCCGGAGCAAAGCCGGATCGACGCCCTCCGGGAGCGGATGGCGCTGGATGCCCTGAACCGTTTCCTGAGCAGCCTGAAAGCCCTGGGAATGACCCGGGAGGACGCGGCAGCAATGCTGAACATGAAGGAGGAATAGGACAAAATGCTGGAAAGCAAAAACCTGACCCGGAAGTTCGGGTCAAAGACAGCGGTGGACGGTGTCACCCTGAGCCTGAAGCCGGGACATATCTATGCCATGCTGGGGCCCAACGGCAGCGGCAAAACCACCTGGATGAAAATGGCGGCCGGGCTGATGAAGCCGACCTCCGGGGAGGTAACCTTCCAGGGCGAGCCGGTCGGGATCGCCAGCCGGGAGCAGGTGGCCTACATGTCCACCGAGCCGTATTTCTACGCCTGGATGAGCATCCGGGATGCCGGAAAATACTATGAGGATTTCTTCGCGGATTTCAGCATGTCCCGCTTCAAGGATCTGCTGACCCGGATGGATCTGGAGGAGGACCTGAAGATCAGGACCCTGTCCAGCGGCATGGTGGCCAAGATGAAAATCGCCCTGACCCTGTCCCGGGACGCGAAGGTCTATATGCTGGATGAGCCCTTCAACGGCATTGACCTGCTGGCCCGGGATGAAATCCGGACCACCATTCTGGAGGCCGCGCGGGAGGATAAGCTGCTGCTCCTGTCCAGCCATCTGGTGGAGGAGATGGAAGCCATCGCCGATCAGGCGGTGTTTATCCGGAACGGAAAGCTCATCGAAGTGCGGGATCTGGAGGAGCTCCGGGAGACGGACGGCGTCTCCATGGCGGACAGGTACCGGATGATCTTCGGTCATGGGGAGGTGAACTGAGTATGTTCAAGCTGCTGAAATATGAGTTCCGGAAGACGGCTTTTCCCAAGCTGGTCATGCTGGCGCTGACCGTGCTGGCGGAGGCGGCCTTCCTGTACGGTTACTTTGCGAATAAGGAAGACGCCATGGGCACCGCGGTCCTTTTCCTGGTTCTGCTCACCCTGGTCGGAATCGCCCTCATGGGCATCATGAGCCTCGTGATCCTGCATCGGGACATGAACACAAAGCAGGGCTACATGCTCTTCATGACCCCGAACAGCTGCTACAAAATCCTCGGGGCCAAGGTGCTGGAGTGCGGCCTTTCCCTGATGCTGGCAGGCGCCTTCTTCTTTGCCCTGGCCGTCCTTGACATGGACCTGGTACTTCGCCGGGAGGGCGTCGAAAGAATCTGGGATGTGTTCAATCAGATGCTCCAAACCCTCAACACCAGGCTGGAGATCAACGTGCCGAACGTGCTGGCGGTCATCTGCTATATCGTGACTTCCTGGCTCTGCACCGTCACCACCGCCTTCCTGGCGGACGTAATCTCCTCCGCGCTGCTGAACGGCAGGAAGGGGAACCTGTTCATCACGTTCCTGCTGTTCCTGGTGCTGAGCTATGTGATCGGCAAGATTGTCAGCCTGGTTCCGGCCACGGGAACCATCCAGGCCCAGTTCCTGTATCAGTCGCTGATTTCTCTCGGCTTTGCCGGCCTGATGTACTACGTCACCGCGTGGATCATGGAGAAATATCTCAGCGTCTGACCCCGTTTTCCGCCGGTTCTTCTGCAGGCCCCCGGGCCTGCAGTTTTTTATTTCCGTCCTCATTCTTCCGGTTTTCGGGTTGAATTCTGGGTTTTTCCATATTATAATCCGTTTCAGGCGCACCGGTCAAAAGCCGGCGCCCCAAAGTCCCATCCCATTGATACGTTGGAAAGGAGCCTGTATGATGTCCAGGATTTATACTTCCGTGGATCAGCTCATCGGCCGCACGCCCCTGCTGGAGCTGTCCCGCATCGAATCCTCCGAAGGTCTCCGGGCCAGAGTGCTGGCCAAGCTGGAATATTTCAATCCCGCCGGCAGCGTCAAGGACCGCGTGGCCGCGGCCATGATCGATGATGCCGAGGCCCGGGGCCTGCTGAAGCCCGGGGCGACCCTGATCGAGCCCACCTCCGGAAACACGGGCATCGGGCTTGCTTCCGTCGCTGCCGCCCGGGGATACCGGCTGATCATCGTCATGCCGGAAACCATGTCCATCGAGCGCCGCCGGCTGATCGCCGCCTATGGGGCGCAGATCGAGCTGACTCCCGGCGCGGAGGGGATGAAGGGGGCCATCGCGAAGGCGAAGGAGCTGGCCTCCCGGATTGAAAACAGCTTCATTCCTTCCCAGTTCGACAACCCCGCCAACCCCGACGTTCATTTCCGCACCACCGGGCCGGAAATCTGGCAGGCTACCGACGGGCAGGTGGATATTTTTGTGGCGGGCCTCGGCACCGGCGGCACGGTGACCGGGGTCGGCCGCTATCTGAAATCCGTCCGGCCCGATGTCCGGGTGGTGGCGGTGGAGCCCGCCTCCTCCCCCGTGCTGTCCGGCGGCGCCGCCGGTCCCCACAGGATTCAGGGCATCGGCGCAGGCTTTGTGCCCTCGGTTCTGGATACACAGATCTATGATGAAATCATTCCCGTCGCGGACGGGGACGCCCTGGCCGCCGGGAAGCGCATTGCCCGGGAGGAGGGCTTCCTGGTCGGCATCTCCTCCGGCGCCGCCGTCTGGGCTGCCATACAGCTTGCAAAGCGTCCGGAGAACGCGGAAAAGACGATTGTCGCGCTGCTCCCCGATACCGGAGAGCGCTATCTCTCCACCCCCATGTTCGGGGACTGAGGATCTCCGCGGGCCCAAAGTTCTTAGTATCTGGAGGAAATAGCCATGGATGAAAAGCCGGCGGCGTTCGCGACAAGGCTTCAGTCGCTGACGGATACCATTCTCGGGGATTATGAGCACGGCCGGGTCATCGACCGGCTGGAGATGTTCACCCAGCCGGACAGCAGGGTGATCCACGAGCTCATCGGAAAGCTGATGCGCCTGGTCTTTCCGGGGTATTACCTGGATCTTGCCTACCGGATCTACAATCCGAAAAACAGCCTTTCCACCCTGGTGGAGGATGTGGCGTTCCATCTGAACAGGCAGATCGCCATCGCCCTGCGGGACTGCGATGTGCCCGACTGCGGCGCGGTCGAGGCCCGGGCGGAGGAGATCACCGCCGCCTTCCTGGCCGGCCTGCCGGAGATCCGGGCCCTGGTGGATACGGATCTGCAGGCAGCCTATGACGGGGATCCGGCCGCGACCAGCAAGGCGGAAGTCATCATCGCCTACCCCGGCTTCTACGCCATCACCATCAACCGGCTGGCTCACGCCCTGTTTCAGCTGAACGTTCCGCTGATTCCCCGGATCATGACCGAATACGCCCACAGCCGGACGGGCATCGACATTCATCCGGGCGCCCGGATCGGCCGCTATTTCTTCATCGATCACGGAACCGGCATCGTCGTGGGAGAAACCACGGTCATCGGCGATCATGTGAAAATCTATCAGGGCGTGACCCTGGGCGCCCTCTCCACCCGGGGCGGGCAGAAGCTGCACGGCCAGCGCCGCCACCCCACCATCGAGGACAATGTCACCATCTACGCCGGCGCCTCCATTCTCGGAGGGGAAACCGTGATCGGCCATGACTCCGTCATCGGCTCCAACGTCTTCATCACCCATCCCATTCCGCCGTATACCCGCATCAGCATCAAGAATCAGGAGCTGCAGTACAAAAACGGCCAGGGCTATGTCCTTCAGCCGGATGTTCCCTCCGAAAACGCGGCCTGGTGCTACACCATCTGATTCCGGCTCTTCTCCCCGCTTCCCGGCGCCGCCGGGCGCACTATGAAAAAGCACTGCGCGCTCCAGCGTACAGTGCTTTTTTGTTTGGGATTCCGGCGCTGATCAGATCAGGTCCGCGATATCCGTATTCACGCCCTTCAGCAGCACCTTCGCGCCGCTGGCCGCCTCGGAGGATTCCGCATGGGCCAGCAGCCATTTGTTGGATGCCCACAGGATTTCATCCTCGGCGTTCTTCACCGTGATTTCCGGCCGGGCCAGGTTCGTTCCCTTCGGCAGCACCACGATGGTCTTGAATCCTTCGCCCTTCTTCGCGCTGCAGGGAGCGTAGTGCAGCGTGGTGGCATAGACCTCCACCAGCGTCCCGGCAGGGCAGTAATAGGCGGCGACCTTCTCCGTATCCAGCGCGCCGTCCTCCAGCTCCTCGCGCTTGGCCAGCAGCAGAATGAAGTCCTTCACGCCCACGTTCAGCTCGCTGTCCCGATGGTACTCCAGGCAGTTCAGCTTCGTGTTGTGCCCGTTGCACCAGCCGATCTGGATGGGCATTCCGCCGTAGGCGTTGTTCTTCAGCTCCTCGGCGATGGGCAGGGCCATCAGTTCAGGCTGTTCCGGCACATAGTCCGTGCCCTCCGGCAGCGGGCTGACCCGGTCCAGGGTTTCCAGAAGCTCCTTCACGTCATATCATTTCAGGATCTGGCCGTACTTCCGGAATGAAGGGTCGCTGACAGGAATGATTTTCATGGGGTTTTCCTCCTCCTCAATTAAATATGGCTTCGTTCGTTCCGCCGGATCCGCCGGCGGCCGGGCGCAGAATTTACATTTTTTCCTTCACCATCGTCAGGGCGATCCGCTTTTTCTGCTCCTCCACGCTGACCACCCAGACCCGGACCACGTCTCCCACCTTCACCACCTCGGAGGGATGCCGGATAAACTTATCCGACATCCGGGAGATATGCACCAGCCCGTCCTGATGAACCCCGATGTCCACAAAGGCGCCGAAGTCGATCACGTTCCGGACGGTTCCGGTCAGCTCCATGCCGGGCTTCAGATCCTTGATGTCCAGCACGTCCGTCCGCAGCACAGGCTTCGGGAGGTCGTCCCGGGGATCCCGCCCCGGCTTCTGCAGCTCGCTGAGAATATCCTGCAGCGTGGGCAGCCCGACGCCCGCTTCCTCCGCCAGTTTTTCCAGGCCGTAGGACGCGGCCCGCTTCGCTGCGTCCGGAACGCCCTTCCGGACCTCCTTCGGATCAATGTCCAGGGACTTCAGCACGGTCTTCGCGGCGTCATAGCTTTCCGGATGCACGGCGGTGGCGTCCAGGGGATTTTTGCTGTCCCGCACCCGAAGGAAGCCGGCGCACTGTTCAAAGGCCTTCGGCCCCAGCTTGGGCACCTTCTTCAGCGCGGCCCGGGACGCGATTCCGTTTTCCTCCCGGTAGGCCACGATGTTCTTCGCCAGGGCCGGTCCGATGCCTGCCACATGGCTCAGCAGGGCGGCCGAGGCCGTGGATACCTCCACGCCCACCTGGTTTACGCACTGCTCCACCACCCCGTCCAGGGCTTCCGTCAGCTCGTTCTGCTTCAGGTCGTGCTGGTACTGTCCCACGCCGATCGCCTTCGGCTCGATCTTCACCAGCTCCGCCAGCGGATCCTGCATCCGCCGGGCGATGGAAACCGCGCTCCGCTGGGTCACATCAAAGTCCGGAAATTCCTCCGCCGCCAGCTTGCTGGCGGAGTAGACCGACGCGCCGGCCTCGCTCACGATCATATAGGCCACGCCCGGCATCTCCGGCAGCAGGCTGACAATGAACTGTTCGCTCTCCCGGCTGGCGGTCCCGTTCCCGATGGCGATGGCCGTAATGCCGTATTTCTTTACAAAGCCCCTGATCAGCCGGGCGGCTGCGGCCTTGCCCGCTTCCGCGCCGGGCAGGGTGAAATGGCCGACTCCGGTATCCAGCACCTTGCCGTTCTCATCCACCACGGCCAGCTTGCACCCGGTCCGGAATCCCGGGTCCACCCCCAGGGTCACCTTGCCCCGGATGGGCGGCTGCATCAGCAGCTGATGCAGGTTCTCGGAGAAGACCCTGATGGCCGAAACGTTGGCCCGGTCTGTCAGCATATTGCGGATCTCCCGCTCCAGGGAGGGGAAGAGCAGACGGCTCCAGGCGTCGTCGCAGGCCTCGCCGACGATCCGGGAGGAAGCCGAGCTTCCCCGGACATAGGCGGATCGCACGGTCTGGAGAATCCTTTCCTCCGGCGCCTCCAGGCTCACCTTCAGAAACTCCTCCCTTTCGCCCCGGTTCACGGCCAGGATCCGGTGGGCCGCGATGCTCCTGACCGGCTCCCGGAAATCATAGTAATTGCTGTATACGCTGTCCTCTTCCCGGGCGGCCTTGGTGACCAGAATGCCCTCCCGGCTGAGAATTTCCCGGATCGTCTTCCGCAGGGCCGCATCGTCGCTGACGCTCTCCGCAATGATATCCTTTGCCCCGGCCAGCGCTGTCTCCGCGTCCGGCACTTCCTTTTCGGGATTCACGAATTCCGCGGCCTTGGCCTCCGGGTCTCCCCGCAGGGGCTGAATCATCAGCCAGTTGGCCAGGCCTTCCAGCCCGCGCTCCTTCGCGATGGTCGCCCGGGTCCGGCGCTTGGGCCTGAAGGGACGGTATATATCCTCCAGCTCGCTCAGGGTGGCCGCTTTTTCCGTCTGCGCCCGGAGCTCGTCCGTCCATACGCCCTGCTCCGTCAGCGCCTTTTCGATCTCTTCCCTTCGCTTGTCCAGGTTCCGCAGGTATTCCAGCCTCTCGGAAACCTCCCGCAGCACCTGGTCATCCAGCGACCCGGTGGCTTCCTTCCGGTACCGGGCAATGAAGGGGATGGTGTTTCCCGCGTCCAGCAGTTCAATGACGGCCCTGACCTGCTCCGGTCTCAGGGAGAACTCCCCGGACAGCAGGGTAATATAATCGCTCTGAATCATGCTCCTTCGGCGTTTCTCCGCCGGCTCCTTTTCCTTGTTGGCGCCCTCCGCCACATCCTTCCTGCCATTTTATCACATCTCCGTGCCGTTTTCAATCGATCCCTTTCCCGCCGCGGCTGCGCTCCGTTTCCCGCCCCGCCGCGTCCCAGTCCGTCTTTTTGCTGTTTTTTCCTTTTTTTCCCGGTGCCCCCTTGTAGCCCGGGCACCGGTCTGATAAAATAGGTGGGATTATTGTTGAAAGGAAGGGAAACCCTCATGCCCAGAATCGAGACCCTGTGCGTACAGGGCGGATATCATCCGGGAAACGGTGAGCCCCGACAGATTCCGATCATTCAGTCCACGACCTTTAAATATGACACCAGCGAGGATATGGGCAGGCTCTTTGACCTGCAGGCGGAGGGCTATTTCTACTCCCGGCTGCAGAATCCGACCTGCGATACCGTGGCTGCGCGGATCTGCGCCCTGGAGGGCGGTTCCGCCGCCATGCTGACCTCCTCCGGCCAGGCCGCCAACTTCTACGCGGTCTTCAACATTGCCAACGCCGGGGATCATGTGGTCGCCTGCTCCGCGATTTACGGCGGAACCTACAATCTGTTCGCCGTCACCATGAAAAAGATGGGAATCGAGTTCACCTTCGTCAGCCCGGACTGCACGGAGGAGGAGCTGGACGCGGCCTTCCGGCCGAACACAAAGGCGCTCTTCGGGGAGACCATCGCCAATCCGGCCCTCTGCGTGCTGGACATCGAGCTCTTCGCCCGCTGCGCGCACCGGCATGGGGTGCCCCTGATTGTGGACAACACCTTTGCCACCCCCGTCAACTGCAGGCCCATCGAGTGGGGCGCGGATATCGTGACCCATTCCACCACCAAGTATATGGACGGGCACGGCAGCGCGGTCGGCGGCTGCATTGTGGCCAGCGGCCGGTTTGACTGGGAGGCCCAGGCGGAGAAGTTCCCCGGCCTGACCACCCCGGACGAAAGCTACCACGGCATTATCTACACGAAGCAGTTTGGCCGGGAAAAGGCCTTCATCACCAAGGCCACCAGCCAGCTGATGCGCGATTTCGGCTCCGTCCAGAGCCCCCAGAGCGCCTTCCTGCTGGGTCTGGGGCTGGAAAGCCTCCATGTGCGGATGCAGCGCCACTGCGAAAATGCCCAGGCCATTGCGGAATACCTGCAGGGGCATGAGAAGATTTCCTGGGTCAGCTACTGCGGCCTGAAGGGGGACAAATACCATGAGCGGGCGCAGAAGTATCTGCCCCACGGATCCTGCGGGGTGGTCTCCTTCGGCGTCAAAGGCGGCAGGAAGGCAGCGGAAGCCTTCATGAAGCATCTGAAGACCGCCGCCATCGAAACCCATGTGGCGGACGCCCGGACCTGCTGCCTGCACCCGGCCAGCGCCACGCACCGGCAGATGAGCGATGAGGAGCTGGCGGCCGCCGGCGTTTCCCCGGATCTGGTGCGGCTCAGCGTCGGGCTGGAAAGCAAAGAGGATCTGATCGAGGATCTGGCGCAAGCCCTGGCGGCCGTCTGATTTTACCCGGACAGAAGATAATCAGTAAAACTGGGAGGATAGAGAACATGAAAGTCAGGAATCTGGTATCCAAGCGCTACAAGGAAACCCCCGCGGACTGCATCATTGCCAGCCAGACGCTGATGATGCGCGGCGGCTACATCAAACCCGTGGGAAACGGGATCTTTACCCTGCTTCCCATCACGAAGCGGATCACCGCGAAGATCGAGAACATCATCCG
>ODAI014406808.1_pt1 | contig 11868 bp, 7 predicted proteins | sample 1539321 | NCBI WGS metagenome assembly ODAI01 (sample SAMN02144231, study PRJEB22623) | gut metagenome | biome: sheep rumen | host: Ovis aries | place: New Zealand
TCCTGGTGATGATGTCCCCCTGATTATTGTTGGTATAAAAGCTGTGGGACATCTTCTGCAGGTGCAGGAACATGGCATTTCGCATATCGTAGGTGATATGCTGGGCGATCCAGGTGTTGATATAGCTTTCCGCCACCCGGATCAGGTTGGCTGCCAAAGTCACTGAAAAGGACAGGACGATATACAGGATCAGGGCCCGCATATTCCGCCCGATCAGGCCTTCATCGATGATCCTGCCTGTCAGAAGCGATGGAAGCAGGTTGCACACCGACGAAAGCACGATGCAGAAAAGCGCCAGCAGAAGCTGCGGCGTATAGGGCACGAGCCAGGAAAAGACGCGCTTTAACAGAGCCGGCGTGACCTTGGGCTGGTTCGCCTTCTCTTCCTCTGTCATAAATCTTCCAAACGGACCTCCCGGTCCTCCCGGTCCAGGCATCTTCTTACCTCCTGAGTCCCATGATCATCTTTTACGATGTTGCCTAATGATCATCTCATAGCTTATAATATAATTGTGAATAATTTCTGAATGAAATAATAGATTGTATAACAAGTTGCATAACAATTCTTTTTTCCGCAGCATTCTGAACTCAGCCTTTTTACCCAAGCTGCCGCGCACGGGCAGCCTGCCCGAAAAGCCTCTTCATCGCCGGCAGGATACCCCTTAAGGGAACCGCCGCCCGGTTTATCATCACGGAGAATATGCCATGAAGAACCATCCTTTCATCAGATCATCCCGGCCCCTGTATCTACTTGCAGGTCTTCTTCTGCTGTCCGTACAGCTCCTTTGCGCCTGCGGTTCGACCGCACCTGAAGGAACGCTCTCCTCTCCGCCTGCCGCCACTATGGCACCGTCATCTGCCGGATCTCCGGCAGCCGCGGAAGATACGGACACAACATTTACCCTTCTTGTATACATGATCGGCTCTGACCTTGAGTCCGTGGACGGCGCCGCAAGCTCGGATATCGCGGAGCTCCTTGCCGCAAAGCCTTCCGGGAACTTAAGAGTCCTTCTGCAGACCGGAGGAGCCGAGCGCTGGTATACGGAGGGCATCAGCGCCGACAAGCTTCAGCGTCATGAGATCAAAGGCTCTTCACTCACCCTTTGCGAAGAGCTTCCCAACGCGCAGGCCTCCCTTCCGGAGACCCTGCATGATTTCTTAAGCTGGGGTCTTCAGTACGCGCCTGCCGACCGCTATGCCGTCATCCTTTGGGATCATGGCGGCGGAGCTACCCTCGGATACGGACTTGATGATTATTATCCGGAGGCGACCCTTTCTCTGGCAGACCTTCATACCGCCTTTGAGGGGCTTCCGGCACACTTTGATTTCATCGGCTTCGATGCCTGCCTCATGGGCACGATGGAGACGGCACTGGCTTTCTCTCCGTATGCGGACTACCTGATCGCTTCCGAGGAATTCGAGCCCTCCACCGGCTGGTTCTATACCGACTGGGTCAGTGCTCTGGCACAGAATCCTTCGATCCCTGCAAAGGATCTCGGCATCAGCATCGTCGATGACTTTGTCTCTGAGAAAAATGCGGGTCCCTACGACTTCTGCACTCTCGCGCTGATCGACCTTCAGAAGATCCCGGCGCTCTATGATTCGGTCCGCGAGTGGTATCAGGGATACTACTCCTCCTTTGACGACAAGTTCGCCCGCCTTTCCAATCTCCGAAGCCGTGTCAAAAGCTTCGGCGGCGGAAACTACGAGCAGGTAGACCTCATGGACCTGCTCCTGAGCTCGGAGGGCGTTCCGGAGGAGCTGAAAAAGGATGCGTCGGAGGCTGTCGTACATGCCGCCCATAACAAGACCGTAGACAAGGCTGCAGGGCTGTCCCTGTACTACCCCTACCTCCATCCCGAGCAGTACGATCCCACGGCAGGAAGCATGACGAAGACCGGCTTTGCAACGGACTACTTTGCCTACTACGACAGCTTTGTCACCACCATTGAATACATGCAGCTGAAAAGGGCACAGGAGGAAAAGCTCCACGATGCCCACGGGCTTGTCGAGGATGCCGGGCTTCTCAATACAGGCACCGCTTCCTCCGGGACCTCCGAAGAAGCGCAGGCGCCGGAAACCGAGCCCCCTGCACTCGATCCCGAAGATCTCCGCTTCCGTGAATACATCAAGATCCATGACGTAAGCCCCGAGGAAGAGGAGCTTGTCTCCGATGTGCGTCTCATGCAGCTGAACCCCGCGGACAGCGGTTACATCTATGTCGGAAAGGAAGGCGGAGGGCCGATCGAAAACGGAACAAATGCCGACCTTTCCGGAGGTCATTACCTTTCGATCGAGGATACGCTGGTCTCCTTCGAGCTTGTCTATGACTCGACTTATCCCGAAGAGAGTCTGACTCCCGGAGAAACGGAAAATGCCGAAAGCACCGAAACATTGCAGGAAAGCCCCGGAGAAGCCGGGGAGCCGGAGACGACTTCTTCCTCCGAAGAAAATGAGCCGGAAACGACTGCATCCTCATCCGCCGAGCCGGAGACCGCCTCTGCAGCACAGGAAAGCACGGAAGCCTCCGGAGAGTCCGAGGGTGGGCAGAAGGACTTCGGAGATCTCAACATCACATTTTCCACCATCAGTGCGAACCCCGACCCCGGCAGCGGCTTTTCCGCATTTATCCACAGTATAAAGATCGCAAATGATCTGACAGGTGAAGAAGGCACCGGAGAAACCGGAGAGGAAGATTCCGGAGAGACCGGAAAGGAAAGCAGCGAGGAAGAAGAAGGGACTTCCGAACCGGAACGCCCCGATGACTGGTTCCGCTTCGGCTATGTGGACGCAGTATTGAACGGCGACCAGTATGTCGACCTGATGGTCGTATGGGACAATGAGCACCCTGAGGGACACGTTGCCGGATACCGTCCCATCCCCGAGGAAGCCGTCCCCTTTGATTCCAATGCGCTCTATATGCCGCACCGCGGCCTTGAGCAGCTGGAAACCGGTGACAAGCTGCACTTTTATTTCCATCACTTTGACGAGGACGGCCGCTATGACGGCATCGTCTTCCTTGATGATCCTGTCGTCTGCGGAGAAGCTCCGCTCGAAACAGGCCACTGCAAAAAGCCCTTCCAGCATATGAAGCCCGGAACACTTGTCATGTTTGCCGGAGACTATATCCTGCTCGGAGAGGGCGATGCCATCATCACCTACCGCATCACGGATGTCTACAACAACATCTACTATGTCCGTGCCAATGACGTCTGGGAAGAGGACGACATCATCCGGATCGACACAGAACACCCCGAAGAAAGCTGGGAGGAGGTCGCAAGAAAGCTTGGCCTTCCGTCACAGCCGGGCAACGGGCCCGAAAACGGTCCCGGCAATCCCCCTGCACCGGGACCAGACGGCGCGGCACCGGAATCCGGAAGAGCAGATAACACAGCTGCTGTAAATGCTCCCGCTCCGACACAGCCCGCGGCACAGACCCCCGAGCCTTTGCCGCAGCAGGAAACCGCAGCCGCAGCTGAGCCGGCACCTGAAACGGCGGCACAGCAGCAGGAAGCCCTTCCGGGAGGTTCCTATACCGTGATCGGAAGCAATACGGGTGGCAATGAAAACACAGCGCCTGCTTACAGCGAATTCACGGATGAAGAGATCGACGCCTTCTTCTACGGGAACGATGATGAGGGCGATCCCGATGATGATGATGACCCCTCCGAAAGACCCACAGCAGCAAGGCCGGCAGAAACCCAGGCACAGCCTGCACCCGAAGAAACAAAAGCTCCTGCCGAAACACAGGCTCAGACCGAAACGGAAGCCTCCCCTGCGGCAGCTCCCGTTTATGGCACGATCGCCGGTTCAGACGGTACGGACGACCTCGTTAATTTCGACGACTTTGACTTAGACGGTATCCCTGATACCCCGTAATCACTGACAAACCCGGAACCGCTTCAAGCAAAAAGGACTGCATATTGCAGTCCTTTTTCATTCTGTTCATTCACAGAAAATCAGAAAGTGTCCGTCAGAGGCTTCGGCACTCCGACTTGGAAATGCTGCGCCGCCTATGAGGGGCTGCCTCCGCAAACTCGGCGGGTCCCCTCATAGCAGGCCCTTACGGGTAGGGACCCGCCTCAAACAGCTGCTCCGGTCAGCCCCAGCTATGCTCGCATTTCCGGCGTCTCCGGCCTAGTAGCCTCAATTTGACACCTTCACGGCAAAGTCAACTGATATGTGAGGATTCAGATACTTGTTTATCGATGTAAATACAGCTTCGCCGTTTCGATCAGGTACCTGAGGCTCTCCATTCGGAACAAAACAGCGATCAGAAGGTACAAAAGCGCACCTGCCGCGACCTGGATCAGGATCATCATAAGAGCCTGCCCGCCCGATGCCATAACGATGATTCCCGTACGGCTCAGGAGGACCTGCAGCCCGTATACCGCGATCCCCATCACGGCAGCTGCCGTAAACTCAGGCAGCGAATCCCGCCACTGGGCACCCGGCCCGTAGCCTAAGATCGAGCGGTTCGGCCATCCGTTTATAAACGTGCAGACATAGTCCCAGACAGCCTTCATCAGGATCATGCCGGTCACCCCGAAGCGGACGCTTCCGAGGAGGACCGCTACGCCTGCCGCCTTCTTGATGATCTCCAGCTTCAGATAGATATCGCTGCGCCCGTTCGCATTGATAGCCTGCAGGTTGGCAACATGCATATGCCAGACGCTGAAGGAAAGCGCACAGAGCCGAAGGAGTGGCACAGCAGGAAGCCAGACCTCTCCGAGGAGCATCCTTATCATCGCTTCCGCGACGGCTGCGATGCCGAACATGGCGGGGAACATTACGAAGCCCGCCATCTTGATCGTACGGCGCAGCATCAGCCTCCCTCTGGACTCGTTGTCCTGCGTCCTGGAAAAGGCCGGAAGCATGACCGCCTGCAGTGTCTGTGCCATCGAGTTTACGATGACCTGCGGAAACTGATTCGCGCGGTTATAGTATCCGACCATGGTCGCGTTATAGAGCCGCGAAATAAACGGGGTGTAGAGATTGGAATAGATCGTATCGATCAGCCCGGAAGCCAGTACCTTCCATCCATAGGAAAAGAGACTGCTGATGCTCTTTACGGAGATCATCCTCTGAGGGCGCCAGCCGAGCTTCCAGAGAAGGAAGACCATCAGGCAGATGTTTTTGATCAGCTGCTGCAGCACCAGCGCCCAGGTCCCCATGCCGTGGAACGCCGCGAGGATGCCGATGGCTCCCGAAAACAGGTCCGCAATGATCGTGCCGATACACTGCAGGCGGAAATTCATCTGCCTGGCTATGATCGCGATCTCTACGGAAACGACCGATCCGGAAAAAAGGATCAGAGAAAGCACCCGCAGCATCGGGGTGATCTCCGGATCACCGAAGAAACGGGCGATGAAGGGCGAGGCCGAAAAGATCAGAAGATAGAGGACTGTCGAGATCAGAAGCCCCACCCAGAAGACAGAGCTTAAGTCCTCATCCCCGATCTCCTTTTTCTGGATCAGTGCGGTCTGGAAGCCGTTCTGTATGATCACCTGCGCGATGGCGATAAAGATCAGCATGATCGCCATCGTACCGTATTTTTCCGGTCCTAACAGTCTTGCCAGAATAACGGAAATAAAGAAGGTGATCAGCTGATCGCCTCCGCTCTCCATGGCTTTCCAGAAAAAGCCCGCTATAACGCTTGTTTTGATCTGTGATTGTTCCGACATGGAGTCTGAGCTCTTTCTCCAAGACCCGAAAATCCCTCCGAAAGGATTCCCCTTCGGAGGGATATTTTGATGTGTTTTAGTTCGGTGCGGAAATGTCGACTGCGATCAGATCGGCGGATCCCGAAGCAGCTTCCTCAGCTGCTGCAGCTCCCGCTTCCTGGGAAGCAGCTGCTTCCGTACCGCGGGAGGATACGATCACCGGATCGGTCGGGTCGTAATTCTGATCGTTCGGAATGCCCTTTTCGATCGCCGGACGGTCAAACGGTCCCATCACCCACTCATCATCATAGATCGTCACCTGCGTGCCTGCGCCGCAGTTGTTGTAGATCCATGCAGCATCGCCGGACAGCAGACGGATACATCCGTCGGACTGGTTCTTTCCGAGCTGGTTGTAGGTGGACGCGGTCAGATGGTAGGAATCCGGTGCGCCCTGGTAAATGATGGAATGGATACAGAAACCACCTGCCTTATAACGCAGAAGGAACTGTACATAGATGTCATCATGCATGAACTTCCATCTGTGGGGCTCGTAGGTCTTGAAGGTGCCGGTCGGAGTAGCGCTTCCGATGGTGACCAGGAATACCTTGAACGGGATGATGTATCCGTTGTCTCCGTCCTTGGCATATACGGTCATGCACTTCATGTCCTTGTTGACCTTGATGATATAGTCGCCCGGAAGCCCCATGATAGGCTCAAGATCCGTGACGACACGGCCGCTGTTGTCAAAATAGTACTTATAACCGTCAATATACTGCCAGCCGGTCACGATATGGCTGTCCTGGAAATAGTACTTGTTATTGTCGGTATCATAAGCCCAGCCGGTAAAGGGCTGACCGTTCCAGGTGGAATAGTACATCTGGCCGTCGCTGCCGCGCTGAACGCCCTCATAGGAGCCGGTCGTAAGAAGATGGCGGGAGGTTCCCTGGTTGAATGCCATGCCGTGTCTCCACATGGTCATCTGGAAGCCCTTGATATAACGGTCGGAGCCGATCGCGCCGGCAGCCTGACCGTCGTGAGCCCAGTCAAGAACGGTACCGTCATCAAGCACAGCTCTGTAGTAAAGATCATACAGGTTGCGGGTATGTCCCTTGATACGCATCTGGACCGCACGGACCTTTGCGCCGTCCCCGGTGCTGGGAGTGTACATCTCGTTCATAGCCCACTTGGACCAGCCGTGCTCGTTGGTGAACACACGGTAGAAGCAGTCGCCGATGCCGTACTCAAGACGTGCCCAAAGTCCGGTGAAGCCCTCCTCCGGAGACTGGAAAATATCCATATTGGAGGTGAAGCCGTCCGTGCGGATCCCGGAGGGAAGCACCATGACTGCATTGACGAACGGCGCATAGCCGATGATCGGATCGACCTGTACGGTTCCGTCTCCGGTCACAGGCTGAGCTGACTGGGTCTGTCCGCCGTCGCTGACCGGTACCAGATCTGCCGGTACGGACTGGGAATTATCCTGCGGAAGTACCGCCTCGGTGCCGGCTGAGCCTCCCGGGCCTTCCACGGTAACCGCATCCGTTGCTTCAGTTGCTGCCACAGTCTCCTGAGGTACATAGCTGCCTCCGCCGACGACGACGGTTCCCTCGGAAACGCCTTCCGGAAGCACCGTAACCGCCGGTGCGCCGCCCGGGCCTCCGGGACCTGCTGCCTGCTGGACAGCTGCGGTCTCCCCTTCAGAACCCGGAGCGTAAATAACATCCGCATATGCCGCAGAGCCCATGACCATGGACATGATCAGCGCTGCTGCAGTCACTTTTTTGAAAGATCTGAACATAATTGTACTCCTGTGCGTTAAACGCTTGTCTTCATTATTATCTCCCGGACCCGCCGCCGCCTGAAAAAGGCGTCGCAAAAAAAGCGGTCCGATACCATTGACTAAGTTTAGCATACTTGATTTTGGTGCGCCACAGTTTATCAAAAACGTAAGTAAGTTTTAAGGAACTCTGCTCAGCTCCCTCAGCGCTGCTTTCGTAAGCCGTGATATGCCTTCTGCAAAAGCTTATATGCCCCCGGCATCAGTGCCTTGAATCCAAGGAGCCTTGCCTCCGCCTTCGGAAGCTCCGCAAGATATTTCCTGTTTGCCGGATCACGGACTACACCGGTCTTCTCTTCCTTCAGGTCGATATGGAAGCGCTGCCTTCTGAGGGCATCCTCCACAGCCTCATGCCAGCGGCCTTTTGTATCGGCATCAAAAGCGTTATACAGCTGATCCATCGCCATATAATGCCGCTCCCAGCGGGCGGTGAGCTTTTCCAGCTCCTCCCGGTCCATCATCTCGCCCCAGGAGCCTTCCCGTCCCATCCGGTACATGCTCATGACCTCATCCATGTAATAGACGCTGCCGTGCATGAGCATCCACAGCTGCAGCGGAATATCCCCCACCGGACAGTCAAAGTACCACTGCGGGAGCTGCTTCGCATATTCGGCCCGGAACATCAGTGACGCTGTCGGAAGGTTGGTCTTCTTGGAGATCACCTCCTCCGGCGCAAGCTCCCGGCTTTCGCAAAACGGCCGGATCATGGTCTGGGTCCTGAAAGCTCCGTCCTCGGAGACAATGCCCGCCGCATGGGCCAGAAGGGCACAGTCCGGATGCGATCTCATGTAATCCGCCTGCTTCTGCAGCTTATAAGGATCACACCAGTAGTCGTCCCCCTCGCACATGGCGATCAGGCTGCCCTGTGCTCTTGGAAAATTAAAGACGCCGCTGATGTTGGAGATCCCTTTGGAATACTGGTTCTCCTCCTCATACATCGGCCGGATGATATCGGGATGCCTTTCGGCATACTCCCGTATGATATCGACCGTATCGTCCGTAGAGGCATCATCGTGGATCAGGATCTCGTACCGGAAATCTGTTTTCTGTTCGAGAAAGCTGTCCAGAGCTTTCCGAAGGAATCTTCCGTGATTAAAACTAATACAAGACACAGAAACCAGGACGCGATCATCACTTTGGTCTCGAGCGCCTTCATTTCGGTATTCACTGTCCGTTCTTTTTTCTTCATGCAACATCATTCCCATCCATTTTTGCCAGCTTCGCAGCCTGATCCGCCGTGATCAGCGCGTTGATGAGCTCATCCAGATCGCCATTGATGATCTGGTCGATCTTATACAGCGTCAGCTTGATCCTGTGGTCCGTCACCCTGCTCTGCGGAAAGTTATAGGTACGGATCTTTTCGGAGCGGTCTCCGGTGCCGATCTGGGAACGGCGCAGATCCGCCTCCTCATTCTGCTTGCGCTCGAGCTCCATTTCATAGAGGCGGGTCGGCGGGTTCCGCATAGCCTTTTCCTTGTTCTGCAGCTGGGATTTCTCCTCCTGCATATGGATCACGATCCCGGAGGGATAATGTGTCAGCCGCACCGCCGAATCCGTGGTGTTGACACACTGGCCGCCGTTTCCGGAAGCCCGGAAAACATCCCAGTGGATATCATTCGGATCGATCACCACATCCACTTCCTCCGCCTCCGGCATCACTGCCACCGTGGCAGTCGAGGTATGGATCCTTCCTCCGGACTCGGTTTCGGGGACCCTTTGCACTCGGTGGACTCCGGACTCGTATTTCAGCTTTGAATACGCGCCCTGCCCGTCCACAACAAAGGTGATCTCCTTGAAACCGCCGATGCCGTTTTCATTGCAGGAAGCCAGCTCCGTGCGCCATCCCTGACGCGCCGCATAATTTGAATACATCCTGTAAAGATCCGCAGCAAACAGCGCCGACTCATCCCCTCCGACGCCGGCACGGATCTCCATGATAATGTTCTTACTGTCATTCGGGTCCTTCGGAAGCAGCAGGATCTGGAGCTCCCGTTCGGTCTCTTCGATCACCCTCCGGGCATCCGAAAGCTCGTTTTTAAGCATCTCCCGCATATCGGGATCGCTTTCATGCTCCAGCATCTCGAGCGCGTCCTTCTGATCCGACGCAGCCTTTTCATGCTGATGAAAGACCCGCACGATCGGTTCAAGCTCAGCCTGCTCCCGCATCAGCTTCTGAAAGCGTCCTGTATCTGAAGCCACATCCGGCTCCCCAAGCGTGTTCATCAGTTCTTCATAATGAAGCACGATATCATTCAATCTGTCAATTCCAAGCACAACCGTTTCCTTTCCTGACCAGGATCAACGTTACTAATCACGGAGCGGCAGCGCCTTATCCGGGGAAGGTCCCGTACACGACCCTGTCGAGTCCCGCAAGATCCTTTACTGTTCCCGTATCGGAAAATCCCTCGTTTTTAAGGAGCTCCAGGACCGCCTCTGCCTGCGTGCAGCCGATCTCAAAATAGATCCTGCCGCCCGGGTAAAGATGCTTTGGAGCTTCCCGGCTGATCCGCCGGTAAAAATCCAGCCCGTCATTGCCTCCGTCAAGCGCCATCCTCGGATCGTGGTCTCTCACCTCCGGATCCAGGTCCCCGATCTCGCCGCCCGGAATATACGGAGGGTTGCTCACGATCACGTCAAAGCGTTCTGTCTCTTTGCCGCTTTTATCAGCATCAAAGGCTTCAAACAGATCGCTTAGCACCATCCGGACATCCGCCTTCAGGATCGAAGCGTTCCGCATCGCCACATGCAGCGCGTCCCTGTCGAGCTCGGAAGCCGTAACCTCACTGTATGCCCCGTGATGCTTTAATGAGATGGCAATGCATCCGGAGCCTGTACAAAGATCAAGAATGCGGATGCTTTTATCCCTTTCCCGGTCCAGCACCGTCTCAACAAGCGTCTCTGTATCCGGACGCGGAACCAGCACATGGGCATTCACCTTGAAATCAAGTCCCATGAAGCCCGTATGTCCTGTGATCTGCTGAAGCGGGACCCTGCGGCATCTCTGATTCACACCCGTGCGAAAGCTTAAGAGCGCGCCGCAGTCACCCGGGCAGGCTGTGATGCCGGCAGGCTCGCTGCCGCCTGTCGCTCCGGGGCACAAGGTCCGGTCCAGCTCAAGGAGAAGCTCGGCAAAGGTTTTTCCGTAAGCCTCCTCCAGCAGCACACGCGCATCGTAGGCCGCGTTCGGCACACCGGCCTTATTCAGCTTTTCCTCCGCGTCTTTAAGGACCTCCCTGAGCTTCATTTTGTTCTTCCTTCCGCGTCTGATCCCATGGTTCCTTCTTCACATTTTTCCGAAAGGGACTCTGCTCTTCCTTCGGAGCAAGGGTCCGCCTTTGAATGGCGGGCACGGGCTTTTACGAGAAGCTCCTGTCCGAGCCCGTCGGGTCCGTCCGGAAACTGTTCCTTCTCATAGGCCTTCCAGTCAAAAACAGCCTCAACGGCACGGATCGCCACCTCGATCATGGAATCATCCGGCTCATAGGTCGTCAGCTTCTGCATCATCAGCCCGGGCTTTGACAAAAGGTTGACCACCGGGTTCTCGGAGCGGCCTGCGATCCGGAGGAACTCATAGCTCACGCCGGCGATCACAGGCATCAGAAGGATCCTGGACAAAAGCCTCAAGAGCGGCTGATGCACACGGATCACCATGAAAAAGAGGATGCTGATCATCATGACGATGATGATGAAACTCGTTCCGCAGCGCTTATGCTCCTTCGACGATACGGCAACATTATCCACGCAAAGAGGCAGGCCGTGCTCAATGCAGTTGATGCACTTATGCTCGGCTCCGTGATACATGAAGGTCCGCCGTATATCATTTGTCCGTGATACAAGCCTGATATAAAGGATAAAAATAGCCACGCGGATCACGCCCTCGAACAGTGCCTGCAGTGTCTCAGAGGAGACGGCGCTCTTTAAGAGCCCGGAAAGGAACAGGGGCAGCCACATAAAGATCAGCAGCGCCAGAAGGAAAGAAATGAAAAGCGTTCCTCCCATGATCACCTTATCGAAACGGTCTCCGAAGACCTTCATCAGCCAGGTCTCAAAGGCCCCGGGCTCCTCATCCTCATCATCCTCATAAAAGGAGGCGGAATACATCAGTGTCTTCATTCCGATCACCATGGACTCCACAAAGCTGAATGAGCCGCGGATCAAGGGAAGGGATGCGATCTTATATCTCTCGGAATAGGGCACGCAGGTCTTAAGATCAACAGCGATCTCTCCGTCCGGCTTGCGGACGGCGACAGCGTACCTGTCATGGTTTCGCATCATGATCCCTTCGATGACTGCCTGTCCGCCGATACCACTGTATTTCATGAATCGTTACCTTCAGATACAATAAAATGAGCTAAGGGACAAATGAACA
>ODAI014561316.1_pt1 | contig 11868 bp, 10 predicted proteins | sample 1539321 | NCBI WGS metagenome assembly ODAI01 (sample SAMN02144231, study PRJEB22623) | gut metagenome | biome: sheep rumen | host: Ovis aries | place: New Zealand
CGCGATACTTGTCGAACCAGAAGTGCTTCTGCTTCGAGTCGCTGCCGTCCATGGCATACTCGCGGGCCTCCTTCAGCCAGACGAGCACCTTGGCCTTCTCCTCGTCGGTCAGGGTGGGTATCATGTCGAGCATGGCGTTGTAGTCGCGCTTCAGCCGACCATAGGTCATGCCGTCTTTTACGGCATCTATCTGCTGGTCGTTCAGATAGGCGGCGAGTGCCGACTGCAGTTCGAAATGGTGCTTGTACAGCTCGGCATAGAGGGCGTCCTGCTGGTCCTTGCCGTACTTGGCATGGATGTCGTTCAGCAGGAAGTAGCGGTTGGCTATGATGTTGCGCACACTCTCGGCCTTCTTGGCATCGTTCAGCTGCAGACCGTCCACGATTTTCTGTGCGCGGCCCTTGATGGTCTCCACGTACTGCGGGTCGCGGCCGTCGGCGTTGAGGGCCACCTGGGCGCTTGTTGACAGGGTGAACAGCAATAAAATTGCTGTATAAAAAACGTTTCTCATTTTTCCTTTATAATAAACGGTGGTCGTCTTTCCTTTACATTTAAACGGGGCTCGCGTTTCCTTTACATTTAAACGGGGCTCGCGTTTCTTTTACATTAAAACGGGGCTCGCGTTTCTTTTACATTAAACGGGGCTCGCGTTTCCTTTACATGAGCTTGCCCCTGGCGGCCAGCGTGTCGTAGTTGTTGTTCAGGTTACGCCAGTCGGTCTTGGTCTGCGGATTGATGCCGTTGATGTATTTCTCGATGTTCGTATAGCCGTCGCCGTTGCAGTCGCCATTGGCATCCGAGGCATCGTTGGGGTTCAGCCCGTACTGCTTCTCCCACTCGTCGGGCATGCCGTCGTTGTCGCTATCGACATAGGGCTGCCAGGCCTGATACTCGGGATAGCCGCCCATCTGGCGCGGGTCGGTAATGACACCCTGCTTGTACGAGTCCTGCGGCAGGCGGCGGGACTTGAAGAATCCCTCGGTGTTCTTCGACTTGTCGTGCAGTCCCCACATGTTGCCATAGGGGTGCTGCGGCTGCTTGGTCTTCTTCTCTATCTTGGCCAGCTCCTTCTCGTAGTCCTTCACGTAGTAAGCCTGTCCGGTGCGTACCTCCTCGCAGATGCGCTGATCCACGATGTCGCGGCACGGAATGGTGGCACCGGCATTGCTGAGCACCCAGTCGAAGGCCTGCTCCGTGCCCATAATCTTCAGATAGGGCATCTCGAAGGGCTCGTCAGAGCGCATCAGCGCCTTTTCTGTGGCATCCATCTCGCCGTCCTTGTCGGCAGTCTGTATGCCGCCGTTCCAGTTGTCGCGGGTAATCTCGGGATAGCCCTCCATGATGTTGCCCACGGCATAGACGCGTCCGAACTGCTTGAAGGGGAACAGGCCCTGCGAACGGCTCTCCGACTTGACGATGCGGTGGCCTACAGGCTCGTCCTTCGGTGTCAGCGGACCGGGCTTGTAGTAGTTGTTGATGAAGTTCGACATCGTGGTGAACTCGCCGCCGTCAGCCGTGCGGTGTACCCAGTTGTAGATGACGTTGTTCACGTAGTTGAACACGCCGCCCCACCCGATGCTGGGGTTGCGACCCGTATTGTCGGCCCAGAGGTTGCGCATAAAAGTGGTGTTCTCGCCGCCGATGGTCGAACCGAAGGCATGGTTCCACGTGTCGAGGGCTTTTGCCGAGATGGTGTTCTGTATGGTCACGTTCACGGTCGGCTCCTTGCGGTTGGGCTTGCCGTCGTGCATGTCGAACATGTGTCGGTAGAACGAGATATTCTCGTCCAGTCCCCACTCGCACGAGCAGTGGTCTATCATGATGTTACCCACGGGGTTGCCGCCGAAGGAGTCCTCACGGTTGGTTACCAGCGTCTCGCCACGGCGGAAGCGCATGTGGCGCACGATGACGTCGTGGGTATCCACCTGGAACGACTCACCGGCAATAATCACGCCGTCTCCCGGGGCCGTCTGTCCAGCAATGGTAATATACGGAGCGCGCACGTAGATGGGCGACTTCAGCCGTATGATGCCGCTCACGTTGAACACCACGATACGGGCACCGCCCTGCTCGCAGGCCCAGCGGAACGAGCCGGGGCCGTCGTCGTTCAGGTTCGTCACCGTGAGCACCTTGCCGCCACGGCCTCCGAAGGTGAACATGCCGCCGCCCTCAGCACCGGGGAATGCGGGAATCTTCGCCTGCCGCAGGTCGTAGGGGCGTGCAGCCCAGGGCACGTAGGGGCGGCCCTGCTTGGCCTCTTCTATCACGATGGGGAAAGCTTTCTCCCATGCCGAGTCGCTGTGTGCTTTCCACTGTGCTTTCTGACTGTCGATGAGTGCCTTCGCCTCGTCGGTCAGCTGCGGATACTGTGCGCTGGCCGCCATAGCGGTCAGTGTGGCTAATGCCGTCAATGCAAGTTTTTTCATACTGTTTTTAAGCGTTTTGATTTTATGTCTTACTATATGACGTGTCAACCCGCCTAATGTCATATCGAATAAACGTTTTTTAAACATCGGTGTGGACGTACGTAACTGCTCAGTCATGCGCTCTTTTATGGTCGCTTCGCTCAAAATTATAAGAAAATTGTGAAAAAAATTACAAAAAAATGACGGAGGATGACATCTAACGCATAGATTTTGATAATTTTTGATATAATTTTTTTATAATTTTGAGGCCGAAGGCCGACCAACGCGACATGACTGAACAGTTACTTAGTTTGTACTGAAATGTTAAATCCGTAATGTCGTTGACTGCGGTCAATGCCCCCTCCACGGTTGCGAGAGGCCGTTGATTGCGGTCAATTCCTTCCTGCGCTTTGCGAGAGGCTGTTGAGGGTTCGACATTCCGTTCATATTCGCTCTTGATTTCGTTTTTTTACACAAAAGGAACCGTCCCTTTTGTGTTACGGCAGAGAGGCACGTTCCCGTCCTCCAAGTAGCACCGCTCGCGGCGGAGGGGAAGCAGGATGTAGGTCTATTGCTCCTTGACGAGCCTCGTCTGCATGAACTCGTCGAGCGTGACGAGGTTCAGCTGCGGGAACGGCGTGTCGTGGAGTATGCGGAAATGGCTGTCCTCAGACACCAGATAGTCGGCTCCTGCGGCAAAGGCGCAGTCCACGAACTTGTTATCGTCGGGGTCTGCCGTTATGATGCCCATGCGGAAGTGCGGGTCAACCAGTTGTACGTTCTGTTGGTTGAGCAGCAGCATGACCACGTTCTCGGCCACGGTAGGAGTAATTTGCTGTTCCAGAATCTCCTGATACTCGTCCAGTATCTCGTTCGACACGCAGAGCGTGTATTGCCCTGCGAGGAATGCGTCCCATATCGGACGATAGGGGCTACCGTGCGAGATAATCTGCAACAGACAGTTCGTGTCAATCACTACGGGATTCATGCGGCTTACTACTTGTTATAAGGTGTACGGAAGTGTGAGCCTCGCAGTTCCTGAAGACGTTTCTCGTCAAACTGTCCGCTTTCCCATAGTGCATCCATCTCTTCGTCAATCTGTTTGGCGTAGAACGCAGCCAGTTGTTGGCGCAACTTTTCCAGTCCCGCAGCGGTCTTGATGTGGGACACCAGATTGAACACTTGTACTTGTGCCGGGGTAAAAGTAATAGTTTCCATAATTCTATTATTTATGAGTTTCGACGGTGCAAATATACAACAATTTCCCGACATTCCTGCGGTTTCTGCGGAAATTTTAGCGTTGCGGGGCTGGGAGGGAGAGAAAAACGGCAAAAAGAATATGTACGCGAAGTCATGCTTGAACTCGAGGCAGGACCCAGACAGATGTCACGCGTCTCCGGATTATCCTACGGAATTATTCAGCATGGATCATGGGGACAGGTTGTTTGAAGTGAATTCAACGAATTCATTCAAAAACCTGTCCCCATGATCTCTTATTAGTTCTATCCATAAACCCAAAAGAGAAGCCTCCTATCTTCACAGACAAGAGGCTCCGAATCAAACAAATTTCCAAGTAACAAACTTAGAAAACCGGCAGCAGGTTATAGGAGTCCCCTGTCTGCCGATGGGGCTTGCTCAATTGAGCAAGGAAACAACTTACACTCGGTTAGCATAAATACTTATAACTCTTTCAGCTCATAGCTGCCATCATTGTATCTTTTCACTTCCAGCAGGCCGTGATAACATGTAGTCACCATTTTTTGCAGATCGCTGATGCGTAAAGCGCCAAAAGGCTTGTCTACCCACTGATTGCTTAGGAACATGGTTTCACCGTTCACTACAAATGGAGTATCAAACCATCGGGTAGATGTGCTGCGGCCATTCCTGTATTCCAGTTCTTCCTGTGTACATCTAATAAACATGCCAATGAGTTTGAAATCCCCTTCCTTCTCTACAGCAGTCAGTTGGTTGCGAACAAAATAATGGCTTACCGATTCCAGCTTATCTAAATTGTACAATTGCTTTACCACCTCAAGTGCAAAAGAATTGGCTACGCGGCTTTTTATCAAACTGCCCTTTGATGGGGGCATGTTCTCTTGTACGCAGACTGCTGTTTCTTCTTCTACCATTTTCTCCTCGTCATCCCACTTAAACTTGATGCCTAATTGTGGTAGAAAAGCCCCCAACGACTCTAAGTCTTTCTTTTTCTGCTCATGGCTCAGCTGGGTCATAATGAAAAATCCATCCTCAAAGTCTTGCGGTGAAGCACCATCGCTTTCTCTTATAGTTTCTTCGCGTTCAACTACACAAACTTCCTTGTTTCCCACAGTATGCCAAGCCTCATGCCGGTTTCTATTGTCGTAAATGAGCTGTAAGCCTATTTTCTTCAGGGCATCCTTCCACGTATCCACTCCCTTTAATCGGTGTATCATGGTGCCGTCGGCAAACGACACGCTGAAGCCCACTGACTTTCGTTTCTGCTTTCGTTCTCTTTTCTCTTCACTGTCATTCTCCTCATCCACATTCTGATCATCCTCTTCCTGTTGCGCTGTATCTTCATTGTCCAGTTTCAGCCGATGATAATCTATTTGCAGTTCCTTACCGGGTTGGTATTTAATAATAATATCCATTGGGCATTGCAACTTCTTCATTGTTTCTTCAATGCCTTGCCTGATAGCAGGAAACACTTTGTTGCAGACATACTCTTCTTCTGCCTCTTCAAGTGCTTTCTGTAGCTCTTCACCAAATGTTCTTCCCGTTGTGGTGAAATAGGCCTTTGTGCCGTAAAGTGAATCAAGATTATCCATTGTCCTTTTGTTTAAATGGTTCGTATTTGGTGGTTATTCTGTTTCCCAGAAGTCTTCGAAACGGTGATAGGATTGTTGGTCGCCAAACCTAACAAGATTGTCCGTGAAGTCAATAATAAGACAGGATTCCGTTCCTCCAAACTCTGGCCCTCTCAGTCCTCTTCCGACGATCTGCTCATATAGAATATCACTGAAAATGGGACGACAGATAACAATATAGTTTGTCTTGGGAGCATCAAAGCCCGTAGTCAAGACACTATGATTCACCAGGAATTCTATCTCGCCATTACGGAATCGTTCAATGTACAATAGTCGCTTCATACGCGACGTCGCTGCCGTGATAGCAACAGCCTTTCGCCCGTGAACTGTCAGTGCAGCCGCCAACAGTTCGGCATGCTCAACGTTGCAGGCATAGACTATCACCTGCCCGTCCTTGATTGCCAACAATCGCTGAAGTATCTTCTGGTTCCGCTCAATGTTCTGTGCCAATTCTTTGCATCCTCTTCCTACCTCAAACTCCAGTTCTTCGAGTGACGGGTCTGGCTTTCCAGACGGAAATTCTATTGTATAGGTTGTACCAGTAGAGATAATTTCATGTATCGGCCGAGCCAAGTAGCGCTTGTCGCGGAAATAGTTGACAGGCTTTGCCTGATACTTTGCAGGGAGCAATGGTGTGACAAGTCTATAGACAAAGAAACGTGTGAGCTGGGTGATGTCATCTGTCCTACCTGGCGTGGCTGTCAAGCCACAGACAGGAAACATCTTTTCTCCTCTGATTCGTTGGCTATATGCGTAGAAAGTGTTGTACATCATCGTTACGGCCCGGTGAGCTTCGTCAATAATGCATGCCCCACAATTCTCTATCAACAAACGAACCTCGTAGTTGCCTCCTTTGATAGCATTGTAGAGTTTGTTGATGCTACAAACCACCACGCCACCACACATATCCTGTTCATGGAGCTGATGGTTGGAGTACAATCTGTATATACGCAGACTCTCAGTAAACTCCTTATGTTGCCAAATCTGCTGAAAGGTCGCCACTGCCTGTTCGCAGAGTTCTTCGCTTTGAGCTATCCATATCAGATATTTGCCCTCAAAGAATCGTGGCCGAAGGTATTCCGTATAGGCCTCAACGGCTATCCTCGTCTTGCCGGCACCTGTTGGCAGACTGATGAGGCACTTTGCTTCATCGCCCCTTTCGGCCAGTGCTGCCTTCAACTCGTCCTTCAAGTGCAGTTGGTATTCTTTCAGCTGTGGCAAGCGTTTGTAGGGTTCAACATCCTCAAAGTCTTCATAGCTTACAGTAATGTTCTTCTTACCGCAAAATAGCGGGTCTATTCCCGAAATCTCCATGAACGCCCTTGGCCATGAAGCCCCTCTGTGCCAGTTCATCTCAGCCAACCTGCCCGACTTTTGGTTGTTGCTCTTGGGTTCTGAGTTACAACGCCGTCTAAACTCGTCATCTCTCACATCTTCTGTCCAGCAGTCTATAATGCGTTTCCTCAGTTCCTTGGTACTTTTCTTGCTGCCCGCAAAGAAGTCAGAACCCTCTATACGTAACATTAGTTCCAGTTTGTCGTAAACGGACAGTCTGCGTTGTACCACGTTCAGCAGGTTGTCAATGTTGCGTTCCTCGGCAAGCATGTTGACGAACCTCGAAGACAACCCATACTGGTCAATCAGCAGTCGTGCAGTATCCTTATATATGTCTTTATCGGCCATACCTTATCTATTTCCTTTTGATCTGTTATGTGTCTTGCACAACATTTGGCAGTTATCAATACTTGTGGCGCCGTGATTACTCCATGCCGTCACGTGGTCGGCATCCATCTCGTTCAACTTCCAAATCTTTGTGCGGTTGGCCTCGTGTCCTAAGGCACATAGCGGGCAATTACTTTCACCCTTAGCTGATGCAGCCTGAGTCTGCCGACGGTAGACTATACGTTTGGTTGCCTCGTCAAAAACGCGAATATCAAGCAGGCGCCTGTCTTGTTGACCGCCAAGGACGTACTCGAAGATGCCTTTGCGGTTTTTCACGTAAGGGTCGTCCATCAGTCGCTCAACAGCCTCGGTATGCTCCTGTTTCCTTGGCGGCTGAGAATGATATTTATCGTAGAGTCGGCCCCACGGTAGCCCACACATTTCTTTATATGTCTTCCCAAACTCGCTTTCTATCCAGCCGATGACGTCATTGAAGTGGTCACGCAACTCATCGATAGTGTAATCGTCGCGATGAGCCTCCATGTAGTCCTTCACATGCCCATGGCTCACCCAGTCGAGAGCAGTAGCAAGGAAGTCCTGTCGCTTTACGTTGCCGCTGATGTAGGTGCTCCACTTCTGTACCTCAGAATTGCGGCTATTGCTAAACACCGTTTTGGCCAACGTAACAAACGTACCGCTATAGATGGCGTTGAGCCTTTCCTGCTCACGCAACTCAATGCCGGCAATGTTGATGATGTCGAACCATTTGCGAATCTCCATCTCACTGCCCTCACAGATGTACACCAGCAGTTCGGTGTCTTCTATCCTTCGTCGGAGCTTCTCGTCTTTGATGCGTGAGAACTTGTAAGGCATACCGTCAATCTCATAGCTGAACTTGTCGGTGCAGAAACGGCCCAATGACGTAATGCGTTGTTGCCCGTCAAGTACCTCCAGTTGTCCATCCTTACGCTTGTTGAAGTACATCACCCCCAACGGATAGCCCTTCACTACGGAGTCGATAACGGCCAGTTCCTTTTTACCGTCATCTTCGGCATAGAGGTAATTACGTTGGTACTCCGGCTGTATTGTCAAACGGCCAGCCAGACCATACAGGCCCTTCTCCTCCAGGCTATTATATACAAAGCCCTCACAGAGCTGCTTCACAGTGTAAATCTTGCGTTCGGTTTCCATTTCGTTATTGTTTTTTGCGGATGAATAATCGTTTGTACTCGGAATGTACTATACGTCCTTCTGCGTTCATATAGTAAGTTTTCTTTTCTCCTTTACCTACGATTACTGCATTTTCATTAGTTTTTGTTCCTGATGCTCCTGTTTCTTTATTATCTACAGTTCTGTACTCTTTATAGTCATTGTATTTCCTACTATCAGGAAAGCCATCGTGACAGCCAAATTGCGTTAAACCCAATATTTCAAATTGTTCAGGACAGTATTTATCCAAAAATGATATTGGTACTCCCATTACTCCATTGTAATCTAATGGAATAGCATCGGTATGAGGTACCTCTATCGCGTCGTAGTTGTCATAGTGGTCGTAAGTTTTCTTTCCTCGTATGTTTTTATGCTTACTATACTTCAAGTTGTCATCCATAGTCATCAGCTGTAGTGGCTCATGTCGGCGACCATGGTCAAGATTAGTGAGCCATATAGATGGTACGTTTTTCATGTTAACGCCATTGACGACTTTATCTACATCATCTTTATTCATGGTTCTAAACCACATTCCTCCAGCCCATTCCTTGCGGCCTGACCATATCTTGTTATCCTTAAAATATGGAAATATTTCTTTAACTGTTACGCAGTTTTTATTACCGATCATAATAAACTGCTTACCGCTTTCCATAATCCAAGCAAAAAATTCCTTAAACAGCGAAAATGGCGGGTTGGTGACAATGATGTCTGCTTCGTCACGCAGTTTCGTAACCTCCTCGCTTCTAAAGTCACCATCCCCTTCAAGATAATCCCATTCTAAATCATCATGGTCTATGTGTCCATCGCCAGTTTTGTCGCGAGTAAGCACAAATATTTTTCCATTCGTCTTTGCCTTGACTGCGTCATACTGTGGTGCACTTGTTTCGAAGAGAGTCAATTGTATGGGATATTTATATTTCTTACTATCGGGTGCATAGCTGGTGGAGATGAGTTTCTTCAGTCCCAATGATTCGAAGTTCTGTGCAAAATAAAGAGTGAAGTTGCTCCATTCAGGATCGTCGCAGGGTAGCAGTACCGTCTTGCCGCGAAACACATCGGGATTGTACTCAAGGTACGCCTCCACCTCGCGCTCAATGTCGTAATACTGAGTGTAGAATTCGTCGTTCTTAGCCTCTTTGGCCTTTGCCAATGTCTCGTTTGCCATGTTTTAGCCATTGATAGTTATTGGTTTCACTTGTCAGCACCTGACTATCAATCGCCGCCGCACAAAAAAGGCATGATGCCACTCTTATGCGTTAAGCTGGGGCATGCGTAGGAACTGGAACCCCATCCACCTTTAATAAGAATGTATCACGCCTGTTGGCGAGTATACATTGCTATCTAAAGGTGGAATGGAGATGCCGAATGATTCCAGCACCCCACAATCTCTATTACTTCCGATCGTTTCTTATTCCAAACTGTTTCCTACGCATTTTGGCTTAACGCGAAATAATAGCAAATGCTTCTTTAGTCCGGATTTCTCCCCGAACTTGCTGCAAAAGTACAAAAAATCTGTGGAATAACGTGCTTGGGAGCAAAAAATCTGCAAAAAAACTTGGAGATATGAGGAAATATGTCTATCTTTGCATCGTCAAAACACGTTTTGACTATCCGGGTAGAACCCCGAGCGGAGTAAGCCCGTATCGACCCTGCTCCATTTAAAAGTCACCTTGACGGTGGCTTTTATTTTTCATACATCTTCTTAAACTCCGCATAGTATCGGTTGCTCTGTGTAAGACGGCGGGTAACGGTTATCACCTTGTTACCTTTCAATATGAGCACCTCTATTGCCTGTGGGTTACGCTCAAAATACTTTTTGATGTCCGATGTAAGTTTACGTGTATCGTAGTCGGTGAGCATGTTTAGCAACACATGGCGTGTCTGACCGACAGATTCCATCAGACGGTTAATTACCGATGATTTCCCATGAATTGATTTCAAGTCGTACATTTTGAAGATGTCTTTCTGTCTTAGAATAAAGTCAGCAGTTCTTATTCCCTTTGGATTTGGCAGAATGAACACGGTATAACCAAGTGCAACTAATTTACGAGCGGCATTAAGCAGAGCTGCGAAGTCTTCAGATTGTTCACCACCCATGCTAAAAATTCCCGTTTCGCCCTCTATAGAATGAAAGTCGGGAAGTGAGGCCAACAGTCTGAGCTGACGAACAAAATCTGCACCTTGAAGGAAATGCAAACGGGCAAGTTCTATGGCTATGTCAAAGTTCATAAATGGCTGAACGCGAAATAATAGCGAATGCTTCGTTGGGCCGGATTTCTCCCCGAACCGGCTACAAAATTACACATTTTATTTCTATTTCGACATCCGAAACTGAAAAAAGTTACGAAAAGTTTAGTAATTGCCTGGAAAATCTGGAAATAATGCCTATTCCTCGCAGCGTCAGAAGCAATGTCTTGGCGTAGAACAATGATGCAAGGAGTAAGAGAACGTGGCTTACGAAAAAGGATAAGCTTTGCGAAAGGGAAAAAACTGCCTGCAAACAGGGGATAAGATGCTGGGAAACAGGGAGAAAGGGGCGTTCGGGCTCGTTGCGACCGCCCGCCCGCATGAATAAGGGCGGGCGCCCTTATATCTTGGAGCACCCGCCCTTATATATTGGAGCGGCTGGCAGAATCCGGCTTTTATTTCTAAGTCTGCCTCCGAAGTAAAATACATTGTTTAGTCATCAAAAGGCGATAATTATTTTGATATCCCAAAGTATAGTTGTACCTTTGCACACGTAATATGAGTTTGTGATATGAACCATGCCAAAGGAACGGAATAGGGCTGACGATTATCGTGAGAAGGCTTATGCTGGCGACACCAAGGCGATGAACAACCTCGGGGTCTGCTATGAGCGTGGCACGGGTGTAAAGGTCGACTTGGAGATGGCCTTCCAGTGGTATATGAAGGCAGCCGAACTGGGCGATGTCTATGGCTGCTTCAACGTCGGTGAGTGCTACTATCACGGCAAGGGCGTGGAGCAGAATGCCGAACTGGCCTTTGAGTGGTACATGAAAGCCGCCGACAAGGGCGATATGCAGTCGCAGGTCAACGTGGCCAATGCCTATTATCAGGGCCACGGCACCGAGCTGGATCATCACAAGGCTTTCCTCTGGTATCGTGAGGCCGCCTTCCAAGGGCATATCATCAGTCAGAAGAATCTGGGAGCCGCCTATTGGAATGGCGATGGCGTGGAGAAGAACCAGGAGGAATGTGTTTTCTGGTATGAACTGGCCGCCAGCGGTGGCGATGCCCAGGCGCAGTTTGCCACTGGCTGGTTTCTCATGACGGGCACGGGCGTTCCCAAGGACGAGCGCAAGGGGCTGAAGTGGATTCACAAAGCCACGTTCCAGGGCTTCCAGCCTGCCATCGACTATTGCAAGGAACACGGCTATAAATGGTATTAAACAGAAAAGACGATGAACATTGAGGACTATCGCGACTATTGCCTGTCGCTGGGCGACGACATCGAGGAAAAGTTTCCGTTCCAGAAATTCAAGAGCGGAGAGGGCGTACTGGTGTTCTACGTTTCAGGACACATGTTCTCATTCTTCGACTGCAATGACTTCTCTGTTATCTCGCTCAAGTGCCAGCCTGAGCGCATCGACGACTTGAAGGCGCAGTATGACTGTATTGGCCGTCCTTACAACGAATCGCCCAAGCAATGGATAGGCATCCATCCTGCCGAGGCTCCCGATGACCTGCTGAAGCAGCTGACACGAAACTCTTACGAAATAGTCAAG
>ODAI010348858.1_pt1 | contig 11867 bp, 7 predicted proteins | sample 1539321 | NCBI WGS metagenome assembly ODAI01 (sample SAMN02144231, study PRJEB22623) | gut metagenome | biome: sheep rumen | host: Ovis aries | place: New Zealand
CCGACAAGCCGCACCGCAAATGCGCGCGTATCGTCGGCGATACGATGGGTAAATACCATCCCCACGGGGACAGCTCGATCTACGGGGCGCTGGTCAACATGGCGCAGCCCTGGTCGACGCGCTACCCGCTCGTGGACGGTCACGGCAATTTCGGTTCCGTGGACGGCGACGGCGCGGCTGCCATGCGTTACACGGAGGCGCGCCTGAGCAGGATCTCCATGGAGATGCTCGCGGACATCGGCAAGGATACCGTGGACTTTGTCCCGAACTTTGATGAGACCGAAAAGGAACCGGTGGTCCTGCCCTCCCGCTTCCCCAACCTTCTGGTGAACGGGACGACGGGCATCGCGGTGGGTATGGCGACGAACATCCCGCCGCACAATCTGCGGGAGGTCATCGCGGCCTTAAACCGCATTATCGAGGATAAGATCGAGGACAGGGAGCCCGCCTCCCTGGAGGAGATCATGACGATCATCAAGGGGCCGGATTTCCCGACCGGCGCGATGATCATGGGCAGAAGGGGCATCGAGGAGGCCTACCGCACCGGACGCGGAAAGATCCGGGTGCGCGCCGTCACGGATATCGAGACGCTGCCCAACGGAAAGAGCAAGATCGTGGTGACGGAGCTGCCGTACCTGGTCAACAAGGCCCGCCTGATCGAGAAGATGGCGGAGCTGGTCAGGGACCGCAGGATCGAGGGCATCACGGGGATCACCGACGAGTCCAGCCGCGAGGGAATGCGGATCAGCATCGACGTGCGGCGCGACGCCAACGCGAACGTGATCCTGAACCAGCTTTTCCGGCATACCCAGCTGCAGGATACCTTCGGCGTCATCATGCTGGCCCTCGACGGTAACCGGCCGAAGGTGATGAATCTCCTGGAGATGCTGAACATCTACCTGCGGCACCAGGAGGACGTCGTCACCAGACGGACGAAGTACGACCTGAACCGCGCGCAGGAACGCGCGCATATCCTGGAAGGCCTGCTGAAGGCCCTCGATTTTATCGATGAAGTGATCGCCATCATCCGCGGCAGCCGGACGACGCCGGAAGCCAAGGAAGGGCTGATCGCCCGCTTCGAGCTCTCCGACGTCCAGGCCCAGGCGATCGTGGACATGCGTCTGCGCACCCTGACCGGTCTGGAAAGAGAGAAGCTGGAGAACGAGTACAAGGAGCTGATGGCAAAGATCAGAGAGCTGCAGGCCATCCTGGGCGATGAAAAGCTGCTGCTCGGCGTCATCCGCGACGAGCTGACCATCGTCAGCGAGAAGTACGGGGACGAGAGAAGGACCCAGTTCGGGCATGATGTCTTCGATTTTACCACCGAGGAGCTCATCCCGAAGGAGACCGTCGTGATCACGCGGACGCGCCTGGGCTACATCAAGCGGATGTCTGAGGACACCTTCCACAGCCAGGGCCGCGGCGGCAAGGGCGTGAAGGGACTCCAGACGCTGGAGGATGACTACATCGAGGACATCCTCATGACCGGCACCCACCACTACCTGATGTTCTTTACGAACCTGGGCAGGGTATACCGGCTCAAGGCCTACGAGATCCCGGAGGCGGGCAGGACGGCGAGGGGCGTTGCCCTGATCAACCTGCTGCAGCTGATGCCGGACGAGAAGATCTCAGCGGTCATTCCGGTGCGGCGGTTTGAGGAAGGCAGATACATGTTTATGGTCACCCGCATGGGGATCATCAAAAAGACGCCGCTGATGCAGTACGCGAACGTGCGCAAAAACGGCCTTGCGGCGATCAGCCTGCGGGACGGCGACGAGCTGGTCGGCGTGCGCGTGGTCCACGGGGACAGCCATGTGTTCCTTGTCTCCCGCTTCGGCCAGTGCATCCGCTTTGACCTGACCGAGGTGCGCAGCATCGGCCGTTCCTCCATGGGCGTGACGGGCATGCGCCTGGCGAAAGGCGATGAGGTCGTCTCCCTGCAGACGGATTACGACGGCGACCATCTGCTCGTGGTATCGGAAAAGGGCATGGGCAAGCTGGTGCCGATCGCGTCCTTTGACCCGCATCACCGCGGCGGCAAGGGCATCCGGTGCTATAACGTGACAGAGCGCTCGGGGAAGGTCTTTACCTCAATGATCCTGTATCCGGACAATGAGATCATGCTGATCAACAGCTCCGGCACGGTCATCCGGCTCCTGTGCGAGGAGATCTCCATCCAGGGACGGACGAGCACGGGCGTGCGCCTGATGAACCTGAAGGAAGGCGAGAGCATTGCCGGCCTGACCAGGGTCCCGGAGGAGCATTCCGTCGAGACCACGACGGATACCGAGGAAGAGGATCCGGAGGAATACCTGGAAGAAGAGCAGGATGTCTACGGGGATGAGGACACGCCCGAGGATCCTGAGGACGGAGAAGACGACGAGTAAGCTGCCTGCCGCACCTTAGGCGGCGCTCCGGCGCTTTTCATGGGAATAGGCGGTAAGAGGGGGGACTGCTGCTGTCCGTGGCGGTCTTCTCTCACGTTCATGAAGGACGGATGTGAGAATGAAAGAAAAAGACAATACGCTTCTTTACGTGATTATTTTCGTGCTTCTGTTCGTGATCGGGGTCATGAGCTTTTTCCTGATGCGGGCCTACCGGAGCCGTGATCTTAAGCGGAGCGCGGCCCGGGATGCGGCCACGGTCAGCGAACAGGACGCCAGTCTGCACGCCGGGGACGGTCCGGAGAGCTTCGGGACGGAATCGGTCTTTGCCGGTGAGGAGACCGGGATGACCGAGGACCTTACCGAGGCGGCGGAGGAATCGGTGTTCGGCGAAGGGGAAGAGGCGTTGACCGAAGCCCTTACCGAACAGGCGGATCCCGAGACGGAGACCGAGCCGGTGAAGAACGGCTTTAAGGTCTGCCTGGATCCCGGACATCAGGGATCGGACATCGATATGAGCGAGCCGGAACCGATCGGACCGGGCGCGGAGGAGACGAAGGCGAAGGCCACCACCGGGACCCAGGGGAATTACACCGGCGTTCCCGAATACCGGCTGAACCTGGATATCGCCATCGAAGTGCGCGACCTGCTGGAAGCGCGCGGCTACGAAGTGGTGATGACCAGGACCATCCACGAGGCGGCGATCAGCAACAGCGAAAGAGCGCAGCTGGCTGCGGCAGAGGGCTGCGATATCTCGGTGCGCATCCACGCGAACAGCTCGGAGGATACGTCGATCAGCGGCGCCCTTGCCATGTGCGTGACGCCCGAAAACCCCTACGCCCCGCAGATCTACGAGGAGAGCCGCAGGCTGTCCGAGACGGTGCTGGGCGCCTACTGCGCACAGACGGGCATGAACAACCTGGGCATCCAGGAGACGGACGGGATGACGGGGCTCAACTGGAGCACCATCCCGGTGACCATTCTGGAGATGGGCTTTATGAGCAATGAGAGCGACGATACCAGGATGCAGGAGGAAAGCTTCCGGGAGAAGATGGTCCTCGGCATCGCGGACGGCATCGACGCCTATTTCGGTCTGACCGGCGAGACGGCGGGCGAAGAGGAAGCCGGCACGGAAGGCGCCGGACAGGAAGAGGTCCCTGAGGACGAAGGGCCCGCGGGCGAAGCCGCCAGCCAGGTCTTTGCGGGCAGGGAGGCGATGGGCGAGCGCTGGAGCCTCTGCGTCATCGACCTTGCCGGAGATAAGACCTACCAGCACGGGGCGAACCTGAAGATGCAGTCGGCCAGCGTGATCAAGTGCTTCATCATGGGCGCGGTCTATGACCGGATCTGCTACCCCGCCTCCGAGGAGACCGCGATCACCTATCCGGAGTCCTACGAAGGAGAGCTGCGCTCCCTTCTCGAGCAGATGATCTCGGTCAGCGACAACGCCGCGGCGAACCGCCTGATCGAAATTCTGGGCAAGGATGATTTTGCCGCGGGAGCGGAGATCGTCAATCAGTTCTGCGCGGAGCACGGCTACACCGGGAGCAGCGTGGGCAGACGGTTCCTGGAGGAAAATCCCTCCGGCGACAATTATACCTGCGCGGCGGACTGCGCAAAGATCCTTGCGGATATCTACCGGGGCGAACTGGTGAGCCCCGAGGCTTCGGAAAAAATGCTGGGCCTGCTGAAAATGCAGACCAACCTCTCCAAGATCCCGTCCGGCCTGCCGGAAGGGACGCAGACGGCCAACAAGACCGGCGAGATGCCCGAGGGCTACGGCCTCGGCTGCATCGAGAACGACATGGCGATCGTCTACGGACCGGAGGGGGACTATGTGATCGCGGTGCTCTCCAACGAGCTCGCGGGCAGAAATGACGAAGCAGTCTCCGCAATCCGCCGGGTCTCCACCATCGTGTGGAACTGGTTCGGCGGCGTAACGGAGGAGGCCGCGGCGTAACGCCCGGCCGGACTGCCTGCCTACACCGGACTACTTACACCGGATTACGTACAGAGGGAGTGAACAGATACATGGGAGTGCGCACATCTGCCGCCATCGCGGCGGCAAAGATCATGAGCGCCGCCTGCAGGCTGATCGGAAAGCAGGGCGTGACGTACGCCGGCAAGCTGGCCATGCGGATCGATCCCGGCATCCTGAAAAAGCTTTCGGGACAGGTGGAAAAGAAGATCCTCGTGGTGTGCGGGACGAACGGAAAGACAACGACGAACAATCTGCTCTGCGCCGCCCTGGAGGGTGAGGGGAACCGCGTGGTGTGCAACCGCACGGGCTCCAACATGCTGATGGGCGTGGCGGCCGCCTTTGTGCTGGCGGCTGACCTGCGCGGCAGGCTGCGCGCCGACTATGCCTGCATCGAGATCGACGAGGCGTCGGCGGTGCGTGTGTTCCCGCATATGAAACCGGATCTGATGATCCTGACCAACCTGTTCCGGGATCAGCTCGACCGCTACGGCGAGATCGACCTGACCATGGAAAAACTTTCCGACGCGATCAAGCTCGTTCCCGACCTGGAGATCGCGGTGAACGCGGACGATCCGCTGTGCACCTGGCTTGCGCAGGAGAGCGGCAGGAAGACGGTCACCTTCGGCATCAGCCGGCAGGTCTACACTGAGCAGTCTTCGCGGGAGATCCGGGAGGGCCAGTTCTGCAAATGCTGCGGGACCGCGCTCGAATACAGCTTTTACCATTACAGCCAGATGGGCGACTACCGCTGCCCGAAGTGCGGGTTCGCGCGTCCCCCCATCCGGTATGACGCCGCGGAGGTCTCGCTGTCGGACGGCCTTGCCTTTACGGTGGACGGCCGGCGGATCAGCGTGGATTACCGGGGATTTTACAACATCTACAACATCCTCGCCGCCTATGCGGGCGCGACGGAGGCGGGGGAAGCCCTTCCCCACCTGGACGGGGTCCTCAAAGGATATGACCCGGCCTTCGGCCGCAACGAGCTGTTTTCCATCGGCGGCGCCAGGGTACTGCTGAACCTGGCCAAGAATCCGGCGGGATTTAACCAGAATATTTCTTCCGTCATGACGGATACATCGCCCAAAGACCTGATCATCGTGATCAACGACAATGCCCAGGACGGCACCGATGTTTCCTGGCTGTGGGACGTGGACTTCGACCGCCTCGCGGACGAGTCGGTCCGCTCGGTCACGGTCAGCGGCATCCGCGGGCGGGACATGCAGCTGCGGCTCAAGTATGTGGATATCCCCTCGACGCTGGAGGAGAGCGTGGAGGAGGCCATCCGCAAACGCCTCGCGGACGGATGCGGCAATCTCTACGTGCTGGTCAACTATACGGCGCTGTACCACACGCATCAGATCCTGAAGGAGATGGAGAAGCGAAAGTGAAAAAGGGACTGACCATCGGGCATCTTTATCCCGATCTGCTTAATCTGTACGGCGACAGGGGCAACATCCAGTGCCTGAGAAAGCGCCTTGAATGGCGCGGCTATGAGGCGGATGTCCTGGAATTTACGCTGGATGATAAGATCGATTTCAACCGGCTCGACCTTGTCCTGCTGGGCGGCGGCTCGGACCGGGAGCAGATGATCGTCTGCAAAAAGCTGCGGGATATCCGGAAGGATTTTTCCGCCTTTGTGGAGGACGGCGGCGCTGTGCTGGCCGTCTGCGGCGGCTATCAGCTGCTGGGCCACTACTACGACACCCAGGAGGGACGGATCGAGGGGCTCTCCCTCGTGGACCTCTACACGGAGCAGGGCAGCCCGAGGCTGATCTCCAACGAGGTGATCATCGGACCGGATTTCTCGATGCCGATCGTGGGGTTTGAGAACCACGGCGGCAGGACCTTCATCGGGGAGAACCGGCCGCTGGGACAGGTAAAGTTCGGTTTCGGCAACAACGGACAGGACGGACAGGAGGGCGTGCTCTACCGCAACGTGGTGGGCACCTACCTGCACGGGCCGCTCCTGCCGAAAAATCCGCACGTGTGCGACTATCTTCTCTCCAGAGCCCTGGAGAGAAAGTACGGGGAAGCTTCCCTTGAACCTCTGGACGATACCCAGGAGGAGGAGGCGAACCGCAGCATCGTAAAACGCTTTGCGGGAGGAAACGCATGAAAAAGAAAGTGCTGTATCTGCTGACCCTCGCCCTGCTCGCGGCGGTGCCCGCTTTGCAGGCATACGCCGAGGAAGAGTATTACGAAGAAGAGTACGAGGAGGACGGGGAAGAGGAGGAGGAGACGGAGTATATTCCGGAATACCTCTACGATCCCATCCAGTCCAACGAGATCGAGGGATGGCCCCAGGGCCCCGCGGTGCGGGCCGCATCCGCCATTGTGATGGATCTCGACACCGGCGCGCAGCTCTACGCGAAGGGCATTTATGACAAGCGCTATCCGGCCAGCATCACCAAGATCATGACCGGCATGATCATCGTGGAAAACTGCGACCTCGATGATGAGATCACCTTCTCCAACCACGTCTATGAGCTTGAGGAGAACGCGAGCAACGTCGCCCTTGAAGAAGGGGAGACGATGACCATCGGCGACGCGGTCTACGCCCTGATGCTGGAGTCCGCCAACGACGCGGGCAACGGCCTGGCGGAGTACTACTCCGGCAGCAACAGCAGCTTTGCCGATGTGATGAACGCGAAGGCGGCGGAGCTGGGCTGCGTGAATACGCACTTTACGAACCCCCACGGCCTGCACAATGACGACCATTACACCTGCGCCTACGATATGGCGCTGATCGCGCGGGCGGCCTGGCAGATCCCGAAGATGCGGGAGATCCTGCAGACGACCCTCTACCACTGCCCGGAGACGAACAAGGTGGAAGAGCGCTACTTCGTCATGCACCACAAGATGATCCAGGAGGAGAGCGACTACTACCGGGACTGGTGCAGGGGCGGCAAGACGGGCTTCACCTCGGACGCCTGGGCGACGCTGGTCACCTACGGGGAAAAGGACGGACAGAACCTGGTCTGCGTGGTGATGCGCGAGCTGAACATGGACTGGTGCTACGAGGAAACGATCCAGCTGATGAACTACGGCTTTGACGAGTTCGAGAACATCAGCCTCGGCTACGATGCTTCGGGAAAAAGCTTCTACGGCCTGATGGGCCTGGACTACCTGGGCACCGGAAAGAATCTTTCCCATGTGTCCTGGCTGGAGCAGCCGGTCATCTCTTCGACCCAGGCCGGGACGGTAACGGTCCCCAACGGCTGGTCGGGAAAGGAGCTCTCCACCGAGGGATCCCTCTCGGAGGGACTTGCAGGCACGCTCACCTACACCCTCGGCGACCAGGTGCTCGGCACCTCCTCCATGCGCTTTACCCCGGTCAATTTCGCGGTGAGCCTGCCCTACCAGCGGGAGCTGGACATGGAGAAGATCCTCGCCTCCTCGGAGACGGTGAGGAAATCCCGCGAGGTGCAGCAGGTCGCGGATGCGGCCCTGGAGAATATCCGGACCGCGGTGGACAAAAATGCAGCGCGGATCTCCGGGTTCATCGAGGAGAACCGCCTGGCCGTGCTGATCGCCGGCGGCGGACTGCTGCTCCTGGTCCTTGCCCTGATCTTTATCCTGCTGGCCCGGTGCTCGACCGACGCCCGGCTGCAGAAAAAGAAGAGGCAGGAGGAGAGAGCGAGACTGCGCCGCGAGGAGGAGATCGACCGGCAGACCACCGAGGAGATCGAGCAGGAGCTGAGGGCGGCCATGGAGGAAGAGGCGAAGAAACGCGCCGAAGAGGAAGCCCGCCGCAGGGCGCAGGAAGAGGAAGAGGCACAGCTTCGCGAGACCGAGCAGATCATCGAGGAACTCTCGGGCAAAAAAAAGTAAGGCAGGAAAGAAACAGGAGAAGGAAGGAAAAGTCTTCAATTACGGAAACCCTATCACAGCAGATTGCGTATGCAACAGGAAAGGAAGCGACAGAGTATGAATTGGGTAGCTCCGATCAAGGACGAAAAGACATTTAAGGACTTTGAGGAACGACTTCGTATGATGGGCAGCAAGTACTACATCATGTTCGAGATCGGCGTGGGTACCGGCCTTCAGCTGCAGGATGTACTGAAGCTGCGGGTGCGTGACGTGAAAGACAAAGAATTCCTGGAGGTCTTTATCGGGACGAGGAGAGTGCGGCGGGTATTCCGCTTTTCCGACGAGCTTCGCGAGGCGATCGCGGCGTATACGGCGGATATGGATCCGGACGGTTATCTGATCGTTGGACACGCCGGATCGAAAACGCCGCTCTCAAGGGAACAGGCTTACCGGGCGCTGCGCCATGCCGGCGCGAGCATCGGCCTGACGTCCATCGGCGCGCAGACCATGAGAAAGACTTTTGCCTGGCGGTATTACCATGCGACGGGGGATATCTACTATCTGCAGAATCTCCTGAACCACGCGTCAGCCGCCATTACCTACCGCTATATCGGCGAGGAGCCTGTCGACCCCGGCCAGGTCAAGAGCTTTACCCGGGCGGATCCCGCCCAGAGCCGCCGGGAGCTGCTCTGCCAGGAGGGCGGCAAGAAGAGGATCGGACAGATCAGCGCCTTCCTGGAGAAGGTGAACGCCCGCCTGGAGGATGATCTCGACGACGAGACCTGCTCCAGGATATACAGCATGCTGCTGGAGATGGAAGATGCGGTCAGCAATTATGAAGAAGGCCGGCGTTAATCGCCGGCCTGTCTGCGGATCCTGCGCTTAACGCGCAGGATCTCCTGTTTTTCCCGGATATCCAGGGCTTCTTCGGGGGTGATGAGCTTGAGCGTCTTGACGACGTAGGTGCGTCCCTCCCTGTCCTGGCGCATGCGGGCCTTGCCCTTGAGCCAGCCGTGTTCCTCGCACCAGGCCAGACACTGATAGTTTCGTCCGCTGGAAAACCAGCGGATTTTTTTTCGCGCGTTCTGCCCGCAGACGATGCAGCGGGTAGAGGCGACGACGCGGTCCCGGATGGCCTCGTGCCGGTCGCGGAAGGGCCTGGAGATAAACTTGCGGTAGCCCGGGTACTGGACCGAGATCTCCTCTTTGCGCGTCTGCGGCGTCCGGTAGTAGTCGATGGAGGAGTTCTCCCGGATGACCTCGGGCGGGATTTTCTGCAGGATCCGGGCCGTGTAGAAGGCGTCCGCGAAGGCGTCGTGGAATTCCTCCTCCTCCGGGAGGGAGAGGTAATGGGCGGCCCACTCCAGGGAGCGCCGGGTCTTCCTGTCCTCATAGACGATGCTGAACAGCTTCTGGACGTCGTAGTAGAAGAAGGGCCAGGGGAAGGGCGCCTCCATCCCGTGCCAGGCGATGTTGCGCTGCAGCTCGGTCAGGTCGGAGCTTCCCCAGATGCAGAAGGCCGGGTCCGGCCCGCACCAGTCGAGGAAGGCGGAAAAGACCTCCGGAAAGGTGCGCTTCCCGGCAAAATCCGTCTCCCGCAGATGCACGACCTGGCGGGTGCGGAAATGCAGGGTGGTATAGACCTGCGGACGCACGATCTCCCGGAAGGTATCCGTGATCTCAAGATCCTCAGAGAGGCGCACCGCGCCGAATTCGATAATTTCAAAGGGCAGCCGGGGATCCTCCCCGCGTTTTCCCTGGGGACACTGGTTCCATTCCAGGTCCAGTACGATATAATTCATCCTGTTGCTCCTTACCGGTAATACCGACAGTGTATCATTCCCGGAGCAAAAAGTACATAAGTGAGGAAAAATCCCTGTTTTTCCCGCAAAGAGGGGCTTGACGGCGGGCAGATTTAGCAGTATGGTATTCCCCGTACATAACACTTTTTACAATTTTATATTTGCTTTTCTCTTATTCAGAGTGGCGGAGGTACATAGGACCGGTGAAACCACGGCAACCCCAGCATGCTGGAAGGTGCCAACCTGAGCGAGTGATCTCGAACAATAAGGGGATTTGACCGACCAGGCCCCCTCATTTTCGAATGAGGGGTTTTTTGATTAGAAAAGCAAGGAAAGGAAGAACATGGCAGAAAAAGTATTGTTTACCTCAGAATCCGTTACCGAGGGGCATCCGGATAAGGTCTGCGACCAGATCTCCGACGCGGTACTGGACGCGCTGGTCGCACAGGACCCGATGAGCCGCGTGGCCTGCGAGACGGCCTGCACCACGGGCATGGTCCTGCTGATGGGCGAGATCACCTCCACGGCCCAGGTGGATTACCAGAAGATCGTGCGGGACACGGTGCGCGAGATCGGCTACACGAAGAGCGAGTACGGCTTTGACGCGGACACCTGCGCCGTCCTCACCGCCCTTGACAGACAGTCCGGCGATATCGCGATGGGCGTTGACAAGGCGCTGGAGGCGAAGAGCGGCGAGATGAGCGACGACGAGATCGAAGCGATCGGCGCCGGCGACCAGGGCATGATGTTCGGCTTCGCCTGCGACGAGACCGACGACTATATGCCCTATCCGATCTGGCTGGCCCACAGGCTGTCCCTCCGCCTGACGAAGGTGAGAAAGGACGGCACCATCCCGTACCTGCGTCCGGACGGAAAGACCCAGGTCTCTGTGGAATACGTGGACGGGCGCCCTGCCCGCCTCGACGCGGTGGTCCTCTCCACCCAGCACGACGCTGACGTGACCCAGGAGCAGATCCACGAGGATATCCGCAGGCACGTGTTCGACGCGGTGCTTCCGGAGAACATGACGGACGCGGACACGAAGTATTTCGTGAACCCGACGGGCCGCTTCGTCATCGGCGGACCCCACGGCGACAGCGGACTGACCGGCAGAAAGATCATCGTCGACACCTACGGCGGATACGCCAGACACGGCGGCGGCGCCTTCTCCGGCAAGGACTGCACGAAGGTGGACCGCAGCGCGGCCTACGCCGCCCGCTACGCGGCGAAGAACCTGGTGGCCGCCGGTCTTGCCTCCCGCTGCGAGATCCAGCTCTCCTACGCGATCGGCGTGGCGAGACCGACCTCTGTGATGGTCAACACCTTCGGCACCGGCAAGCTCTCTGATGAGAAGCTCACGGACATCGTCCGCGACACCTTCGACCTTCGCCCGGCCGGCATCATCCGCATGCTGGACCTTCGCCGTCCGATCTACAAGCAGACGGCCTCCTATGGCCACTTCGGCAGAAACGATCTGGACCTGCCCTGGGAGCGTCTGGACAAGGCGGACGCGCTGCGCGCGTATCTTTGATAACTGAAATACCGGTGGGGGGGCGTTGCTTAAAGCGGCGCCCCTCTTTTTTAAACGGAGCTTTCATTTATGTGATTTGGTGTCCTCTTATGTCGGAAGCACTCGCCAAACTCAAGAAAATTCGTTTGTCTGGGTGCATTCCGCCATTTCGAGGCCACTTGGCATGTTCTTATTATGTACGGCGCAGGCATCCTCAGCAAACGATAGGTTTTGTGTTTGCGGGGGATGCCTGCGCCAAGTTTACAAAATATTTAGATTGCCCCCCGCCGCGCTGTGGTATAGTTAAGCAGAGCCCCCGGGGCGCGGCGCAAGAAGCGCCTCTCGGGCAGACGGAGGTATGACATGAAACTGAGGACGAG
>ODAI011981065.1_pt1 | contig 11867 bp, 9 predicted proteins | sample 1539321 | NCBI WGS metagenome assembly ODAI01 (sample SAMN02144231, study PRJEB22623) | gut metagenome | biome: sheep rumen | host: Ovis aries | place: New Zealand
AAGCGTGTGCAGCAGCCTCGTTACCATCCATGGTGAGAAACTTTCTTGCCATTTGTTTTCCTCCTGTAAATATTGCAGCGGTAAACCGCTAAGTTGTATAAACCCACAGCTTATCTAGCATATTAATTCTAGCATCGGGGCAGTTAAAATACAATGTCATTTTAGGATTGTATTACGAAAAAACCAGTAATAATAACAAAAAAAATGGTTAGTAATACCTAACTATTGTGAAAGTTTCACAGTTCACGTGAACAGGCCCCTCAAATACGTGCGGCAAATGTCTAAATGGATCCGTAACAAAAAAACAGGCGCCGAGCGCCTGTTTTCAGCAATATTTTCGTAATAATAATTACGTTGTGTACATGGCCCGGGATCACAGCTCTGCGAGCGTGGACAGGGCATTGTTCTTGCAGATGGTGCTGCAGTGACTGATCAGATACTGCTGCCTTGCGGGGCTGACCTTCTCGGGAGTGCCGTATTCGGAGAGAGCCACGAGGACACTCTGCATAGCGGCAGTCTCTTCCATATCCTTCATTTTGAGGAGCAGGTAAAGCTTGCGGCTCTTCTCATCGCGGTACAGGGAGCTCTTGCCTGTATAGGCAGAAGCGAGCGTCCGGGCCGCTTCGATCACGTCGCTCATGGACTCAAAGGTAAAGAGCCTGGACGTGAGCATAAACTCTTTCCGCTCGTTCAGGAGGCTCTCGGCCGTCTTCGCATCGGGAGCCGTCTGCCCGTTCTCCTTGATCGCCTTCAGGAGCTGGTTCAGCGGGGAGGGGGCCTCCTCATGAGGGAGCGCATCCTTCCTGACGGACGGCGCGAAATTGGAGAACCGGGTATCAAGTTCTTCCGGATTATCGACCTTGGTGACGATCAGAACGATACTGTCAGATCCCAGAGGGATCGCTTCGATCATGAGCGGGTAATTCTCGGCGTCAAAACCGCACTGAACAGCAGCCTGTTCCATCATATCGCGAAACAGTGCTCTCGCTTTTTCTGTTCCGTATGCGAGCTCGCTTAAACGGAGCTGCCTGCGGGCCAGGTCTTCGCCGGTGAGGATGCACCGAATCTGGCTGTTGCTGATTTTTTCTATTTTCATGAACGCTCCTTTTCCGGCTTCGCGGACCGCTTGAATCAATGCATCAAAGGTCATCAGACCTCTATTTTATTTTGAGGCATAGAGGGAATCCGCGTCAATAGACGATTATGAAAGATTTATGAACAGACCTGTCTGCCGCTGATCCGAACTGCTTTTGTGCGAAATTCACGAGAATCACGGCTTTCGTATTTTCGGAAGGCGGGAGTGTTGTTTTTGCCTCAGAGCCTGTATTAGAATAGCAAATGGAAGCAGGTGGAACACTATATGTGTCGGTGGGAGGTGATGCATAACGTAACCTGTTAATCTATCATATCTAATTAACATATTTATCTATGGGGAAAATCCCATTGTCTGAGATCTCTGGTCATTTCGACAGAACAGATTCCAGAATGTATGAAAAGCGTCAGTATTAAAAAGTCATATTTGCAATGACACGGTTTCTTTGCTTCCCGCGGCGGATGCGGGGCGGCGGAGGACAAATCTCACGGAAAGACTGTGCCTCTTTGGGTTTACCGCGATCCGTCAACACTTCAGGATAAGATCTACCGATCGGCAGATCCGGGATCTTATGTCTTTTTTCAAATCTGACCCCATATTTTGTCATATCAAGGAACGCCTCGTATATCAGGAAACAGTGCGGGACCCGCATGCGGCAGCCGGTATTCGGGGCGTTCCGTCGTGCGCGCAGATATTAAGCTGTTCTTACATAAATACGTATTTAAAGGAAATTTATTTGTTACATTTCTAATACTCTGTTATAATAACCACGTATATCTGAAAGGAGAAAAACGGATGAGAAAAGTAATACCGACGATCGTGATCCTTATCCTGATCGGAGTTTTGGGAACGGTATTTTTCAGGACATATGTGGTGAAGTATTCCTACAGCGCGGAGAAGGCGGATCTGAATGCCTATTACGGCGTGGAAGACGAGGCGGATTACCCGGTCGTGCTTGCGGATGCACTTTCCGATTATCACGCAAGGAAGATCGATGACAGCTTTTATCTGAGCTATGAAAATGTCAGGGAACTGTTAAACGACAGGTTCTACTATTCCCAGGCTGACCGGAAGCTGATGTACTGTCTGCCCGACACACGCATCACGGCGGCCGAAGGACAGGACGTGTGGACGGACTCCGCGGGCAAGGAGAACAAAGAGGCATATAAGATCTGTGTGGAACAGGACGGAACAGTTTACGTTGCACTGGATTTTGCCCTGAAATACAGCAATTTTTCCTATGAGACATTTACGGAGCCGAACCGTATGCGCATGTATACGGAGTGGGGAGAGCGGCAGGAAGCCGATGTCACGAAGAGCACAAACCTCAGGGTCTCCGGCGGCGTTAAGAGCGAGGTCGTCGCCGAGGTGCCGGAGGGAAGCCGGGTGATCGTTCTTGACAGAATGGACAACTGGAGCAAAATAGAGACGGCGGATGCGCTGATCGGCTACATCGAGAACCGCAAGATGACAGAGCCCGCCGCAGTAGAAACTACACCTGTCACGACCTACACGGAGCCGGAATACAAACGCACGGCGCTGGACGGAAAAGTCAATATGGCTTGGCACAATATTGCCGGCGCAGCCGGAAATGCCACGCTGGCCGGCCGGATCGACAAGACGCGGTCCGTCAATGTCGTCTCGCCCACGTGGTTTTGCGTGCTCAATGAGGACGGCAGCGTTGAAAAGCGCGCCACGCAGGATTATGTAGATGCATGTCACGAGAGAGACATGCAGGTCTGGGCGGTCCTCGACAACTTCACCGGTCCGAACGGCGTGCAGCAGTCTTTCCTCGAATCGGATACATCCCGGAGCGCGGTCATCTCGTCAGTGATGGAGACCGTGAAAGAGATGGGCATCGAGGGGATCAATGTCGATATCGAGGGAATTGACGCGGATCACGGTGAGGACTTTATTGAATTCGTCAGAGAGCTCTCGATCGAATGCCGCAGGGACGGGATCATCCTTTCCGTCGACAATTATGTGCCCTATAATTTCAATGATCATTACCGCATCGATGAGCAGGGCATATTCTGCGATTATGTCGTCATCATGGGATACGATGAGCACTATGCGGGAAGCCAGGAACCGGGCAGCGTAGCATCTCTGGATTATGTGACCTACGGGATCGAGGAGGCACTCAAATCGGTCCCCGCTTCCAAGCTGATCAACGGAGTCCCCTTCTATTCAAGAGTCTGGAAAACGACCAGTGAGGGCGTGAGCAGTGAAGCCTACGGCATGAATGAGATTCAGAAGTTCATTGCCAATCACAACATGGAAGTGGAGTGGAACGGCGCCGTGGGTCAGAATTATGCAGAAGTCCACGAGGATGAGGCCACGTATCAGATCTGGGTGGAAGACGCGGAATCCATTGAGAAGAAGCTGGAAGTCATGGAAGCACATGGCATTTCGGGTGTTGCGGAGTGGTGCCTTGGCATGGAGAGCGAAGAGATCTGGGAAGTCATTGAAGCGTACATGAACCGGTAACGGCGCCGCGCCGCAAACCGAGAGAGCAAAAGGATGAAAACTGCCGGGATACGGTCTTTGGACGCGCGAGTACAGCGCCCCGGCATGAAGGGAATCATGACAACAGAGTATATCGTACTAAATGAGGAAGATCCGGATCCGGAAGTGATCCGGCGGGCCGGCAGGATCATAAAGGACGGCGGACTGGTGGCTTTTCCGACGGAGACCGTCTACGGATTGGGCGGAGATGCGCTCAGTCCCGAGTCATCGAAGAAAATCTACGAGGCGAAGGGGCGCCCCTCCGACAACCCGCTGATCGTGCATATATGCAGAATGGAGGACCTCGGACCGATCGTGAGTGAGATACCGGACCGGGCGCTGAAGCTCGCAAAGGCATTTTGGCCGGGACCGCTCACCATGATCTTCAAAAAGAGCGGGCTGGTCCCGAAAGAGACGACGGGAGGCCTCGATACGGTGGCCGTGCGTTTTCCCAGCAACCGCATTGCGAGCGCCCTGATCGATGCGGCGGGAGGCTATATAGCAGCGCCCAGCGCCAACCGGTCCGGCAGGCCGAGTCCTACTTTGGCAAAATACTGTATGGAGGACCTGGACGGCAGAGTGGAGATGATCCTTGACGGCGGACAGGTCGGGATCGGCCTGGAGTCCACGATCATCGATCTCACGGAAGGGGAGCCCACGATCCTGCGCCCGGGTTTTATCACAGGAAACATGCTGGCTGAGGTCCTTGGCAATGTGGAAGTGGACCGGACACTGATCACGCCGGATTCGGGGATCGCGCCCAAGGCGCCCGGGATGAAATACAAACACTATGCGCCCAAGGGTGAGCTGGTGATCTTCGAGGGCGAGCGGCAGAAGGTCGTGGACGGGATCAACGAGGCAGCGGGCCGGCAGAGGGCGCTCGGCAGGAAGACCGGGGTGATCTGTACGGACGAGACAAGGGAACTGTACAGCGCGGATTGTGTCAAGAGTGCGGGGAAAAGGAGCGATGCGCAGAGTATTGCGCGGGAGCTTTTCCGGATCCTCAGAGAGTTTGACGATGAGCAGGTAGAATACATTTATTCGGAGTCCTTTAAAGAGGGAGATCTGGGACAGGCGATCATGAACCGCCTGATGAAAGCCGCGGGACACAAGGTGATCGACCCGGATCATTTGAACTGAACACTTCCGGCAGAGTTTTGCGGCAGAGCTTTATAAAACAGAGCGTATCATAAGCAGCAACCGGCAGGGAATGCAATATTTTTACAAACAGAGTGGAGGAGTAAAATGGCAAAAGTAGTAATCATGGACCACCCGATGATCAAGCACAAGATCGGACTGATCCGCCGCAAAGAGATCGGCACAAAGGAGTTTCGTGAGACGATCGGTGAGATCGCAATGCTCGAGTGCTATGAGGCGACCAGAAATCTGGAACTGGAAGATGTAGAGGTGGAGACCCCGATCTGCAAGACAACCGTTCAGGAGATCAAGGGCAAAAAACTGGCAGTCGTTCCGATCCTCAGGGCAGGCCTTGGAATGGTCGACGGAATGCTGACGATGATCCCCGCCGCGAAGGTCGGACATATCGGACTCTACAGAGATCCGGATACGCTCGCTCCGGTAGAGTATTACTGCAAGCTTCCGGCTGACTGCGCGGAGAGAGAGATCTTCGTGGTCGATCCTATGCTCGCAACGGGCGGATCTGCCCTTGCAGCGGTAGAGATGCTCAAAAAGCACGGCTGCAGAAAGCTGCACTTCCTGTGCATCATTGCGGCACCGGAAGGAGTGAAGGCCTTTACCGAGGCGCATCCCGACGTTGACCTCTATATCGGCGCACTGGATGATCACCTCAACGATCACGGCTATATCGTTCCCGGTCTGGGAGATGCGGGAGACCGTATTTTCGGTACCAAGTAATTCGGGAGGTTCGTTATGGCTGTCAAGATGACTCCCAAGCGGAGCGATTATATCACCTGGGATGAGTATTTTATGGGAGTGGCCCAGCTGTCAGCGCTGCGGTCCAAAGACCCCAATACACAGGTGGGATCCTGTATTGTGAGTGAAAAGAATAAGATCCTCTCTATGGGATATAACGGCTTTCCGACGGGGTGCTCGGACGATGATTTTCCCTGGGCGAGAGAGGGATCGCCGCTGGACACCAAGTATCCGTTCGTCACACATAGTGAGCTCAATGCGATCCTGAACTATCGGGGCGGAAGCCTCGAGGGCGCAAAGCTGTATGTCTCGCTGTTTCCCTGCAATGAATGCGCCAAGGCGATCATCCAGTGCGGGATCCGGACAGTCGTCTACGACAGCGACAAATACGCGTCCTCCGACATGACGATCGCCAGCAAGCGCATGTTTGATGCGGCGGGCGTCAGGTATTATCAGTATCAGAGAACGGGAAGAGTCGTAGAAGTGGAGCTGTGACAAGCGTCTTGCGAGCATAAAAGGACACAAGAATAAGGGGCTGCCGCCTCGGGAGATCATTCCCCGAAGCGGCAGCCCTTTTGATATTGTCTTTGTCAATTGAATTCGAATTCGACGCCCTCTTTGTGAGCTTCGTTGTACTTTTCTACGATGGTCCAGATCTTCTCCTTGGGATCGAGCAGATCGCTGATCGAACTGTCGTGATTGAGCGTGTCGATCAGGTATGCGATGTACTTGCTCATGTCGCAGCTGGCGTACCAGGGGCGCTCCCGCAGCTCAGGCTTCTGATAGATCAGGTTGGTGGTGAAGACCTTGTCGATTACACCCCTTGAGTATGCGTCGTCAAATTTGTCAATGCCGTCGGTAAAGAGTCCGAAGGTCACGAAAATGTAAACTCTGCGGGCCTTGCGCTTTTTGAGTGCGCTGGCGACTTCGAGAATACTGTCGCCGGAGGAGAGCATGTCGTCGATGACGATCATGTCTTTTCCTTCCACGCTGGAGCCCAGGAACTCGTGTGCTACGACCGGGTTGACGCCGTTGACAAGGCGCGTGTAGTCGCGGCGCTTATAGAACATACCCATATCGAGGCCCAGTACGTTGGCATAATAGATCGCGCGCTTCATGCCGCTTTCATCGGGACTGATGATCAGCATGTGGTCATTGTCGATCTGAAGGTCATTGACATTGCGCAGAAGACTCTTAATAAACTGATAGACCGGCTGGACTGTGTCAAAGCCGTTGAGAGGGATCGCATTCATGACGCGGGGGTCATGCGCATCAAAAGTGAGAATGTTGTCGACGCCCATGCGCACAAGTTCCTGAAGCGCGATCGCGCAGTCGAGAGACTCTCTGGCGGTGCGCTTGTGCTGGCGGCTCTCATAGAGATAGGGCATGATCACGGTGATCCTGCGGGCCTTACCGCCGATGGAAGCGATGACTCTCTTGAGGTTCTGGAAGTGGTCGTCGGGAGACATATGGTTCTGGAAGCCGAACATCTTATACGTCTCGCTGTAGTTGACAACGTCGGTGAGGAGATAGAGGTCCATACCCCTGACGGACTGCGAGAGAACGCCTTTTCCTTCGCCGGTCCCAAAGCGGGGAAGATGGCAGTCAACGATGTGGGAGGGACGATTATATCCGATATAGGCAAGGGAATCCTTGTGCTCGCTCTCACGCTCAGCTCTCCATCTGGTGAGATAGTAATCGATCTCTGAAGCCATCTCTTCGCAGCCTTTGACAGGGATAATGCCCAGAGCACCTGTGGGCATAGTATCCAGATGTCGTTTATCATGTAGTTTGATTGGTTCCATGAATGATCCTCGCTTTCTGGCTAATAGGGAGTATTGATGATCTTTATGAAAAATCCGCTCACGGGCGGCTGTTTCATTTTTCGGAATGTTTTGCTGCGTTTCTCATCCTCATTTTGAGGAGGCGGATATCATTTCCGGTCAGTTTGTAGAGTTCGTAGTGATTTGTGATCCTGGAGAACACGCGGTCGGAATATCGGATCTGCAGCTCCTTGAGGGAGAGGTTTGTCGAGATCACGGTCGACCGGCGGTTCAGGAAGCGCTCATTCAGGCATGTAAAAAGCTGAGATGAGATGAACTGGTTGGTGAGCTCCGTTCCAAGGTCATCGATGATCAGAAGATCACAGTGATAGAGATCGGAGGTGAAGCCCCGCAGTTCCTCCTTGGTCCTGACGTCGAAGGAATACTGGGAGAGCTTATCGAACAGGGCGGCGGCACTGAAATACAGCACGGAGTGCCCGCTCTCAAGAAGTTCTCTTGCTATGCACACGGACAGAAAGGATTTTCCTGTGCCTACGGTGCCGTAGAGATAGATATTCCGGAACGTGCGGTCAAATTCCGCGGCCATGCGGCGGCATGCGGCAGAAGCGATGCGGAATCTCTGAAGATCCTCACCCTTGTAAAAGGACTCCGAGAGATTGTCAAAATTCTGCTCTTTTACAAGTTCCTGCAGGTGGGACTGGCTGTACAGCAGCTCGATCTCTCTGCGCCTGAAGCAGCGGCATTTCTGATTCCCGATATAGCCGGTATCCCTGCACAGAGGGCACTCATACTTTTCGTCGAGATAGTCCTCGGGATAGCCGTGTTCACGCAGGAGGCGCTTTTTCTGCGCGGAGATCTGATCCAGCTCAGAACGCACCGATAAGGGAGAAACAGAGCGCCCGGCTCCTTTTTCTCCCAATCTTGCACGAAGATATCCTGCTGCGACCCCGGAAACTTTCCCGCTCAGATCGCGAAACTCGGGAATCTTCGCAAATATTTCGTCGCGGCGCTGCTGGCTGAGCTGTCGGCTGCGGCTCTGCCTGAGCATATAGCCCCGCATGATCTCGTCATATTGCTCTCTGGTCAGTGACACAAATACTCCTTCGGATTGACGGCCTTAAAGGGATCAATTGCCGAGAATCTCTTTTTCCAGCTGATCGAAATCATACTGGTTCTGTTCGAACTGATTGAACGGATTCGCAGAGGACCTGACGCCTGCAATGCCCCGCTTGTTCCTGCCGAAACTTGATACGGCGCGCTCAGCCTGCTTGGGCGTTGTGATCCCGTTTTCTGCCCAGTTGACCGCTACCTTTTCGATATAGCGGAAATCCTTCTTGCCTCTGTCGATACAGTACTGAAGCAGGTAATCGATCAGAGAATCCGAGAAGTGAAGCTGTTCGGAAATATAGTACACGGACTCGATCTCGGACGGTGCCAGAGGCTTTCCGATATACTGTTCGATCACAAACAAAAGCTGTGCTCTCTTGGCGCTGCTCTTAAAGGCCTCCACAGAGGCGGCGTCCGAATACCGGGGAGAAGATCCGGCGGGTACCGGATCGGCGGCTTTGCGCTCAGCCGGTTCCGGTGATGCGGCGGACGCGGTATGCTGCGCAGGAATCGCCATCTGCCTGAGCCGGGGAACGGAGTGGACAGCGGAGGGCTTATCAGCACCGATTTCCTCGGACGGATCCTGACGAAACCGTTCATCCGATGCGGCAGCCGGCGCCGGCAGGGTCCTGAAAGGAACAGGGAAAGGCTTTGCGCTTTGATCAGCTCCGGGAGAGATCATGTGCAGAGAAGAAATATCCCCGTCTCCGTCAAAATCAAGAGCGATCAGGCCGCGCTTTTCCCAATACCGCAGGGAGCGCAGAACTTCTTTTTCCGTATGGTTAAACTGGTCCGCCATGTCGGAAATGCTTGTAGATCTACCGGCATTCATCATGCGAAGCAGGTACAGATAGACCTTGAGCTGCGCGTCATTGGCGTCCCGCATATATTGATCGATAAATATATTAGAGATCAGGGTGGAACCCGGATCGAATTCGCTGTAAACCGTGAACACTTCACGAACCTCCCGTTTCCCTGCACAAAGAATATGTCCCGGCAGAGCGGTCTGCCGCACAAGTCGATTTCCGTAACAGAGGATTTATGTCACAAGCTCAAGTCGAGCAGTCCATGATGGATAAATTCAGTATAGCATACGCATGAATTCGGTGAAAATGGACATTTTGCCCATAATACTTCGGCAAGGACTCTGCTGAAGGAAAAAAACCTCGTTTGTGGACAATGTGGATAACACGGAAGCATCACCCGAAAACCGATAAACAGCCGTATTCGGAGGGTGGGAGATATCCACATGCCGGCTTGCGCCGTTTTATGGGGAAGTTGTGGATAAACCGGGTGACAGAGCCTTACGAGACCAGATTGACGCCCACTTCATTGATGTTTCCGGCTCCCATAGTTATCACCAAATCACCGGATTGGCAATTTTTCAGTATGTATTTTTCGATTTCTTCGAAAGTATCGAAAGTCAGGCAGGGATGACCGAGCGCCTCGATCTCTGCCGCCAGGGTATGCTCACTGATCCCGAGATTGTCGGTCTCTCTGGCTGGGTATATTTTGGCAAGGATCACATGGTCCGCGAGGGTGAGGGCCTTGGCGAATTCCTTCATCAGTGCCTTGGTCCTCGTATAAGTGTGCGACTGGAAGATGCAGTAGAGCTCCCTGTGGGGGTAATTTGCCGCCGTGCGCAGTGTTGCCTCGATCTCCGTGGGATGATGCGCATAGTCATCGATGACCGTGAATCCGTTCCTGGTGCCCAGAAGCTGGAAACGGCGCTCGGTCCCGACATACTTGTGCAGGGCGGATGCCGTGTGTTCGCGGTCGATCCCCAGCCGGTCCGCCGCAGCGGCGGCAGCTATGGAATTATAGACATTGTGCTCTCCGGAAACGCTCAGGGAGATCCGCTGCCTGAGGACGGAACCGTCGGCACTGCGGGAACACAGCGTATAGGAGGGGTGCGCGAAACGGTCATATGTGATATCTTCCGGCCAGTAATCCGCGGACTCATCGGGACCGTAAAGGATGACCTGACAGTCCAGGCCTCCGGAGATCTCCTCGTAGTCGGGGATCTGCGTGTTGATGATCAGAGCGCCGTCTTCAGGAATCCGCTCCGCAAATTTCCGGAAGGACCGGCGGATGTCATCCAGATCCTTGAAGAAGTCGAGGTGATCCGCGTCGATATCCAGAATAATGCCGATGCCGGGATACATATCCAGAAAGCTGTTCGTGTACTCGCATGCCTCAGCGGCGAAATAACCGCTCCGGCCAATGCGGACATTCCCGCCGATGCTGTCCAGGATCCCTCCGATCGAGAGGGTCGGATCCGTGCCGGCTTCGACCATGATCTCAGAGATCATGGAAGTGGTCGTCGTCTTTCCGTGCGTCCCGCTGACGGCAACGGGGTTTTTATACCCCTGCATGATCTGGCCCAGGAGCACGGACCTTGTCATATGTGCGATCCCGAGCTCATTCACGGCGATGTATTCCGGATTGTCCGGGCGGATGGCAGCGGTAAAGACGACCAGATCAATATCGGGCGTTATGTTCTCGCGGCGCTGGCCGATGATGACCTTAATGCCGTCCTTTTCCAGGTCCCTTGTGATCGCGGATTCGCTTCGGTCCGAGCCGGAGACTTCAAATCCCCTGCTTTTGAGTATTTTGGCAAGGCCGCTCATAGAGATGCCGCCGATTCCCGAGAAATAAACGTGAACTGGTGTATGAAAGTCGATCTGATACATATATCCTCCGCATACAGAAATGTTTAAAATTAGTTTTTAATACGATTTTTATATATAAACTCTCAGGCATGAAGCCTGTTGACGTTCGTATCATACAATAAGAAATCAGACAAGTCAAAGATATGTCGGATTGGAGGCACAAATCCTGGTATTATCAGCGAATTATACGCAAAAACGAGCAAAGTGAAACAGTTTGATGAATAGAATGCGCGGTTTCATTTCTGATGCCGGTGTGATATAATATACTTGCAAAATTGTATGTAATTATGTATATTATTTTGCGAAATTCTTACCAGAGGTGGCAACATGATAGTCAAAAAAGAGATGATTGCTATGCTGCTGGCAGGCGGCCAGGGGAGCAGGCTCGGAATTCTTACATCAAACATGGCAAAACCGGCGGTATCTTTCGGCGGGAAATACAGGATCATTGATTTTCCGCTGAGCAACTGTATTAATTCAGGAGTGGATACGGTCGGCGTTCTCACGCAGTATATGCCGCTTCGATTGAATACGCACGTCGGAATCGGGATCCCGTGGGATCTTGATAAGAATGTGGGAGGCGTTTCCGTTCTCTCTCCGTATGAGCAGATGCAGCATACGGAGTGGTATACGGGGACTGCAAACGCAATCTATCAGAATCTCAACTATATGGAGAGCTTCAATCCGGATTACGTGCTGATTCTTTCGGGAGATCATATCTATAAGATGGATTATGAGTCCATGCTGGATTTCCACAAGGAAAACAACGCGGACGTCACCATCGCTGTCATGCCCGTCCCTATGGAGGAGGCA